>TARA_R110000787_G_scaffold79023_2_pt1 | contig 79943 bp, 76 predicted proteins | sample TARA_R110000787 | Tara Oceans TARA_R110000787 (sample SAMEA4397920) | marine metagenome | biome: Polar Biome; feature: [DCM] deep chlorophyll maximum layer (ENVO:01000326); material: water (ENVO:00002006), including particulate matter (ENVO:01000060) such as... | depth 35 m | reverse complement strand
CCGCCATTTCACCTGTCTTTCAGAAGGGCCGGGGTTCAGAAGGAACGCGGCAGCCCTAGGCTTTCGGCGATGCCGTTGCGCACCATTTCATTGGTGATAGGGCCGATCCGCCACAGTCGGCTGTCGCGCCAGTAACGCTGCATGTCGGTTTCGGCGGAATAGCCCATCCCGCCCAATATCTGGATGCCCAGGTCTGCGGCGGCATTGGCGTTTTCCGATGCCATGAGTTTGAGCATATTGGCCTCCACCCCGACATTTTCGCCGCGCGCCTGTTTGTCGGCGCAGAAATGCAGCATTAGTTCGGTGGTCTTCTGCATGGTCGCAATGTCGGCGACATAATGTTGCAAGCTCTGGAATCGGCCGATGACCCCGCCGAACGCCTTGCGCTGCTTCATATAATCGAGCGCATCTTCCAGCACGCCGTCGATGACGCCAAGGCAGAAGGCGCCGACCATGATCCGTTCATTGTTGAGCGTGGGCAGCAGCATGTACCAGGCCTTGTGCGGTTCCCCCAGCACCTGTTCGTCGGCGACGAAGGCGTCCTCGAAATGCACCGAGCAACTGCCCATCGAGCGCATACCGAGTTTGGCGAGCGGGGTGATCTTCACGCCCGCTGTGTTGATCGGCACCCAGAACAGGGTCAGCCCCTGGTGCTTCTTTTCAGCGTCCTTGTCGCTGCGCGCGATCACCAGCAGATAGTCGGCGACATGGGCGGAGGAGGACCAGATCTTTTCGCCATTGAGTTTCCAGCCCCCCTCGACCCGTTCGGCTGTCGTGGTCATCGCGCCCAACAGGTCGGTGCCGCCGCTCGGCTCGGTAAAGGCGATCGCGGCCTTCAATTGCCCGGTGGCGATCAGCGGCAGATATTTCGCCTTTTGTTCGGGCGACCCATAAAGGCCGATCGATTTCGACCCGGCAAAGCTGGTGATGCCCCAGATCCAGGCGAGGCCACCCAGCGACCGGGCCAGTTCGCGCGCCAGCAGCATCTGCATGACAACATCGCCGCCTTGCCCGTCATACTCCTCCGATATGCCGATGCCGTGAAAGCCCGCTTCGGTGAATTTGTCCCACAGCGCGAAGGGGTAGTTGTGTTCGTCCTTTTCCAGCGCGCGCGCCCATTCCTTGGGCACTTCCTTGTCGATCCAGCGCCGCGCCATGTCCTGAAAGGAACGATATTCCTCTGGCAGTTCGAAATCCATGTCCTGTGTCTCTCTTGCTTATCGGGAAGGGTGATCGGATGCGGCCGGGCAGCCTGCATCTGCGATGGCGATCAGGCGCGTGGCCATGCGATCGAGGCAGGCCAGCACGCCGGGATGGTCGCCCGCCTTGAACGCCGCGAGGATCGCCTGATGCTGTTCCAGGCCAATCGTCGTCAGCGTCTGGAGGCCATGCAGCAGGATGAAGCGGGCGATCAGACCGCGCCGGTCAAGGGTCGAGCGCAGCAGTTCGCGGTTCGCCGACGCGGTGATGAAGATGGTGTGGAAATCCAGCCCAGCGGCAATCGCTCCGGCATAGTCGTCCCCGTCCAGCGCCGTGCGATAGTCAGCGATTGCCTGATCGAGCAGGACTGCTTGCCCTGCGCCGATATGGCCCATCCCCCAGGCATAGCCCAGCCGCCACAATTCCCATTGCACGCGCAACAGGTCGCGGGTCGCGGGGAAATCAATCGGGGTGACGCGCTTCAACCTATGCGCCTCGATCTCCACCAATCCTTCGGATGCCAGCGTGCCAAGCGCCTCACGGATCGGCGTGGCGCTGACGTTCAGACTGGCGGCGAGTGCGGTTTCGCGTAGCAAGGTGCCGGGCGCGATAGTGCCGGACACGATGGCGTCGCGCAGGCGATCGACCACCGCCTGCCGCAGGGTGGAGGGCGAACGCAACGGTTCCCCCATCATTCCGCCCGATGGCGGCAAAGACGGCGCTATGGCCGGTGGGAGGTTGGGCAATTCCATAGTCTATAGAATGATTGCGCCGAGCCCCAACTGCGCCTGTCGAGGGATAGGGTCGAGCGAGAGGGATGCAGGCTAGTGCGGAGTCATGAACTGCCCGAAATGTCGCGCGCCGATCGATGGCTTTGGAACCGGCTGCATTGCGTGTGGCCATAGCGGCGGCGACCTGCGCCGGGCATTGTTATGGACGCTGGTCCCGACCGGCGTGATTGCCGCGACGCTGGGCGCATCCATCGCCATCGCCGAAGCGCATCGCACTGGCAGCAGCCGAAACCGCTACAGCAATGCGATCGAGGAAAGGGATGCGCCCGGACGAACGCAATCCTTCGCCAAGCTGATGCATGATGCAGGCGAGGTCTGTACAAGTACGAAGCGTTCGCTGTTTCGGGGCGACATCGGCACCAATGCGGTCTGGGCCATTGGTTGCGGCGACACCGGCGACTGGATGATCCTGATCGCGGACAATGGCGCGACCCGCGTGGCGCAGTGCGGGCCGCTGGAAAAAGCAGGCACCCCATGCTGGACGCCGCTTGATTCTTGATCGTTCGGCGGGACGAGCCCGCTTTAGCCGACCGGAACGCCCTGCCCCACGGACCACCAGTCAAGACTCGGCCCGTCGCGCGCCAGCCGTAGCCACACCGTGTCGAACGCCGCAGCCAGCATGACGGGCGAAGCATCCAGCGCCCTGAAAGTCCGCAAGAGCATTTCGTCCATATAGGAACGCGGAGCCATGCCTCCCCGCATCAGCCGCCGCCGCGCTTCGATCGTGACCCCGACGATAAGGTCGACGGCCATGTCGCTGGAAGCGAAATCCATCTGCCCCTTCTGCCGGGCATCGTCGAGCGCATCGCGGACCATAAGGTCAAAGCTGCTGGCGCGTTCGAAATAATTGACATAATCTACGCGACAGGTAAAGCCGCTCCAGCGCGGATCATGCCAGGCGCGCAACATTGTGATCGCCACGCCGCCCACCGCGCGCAGCAACGGGGCGTCATCGTCATCGAACAGCCGACGATAATCGCCGATCATGCCCGCCGTCAGCCGCTCGCCCAGCGCATCGACGGCGGCTTCCAGCGATTCGAAATATTTGTAGAAACTGCCGCGCGACACGGCGGCCGCCTGGATCACGTCGTCGATCACCAGATGGCCGTTCGCCTGACCCGGCTGATACAGGTCGAATACCGTGTCGAGCAGCCGGTCGCGCATCCGTTCCCGCCGCAACGCCGCCGCCCGGCTGCGCGGGTCGATGGCGGGCGGGACGGATGTGGTCTCGGACATGGCCTGCTACTGCATCGGATGGAAATAGCGCGCAAGCAGGCTGCCATCGTCGCCGAACACATAATGTTCTATGCTGTAGACCTTCATCGGATGCCCGTCATGCACACCTTCGTTGCGGACGTAGATGACCGCTTCGTTGCCGCTGACCTTCACATCCTCCACCACCAACTGCCAGCCGAGAAACTGGTCGCATAGCGCCTCCAGCTTGTCCCACCCCGCCTCCACCGGGGCCGTCGCAGGATCCTGCACCTTGAACCCGCCCGGCGCTATGGCGCGGAAGGCAGCCATGAAATCATCGATCCGGCCTTCGCTGAACATGATGGCTTGGCTGGTCAGAAATGTCGCTATCTCCTGCGTCGTGGGTATCGGCATCCATTCTCTCCTGTTGTTATGCTGTTGCCCAAGCGGGTGCGGGCGCAATGTCCGGCAGCAGGCGGATGTTGGACGGCATGCCCGCAATCGCGCGGCCGTACAGCTCGATCGACAGCGGCGCGTTGAGCGCATTGTGGCGGGTGCCGACATTGAGGTCGCGCCAGAGGCGCTGGAGCGGGCTGGCCAGCGCAAAGGCGCCCGGCCCCGCCACGTCCATCAAGCGGTTGCCCGCCGCGCGCAGCAATTCCATCGCATAGCCGCAATCGGCCTGGATCTGCGCCTTGTCATAGCCGGTCAGCACCCGTTGCTGCGCGCTATCGTCCAGCAGCGCGGCGGCTCGGCGGATGTGGAGCCAAGCCGAATCGATCTCTATCGCCGCCCGGCCCATCAGGCCGACCAGCGCCTCCGACCCGCCCTGGCTGGCATAAGTCCACCCCACCACGGGCCGCCCGGCCATCGCCTGCGTCACGCCCTCCAGCAGAGCGCTCGCCGCGCCTAGCATCGGTGCCAGTACGCCCAGCGGAAACAGCGGCTCCATAGGCCAGCGGTCGCGCGGCTCCAGCCCTGCCATCGTTAGCAGCAGATCGGCCGATGGCGCGCGGCCCGTCCACAGGACCAGCGCTTCGGGCACGAAAAGGTCGTCCGCAACGATCATGTTGCTGCCCGACCCGGCCATGCCTGCGACGTGCCAGTTATTCTCGATCCGGCATGCCGCATCGCGCAGGTCGAGGAAGGCCATGGCCGCTTCGCCCCCTTGCGCCGTGTCGACCATGACCCCATTGAGCGCCCAATCGGCGTGTAGGCAGCCCGATCCATAGCCCCAGCGGCCCGACACGCGATAGCCGCCCGCCACCGCCACCGCCTTGCCGGTCAGGGCCGAAGCGCTGCAAAACAGTTCGTCCCCAGTGCGGAACAGCAGGTCGGTTGCCGACGATGGCAGGGCCAGAGCGGTGCCAGTGATCCCCGACAGCAAGCCATAGGCCCAGGCGGTGCCGACACAGCCTTTGGCCAGTTCCGCCACCGTTTCGATATGGGTGATGAGGCGATGGCCAGGCCCGCCAGCACGGCGTGGCGCCGTGATGTGAAAAAGGCCGGATTCCTGTAGCCCCGCCATCACTGGTGCCACGATCCGCCGTTGCCGCTCACAATCGTCGGCATAGCGTTCCAGCAAGGGCCGCAGCGATGCCGCAACCCTGACAGGGTCCATCACTTGGACGACGCGCCTGTGTGTCTGCATCATTTCGACCGGCATGATCGGCTCCCCTCCATCCGCTTGGATATGTAATGACATTATTGTCGTTATATGCAATGGCCAATTGTCGGTGGGATTTCATCTGCTGCTTTGGGAAGTCCCCCTGCCTCCCGATAGGCAGAGTGAAGACAATTGCCTTATAGGGTCTGGCGCTAGCCATCAGAGAGCCGGCGAACGGCTGGCACCCAGAGAGGATTTTCATCCGATGCGTAAGATCGACTTGCCTGCTTTCGATGCCGCCGCCTTCGCTGCGGCTTATGGTCCCTGGGCCGTCATCGCGGGTGCTTCGGAAGGCACCGGCGCCTGCTATGCGCGGCAACTGGCCGCCATGGGCATCAACCTGGTGCTGGTGTCGCGCCGCCTGCCTGCGCTGGAAGCGCTAGGGCAGGAACTGGCCGCAGAACATGGCATCGCCTTTCGCGCATTGACCGCCGACCTGACGGAAACGGGCGAGGGATCGCGCCTGGTGGAGGCGACGGCCGATCTGGATATCGGCCTCTATATCTCCAACGCGGGCGCGGACGGCGCGGGCAACAGCTTCTTTGGCGTGCCGGTCAAACGGTCGCTGCGCCTGCTGACCATGAACGCGGCCAATGTGCTGGAGGCCGTCCATGGTTTTGGCAACCGGTTCCAGGCGCGCGGCAAGGGCGGTTTCGTCATCATGTCGTCGGGCGCAGGCCTGGGCGGACAGCCATGGTTGGCGATGTATTCGGCGACCAAGGCGTTCGAATTGAACTTCGTGGAATCGCTCTGGGCCGAACTTGACGGCCAGAATATCGACATTGTCGGCGTCGCTGCGCCGATCATGGACACGCCCACCCTGCGCCGCGCGACCGAAGGGCTGGGGATGGATTATAGCATCGCTTATGATCCGGCCGAAGTGTGCGCGCTGGCGCTGGCCATGCTGGGCAAGGAGCCGCTGGTGATCGTGCCCGATGGTCCCGACGAAGACAAAATCCCGCAGATCCAGGCCGACCGCAAAACCCGCCTGCTGGCGCTGGCGGAATGGGGCAAGGCCTATACCGCCGCCGCCACCGCCTGAAGCAACAGAGGACAGAGAGCATGACCGATCAGGTGGACGTCGTCGTCATTGGAGCCGGGCATAATGGCATGGCCGCGGCCGGCTATCTGGCGCGCGAGGGCAAGAAGGTGCTGGTCGTCGAGCGGATGGCCAAGGTCGGGGGCATGACCAGTTCGGGCTATATGATCCCCGAAGCGCCCAATCATCTGGTGACGCCCTGCGCCGTCGAACTGCTGTTCGCGCGCAAATCCGGCATAATCGAGGATTTCGAGCTGGCCAAATATGGCCTCAAAACGGTCGATCCCGACCCGACCTATGCTTATCTGCACCCCGATGGCAGCTCCATCGCGCTGTTTTACGATTACAAACGCACAGCCGAGGACATAGCCCGGATCAACCGTAACGACGGCAAGGCCTATCTGGAATTCATGAAGACGCTGAACGTCATGATGGACATCGGCTTTCCGATGATGATGGCGGAACCAGGTCGGCCGGACATGAAGAACCTGTCCAAGATCATCGGCAGCGCAGTGCGCAACGTGCGGCTGAAGGACGAACTGGTCGCCCTGTCAAAGGCGACGGCGGATCAGGTCGCATGCGAACGGTTCGAACATCCCGCCACCATCGCGCTGCTGCTGGGCATCGCGGCGGGTGCGGGGCCGGTGGATGATGACGGCAATGCGGCGGCCTATATGATCTTTGCCGTCACGCATAAATATGGCACTGGCAAGCCGATCGGGTCGCTCCAGTCCTTTTCCGACGCGCTGGCGCGCAGCATCGAAGCGTCCGGTGCGACGATCCTGCTTAACGCCCCCGTCGCCGAAATCATTGTCGATGATGGCGCGGCAAAGGGCGTGCGGCTGGAGGATGGCCGGGTGATCCCGGCGAAGATGGTCATTGCCACCTGCGACCCGCGCACCGCCATGCGCATGACTACACCGGGCGGGGTCGATCGCGCACTAATGCAGCGGATTGAACATGCGCCCTCAAACCGGTCCAACGCTGCGCCGTTCCTGGCCAATATCGCGATGTCGGGACCATTGCGCCTGAAGAAGCATCAGGATTTGCGCCATGACGACGCGGACCTGAATAAGGCGGTCGGCCTGATCGGCACGTCCGAAGAAGTACGCGAATCCTTCGCCACCGCGCGGCGCGGCGACATTCCCGATCGCCATGCGATGTCGCTCAGCCCGCTGTCGAACAGCGACCCGACGCAGGCACCGCCGGGCGGATCGCTGGCCTATGTCTATCTGCCTGCCATGGCGGTGGATGCGCGCGAGGGCTGGTCGCCCGCGCTCAAGGACAAGACCATGTCATCGGTCATCAGCCATCTGGGCGAATATTATGACGGGCTGGACACCGAAGTCGGGCGTTTCGTGGAAACCGCGCGGGAACGGGAAAAGCGGTTGAACGTCACCAATGGTTGTGTAACCCATATCGATTTCGGCGCGCTGCGTTCGGGCGTGCATCGCCCCGCCACTGGCTTTGGCGGTCCCAAGCCGCCCTTCCCCGGATTTCTGATCGGCGGCGCGGGCGCGCATCCGGGCGGCGGCGTGTCGGGCATTGCCGGCCGGATCGCGGCCAATCGCGCGCTGCGTGAACTCAAGAAAATGAAATAAGGGATGGATGCCATGACAAGTTTCGTAAATCCGGTCGGCATCCCTGCAAAGCTGGAGAATGTCACTGCCGAATGGCTGACACAGATCATGCAGGCGCGCTATCCCGGCATCGTGGTGCAGGAGATGGAAGCAGTGTTCCTGCGCAACAGCCACACGACCAAATATCAGGTCAAGCTGACGCTCAACGATGTTGGAAAGGCGGCGGGTATCCCGGAGAATGTATGCCTGAAGGCTAATTGGGCGCAGTTCGAAAGCCAGGGCATCTGTCGGTTGGAAGCCCGGTTTTACGAAGATTTTCGCCGCCTCGTCGCCTTCCCCGCGCCCCGCTCCTTCTTCGAGGCGTGGGATCCGCGCGATGATAGCGGCCAGGGACTGGTCGTGATGGAGGATCTTTCGATCGAGGGCGGCCATTTCGGCGTCAGCACTGACCATATGGGCGTGGAGGAAGCCGCGCGCGCCGTCGCCAGCCTGGCGAAAATCCATGGTGCCTTCTGGGATAGCCCGGTACTGCACGCGGCCGACTGGCTGCCCGTGTCAATGGTGACGGCAGTCGACGCGCAGCAGCTACACATGATGTATAGTTTTGCGGAAGCAAACCATGCAATGCCTGAATATCAGGCGTTCCTGCCAAGCTGGATCAAGGGCGACCTGTCGCGGCTGCATACGGTGTTCGACGCGCTGGTCAACTTCGCGCAGCATAAGGAACAGGGACCATGGTGCCTGGTCCATGGCGACAGCCATCAGGGCAACAGCTATCTGCGCCCCGACGGCGAGCGGGTGTGGCTGGACTGGCAACTGGTACGCAAGGGGCGGCCGATCCGCGACTTCACCTATTTCCTGCTCGGCGCGCTGACGATCGAGGAGCGGCGCGCCAATGAACGCGACCTGTTGCGCCATTATCGCCGCTGCCTGATCGAAACCGGGGCGCAGGGCGTACCGGACGACGAGACATTGTGGGAATATTATCGCCGCTGGCCACCCTATGCGATGCAGGCATGGATCGCCAATATGGACGAGTGGGGGCAAAAGGGGATGCACATCGTCGAGCGTATCTTCGTCGCGGGCGAGGATTTGGGCACGGTCGAAGCGCTGGGCGTCACTTTCTAAAGATAAGGGAAAAGCGCCATGTCGGATTCCATCACGCCCTTTACAGTGGCCATTCCGCAGGAGGCTCTGGACGATCTGCATCGGCGGATCGTTCACACACGCTGGCCAGCAGCGGAGACGGTTGCGGACTGGAGCCAGGGCGTGCCGATCGCCGCGATGCGCGACTTGTGCACCTATTGGGCCGATGGCTATGACTGGCGGCGGTGTGAGGCGGCGCTCAACGCCCTGCCCCAGTTCATGATGCAGATCGACGACCTAGCGATCCATTTCCTGCATGTGCGCAGCCCCCGGCCCGATGCCGTGCCGCTGATCCTGACCCATGGCTGGCCCGGATCGGTGCTGGAGTTCATGAAGGTCATCGGCCCGCTCAGCGATCCTGCGACCGCCGATGCGCCAGCCTTCCACCTCGTCATCCCGTCCCTGCCCGGCTATGGTTTTTCCGACAAGCCCATCGCGACCGGATGGGGCGTCGAAAAAATCGCAGACGCCTGGATCACGCTGATGCGGCGGCTGGGCTATGATCGTTTCTTCGCGCAGGGCGGCGACTGGGGCGCGGCGGTCACGACCGCCATCGCCATGGCCGCGCCGCCGGAACTGGCGGGCGTCCACCTCAACATGCCGCTGGTCTTTCCCGAAGCCGGCGACTTTGCCGACCTGACGCCCGCCGAGGCCAAGACGGTCGAGCGGATGCAATATTATCAGGACCATGATGCGGGCTATGCCAAGTTGCAGGGCACAAGGCCGCAGACGGTCGGCTATGCGCTGGCGGATTCTCCGGTCGGGCAGGCAGCGTGGATCTACGAGAAATTCCAGGCTTGGACCGACAATGGTGGCCGGGCGGAAGACGCGCTGAGCCGCGACGACATGCTGGACATCATCAGCCTCTACTGGCTGACCAACAGCGGTGCTTCATCGGGGCGGCTTTACTGGGAAAGCGCGGGCGCGTTCAAGGCGCAGCGGCTGGACCTGCCAGTCGGTGTCAGCATCTTCGCGCAGGAAATCTTTCGCCCCTCGCGCCGCTGGGCCGAACGCAGCTATTCCGATCTGGTCCACTGGAACGAACTGCCGGTCGGCGGCCATTTCGCTGCGTTCGAGCAGCCTGCGCTGTTTGCAGTGGAATTGCAGGCCTGCTTTGGCGCGATGCAGCCCCGCGCCTGATTTCAGCTCGGCAGGAAGCTGAGTGGTGCGCCCATGGTTGCGCGGTAGGACACAGGCTGCTTGCCGTCCGTATCGCGCAGGCCATAGCCTTCACCCAGTTCCGCGCCGATCAGCGCCTTGCCTGACAGGGCGGCAAGATCAGGATCGTCCATCAACCGGTCGAGGACCAAGCCGGAAAATTCCGGGGTTTCCCAGGACGGCAACATCGCGCGCAACTCTTCGGGCAGCATTTCGGGTGGCATGGCGCGAACCGCATCGGTCAGGATGAAACCGGGCCACAGGGATACCGCCGACACGCCATGGGGCGCCAGGTCGATCGCCATGTCGGCGGTCATCTTGTCCGTTCCTGCCTTCGCCGCGCCATAGGCTGGACCGTGGAAATAGGACACTGCGCCGTAGAAGGATATGCTGGCGATCAGACCCCTGCCCGCCGCGACCATCATAGGTGCTGCATGATAGGCGGCGACATAGGCCGATCGCAGGCCGACATTTATCATGTCAGCCAGATGGAGTGGCTTTTCCCAGAAACCTCCCGGTGCGATCAGGTCCATTGCATGTACGGCCGCGACATTGTTGACCAGCAGGTCCAGCCTGCCGCCGGTCCACTCCGCCAGCTTGGCGAAGGCTGCGGCCACCGCATCATCGTCGCGATGGTCGCAGAGCAGCGCCAGCCCTTTGCCCCCGGCCCGGTCGATCTCCGCGACAACGGCGTCCAGTTCTAACCTGTCCCGCCCAGTGACGGCGACCCTATGGCCGCGCGATGCCAGGCCCCTTGCGATGCCACGCCCCAATCCGCGCGTTGCGCCTGTCATCAGCACCATCTTGTCGCTCATATGCCTGTCCCTGTTCTGTTCATGCCCTGCGCGTGACCGGCAACACCACATTGCTGGCCGCCACGCCCAGCGCAGTGGGGCCAAAAAGCTGGAGCTGCCGCCCCTCTATCGTGCCAAGTAGGGTGATGAGCGCCGCGTCCTCGTCCGGCCCGGCAGCGTTCACATACGCCTCCAGCGCCGTGGCGGCCGCGTTCCAGTCCTGAAACGGCCGATCCAGCAGCGCCGTCACATCGGCGATGTTGCGTGCGACCATATCCGCGCCATGGGCATCGGCGCGCTCCGCCCATTCGACCAGTTCCGCCACCTGCCTTTTCTGCATCTGCGCCCCTTCGTCGGCCATGGCCAGTCCGGCCAGCGTATCGGCGATCTTGGCCATCAACGGCGCATTGTCACCCTGTCGTTCGACCAGTGGCGGCAAATCGGGCAGCGCCACCCCCGACAGGGCGGACAGGGCCAGCAGGATCGACCGGCGCAGTGCCAGGTCGAACATCAGATAGACCGAATGAGGATCGCCCGCTTTGGGCGCACCCACGGTCCCGGTGAACTGCATCGTGCCCAGCAGGGAAAATTGCAGGACGTGGAACAGCACCGCGTCATGGTCGACCGGCTCGCCCGTCGCCTCTTCATAATAGCCGACCAGTTCCGCCAGCGGCGCGCCCAGCGGTTCGAAACTGTCGCGCATCCCCATCGTCGCGATATCGACCAGCGGATCGCCGATCATCGAAAATTCGAAATCATACAGCTTTGTCATCGCGCCCTGATCGACCAGATATTGGCCCGAATCGAACTGGATGAAGCTGGCTTGAGTGCGGTAATCCGGCACGTTGCGACGCAGCCAGCCGATCACGAACGCCAGCAAAGGTTCGGGGCGGCTCTTGGTGCGCCGATAATGCGGCATATAGGCGTCCAGCCCGGCCAGCGCGATCGCCTCGGCACCGTCCGGCTGGTGTAGCCCGGCCGCGACGAAGGGTTCGATCGGCAGCCGGTGCATCGCCGCGACGGCGTGCATATAGTCGCGCCCGATCGCGATCCTCGTTGCATCGTCCAGGGTAGAGAAATCGCGCGTACCCGCTATCGCTTCCATGACGATGCAGGGCGGATCGGCGAGATAGCCATGGATTTCCGGTACCGGAAGTCCCTGCCTGTGAAGCAGGTCGATCACGTCCGCCTCACGCTTGAGGTCGGGAAAGATCGACACGTCGCCGCCCCGGTTGCCGCGCAGGTGGAGGCGGCGCACCACCCCGTCCACCTCCACATTGGCGAACCAGGAAGGGCGCCAACGGATCAGCCGTTCCAGGCCCACGACTTTGCCGCCGGTCAGGTGTTCGACATAGCCGGTGATGCGCCCGACCGCCGCATCGTCATAGTCGTTGAGGGGGACGGGGCCGCTCACGGCGCGAAGGCCTCCGCTGCGGCGCGCGTGTCCATATATTCTCGCCCCGACAGAATCTGGCCGTCGCGGATCACCAGCAGATTATGATAGTCGTTGCGATAGACCCGGTCGGGGAAGATCATTTCGCCGCGCACTTCCACCGCGACCCTGTCCCCTTCGGCCGTGATGCCGACCACCTGCGCGCTGCGCCGCTGCGCCGACAACAGGCCGCCGGTTACGCTGGCGATGAAATCGGCGCGGCTCATGTCGCCAAAGCCTGATATCCACCATGTGCAGTCGGGATGCTGCAACGCTTCGATCGTTGCGGCGTCCCCCTCTTCCACCGCCTGCATGTAGCGGCGAGCGACCGCCTTGTTCGCTTCGAGGTCGGCCATGCTCATTCTCCCAGACGATAGCGCAGGGTCAGGCCATATTGGCGCGGCGGACCGAAGATAGCTGTGTTGAAGCCCAACCCCGCCCCCGATACGGCACCGATCGCCTGATAGGTCTTGTTAAAGACGTTGGTCATAGTGACGCCGACGTCGATCGGGCGGCCACCGACATTACGCCAGTCCAGCCGTATGTTGGCCAGGCCATAGGCTGGCAACGCCGTGTCGACGAAGGACAATTTGCTGGAATGATAATAGTCCGCCGACGCGTTGAGATCGCCCATCGCGCCCAGTGGGATGCGATATTGCGCGCCCAGCGTGAAGGTCGCCTTCGCCACCAGGTCGAACGGGATTTCCTGGGTTGTGAGATAAGCGGCGATCGGCGCAGGGGCGGTCAGTTCGCGCGTCTTGGTGTCGAGCAGGTTGCCGCCGAAGGTGAAGGTCAGCCGATCGGAAAACAGGATGCGTCCGTCAAAATCCAGCCCCGCGACGCGCGACTTGCCGGCATTGGCCAGCATCGTGCCCGACTGCGGATCGTTGTCCGCGCTGCAATCGCCATCGGGGGAAAAGGGCGCTTCGCCAAAGACCGGATCGCCCGCAACGCAGCCCGGCTGGGTCAGCAGGCCGCTCAGTGCGATCTGCACCCCGTCATAATAGCCCACAAAGCCCGACAGGTTCAGGCGGACGCGGACGTCGCCCAGCGTCCAGTCGGATCGCACCCCCAGTTCCAGGTCGGTGACTCGTTCCGGCCCGAAGGACTGATAGGGCGCCAGCCGCCCGCCGAAGGTGGGCGTATTGATGCCGCCGGTGCGATAGCCGCGCCGGGTGGAAATATAGGTGAAGAGGTCGGGCGTCACCTGCCAGTCGAAACCCACGGTCCAGGTGGGCGCATCGGATTTGGCGGTGTTGGTGGTTGCGCCGATCAGGATCGGGTTGGTCGATACGCATTCATTGGGGCGGACGGTCCCCTGGGTGGTGTTGTCGGTCGCCGTACAGGCGATTTCCTTGTCCCAGGTGTAGCGCAGCCCGGCGTTGAAGCGCAGACCCTGGGCGATTTCATCCAGCTTTATGTTGACGTTGCCGAACAGCGCTTTGCTCTTTTCGGTGTAGAAATTATATTGGAAGGTGCCGTAATTTTCGGCCGGCAGGAAAGGTGGCAGCACGACCTGGGCGATCGAACTGCCGCTGCCCGTCGGGCCGTAGGGCTGGCTTTTCAGATAAAATCCGCCCACCAGCCAGTCCACCCGGTCGTCAAGCGCGCTGCCCTTGATCTGCACTTCATTGGTATATTGTTCGACGTTGTTGACAGCGCCTGCGTTCAGCAGGGTCAGCGGCAAGCCGGCGGGCAGTCCGGCAGCAGGATTGCCAGTCGTGATCAGCAACGGCACGCCGTCGGTGTTGATATTATAGTTCACATAGGTTTTGCGATAGCCGAAGATGTTGGTGAAGCTGACCCCGCTGTCGCTCAGGTCGATATCGGTGCGGTTGGTGATGCCCCAGCGGCGGGTGCGGTTGATTGCGGGGGACACGTCGCTGTCGATGACGCGGGGACCACGCGCCTGCTGCGCCGCCAGCGCCTCCTGCATCGCGCTGCGCAGACCCAACAGGTCGATCAGGCTGGGATTGTCGAACAGGCTGGTCAGCAACACCGCGTCGCCGGTGTAGTTGTTGCGATACCAATCGAAGATAGTGAGGTTCTTGAAACCCTCGACTGGTTCGGCCAGCACGGACACGCGGAACGCGCGGGAATTGACGTCGTCCAGGTCGCCGCCCAGTCCGATATTCTTGGTATAACCGTCGCGCTTTTCGTACCGGCCCGCGACCCGTACCGCCAGCTTGTTGTCCACGATCGGGATGGACAGCGCGCCTTCCAATTGCTTGCGTTCATAGCGGCCGTAGCCCGCCTCAACATAGCCGCCCAGGACATATTCGGGCGCGGCGGGATAATAGAGGACGGCGCCGCCGGTGGTGTTACGGCCAAACAGCGTGCCCTGCGGCCCTTTGAGAACCTGGACCGATGCCATGTCATAGGTTGCGACGCCGCTGCCGAAGGTGGGCGCGGGCACATCGGCAAAATAGCTGACGACGGCAGGCGCGTTGGACCCGCTCAACGCCTTGGACTGGCCACGGATCTGGAACACCGAATTTTCGCGCCCGCCCGATCCGGACAGATAGACGCCGGGCGTCTTGATCATCAGGTCGGCGGTGGTTGCGATATTAGCTTCGCGCAGCATATCCGCGTTGAAGGCGGTGACGGACACAGGCGTCGACTGGATGCTTTCCTCGGAGCGGCGGGCGGTGACGACGATGTCGTCGATGCTAGGCGACGCCTGGGGCTGCGCCGTTTGGGCGATCGCCAGGACCGGCAGGGCCAGGGGTGCAACGGACGTTAAAAGTACCGCAAGACGCGCGGTGAAAATCGGGCGCATTTCATCTCTCCCTGAGCAGCAGAACGTCATGTTCTCGCAAGCCTGACCTTTGCCAGTGCCGTCGGGAGAAGTAGAAGACGATCGTCTTAGTCGTGCCTATCGCCGGAGAGGGCCCTCGATTTTCGTCCATGACCCCGCCAATCGTCAGCCGGGCGTGTCGGCGGCTTCGACGAAGGGCGGCAGCATCAGCAAGGCGCAGCCTGCGGTGATCAGGTCTTCAAGATATTGGTCGGAGCGCGGATAGGCGCCGCCGGTCAGATTGGCGACCCGGTCCCCATAGCTGACGCCCATCAGGAAATTCGTCACCGCCACCGACAGGCGCATGGTGAAGACCTGGTCCGACATGGCGGCGCAGCATCCCCGCAACGCCTGATGAACCAGCGCGACCGCCGGTCCTTCTCTGGCTCGGTCAAAGGCTTCGTCAAACGGATCGTTCAGGATCAGGTGCAGGATGAACTGCGAATAAATCCACCTCTGCCGCCCTGCGAAGGCGTCCAGCACCGGCAACAGGAATAATTCGAGCAGGCCGCGAATATCGTCGGGCAGGCGCGGCAACCCCTGCATCCGCAGCATCCGGCAATCGTCCACTTCCGCCTGGCGGATGTCGTAAATCGCCCGGATCAGTAATTCCTTCGATCCGAAATGACGATAGATGGCGGAGTTATTGCCCTGCTTGGCGACGCGCAGGATTTCGCGGATGGATGCACCCTCGATCCCGCGTTCGGCGATGATTTCCTCCACGGCGAGCAGCAGCTTGCGCGCGCCGGGTCCATAATCTTCCCATTTACCCTTCATGCCCGCACGCATCGCAATTCGCTGCCGCCAAGCCAAGCGGAAAGCGAACCACCCGCGACGAGCGCGCCGACCGTCCACCTATCACCCGACAGGTGGGACTAAGGCCACGTCTATGGTCTTTAGCGGCTATGGCGAGGAACTCGAACGGCATGAACCAGAATGGCTACGACTATATCATCATCGGCGCCGGGTCGTCCGGCTGCGTCCTGGCGAACCGGTTGTCGGTCGACCCGGCGGTCAAGGTATTGCTGGTGGAAGCTGGCCCGGACGACAACAGCCCGCTGATCGCCATGCCGCGCGGCATCGGCAAATTGCTGGCGCCGGGCAATCCCCATGTGTGGGACTATGCCGTGTCGCCGGGCGGCAATGCGCCGCAGGAAAGCTGGCTGAAGGGGCGCACGGTCGGCGGATCGAGTTCGGTCAACGGCATGGTCTATGTGCGCGGTGCGCCGGCCGATTACGACGCGTGGGAAGCGGCGGGCTGCACCGGCTGGGGCTGGCAGACGATGGGCCGCCATTTCGTCGCGCTGGAGGATCATGCGCTGGGCACCAAGGCGTGGCGCGGGACCGGCGGCCCGCTCAAGGTGAGCATCCATCCGTCCGGCGATCCGTTGTGCGAAGCGTTCCTAAACGCGGCCGAGCAGGCCGGGACGCATCGGGTGGACGACATGAACGACATCCCTGCGGTCACGCAGGGTGGCATGGGCTATCAGCCGATATCCACCTATCGCGGCAAGCGCTTTTCCGCTTCGCGCGCTTTCCTGAAACCGGTGCGGGGACGCGCGAACCTGACCGTGGTGACCGATACCGACGTGCAGCGCATCCTGTTCGACGGGCAGCGGGCCAGCGGCATCCTGCTGCGTGACAAAAATGGCCTGCACGAAGTCGCGGTACGGCGCGAAATCATCCTGTCGGCGGGGGCCATCCAGAGCCCCAAATTATTGCAACTGTCGGGCATTGGCCCCCGCGCCCTGCTCGAATCGCTGGCCATTCCGGTCGTGGTCGACGCGCCCGGCGTCGGCGCCAATTTGCGTGAACATCGCTATCTGAGCTTTACCTACAAGGTGCGCGGCAACAGCCTGAACCAGAAACTGTCTGGCCTAGGTCTGATCGCGTCGGTGCTCCGATACTTCTTCGGCTCGAAAGGGGCGCTGACCCACGGCGCGCATGAAGTGGGCGGCTTCATCAAGACGCAGGCGTCGCCCGACCGGCCCGATGCCCAGATCGGCCTGGGGCTCTATTCCTTTCATACCGATGCGAAGGGCGCGGTGGTGCTGGACCCCTATCCCGGCATGACCGTCATCGCCTATTATCTGCGGCCCGACAGCCAGGGGCAGGTGCGGATCAGCGCCGCTGATCCCGATGCGCCGCCCGTTATCGACGCCAATCACCTGGCCACCGATGCCGACCGGCGGCACTTCGTCGCCCTGTTCCGCTGGCTACGCGATCTGGCCACGCAACCCGCGCTCAAGGACTGGATCGTCGCGGAAACCGGCAAAACCGTGGGCATCGAGACGGACGAGGACATACTGGCCAATGCCATCAGCCTTGGCGGCACGACATTCCACATCTGCGGCACCTGCCGGATGGGCGCGGACGAAGACGCCGTACTCGACCCGCAGTTGCGCGTGCGCGGCGTCACCGGCCTCCGCGTGGTCGATACCTCCATCATGCCGACTATTGTGTCGGGCAACACCAATGCGCCAGCGATGGCCATCGCCCTCAACGCCGCGGAGATGATCCTGCGGCCCGGACAGGATATCCACCCATGACCATCCCCTTCACAACGATCGACAAACTCTACATCGACGGCGCCTGGGTTGCCGCAGGCGCGGAGCGCGACGCTATCATCAATCCGGCGACCGAAGCGGTGATCGGCCACGCGCCTGTGGGCAATGCGGCGGCGGCGGAAGCAGCGATCGCGGCGGCCCGCGAGGCGTTCGACCATGGCGTGTGGCCGCGCATGGCGATGGCCGAGCGCGCAACCTATCTGCGCCGGATGCACGCGGCGCTGGACGCGCGGCGGCCGCAGATCGTCGCGCTGATCGTGGCGGAGGTCGGTTGCGCGCAGGGCGTGACCCACGGGATGCAGGTCGCCAATCCGCTCGACCATCTTCTCGCTGCGCTGGAACATTCAACGCGCGACGATAGTGTCCGCCTGCCGATCGACATCACCCCTAATCCCTTCGACCCCGATGGCCCCCGCAAAATGGGCGGCACGACGGTCGTTCGCGAGCCGGTCGGCGTGGTCGCAGGCATTACCGGCTATAACTTCCCCTTCCTCATCAACCTGGCCAAGATCGTGCCGGCGCTGCTGGCGGGCAATACGCTGGTGCTCAAGCCGTCTCCCTTCACCCCCTTTTCCGCGTTGCTGTTCGGCGAGATCGCCGACGAGATCGGCCTGCCCAAGGGTGTGCTGAACGTCATCACCGGCGGGCCGGAGGTTGGTACGATGCTGACCAGCGACCCGCGCGTCGACCTGGTCAGCTTCACCGGGTCCGAAGGCGTCGGCGCGGCGATCATGGCGCAGGCGGCCCCGACGCTGAAGCGCGTCCATCTGGAACTGGGTGGCAAGTCAGCGCTGATCCTGCGGCACGATGCCGATGTCGCGCGGGCGGCGGCGATGGCAGTCGCCGTGCTGTCGGTCAATGCGGGCCAAGGCTGCGCGCTCCTTACCCGCCTGGTCGTCCATAACAGTATCCGAAAGGCGTTCGTCGAAACCGCCTGCGCCGTCGCCAGCCAGTTCAAGATCGGAGATCCTGCCGATCCGAGTGTGGCGATGGGGCCGTTGATCCGCGAATCGCAGCGGAGCAAGGTCGAAAATCTGATCGCCATCGGCCGCGATGAAGGCGCGAAGATCGTCCATGGCGGCGGGCGGCCTGCGGGTCTGGACAAGGGTTTCTTCACCGACATCACGATTTTCGACGATGTCGACAACAGCATGACTATTGCCCAGGAAGAGGTGTTCGGCCCGGTCGGCTGCATCATCGGCTTCGACACCGACGAGGAAGCAGTCCGCATCGCCAATGATAGCCGCTATGGGCTGAATGGCGGCGTCGAAACGGCGGATGCGGCCAAGGGATACGAAATGGCCCTGCAAATCCGGTCGGGCAGCGTCATGCTGAACGGCGGCACCGGGCGCATGAGCTATGCGCCGATCGGCGGCTATAAGCGATCGGGTGTCGGGCGCGAATATGGTCCCGATTGGCTGCATGAATATCAGAATCAGAAGTCGATATTCTATCCGTTGGGGATATAAGCCATGGCAACGATCAGCAGCGCCCATGATTTCCCCGACGCCGATACGCTTCTGGACCGCTATCCCCTGCCCGACTATCTGCGCGACAATGTCAGGCCCGGCCTGACGATGTTGCTGGCGTCGATGGCGGAGGACCGCGATCTCAACGCCAATGGCCATGCCCGCGCCCTGCATATCGTCAACGATGATCTGTCGCGCCTGAAAGCGATAGCCGACGATCGCGCGCGCTACCCCGAAATTGCCGAGGTGGAGATCAGACAACCACTGTTCATCCTGGGCCTGCCCCGTTGCGGCACCAGTTTCCTCCATGCGTTGATGGACGGCGACCCGCAGGTCCGCACTCCACTGATGTGGGAAGTGGCCGAACCCTCGCCCCCGCCAGAGGCCGCGACAGCCAATACAGACCCGCGCATCGCCCGCTTCGACGCGCATCTGCGCGCGCAATTGGGCGCGGATGCCGACGAATTGCTCAAGGCCCATCCGCTCGGTGCCAAAATACCGCAGGAATGCGGGTCGTTCATGACCACGTCGTTCCAGAGCAGCAATCCCTGCATGTTCCAGCATCTCCCGCGCTTCTACGACTGGTTCAAGGGGATCGACGCAACCTTCCGCTACGAGGTGCACAAAATGTGGCTCCAGCATCTGGGCTGGCGCCATCCGGGCAAACATTGGGTGCTCAAGATTCAGGAGCATATGTACAAGCTGCCTGCGTTGCGCAGCGTCTATCCCGACGCGATATTCATTCAACCGCATCGCGACCCTACCACCGTTATCGCCTCCATATCCCAGCTTATCAGCGTCATTCGCGGGCCATCCTACGATAATCTCGACCTGCACGCGCTGGGGGCCGAGTTTCTGCAACTCTGGTGGGACGGGGTGAAGTGCAGCATGGACTATCGCAAAGCGCATCCCGAGCTGCCGATCCACGACATGCGCTACAAGGATCTGGTCGCCGATCCGGTCGCCACCATCCGCGCCGCCTACGACCATTTCGGCTGGGACTTCACGCCGGAATCGGAAGCGGGCATCCTTAGCTGGCTGCACGACAATCCGGCGGGCAAACATGGCGCGCGCAGCTATACGCTGGCCGATTACGGCCTGACCACCGATCAGGTCAGCGACCGGTTCGCCGAATATATAGAGACATATCGTGCCTACATCTGAACCGTCTGCCTGGCGCGGCTGGCTGGAGACGATGGCCAGCGCGGACAGCGTATTGGACAGGTTGACGGACCCCGCAGACCCGCAGGCGCGGGCGGAGGCGCATCGCCTGCTCTTTGCGGCGCTCGCCACCGGCTACCAGACCGCGTTCGCCGACGCCGATCAGCCCGATTTCGTGCCGTCGGTCAGCAATGTGCTGAACACCGTCGGGGTCAATCCCGACTTCATCTATGGCGCGGCGCGGATTGATGGTAGCGGTATTTACCGGCTGTCGGGCCAGCGTGGCGACGGGGTGTTCATCTTCATTGATCTGGTCGCAGGCGGGCTGGGACCGATGGAGCAACTGGGTCCATCGGTCGGCATGATCGACCTGGATGCCTGCACATTGGGGCCGGGCGGGGCGTTCGACATATTGGTCAGTGGCGAACGGCCGGACGGTCATACGGGCGACTGGTTCCCGCTCGATCCACGTGCCGTCACCATCGGCCTGCGCCATGCTTATTATAACTGGGGCGTGGGCCGTGAATTGCGGATCGCCATCGAGCGGGTCGACCGGCCCGTGGGCGGCGCGCCCATGCCTGCGGCCGAGATCGTGCATCGGCTCGATCGGTTGTCCGCCTTCGTCGAACGCTATGCCGGTTTCGCGCTGGGCTATGGCCAGCGACAGCGGGCGCAAGGCTTCATTAACAGCCTTGAATATGACGACTGGGCCGGACGCGGCGGCGTGGCCGGGCAGCATTATTATCAGGGCATTTTCCGGCTGGAAGCGGGGCAAGCGATGATTATCGACACCGCGATGCCCGATCAGGTCCGCTATTGGAATGTGCAGCTGAACGATCCGCTGTGGAACACGATCGACTGGATCAACCATCAGAGCAGCCTGAATGGCGGCCAGGCCGTTCTGGATAGTGACGGCCGCTTTCGCGCCGTGATCGCGATCGACGATCCCGGCGTGCCCAACTGGCTGGACCCGGCCGGGTGGCTGGAGGGATCGCTGATGCTGCGCTGGACCGGCGCGAGTTCGGGGCCGGAGCCGGTGCTGAAAATCGTGCCGGCGGCAGAGATACGCGCGCACCTGCCCAGCGATACGCCGGTGGTGACGCCAGAGCAGCGCGACGAAGCCCTCCGTCGGCGCAGGCGCGGGGCGCAATGGCGGCGACGCTGGTGATGGAATTTACCGGCAAGGTGGTCCTCGTCACCGGGGCGGGATCGGGATTGGGTCGGGCCGCCAGCCTGGCGTTCGCGCGCGAGGGGGCAACACTATGCCTGCTGGGGCGCAGCGCGTACAAGCTGGCGGAAACGGCGCGGTTGATCGGGGAAGCGGGCGGCCGTAGCGTGGAGCTACCCTTCGACCTGGGCGATGCCGATGATTGCGCCGCTTCGATCGCAGCGGCCATCGCGGCGTTCGGGCGGCTTGACGTGCTGTGCAATATCGCCGCCGATGTGATGTTCCACCAATTGCCGGACGTCACCGCCGCACAATGGCATCGCACCATCGCGTCCAACCTGTCCGGCCCCTTCTTCCTGATGCAGGCGGCGATGCCGCACCTGATCGAAAGCCATGGCAATATCATCAGCGTCGCGTCCACCGCGGGCTTCATGGGCCAGGCCTATCTGGCGCCCTATACAGCGTCCAAATTTGGCCTTGTCGGCCTGACCCTGTCGCTGGCGATGGAGATGATGGACATCCCGGTCCGGATCAACGTGCTGGCCCCCGGCCCGATGCGAACGGAAATGTTGCAGGGCATGGCATTTCCCGACTTCGCCGATCCCCGATTGCTGGCCCGTTACACCGGGATGCGGCCGCCCTGTCCTCCGGAGGATGTAGTGGAACCGCTGCTGTTCCTGGCGTCCGACCGCGCGCGCCGGGTGCATGGCGCCTGCTGGGCGGTCGATGGCGGGATCATGGCCGGTTAGCCCCGCCGAGATAATATAGCAGAAAAGGATAGCTTTGTATGGCCGACCCACTGGCGCACCCGACATCGGCGGCGGACATCACGCCCGCCTATCTGACCAGGCTGATGGCGCAGGCCGTGCCGGGCGTGACCGTCACTCATGTCGATATGGTGGAGGCCAAGACCTATGGCGAGCAGTTCGTGTCCACGGCGGGGCGCGTGATCGTCAATGTCCGTTATGGGCCGGGCAGTCCGGAGGACCTGCCTACCCGCCTGGTCGTGAAGGTTGCGCGCGGCGTCGACAAGATATTGGCGCCCTTCTACGAAAATGAAGTCAATTTCTACAACCGCGTCCGTCCCGAACTGGACCTGGAGACGCCGCGCAGTTTCGGCGCGGGCTTCGATGCGGTATCGAGCGACTTTGCCATCGTGCTGGAAGACCTGACCCTGCGCGGCGCGACCTTCCCCAGCGTCCTGTCGCCGGTAACGCTCGACAATGTGCGATCCATCCTGTCGCAGCAGGCAAAGCTGCACGCCCGCTTCTGGGAAAGCCCCCGCCTGCGGCCCGGCGGCGATCTGGCCTGGGCGGGCAGCCATGTCGAGGGCAAGGTGGCGGAACTGATGATGGTGGGGGCCGAGCCGCTGATCCAGCATGAGATCGACACGGTGTCATTCAAGCGCGAAATGGTGCAGCGACTGCGCACGACCGGCCCTGCCCTACGCAACGGCACCTTGGCGCTGCACCGGCACCAGCAGAGCCTGCCGCAAACGCTGGTCGAGGGCGACATGCATATCGGTAACAGCTATATATTGCCCGATGGGTCGGGTGGGCTGCTCGACTGGCAACTCACCTGTCGCGGCCATCATATGCATGATGTCAGCTATCTTGTGACGACGGCGCTGTCGGTGGAGGATCGCCGCGCCCATGAACAGGATCTGGTCCGCTTCTATCTCGATAGGCTGGCGGTCGAGGGCGTGGCCGATTGCCCCTCGTTCGAGGAGAGTTTTACCGAGTTTGGCCGCTGCCTGATGTGGGGCGTCTATATCGGCTGGCTGACGACGCCAGTGGTCAATTATGGCTGGGAGATCACTGTCATGAACCATTTTCGCCTGACCACGGCGTTCGAGGATCACGAAACAGCGCGGTTGATAGCACAGGTAGTGTGACAGATCGAGCTTAGCGACGCGCCCCCCGCTCGTCAATGCAGAGGGCAGCGTCGAGGGGTTCGTAACCACGCCACAACCGCAGAGATCACCAGCATCTTCGAGAGAGAGCGCCTGTCTCCCATTCTCATCGCTATTTGAGATCTAGCGGCATCGACATGAACAATTACCGAATCGCGATCAGAATGGCGACTTCAACCGGCACCTGACGCCAGAAACAGCAGTGCAAATGTGGAAGCTGGCGTTGAACTACGAATTATAGTCGACTTGTAACGGTTTTGTTTCGTGAGCTTGTCCCTGCCTAACGTTTCCCCTGGCTGGTATGAACAGATCAGGGAAGGGGTATCAAACGAAGGACGGAGTAAAGGCGGAGGCTACCGGTCGCCTTCTTGATGTTCACATTTGTCATCGGTCGTGCAATTCTCCGCAAAAGTGGGCTTTGAAAATTCCCTAGTTGGTGGCCCTTTCATCTCATTCTGCCGGGGCTAGCCCCGGCAGAATGAGATGAGCCGACATTGTCCTCATCTCCTTTGCAGACGCGGAGACGGGGCCGATGATCCGACTTGGAGAATTGATGATGATCCTCGAACTACATCGGCAGGGTGTATCGATATCCGCCATTGCCCGACGCACTGGTCGCGATCCCAAGACCATCCGAAAATATATCGAACGGGGCATCGAGGCCCCGGTTTACGGCCCTCGCATGCTGGGTCGACCGAACAAACTGGCACCCTATCTGGAATTTTTGCGTGAGCGAGTGACGGCCTTTCCCGATCTGACTGCGGCGCGCCTGACGCGGGAAATCCGTGAGCTGGGATATATGGGCGCCTATACCGCGGTAAAGCGGTTCCTGGCAGCGATCCGGCCGGAAAACGGGCCTAAGCCCTTTGAGGTTCGGTTCGAGACGCCGCCTGGCGTGCAGGCACAGGTCGACTTTGCCCGGTTCGTCGTCGAATTTACCGATGAGCCCGGCGTCAGCCGGATCGTCTGGCTGTTCAGCCTGGTGCTGGGACATTCGCGCTTCCTGTTTGCGCGCTACGTCATGCATCAGGATCTCCAAAGCCTGTTGCGCTGTCATATGCAGGCCTTTGAAGCGCTCGGCGGCGTCCCGATCGAGATCCTCTACGATCGCATGAAAACCGCTGTGACCGGGGAAGATGATCAGGGCCACATCATCTACAATCGATCATTGCTGGCTCTGGCCGGGCATTATCGCTTCGTGCCGCGCGCCTGCCGTCCCTATCGGGCCAAGACCAAGGGAAAGGTCGAGCGGCCATTCAGCTATATCCGCAAGGACTTCTTCCTGGGCCGGAGCTTCCGCAATCTGGACGATCTCAATGTCCAGCTGATCGACTGGCTCGATACCGTCGCCAACGTCCGTGTCCACGGCACGACGCAGCGGATTATTGCTGAAGCCTTCGCCGCCGAGCAGCCTGAGTTGCAGCTGCTCCCGGCCGGCCGCTTTGACGCTGTTCTGAAGCTGGAGCGCCGCGTCAGCCACGATGGGATGGTCTCGGTCGGCGGCAATTACTACAGCGTTCCCGATCGCACCCGGCGCGTCGTCGAAATCCAGCAGTTGCCCGACAAGATCCGGATCGTAGACCTGGGCCAGGTCATTGCCGAGCACCCGGTTCTTGAGGGGCGCCGGCAGTACAGGATCGATCCTGCGCACCGGACAGGCAGCAGCGGCGCCAAGCGCCGTATCCATGGCAAAGAGGTAATCGCCATCGGTCGTGTAGGCGAGCATGTCACCGTGCGCTCCCTGGCCATCTATCAAGCGATCGGCAGCCAACTGGCGCGGGGAGAACGGCCATGAACCATGGGGGTGCCGCATCCCGCGTCGATAATATCCGCCGCAGCCTGGTCCATCTCAAAATGCCACGCGCCCTGGAGATGCTCGACGCCACCCTGCGCGGCATAGAGCAGGGCAAAATCGATGGCATCGAGGCCATCGACATATTGCTGAACGAAGAACTGTCGCTCCGGGAGAACCGCAGGATCAAGGCAGCCCTGCGCATGGCAAGGCTGCCGATCATCAAGACGCTGGACGGATATGACTTCTCCTTCCAGCCATCTCTCGACCGGAACCGCATCCTGGCGCTCGCTGGCCTGGATTTTATCAACCGGGCCGAGGTGGTGCATCTGCTGGGTCCGCCCGGTACCGGGAAAAGCCATATCGCCACGGCCCTTGCTGTCGAGGCCGTGAAGGCGGGCAAGAGCGTCTACTTTATCCCGCTCGCCGATCTGATCGCTTCACTGACCAAGGCTGAACGCGAGGGCACGCTGCGCGAGAGGATCCGCTTCCTATGCCGATCCTCCCTGCTCGTCGTCGATGAGATCGGGTATCTTCCCGTCACGCCTGGGGGCGGCAATCTCTTCTTCCAGCTCGTCAACGCCCGATATGAAAAGGGTGCCATGATCCTGACGTCAAACCGCGGCTTCGCCGAATGGGGTGATGTCTTTGGCGATCCGGTGGTGGCCACCGCGCTGCTCGACCGCCTTCTTCACCACGCTGTGGTCATCCAGATCGAGGGCTCCAGCTATCGCATGCGGCAGCACGCCGACCTGCTGCCCGAGCATGCGCGTGCTGCACCGTCCATCAACCCACCGCCCTTGCCGAAACGGCGCGGCCGCCCGCCAGCAAAGGAAAAGCCCGATCTCCATCACGGCTGATCACCGACACAAACCCTCCCGCCAAACTAGGGAATTTTAGATGCCCACTTTTGCGGAATCTTCGGTGCCCGTTGACAACATTAAAGCCGTGAGCCTTGAACAGATGGAGATCGCACGGCTGGAAGCCGCGCTGGTGCGAGTGCGCATGGAGAGCCACATTCTAAAAAACAGCGGTAGATTCGCAAGGAAGTCGCGGTGAGGTATGCCTTGATCGAGCAACGTCGTGGCACCTGGCCGATCGTGGTACAGTGCCGTGTTTTGCAGGTCAGCGCTAGCGGTTATCGTCATCACCGATTGCTGCAAGCCACCGATATTGGCCCAAACCAGCCGCACCGTCTGCTCAGCGATGCGGCCTTGGCGGTGCATATCAAGGCGGGCTTCGCCAGGATGAAGAATGATTTGACGTTTTCGGTCGTCAGAACATTCAGCACACTTCGCGGCATAAATTAGCGGAGTGGTGGCCTCGTGTGGGGGTAGGTTTAGGCGGCGAGCTTGCGGTGTTGCAAACGCCGATGCTCGATGGTCTGCCGCTTGAACCTTTCGCGCTGCTTTATGATGGCTGGACCCCCGGCCGAAGTAGGCGTCGGCGGACGTCACGTTGCTCAGGCTCTCTTGATACCTCTGATGGTTGTAGTGCTCAACGAAGGCCTCGATCTGCGCCTCAAGGTCGCCCGGCATCCGTCAATTATTAATGTGTCGGCTCCCACGTAGCCTGCCAACGGCAGATCAATGCTTCGACGATATCACGCAGTATGATACAGCCATCTGGGAAATCATCATGATCGCTTCCCCGCGGTAAAAGTACGGCCCCTGATATAGACGCCATCAGGGCACCTACTGCCGATTGAATGTTCGAATTCTGGTGCGAACTGGGTGCCATTACGGAGCTGACCGCCTGTTCGAAAAAGGCATGGATGCGCGCTGCCGCGGGTGCAGTATCACGAATGGGAGCGCCATTCTGCGTGCCAGCGGTGTCGAACCAGAACAGGAACAAGCTATTCATGCCGAAGGCGGCGATCTGGTCGCGTGAAAAATCGAAGGCCCGATCGGCAACGGCGATCAGGCGCTTTTCCGCGTCGTCATATGTGGCGAATTCCATCTCTAGCCTATCAGCGAAATTGGCCAATTCGCTGTCACGGATCGCGAGAAACAGTGAATCGCGATCCGCAAAATACCGATACACGACACCGGAGGAATAGCCGGCATGACGGGCAATTCCACGGAGCGATATCGGTCCTGAGGGCTTGGCCAGCAGCAGATGACGTCCCGCGTCAATCAATGCTTGCCGCACATGATCCTTAGCCTCTGCGCTGCGCGCCCGACTAGGTGATGCCGTGGTGCCAGCGACTAGAATATCTTGATGGCCCTTAGCATTTCTCTCCATTGCGCGCCTTCCTGTCTGATGTCGGGTGCTGAATAGCGCAATCACGGCGCATTGCCCCCCGATAAATTCGCTTGAATGAACAGCGTTACCCTATTAGGATAACGCTGTTCACATAAAGATTGCATCCACGTTGCGGTGTGACGAACATGCATGAGGATGCCTGGTGACCGACCAGCCGAACTTGATAGCTGAGCAAAATATCCAGCGCTGGATCGAAGCGACGATGGGCGATATTGTCGCCATGGATATCCTGCCGGGATGGCGCCCGGCGTGGAACGTATCGGTCCGCACGCCGGAGGGCGTAATCCATATCCATATTCGCGGCGATCGCGGTGCGGGCCCGGAAACGCAGCCGTTGCGCGTAGAACATGATGTCTTGCGGTTGCTGGCGGACGAGGGCATCGCCGTACCGCATATCCATGGCTGGTGCGACAACCCCGCGGCGATTGCCATGGAGCGCATCGACGCGACGGCTTTCGCGGGCGGCGCCGACCGCGACGCAAACCTGCATCGGCTGGTCAGCGATTATATGGCGATCATGGCGTCCGTTCACCGGATCGATACAGTAAAGGCCGCAGGGATCGGATTGCCACAACCGCAAAGCCCGCAAGCCATTGCGCTCGCCTATTTTGATGATGCGGATCAACAGTATCAAAGCCATCGCGATGGTCCCGATCCATTGATCGCCTTTCTACGTAAATGGGTGCTGGGCAATCTTCCGCTGCATCGCACGGAAACGGCGCTGCTGATCGCCGACGCGCCGCAGTTTTTTCATGATGGGGACAGGATCACCCATATTTATGATCTGGAACTGGCGCATTTAGGCGACCCCATGGCGGACCTAGCATCGATTAGGGTGCGCGACATCAACGAACCGATCGGCGATCTGACGTCGTTGTTGCAGCGCTATGTCGTGGAAAGCGGTAACCCGATCGACTGGGTGGCGCTCGATTTTCACACCATCGCGTCTTTCCTTGCTGTGCCGATGCGGATGGAGTCGGCACTCCGCACGCAGCGCCAATTGCCTGCCTATGTCGAATATCTGTCCTGGGATCTTGGCTGTAGGCGCGCTGCTTTGGAAACATTGGCGCAGGTGCGCAGCGTCGATCTGACACCTGTCGCCGATCTTGTAACCGTCGAAAAAGCGACCGACATCATTTATGATAATTTGGTCGCGAGTTGTACCGATCTGCCAGCGGCGCGCGGACGATTGCGCGAACCTCCAGCCTTGTCGCTCGCCCGCTATGTACAGCGCCGCGACGCCATCGGCCACGAGATTGCGCGCCGCGATCGATCGGAGGCAGAGCAGTTGCTGGGCCAAAGTTTCGCAAGCGCGGCAGCGGCCGAGGCGACGCTGGAACAATATGTGCTGGCCGCCGGGCCAGATAAGGAAGCCGATCTGATCGGCCTGTTCCATCGCCGGACGATGCGCGCGCTGCAATTGCTGCGTGGCTACCCTGGACCCATCGTGGATAGAGCGCCCGGCCCTATCGATCGGCTGGCTTTTTCCGATCCGCCTTCGACGACTGTCATGGCGCACGATTCGGCCACCCATATCTAGAAAGAGGATAGGCGCATGGAGCAGGAGCAGGCTTTCAGGGGTGAAATGCTCTATACCGGAATGCTGGAAGGCGCGCTTGTGGACCCGGATTATTCGGTGCGGGTCGACAATGTCCGATGGTCGCAGCCTGGCGAAGCAACAATCCTGTCGGATCAATTCTTCCTGGAATGGCTAATGTACCGGGAGGATGATATCGAATGCGCACGTCCGGGGCGCAACTTCGTGACGTCTCATGCCGTCATCCTCTTGCCGCCAGGGCAGGCGGTGCGGACGCGCTGGAACAGCGGCCGCCTTCGGACCATATCCTGCAGCTTTCGGACCGAATTACTGGCCGACTATCCCGAATTGCTGTCGTTCCTCTCCAGTCTCGACGGGGACCATCAGTTCAATCTCGACAGCCCTTTCCTTCAGGCCGGCCTGACCCGTATCGCTGACGAGGTCGTCACGCCGGGCCTCGACAGCGGGTTCATGGTCCGGTCGCTGCTGTTCGCCATTTGCGGTGAGATACGCCGTGCGACGCTGGGGCAACCGGTGCCGCAGGAGTGCGACGGCGCCCTTTCGCCAGGCCAGATGACGATGTTGCGGCAGGTTCTGCATGAAAGCGGCAAATTGCCTACGGTGGTCGATCTGGCACAACATTGTGGCGTGACGTCGCGTGCCTTGTCACCGCTGGTGAAGCGCGCCACGGGCGTTACGCTGCGCCATTACATCGCGCGGGAGCGCCTGAACCGCGCGAAGGCGCTGCTCGACGACCAGAAATTGATGGTCAAGCAAGTCGCCTATTCCTGCGGCTTTGCCAGCGCAGCGGCGTTTACGGCCGCCTTTCGCAAGACGACGGGCATGACGCCGGTCGAGTATCGGACGCGGTGCTGATCGGCTCCTTCTCCAGATTGAAAGTCACCCACAATGCTGACTGTGCATCACCTCAACGATTCCCGCGCTCAGAAGACGATATGGCTGCTCGAAGAACTAGGCCTGCCCTATGATCTGGTGCCCTATCAGCGGCATCAGGTAACGATGATGGCGCCACCCGCGCTCAAGGCGCTGCATCCAGTCGGCAAATCGCCGATGATCGAGGATGAGGGACGGATCGTCATCGAATCGGGCGCGATTACGGAGCATATCATCGAGCGGCATGGCGATGGTCGATTGGCGCCAGTGCCCGGTACGGATGCGCATGAACGGTATCGGCAATGGCTCTATTATGCGGTGTCGTCCGGCATGAACCCGATCATGATAAAGGTCTATGCCCGCGCCTTCGGTCTGGATGGCAGCCCGATCGATGAGGCAGCCAATGTCGAACTGGCGAAGGCGCTGGCCTATCTCGACGATGCGTTGGCCGACGGCCCCTTTCTCCTCGGCGAAGATTTTTCTGCTGCCGATATCCAGATGAGCTTCATCCCGGAAATCGCGCAAACGCTGATGCCGATCGACGCCTATACCCATATCGTGACTTGGCTGGACAGGCTGCATGGCCGTCCCGCGTTCAGGCAGAGCATCGACCGAGGCGGCGACTATAGACTAGCGGGCAAGGCGGGACTGCGGGAGCCAGTTGCATGACCAATATACTGTCGGCGACGCCGGAAGGCGGTTTTGATCTGGGACATGGGATGATGATGCCGGACGCCGCGATCCTGCGCGATGGTCGTGTAGCGGCGGACAGCTTCTGGAGCGTGGCCCAGCATGCGGCCGAGCGCGACGCGATATATCGACGATGCTGGCTTTATATGGTGCGCGCGGAGGATCTGCCGGAACCGGGCGATTATGTTGTGCGCGATGTCGAGATTTGCGGCGTGTCTGTGCTGATCGTGCGGGGCAAGGACGATGTGCTGCGCGCCTTCCACAATGTCTGTCGCCATCGCGGGATGTCCGTCGCCGATGGCCCTTGCGGCAAGGCGGAGGCATTTCGCTGCCCCTATCATAGCTGGACCTTCCGCCTGGATGGCAGCTTGAAGGCCATTCCCAACCAGCGGTGTTTTCCTTCGCTGGATGCGGATGATCTGGGGTTGGTGCCGATCGAGATAGACGTGTTTGCCGGGTTCGTTTTCATCAATCTCGATCCGCAGCCCGCCTTTTCTCTCCGGGCGTTTCTGGGTGGCATCGCGCCGCTGCTGGAGACGACCACGCTGGTCCCCTTCACCCACCGGGACAGCCTTTCATATGAAGTCTCAGCCAACTGGAAGGCGGGGCTCGACCCGCAATATGAGGGCTATCATGTCGGCACCGTCCATGCGCTGACGATCCGCGAAATATCGGTGACGCCTGCCAACCCTTTTTCCGAATTTCGCAAGATGGCCTTTGCCGGGCCGCACGCCGCAGGCTGGTCGCAGGGCAATCCGGGCTGGCGACCGCGCGCCGAGCGGCTCGTCCAGTCCTTTGCGGTGCAGACGATGGGGGCGTTAGCCGGACGTGTAGCGGGTGAGGGCTATCCGAGCGCAGAAACGCCTGCGTCGCTGGCGATATTCCCCAATTTCATGATCCATCCCGGTGCAGGCGGCTGGTTCACGCAGCAGCATTGGCCGCTGACGGCGCAGAGCCACCGCTGGACTGCGCATTATTATTATCATGCCCCCGTTACGGCCAGCGAACGCTTGGCGATCGCCCAGGCAACCACATTCGCGCGGGATTCGGGGATGGAGGATTTCATGGTCATGGCACGGCAGCAAAAGGGGCTGGCGTCCGGCGCGACCGAGAGCTTCTATTATGGCGAGGCGGAAATGCTTCCCCGACACCGCGCGGCGGTGATCCGATCCGTTTTGAACGGAGCGCAGGCGAACATGAGGAGCGCGGCATGAGTGCCAACCTGCCCGCGGCCTTCGCCGATCTGGAACAATTCGCCCATTTGTGGATCGGACTGGAGACGATGGAAAGCCGCTATCGCGCGCGGCAGGACATGCCGTTCGATGCACTGAAGCAGTTTTACGATGCTACCGCGCCTCGGCTTGCCGATATGATGGCGCATCTCGATGGGTTCGGATCGGACACTCTGCCATCGGCTGAAGCGCGGCTGTATCGCGTGGCGCTGGGGCTGGTGGAAGCAGCACAGGCGGTGGAGTTTTTCGCGGCCGCCCGACTGCCCGGCGCGCCCTATCCGCACGATGTCGCGGTGGGCGGCCAGGCGGCGCTGTCAGACTGAGGATACGTGCGCGGTCCGGCTCGCGGCGATCAGGATGAGAGCCGCGACGACTTCCGATCCGATTGACGCTGCAAGGATCGGCGCATAGCCATCCATCGCGATCGAAATGATTCGTGCGGCCACGAAGCCTGCAAAGATCACGCCAACGGCGAGTAACAGGGGTTGCCGAAAACGCGGGGTTGCAAGGCCGTAGAGGATAATCCCCCCCATGGCCCAGAAGGAGCCAGCGTAAATCGCGCGGGCTTCGTTGAGGCCTGCCACCCCCCTGGGTTGCAGCGCGGTCATGTCGGTAATGGCGGTCGTTGCGACCAGGGCGTAGACGCCGAATGCGATCAGGGCGAAACCGATCACGCCGGACAAGGAACCCATTATCTTGTTCACGCAGTTGCTCCAATTGTTTCGCGGGGTTGACGATCAGCCTTGCGGACCTGAACCGGGATGCCGTTCAGCACGGCATTGCCCGAAATGACGTCGACCATCGTGCCGGGGCTGAGGATATTGGTGTTGGCCCCGGCGTGCGCCTGGGCGATCGCGATTTGGGTCTGTGGATCGCGATGCCCCCAGCCGTGCGGCATCGACACCACGCCGGGGCGGATGTCGTCGTCAATCTCCAGCGGTACATGGATTTCACCCGATGCAGAGGTCAGCGCGACCAGATCGCCGTTGGCTAGTCCATGGGTGGCGGCATCGACGCTGTGCATTTGCAGGGTGCAGCGATCCTTGCCCTTCACCAGCGTATCGATGTTGTGCATCCAACTGTTGAGCGAGCGGAGATGACGGCGACTGACGAGGACGAGCGAGGGATCATTGGCGACCAAGGCCCGCTCCAGCCGGGGAAGGTCGGACAGGATGAGGGCGGGCGTGAGGTCGATCTTGCCGGATGCGGTTTCGAACCCCTCATGCGCGCGGGGGATAGCGGGCGCGACGATCAGGCCGTTAGGCTGATCGCGGAAACTATCGAGCGTCAGGCCGTTGCCTACCGTGCCGAAGCGATCGCCGAACGGGCCGGTGCGGATCGCCAGATCGAGGATGCGATCCGGTCCACGGTCGGGCAGCGCCGCGATCGCCATGGTAGGATCGATCCCGCGTCCGGTAGCGAGTGCGCGGAAATAGCCATCGTCCATAGCGTCGATATCGGCACCCGGCTGGCCACCGATGATCGCGCCGACGCGGGCGACGACGCGCCAATGGTCCGGGCGATCGGTAACTGGAAAGACTGGTGGCGAATAATGGCCGCCGCTAGTGAGGCAGAAAATCCAGGACCACATGTCATAATGCGCGCTTTCCAAGAAAGATGGGCTGGGCAGGATAACATGGGCGTGGCGGGTCGTTTCGTTGAGATAATTGTCCAAGCTGACCATGCATTCCAGCAGCGGTAGCGCCTGGGCGAGCTTACCTGAATCCGGGGCGCTGAGCGCCGGATTAGCGGCGAAAGTCAGCAGCCCCTTGATCTGGCCTGGTCCCGGCGTAGCAATTTCCTCGGCCATGCAGGAGGCAGGGAATTGGCCCAGCACGGCGGGGACGCCGCGCACCCGGCTCTTGCCCATGACGACCGGCATGTCGGCGGGCAGCGTCGCCAGCATGTCGACCAGCGGAGCGACGGGGCGGCTCCACATGCTGCCGCCCTGCCGGTCCAGATTGCCCGTCAGTATCGCCAGCACGTCGATCATCCAGGACGCCAGCGTGCCGAATGTCTGAGTACAGGTGCCGATGCGGCCATAGATGGCGGATCGTTCGGTGCGGATCAGTTCGTCGGCCAGGTTTTCGATGACGATGGCATCGATGCCGCAATGATGGGCGACCCATTGGGGGCTGAACCCGGTGACGATCTCCCGCAGCGTCTCCAGCCCGTTAACCAGGCCGTCGAGGTGCCGCAACCGCACAGCGTCGCGGGCGAAGAGGACATGGGCGATGCCGAGCATGAAGGCCGCGTCGCTGCCGGGCTTCAGGCCGATCCACTGGTCGGCCGACCTTGCCGTCTGGGTGCGGACGGGATCGATCACGATGACGCGCCCGCCGCGCGCGCGCAGATCCCGCATCGCACCCATCACATCGCGATGGGAAAAGATGCTGCCCTTCGACGCGGCCGGATTGCCGCCGAAGATGACGAACAAGTCGGTATGATCGAGGTCTGGAATGGGTATTTTCCATTCATTGCCGAACATCAGCATGGCCGACAGATTCTTGGGGTGCTGATCGACCGTGCCAGACGAATAGACCTGTTTAATGCCCGACGTTGCCAGCATCAGACCCGAATAGCGCGACAGCGTGGCGTCCTTGCCCGCCATATTGCCACCATAAGCCGCGAACGCATGGGGGCCGTGGCGCTCGCGCAGCCCTGCGACCAATGTCTCCAGACGATCGAACGCGGCCTCCCACGAGGCGCTTTTCCACTCGCTCCCGTAGCGGATCATGGGCGTGCGAAGCCGGTCGGGATCATGATGGAGCGCGCCGAGCGTCGTGCCTTTGGGGCAGATATGGCCCAGGCTCCAACGATCCTGCTTGTTGGGGCGGACGGTCGCCGCCCGTCCGCCCTCCACGGTCACGGTAACCCCGCACATCCCCTCGCACAGGGGGCAGGTGCGGTGCTGTACGCCATCGTGGGTCATCGTCATGCTGTCCTAGCTGCCAAATCGATAGGTGAGTTGGAGGCCGTAGGTCCGCGGATCGCCATAATAGACGGTGCTGGCCGGAAAGGAACTGAGCAGCACGGCCGGGCCGATCGGATATTGCTTGTCGAACAGGTTGCGGACATAGGCCGCGATGCTGATGCCGCGCCCGCCAATGTTGCTCAGTTCCAGGCGGCTGTTGACGACATCATAGCCGGGCAGTTGCTCACCAAACTGCGCGTCATAGGCCGACGTGTGATACAGGTCCGCGTTGAAGGCGAGTTCCCCATCCATCGGACGGATCGGCAGCACGGCGCGTAATGCGGCTGTCCCCGAGAATTTGGGGGTGGGGAGCGTGACTTCATTCTTGGTCAGCGTCAGTGGGCCGAACGGCTTTACGTCATCGACCTTCTGATCGACATAGGCACCGCCAAAGCTGAACGTCAGCCAAGGCGCAGGTTCGATCACGAGTTCGGCCTCTATGCCGCGCACGGTCGCGTCGGATGCGTTGATGGCGAGAGAGGTCCGGGTCGGCTGATCGGGTGCCGTCGGCGGAATACCGAGCGGGCGGACGTTAAAGAATTGCAGCGCGTCCTTATAGTTCGTCTGGAACGCCGATACGTTGAAGCGGCCTTTCATAGCGCCCGCGCGCCAGTTGAGTTTCATGCCCAGTTCGACGTCGGTGACCTGTTCCTGCTTCACCTTCTGATAGGGCCGCAAGTCCGGGCAAGTCGCGCCGCCAAGACACGCGCCAACTCCGCCGGTGGTGAAAGGTGTTTCGAACAGCGGCGTGTTGACGTTGACGCCGCGAATGCCGCGCCGGGACGTGACATAGAGGAACAGGTCGTCGGTCGCCTGATAATCCAGCCCCACGGTCCAGGTGGCATAGTCGCCCTTATTCTTCACGATGCCGGTGCCGTCGGGCAAGCCAAGCGCTGCCTGATCGGCGCATTGCTGCTGGCTGAGCGCCCCTGCGAGGCTGTTGCCTGCGCACGCCTTGACCTTGTCCCAGGTGTAGCGCGCGCCTGCGTTGGCGGTCAGCTTGTCGGTGATCTTGAACCCCAGCTGCGCGAACAGGGCGAAGCTGCTGTTGGTATAATGCGACGTGCTGTAATTCACCGCCGGGCCGTAAAGGTCGATGAAGCTGAACTGCTGCGGGAAATTGACGTTGGTGCCGGTGGGCTTGTCCTTGCTGTAGAAGGCACCCGCAATCCAATTGAGGCGGCCCATGTCGCCCAGCACCTGAAACTCGTCGGTCAGGAAGGATTTATTCGCTTCGGCACCAGTGTGATAGATGACGAGCCGTCCCTGTGGGCCAATCAACTGGCGGGTGCCCTGGGTATTGACGAACTGATAATTATAGACGTCGCGATAGCCGAAAATGTTGCGGATAGTGACGTCGCCCAATTCCAGGCTGGTGGTATTTGTGATGCCCCAGATGCGGCGATCGGCTGCGACTTTCAGGCTGCTACCGTCGTTCACCAATTCGTTCGTGACCTTGTACGGACCGTTGGCCTGTTGCTGCGCGAACAGGCTGGCAAGATCTGCTTCATAGACGGCCGCATCGGCGGGCGCGAAGCCGAAGCCGCCGACCAATATACCCGACAGCACACCGGCATTATAGCGATAGGGAACCTCAGCAGCGGGCTTTTCTCGCGCCCGGAAATAGTCGAAGACCAGCGTGTTAGTCAGATTCTCGGTAGGCTGGAGCAGCAATGACGCGCGAAAGCTCAACTGGTTGGTGTCGTCCAGGTCGGGATTGCCGGGTGTGAGGTTCTTCGTCCGGCCGTCACGGTTGCGATACTGCGCAGCAATGCGAAGCGCCGCCACATCTTTGGCCAACGGCACGTTGAGCGCGCCCTCCAATTCCTTATAATCGAAATTCCCATAGCCGGCCTGGATATAGCCTTCGGTATCGAAGGTCGGCTTTTTCGAATTGACCAGCACCGCGCCGCCGATGGTGTTGCGCCCGAACAATGTGCCCTGCGGCCCTTTCAGCACCTGAATATTGGCCAGGTCGAAAGTCGGGATATTGCCACCCTCTTTGGAGAGCGGCACATCGTTGAAATAGGCGACGATTGCGGGCACGCCTTCGCCGATCGGCAATTGGCCAAGGCCTCGCAACGACAGCGTCGGCTGGTTCTTGCCGCCCTCCTGCGAGAAACGGAAGCCGGGGGTGAGGGTGGCGACGTCGCTCAGATCCTGGACCGATTTCTGCTCCAGCATCTCGGCAGAGATAGCGGTGATCGATACCGGCACCGATTGAAGCGATTCCTCGCGGCGGCGGGCGGTCACGACGATATCCTGTAGTCCGCTATTTACCGAAGGCTGGTCGGCAGGCTGCTGTGCCAAGGCCGGTACGGCGGTCGCGATCAGGGTCAGTGCGCTGGTGGCAAGCACCTGGAATTTGACGGATTTCATAGCTATCTCTCCCCTTGGGCACCTTCTGTGTCGATCCACGGATCGCCTGTGGTGCTCCGGTGCAAACTAGCGCAGCCGCCGCCGGGGCACGACCGCCTTTGCTATCGCTGGTTGCAAAGACGCTATCGCTGAGCGCGCCATACCTCTATCTGGCCCAGACCAGTGGAAGCGATTCCACATGGATGATGTTACTGAGATAGAAGGGCACATCGAACCCCGGTTGCACTGTAAAAGCGGGCAGGGTGTTAAGCATTTCCTGCATAGCGATCTGTAGCTCGCGCCGGGCGAGATGTGCGCCGAGGCAGCGATGTGGGCCATAGCCGAAGGTCAGATGCGAAGGGCGGCGATCGAAGCGAATTTGCGTCGGGGCCTCGAACGCTTCGGGATCGTTCGATCCCAATGGGGTCGACATCGCAACCCGGTCACCCGCGCGGATCGTGACATCGTGCAGCATCACGTCTTTGGTGCAGATGCGGAATGTCGTGACAGCGGCATAAGCGCGCAGCAACTCCTCAATGGCTACGGTGGCACTCGCCGGATTTTGCCGCAGAGCGTCCTGATCGGCCGGATGGGTCGCCAGATGCTGGAAATGCAGGCCGATATTCGCCGACACTGTATCTAGTCCGCCAAGATACAGGTTGAAGCAATGGCCGAACACTTCTTCAGGCGTCCATTTGCGCCCCTCATATTCCAGTTGGAGCGCGATGCTGATCAGGTCGTCGCCGGGCTTTTTGCGACGATCTTCGATGGCGTTGAGCAGATAGGCCTTCACCGCGCGCGTGCCCTTGACGCGGTCTTCCATGTCGTCGGTATGCAACAAGGAAAATTCCCAATCGAGAAACTGCTGCATCTCCTCCTGCGGCAGGTCGAGCAGATCGAGGAAGATCGACACCGGGAAAGGGATGGCGAAATCCCGGATGAAATCGCATTCCCCCCGGTCTTTGAACTTGTCGATATATTCTCGCGCGCGCAGGCGGACCTTGCCGTCCAGTTCGCCCATCCGCTTGGGCGAAAAGACGGGATTGAGCGCATTGCGAAAGCCGGTGTGTCGCGGCGGGTCAAGTTCGGTCGGGATGATGTCCCAGCTTTCGCCGATCCCGGCAGCAAAGCCGGTATTGCCGCGTTTGCCGAAACTGTCGGTATCGGCGTAGATTTTCCGCAGGTCTTCCGCGCGCCGCACCACCCAGCCCGGCTGACGCCCAGGAAACACGTCGGTGCCGTAGAAGATCGGCGGGCCTTCATGCAGTCTGGGAATGATGTCGGTATAGGGATTGACCGTCGTCGCCCGACGAGGCGTTAGGGCAAAGGGCATGACGAGTTGGCGTGGCACATTGTCGGGAAGGTCGATCACTAGCAGCCTTTCTTGCCCAAGTTTCGATCGGGCACGCTTACTGTCCGCCGAAGCGATAGCGCATACCAATCCCGACCACGCGGGGGTCACCCGCATAGTCGACCGCAACCCCCAGCCCACCGGTCTGGTAGAGATCGGAAAAGCGACGGCTGAGATATTTCTTCGCCGTCAGGTTGCGACCATAGACATAGAGTTCGATATTCGGATCTTTGAGCTGATAGGCGATGCGGCCGTTGAGCAGGCCATATCCTGCCGTTTCACCCAACGCATTTTCCTGGGCATAGGCAGCCTTGACTGCGGCGGTCTGCTCGTCCGAAGCTATCACCGGATTGAAATGCTGCTTGCCGACATAGGCGTAATTGACGTGCAGGATCAGGTCGCCAGTCGACAGGGCGATGGTCTGCGTCGCGCCGATGCTAAACTGGATCTTGGGAAGTTGCGTCAGCGCGCGACCGCTGAGGTCAACCGTGCAGTCGTAACGCGGAACGCCAGCGGCGGTCGGCGGCGCGGCGGCGCATCCGGTCAGCGGCGTGGCGCTGGTGATCCGCTGCACTTCGGAAATGCTCCCGGCCTTATATTTGCCATTGAGCAGCGAGAGATTGCCCGAAATCTCCATGCCCGACCATGGTGCCGCCACGACCTCAAACTCAGCCCCCCAGACGCGGGTATCGCCGTTATTCTGGGTATATTGGGTGACGCCCACGCCAGGTGCAACGGCATTGACGATCACCTGCGCATTGCTTTTCCAGGTGTGGAACAGCGCGACGTTGGTGCGCAGCCGATTATCGAACCAGCTCGCCTTGATGCCGCCTTCGACGTCCTTGACCTTTTCCGGCGAGAAGGCGGGAAGCGACCCGGCACGTATATTGAAGCCGCCCGCCTTAGCCGCGCCGCGCGTGGCCACGTATAGGAAGATGTCCTCGCTCGCCTGCCAGTCCAGACCCAGGTTCCAGGCGGGATAGGAGAAATTTTTCGACTGGGTCTGGTTGCATTGCGTGGCCGTGGGCGTCTGGTCTGGATTGACCAGATTGCAGTTCACGCCGAACGGCGTGCCCGCGACGGGCGCGTTAGGGGCGAGGCCGAGCACCTGCTGGTTGTGCAGGACAACCTCCCGCCCGTCCCACGTGTAGCGAAAGCCGCCCACTGCACGCACGCTGTCGGTCAGATTATAATAGAGCTGCGCATAGGCACCCTTGGTCGTATTCTTCGCGTCGCCGAAGCTGTTGCGGATCAACCCGCCGAAAATCTGCGATTGGGAATATTCAAAGCCTGTTTCGCGCGAGGCGTAGCCGCCCAGAATATAGCTCAGTTTGTCCGTGATGTTGCCGGATAGCTGAAGTTCCTGCGAATAGGATTCCGAATGCGCGCCGCCGAACACGGCAAGGACGGGGGATGGCGATCCATCAAGGTCGATCAGACCGTCGGAATCCGAATAGCGATAGGCGGTGATCGACTTGAGCTTATGCGCGCCGATGTCGATGTTGACGACACCGGAAAAGCCATAGGCAACCAGCCTGTCGAACGGCAACTGGCTGTATCTCGCCTGGATGTCGGCAGGTAGCGTCGCGAAGGTCGGGTTGGTCGTGGGCCGCACAAGCCCACCTGCATAGGTCGTGTACCAATTGTCCTTCGTATGGATCGCGCTGGCCAGTCCGGGTGCAAAGGCTGCCAACGGCCCCTGAAACGACAGCGGATTGAACCCGGCGGTCTGGGCAAGCTGGCCCATGTCCGTGATCTTGTTGTAATCGCCGCTCAGGGTAACGTCGAACCCGTCTCTTTCATATTTCAGCTTGCCGCGCAGGAAGTAGCTTTTCTGATCGCCCACGTCGCGGTTCAGCCGGGCATTGTTGCCATAGCCGTTGCGATCATGGAAATCATAGACGACACGCGCGGCCAGGCCCTCTGCCAGCGGCACGTTCAAAACGGCTTCGACATCCCGATAGGCATAGTTGCCGACTTCGCCCTTCAGGCTGCCTTCCAGCCGATCGACAGGATCCTTGGACAGAATGTTGATCGCGCCGCCCGTCGTGTTGCGCCCAAACAGCGTGCCCTGCGGACCACGCAGCACTTCGAGACGCTGGAGATCGTGCAGATCGGTCAGGCCCTGCGAAGGCCGTGCGATATAAACGCCGTCGATATAGGTCGCGACCGCCGGATCGTTGGCGATCAGCGGCTGGAGATTGCCCTGGCCGCGGATCGACACGAATGCGAAGCCGGACGTCGAGGCAGAGCCGGTCGATATGACGACGCTGGGCGCGACACGCTGCACGTCCTGCACGCTGACGATCTGCGCGCGCTGAATCGCGACATCGCCCAATGCCGTGACGGCCAGCGGGGTGGTTTGCAGGCTTTCCTCGGTCCGCCGCGCGGTGACGACGATATCCTGAATGCCGCTGAACTGTTCCTGCGCCGCTTCCTGTGGTGCGACTTGCCCCCGCGCGGGCTGAGCCATCGCGACAGGCAGGCCCGACAGCATCGTCGCCACCATCAGTTTGGACGTTATCATCATTCTCTCCCACATATCTTTATTGATTGCGGACAGGCGACATTTCGATGGGATGACAACCTACCTTAGGAAAGGGTGGCACGGTTCATCGATAGTGAAACGCGGGTCGGCGATAGCCGCGCCGCTTCCGCGTCACATGATTGTTGCGAAACGATAGCCTATTGCATTCCGGCGATAGCCTGTCGCCTTGCCCGCCCTTTCTCCCATGGTCAGAGATCGTTCCAGCAATCAGAACAGCGGCTGCGGGCCGCTAAAAAGGACATGCACATGGCAACGCTCGACGCAGACCGGATCGAAGCATTTCTCCGGCATCAACTTGATATGTTCAATCAGGGTCGGCGTGACGACTTCATCGCCGCCTACCGTGACATCGCGCCAGGCGGGCTGCTGATCGATGACCCGGTGGGTAGCGATCGTCAGGAGGGGCTGCACCTGATCGGGGAATTGTTCGACCGCTATGTTGGCTGGAAGCTGACATTTGTCGAACTGATCGTGAACGGGCATGAGGCCGCGGCCTGCGTAAGGAACGAAGGCATGATGAATGGCCATCCCGTCACAGTGCACAGCCTTGAGACATATCATTTCGGCGAGGACGGCACCTTCCTGGCCCGCTATTTCCATCCGGCGATGTCGGCATGACCGCCGCGGACCAACTCGCGATACACAGCGACAAGATAGAACTGACCGCGACCAGCGCCCTGTCGGTCGAGACTGTCCTGAAAGTCCGCCATTGGAACGACCGGTTGTTCAGCTTTTCGGTGACACGCCCGGCGAGCTTTCGGTTTCGGTCCGGCGAGTTTGCCATGATTGGACTGACGGGCGACGGCGGCAAGCCGCTGTTGCGCGCCTATTCAGTTGCCAGCCCTGCCTATGCCGAGGAACTGGAATTCCTGTCGATCAAGGTGGAGGACGGCCCCCTGACGTCGCGATTGCAGAATATCCGGCCCGGTGACCAGATATATCTTGGGCGCAAACCCACCGGTACTTTGGTGACCGACGCGCTGTTGCCCGGCAATCGGCTGTTGCTGCTGTCGAGCGGCACCGGGCTGGCACCGTTCCTCAGCCTGATCCGCGACCCCGACGTCTATGAACGCTATGAGCGCGTGATCGTCGTCCACAGCGTCAGGCAGGCAAGCGACCTGGCGTTTCGTGCGGAGCTAGAATCCGGCCTGCGGGATGATCCGCTGGTATCGGAACCGGCAATGGCGCAACTATCCTATCTGCCCACGGTGACGCGCGAAGCCTTTACCTGCAACGCGCGTATCACAACGATGATCGAAGATGGCAGCCTGTTCGCGCAGGCTGGACTGAGTGGTGCGCCGCTCTCGGTCCAGACCGATCGCATCATGCTATGTGGCGGCATGGCCATGATCAAGGATATCGCTCACCTGTTGGATGCGCGTGGCTTTATCGAAGGCTCCAACGCGAAGCCGGGCGATTATGTGATCGAACGAGCCTTTGTCGGTTAATAATGGCGGGATGCTGGTCACTTGCCATTTTCATAGATGGGCTTCAGATCGGCCTCGGCTCGGCGGGCATCAGCGGAAAGCGCATTCGCCAATCTATAACCAGGGATCACACCCTGCGCGACGTCAACCACAACGACCTGGACGTTAAGTTTCGGCCTATCAACGGCAGGCTTCAAAGCAGACAGTCGGAAAAGTCGTTGTTCTTGCCGCAAAACGGCCCGCCGTATGAGGCCACTGCCCGCCCAAAGATACAACCGCCGATCCGGCCGCATTACATCATTTCGTTAGAGAAAAAGCGGCGTGTCAACAGCGGTCAGATTCCAGGCCATCGGGGCGGAGTAAAAGCAGGCCACTGTTGATGTGGGCCTGACGATATGGAGAGGCCCCGATCGGGGGCCTCTCCATGTCCTTGTCGTTATTAATAAGAGGGCGAAGTTTCCGAACTGCATGTCGGCCTCAAAGGCACGATGAACGCCCTGTTCCTCAAGGATCTCGCGAATAAGATCCTTCGCGGTCTGCGCGGCCGAGTCGAGAAGGGCAAATCGGGCGGCGGGCTTGCTCCGGCCACGACGTCGTGCGGCGCTTCTCCAGCGAAGGCGAACCAGTCCACAGTGAGCGGAGCATCTATGCTGCCGCAGCTGAAGTCATTCGCCGGGTTTTCCGACAGTTCGCCAACGGACTCAGCCCGCACGTAATTGCCTGCCGCCTGAATGAGACAGGAATTGCAGCGCCGACCGGCAAGCTGTGGACCTCAACCACGATCTGTGGCCATGCCAGGCGCGGCACCGGCCTGCTCAACAATGAACTTTACATCGGCAAGCTCGTGTGGAAACGCCTGCGCTATCTGAAGAACCCGCAAGCCGGCAAGCGGGTCTTCGGCATCAATCCCCGATCCGAATGGATAGTGATCGAGGTTCCTGCGGATCGTCGATGAAGAACTCTGGCAGGCCGTGAAGGCAAGGCAGGAGAATATCGCGATCCAATATGCCGACGTCATCAAGGCAACACGCTCCGCCCATACAGCTCTTAATCGCACGCATCGCCCGAAAAGCCTTCTCTCCGGCTTGGTTTACTGCGGCTGCTGCGGCGGTCCTTATTCTCTTCGCGGGTAGGGGCGGTTTGCCTATTCGAACCTTGTTGATACGAAAAGCTGCGCGAACGGGCACAGCATCACGCGCGACAAACTCGAAGCGCACGTCCTTGATGGTCTGCGCGATCGGATGATGACCCCCGAGGTCGCGGCGGAGGCCATTCGGACCTATGCCAGGAGAGCAACCGCATCAACCACCAGCGACGTGCGTCGGAAGTCGCCGATCGAACGGACCTGCAGAAAGTCCTCAAGGCGATCAAGGGCCTTGTGACACTCGCGAAAGAAGGCAGGGGCACACGCGCGCTTGTCGATGAGCTTTTAGAGTTGGAAGCCCAGGAGGATGCGATCCGCGCAGGGCTCGCTGCGGTACCGGCAGATGTGCCGGATAAGCGTCGAAGCGGGACCCATACATCCGCGGTCGGCGATCAGCGTATCAAAGTCACCCTCTGCCGCCTCGATCAGTGCTAGCACCATAGTCATGTCGCTTGAGTGGCTTGGTGAGATGAACAAGAAGCGCGGGGCATCCGGCGGCATCGGTCAGGCCGTGGATCTTGCTTGTGTGGTCGCTACACGAAGTCCCGATGCCCTAATTAACGGTCACTCTTTTGCTTCCGCCGCCGAACGGTGGCCCTTGATGCGGGTGGAGCCGATCACGACCGAATCCCACCGGCATATTTCCTTACAGCGTATCGATTACTCCACCATCCACGCGGACCGAGGCACCGGTCGTGGCGGACGCTTGCGGGGATGCGAGATAGACCACCATGTTTGCAACCTCTTCAACGCTCGCGGCGCGACGGATGATCGAACTCGGCCGGTGGGTCGTCACGAAATCGGAAGCGATTTCGCCCATTGAGCGGTCGCCAACAGCAAGTTCCTTTTCGAGCATCGCGGTCATCCCATCGGAGAGGGTCGGACCCGGCAAAACGGAGTTCACCGTCACTCCGGTTCCGGCCATGCGTTTGGCAAGGCCTCGAGCGAGCGCGACATCGGCAGTCTTGGTCACGCCATAGTGGATCATCTCGACCGGAATGTTGAAAGACGATTCGGACCCGAGCAGTAGGAACCGCCCCCAGCCTTGCGCCTCCATGCCGGGTAAATAGCTACGCGCCAACCGAACCCCGGCCATCACGTTGACCTGCCAGTGCCGGTCCCACGCCGCATCGTCAGTGTCGAAGAAATCGGTGGGCTGGAAGATGCCGAGATTGCTTACGACGATGTCGGCCTTAGGCTCGGCAGCGATGAGGACAGCATGACCGTCGCTGGTCCCGAGATCTGCCGCGACACCGCGTGCGTGTCCGCCAAGACGGGCGACTGCGGTGTCGACCTTAGCGTCGGTGCGGCCGTTGATCACCACAATCGCTCCCGCGTCCGTCAGTCCTTTGGCGATCGCGAAACCGATGCCCTCTGTCGAGCCGGTGACGATAGCAATTTTACCAGTGAGATCGATATTCATGGATGAGTCTCCAACTTTATGTCGTGCACGTCGTTTGTTTTTGTACCGTCAGTTTCGTTATGGCCTTTTTATTCCTTTTTTCCGATACCACCCGTTATGAGCCAACCGATCTTTGCCTCAAGCTGCTCAGCAACCCTTGCGTAGTTGCCAAATTCTAGTTTTCTGCGAGCCTCAAACGCGTTGCCTTTTTCATTTAAAGCTTGGTCAACCTAGATTGATCAATGGGCGGTCTGGGCGCCATCGACCGTGAATGTCTGCCCCGTGATGAACGATGCCGAGGGCGAATTGAGGAACAGGACCATGCCGGCCAGTTCTTCTGGCTCTGCCGGACGGCCGATCGGGCTGTTGGCGAGCAACGCCGTCTTGAACGCAGGATTGGCGAGCCATCTTTTGGTCATGGTCGTCGCCACCAGTCCCGGCGCAAGGGCGTTGACGCGAATGCCCCGGGTTGCGTAATCGAGCGCCGCCGCCTTGGTCAGGCCGATGACGCCATGTTTGGCGGCGACATAGGGCGCCATCTGCGGATCGGCGACCAGGCCAGCAACCGATGCGGTATTGACGATCGATCCGCCGCCAACCGTCAACATATGCTGGATCTGATATTTCAGGCAAAGAAACACGCCCCTAAGGTCGATAGCGATGACCTTGTCGAATTCCTCGACGGACATATCCGCCAGATCTTTGCTGGGCGGCAGCATACCGGCATTGTTGAAGGCGCAGTCCAGGCGACCGAAATGGGCGACGGTCGTTTGGACAAGCGCCTGCACCGATGCCGGGTCGCTAACGTCTGTGCGCACGAACAGTGCATCGCCGCCCAGTGCCTGCAATTGGGCCACGGTTTCGGCGGCGCCATCGCTGACGTCGCCGATGACGATGCGGGCGCCTTGTTCCACGAATGCTATCGCGGTCGCCCGGCCGATTCCGGACGCCGCGCCTGTGATGAGGACGACCTTACCGGTGGGCGATTTGATCGCGGGTCAAACGGTTCGTCACGCGCGTCTCCTTTCAGGCTGCTGCCGCCAGCGTGGCGGATGTGATCTGGACAAGGCGCTGCACGAAGATGCCGGGCGTCACCACGACCTCCGCATCGATCGCGCCCAGTGGCACGATGTCGGTCACCTGGGCGATCGTCGTTTTGGCGGCCATCGCCATGATGGGACCAAAGTTGCGCGCGGTTTTACGATAAACCAGATTGCCCCAGCGATCGCCGCGTGCCGCCTTTATCAGAGCGAAATCGGCGCAGATCGGATATTCGAGGACATGGTGGACGCCATCTATCTCACGGTTTTCCTTCCCCTCCCCCAACAGCGTGCCAAAGCCGGTCGGCGTGAAGATGGCGCCCAGGCCAGCACCCGCCGCCTGGATGCGCGCGGCCAGATTGCCTTGCGGCACGAGTTCCAGTTCGATCTGACCGGCGCGATAGGCCGCGTCGAAATGATGGGAATCCGACTGGCGCGGGAAGGAGCAGATGATCTTGCGCACCCGCCCCGCCTTAATCAGCGCGGCCACGCCCGTCTCGCCATTGCCCGCATTATTGTTGATGATCGTCAGGTCGCCGACCTGGCGCGCGATCAGCGCGTCGATCAACTGATCGGGCATACCGGCCGTGCCGAAGCCGCCGATCATCACCGACGCACCGTCGCCGATGCCATCCACCGCCAAGGCCGCTGTTCCCACGCTTTTGTCGATCACGCTCATCTCCTGATGCTGGCTCCCGTCTTTTCGCAATGGGGGCTTGAGTCAATCGATTATCGCACTATTGTGCGATAATCGGCCACAAAACGGATGCGCAAGTGCCTGAATCAAACATCTATGACAGACCCGGCGATCCCGATTTCATGACGTCGTTGGCGCGCGGGTTGGCGGTCATGAAATGCGTGGCAGAGGCCGAACAGCCGGTCACCATCGCGCAAGTCGGCCGCCTGACCGGCCTCAGCCGCGCGTCGGTGCGGCGATGCCTTCATACCCTCTTGCTGCTGGGATATGTCGGACAGGACGAACGAGGCTATGCGGTCAGGCGGCAGGCGCTTTCGCTGGGCCACCCCTATCTATCGCTCAATGCGCTTGCGGCGCGCGCCCAGCCGCTGCTGGATACGCTGCGCGATTCGTTGCACGAATCCTGCTCGCTGGGCGTGATGGAGGATGATCAGCTTCTCTACATGTCACGGGCCGAGGCCATACGGATCATGTCGATCAATCTACGGGTCGGCAGCCGGTTGCCATTGCACGCCACATCGATGGGCCGGGTCTTGCTGGCCGGGCAGCCCCATGCGGTGCAGGAAGCCTATCTTGCCCGGACGACACGCGAGAAATTCACGGCCAAGACGATCGTGGACCGCGCCGAACTGCTGATCGAACTCAGCGGGGTCGCCAGCCGTGGCTACGCGGTGGTGGATGAGGAACTGGAAGTCGGTTTGCGCTCGATCGCCGTACCAGTCGCTCGCCATGGCAAGGTCGTTGCCGCCTTGAATGTCGGCACTGCAGCAGCGCGCAAAAGTGTGGTCGACCTGCGCGACATGGTACTGCCCGCTTTGCAGGAAGCCGCAACGATTTTGTCCACTTGAACAGGACCCTTTGCGCAAAAAAACTTCTCCTGCTAATTGACGTCGGGCACGGTTCCGCACCGAAGGGGAAGACCCCTCTTTGTACAGTTACTATCTGATAAAGTTTAGGAAAGTTAACATTGCAAAGATTTCAACCGGATCCGGTTGAGACTGCGGATCAGCATTCAAAGCAGAGCCTGTGGATCGGCGTGCAAAAAGGGCTCTGACTCAATTTTGATCCAATTGTGGTCTTCAATGGCGGCAGTTTCCACGCTGGGAGCAATGCCATGCACAAAGCGCTTCATCCATCATCGATGGTCCCGCCTGGCTTTGCGGTTGTTAGTGCTTCGACAGGCGCCGACGGTACGACCATCCTCGTTCGCAGTACGCTTCGGGAAAGCCACTGCCCGAGCTGCGGAACCCTAAGTTCTTTGGGTTCATAGCCGTTATTGTCGTCGCATCGGGGACTTACCCCTCGCCGGACGGGCTGTAAAATTGGTGGCCACTGTTCGCCGCTTTCGCTGCAAAGCCGTTGGATGGTGGGCAGAGCATTTTCACCGAACGCTTTGCCGACGGTGTTCTTGCCCCTTGGGCACGGCGTACCGGTCGCCTTGATGGTCTCGTTCATCATCTTGGTCTCCCCCTAGGCGGAAGGCCTGGCGCAAGTCTTGCGCGGCGCGTCAGGTTGCCTGTCAGCAACGACATCCTGCTTCGCGTCGTCCGGCGATGCTGTTGTCCAGCGGTACGGCGCCATCATCTGCGATCTGGAGCGCCGCTTTCCCGTCAGCCTATTGCCAGACCGTGAGCCTGTCACTGCTCAGGCCTGGCTTGCACGGCAACTACAGATCGCCATCGTCGCCCTTGATCGTGAAGGGGCCTACGCGCGAGCGACAGCCAAAGCCCTCCCTAACGCGGTTCAGGTCGCCGACCGTTGGCATCTGATGGAGAATGCAACCGGCGCTTTCCTCGATGCAGTCCGCAGGTCGATGCGGGAGATCCGCCGCGCAGTTGGTGCGATGACCAAAAATCCCGAACTGCTGACCACCGCTGAACGCCTGCAGTATGAAGGATATCTGCACCGCGCGGACATCAACGCTGCGATTTTTGGCCTCGGCAACGAGGGCTTCGCCATAAAGGACATCGTGCGGCGTACCGGCCACAGCCGGGGTGTGGTTCGGCGCGTTCTGCGTGGCGAACGAAGCGACGTATTCAGAACGCGCGAAACATCTCTCGAACCTTGGCCTGCCGTGGTTCGATCGACAATGGGCGAAAGGTCGGCACAACGGTGCGGCACTCTGGCGTTCGTTGCAGACGCAGGGCTTTCGCGGCTCACTGCGTGTTGTGACCGAATGGGCGACACGCCGACGCCGGGCGGAAAAGGTCGATGCCGACACATTGCACCGCCTACCCTCCGCCAGAACCATCGCGCGCATGCTCACGATCGGCCGCGACGATTTGTCAAAATCAGAAACAGTGACGGTCGCCGCCGTGGAAACCGGTGTGCCCTCACTCGTTGAAGCGCGCGAAATTGTTGAGGGTTTCCATGCGATGATCCGTCGTCAGGCAGAAGCCGATCTCGATCCGTGGATCGAGCGCGCACGCGTCAGCCTTGTCGCTTCGTTCGCCAGTGGCATAGTCAAGGATATCGCCGCTGTCCGCGCGGCGATCGTGTCGCACTGGTCCAACGGCCAAACCGAAGGGCAAATCATCAAGCTCAAACTCGTCAAACGTCAGATGTATGGCCGAGGAAAGCTGGACCTCCTCCAAGCAAGGCTGATCGGGGCACTACCGCGCGCTACATCAAATCTGCGTCAGAGCCCCGTTTGGATGCCGATTGACAATCGATGGCAGAGACTAATTGGCATATGCCAGCCTGTCATACCGTATCTCGAATAAAAGTATGGCGATCATCGTCCTCGAGTTTGTCCACCGGACCAGCCGCCGCCCAGCGCCCGGTAGAGCGTTATGATATTTTCCAGCTGGCGCTGTCGCACGCTGATCGCATCGAGTTCTGTCGCATAGAGATTTCGCTGGGCGTCGAGTTGCTCGATATAGGCCGCGTAACCACCCTGATAGCGATCCGTCGCCAGCGCGACCGAGCGTTTGAGAATCGTGCGCCGGTTGTGCAGCCGGTCGATCTGTTCGGCATAGCGCAAGACTCCGGTCAGCGCGGTTTCGACTTCCTCGAACGCGGCGAGCGCCGCGCCGCGATAGGCAAAGGCGGCCTGATCGCGCTGCGCGGTGGCGGTGGCGACCTGCGCCGTCAGCCTGCCGCCCGAAAAGATCGGGGCCAGGATGCTGCCGCCGAGGCTCCAGATCGTGACCGGGTCATAATCGCTCGCATTGACCAGCAACTGCCCGAGGCTGGCGGACAGCGCGACCTGCGGTAGGAATGCGGTGCGGTCGGCCGCCAGCCTGGCGTCGGCGGCAGCGATCGCCAGTTCCGCGCTGGCTATGTCGGGACGACGGCGCAGCAGGTCGGACGGCAAGGTGGCGGGTACGGCTGGCACGGGAAAATCGATCAGGCTGCGATGGCGCGCCACAGGTCCGGGCAGATCACCAACCAGCCGCCGTAGGGCATTCTCCTGCGCGCTCAACGCCAGTCTGATTTGCGGAATGGCCTGTTCGACGGCCTGATATTCCGATTGCGCCTGGGTCAGTTCGAACTGCGAGATATACCCGACCGATGCCTGATCGGTCGCCAGGCGCAAGGCTTCTTTGCGTGACGTCACCGTTTCCCGCGACACGAACAATTGCGCGTCGAGCGCCAGCAGCCCGATATAGCCCTGCACCACCTGCGCGGCGACGGACAGGGCCATGGCATCGCGATCCGCCTGGCTGGCGACATAGCGCAGCCGGGCGGCATCGGTCAGGCGCGACAGCCGCCCGAACAGGTCGACTTGCCAACTGGCCTGCAATTCCGGTTGCAACGCCTTGCTGGTGGCCAGGCCCGATACACCCGGCGCGCGCGCATATTGGCCTGCTCCAACGGCATCGACCGCAGGCAGCATTGCCGATCGCGCTGTGCGGATGTCGGCCTGTGCCTCCTGCACGCGGGCGGCGGCGACGAGTATGTCGGTGTTGCGGGCGAGCGCATCCTCGATCAGCCGATCCAGGACCGGATCGCCGAACGCACGCCACCAGTCGGGGGCGATGGATCCCGCAACTGCGACCCCGTCGCGCCATGCGGCAGGCGCTACGACCGTAGCGGAGGCCGGCGGGCGCACATCCGCGGGCATACATCCCGAAAGCAGGGTCGCTGCACCTGCAAGCGCCAGACAACGCCCCTTCATCGCACGCTGCCTGTGCCGGTCGCCCCAGCGGTTTCGACCCGCGTCACGACCGACATGCCGGGCCGCAGCCGGTTGGCGAGCGGCTGGCCGGGGTCGATGCTGATGCGGATCGGGATGCGCTGGACGACCTTGGTGAAGTTGCCGCTGGCATTGTCGGGACGCAAAACACTGAATTCCGAACCCGTTGCCGGAGCGAAGCCCTCGACATGCCCTTTCAGCGTTTCTCCCAGCGCATCGACCTTGAAGGTCGCGACCTGGCCGGGGCGGATGTTGCGGGTCTGGGTTTCCTTGAAATTCGCCACTACCCACAGGCTGTCGGGCACTAGGAACAGCAGTTGCGATCCCGCCGCGACATATTGTCCCTGCCGCACGCTGGCTTCGCTCAACTGCCCGTCCTTGGGGGCGTGAATGACGGTGTTGGCAAGGTTGATCCCGGCAAGGTCGCGCTGCGCTGTTGCGGTCTTGACCTGCGCCTCCAGCCCCAGCCGCGACACCGACGTCGCCTTTGCGCTTTCCTCCGCTATGCGGATAGCGGCGCGCGCCTTGAGCACATTGGCGGCGCCTGATCGCGCGGTCGCGCGGATCTGGTCGCGCTCTCGTAACGATACCGATCCGCGCAGGGCCAAGTCGTTGACCCGCTCCTCGTCCGATCCCGCTCGATCGCGCTCCGCCTGCGCGGCAAAAAGGTCGGCGCGGCGCGCCTCTATGTCGGCCTGATTCTGGGCCAGCGTCTGTGCGGCGTTGGCCAGTTCCGCCCTGGCCGCATCGAGCTGCCCCTCGGCCTGTACAAGTTGCTGGCGATAGATGCGGTCGTCGATCCGCACCAGCGGTTGCCCGGCGCGGACATGCTGGAAATCGCGCACCAGAACCTGCGCGACATAGCCGTTGACCTGCGGCGCCATCACCGTGATCTGGCCGCGCACATAGCTGTTTTCCGTCGTCACGATGCTGCTGGTGAACGGCCAAATGCGCCAGGCGGACAGGATAAACAATATACCGATCAACGCGACGCCCGCCATGATGAAGACAGTCCTGCGCCGGGGCTTGATGGTTTTGGGCGGTTCTGCATCGGATGCGCCTTCGGTTGCCCCCAGCGGGTTGCCATTGGGGTCCACCAGGTCGAGCTTTGGCGTTTCATCGACCGGGCGATCGTCGCGGATGATTGGTTCGTATGCCATTTTCCGGTTTTCCATCAGATCGAGACCCCCCCGCCGGTCTGCGGACCGGACGGAGCGGGCGGGTTGTTCTTTGCCGCCACGGCGAGGCGGATGACGTGGAACAGCGACCAGCTGAGCAGCAGCAGCGCGAGCAGGCCGGTCAGCAAGAACACGTCGTTAAACGCGCGCACTTGCGCTTCGCGCGTGGATATCTGGGCCAATTGCGCGACCCCTTGCGCTTGCCGCAGCACGGGATCGGTCATTACCCGGCCATAGACCTGACCTTGCATCTCAAGCCGCTGGGCGACGACGCCGTTGGTCGGGTCCACGCCCGCGTTGATCGCGGCGGAATATTCATGCTGTCGAAACTGCTGGAACGTGCCGAGCGCAGCGGGGCCGGCCAGCCCGCCAATCGATTGGCTCACGCCGAACAATACAGCGAAACTGACAATATAATTGGGACCATTCTTCAGCGCGCTCATCACGCCCACCAACAGCAACGGTCCCATGAACAGCCCCGCCCCGCAGGACAACAGGAGCTGGCTGAGAAACATATCATGCGGGCGGGTTAGGCTGGTGGCGTTCCAATCCAGAAAGCTGCCGATCGCGATCAGCACTACGGAGAGCAAGATTTGCGGAATGACGGTTTTCTGATTGAAAGTCAGCGCGCTTGCGCCGATCCCCGCCACCAGACCCAGTAGCATGACGGCATAAAGCGGCTGCAACTGGTCCGGTCCCATGCCCAGCGCGCGTAGCAGGCCGGTCGCGCCATAGGTTTGTTCCGACAGCAGGAAACGGATGCCCATCGCGCCGATCGCAAAACGTATGGTGGATGCTGTGCCCAACCAGCGCGTCTGGATCATCGGATTGGCGCGATGATGCTCGACAAATATGCTCGCCATGAGTAGGATGATCGCAACGATCAGCGCAGCGGCGATCCATGGCTGGGACGTCCACCATTGGGTGCGTCCCTGCGCCAGCACGGCCACGATCAGCGCCAAGGCAGGAGCAAGTAACAGGAACGTCAGGAAGTCGCGGCCCTCGAACACCTTGATGCGAATGCCAGGCGGCAGCTTCAGCGTCACCACGGCTGCGAGGCAGCATAATGCCAGCCCCGATTCAAACAGATAAAGGGTCCGCCATTCGCCAAGATCGAGCAAAATCGGGGACAATAGCCAAGCCAGCGGAGTCGCCAACTGGGAAATGCCAAGGCCGATGACCAGACCTTGCCCCAGTTTCGCCTTGGGAAAGGCCTGCAAAGTATAGAAAATGGCCAGTGTGCTGATCGTGGCGCCGACAAACCCACTGACCGCCCGCACCAGCAGCGCCATGGCGTAGCTGTCCGCAAACAGATGCAGGATCGTGACCGCGGCATAGAGCGGCAGGCCGATCTCCGCGAACAGGCGCAGGCCGAATTGCTGGCGGAACTTGAACAATAGCAGGCTGGTCGAGACATTGACCATTAAATAGGCTGCGGGCAGCCAAGCCGCCTCCACCGGCGTGAGGCCCAGTTCCCCCTGGATGCTGGGCAGGTTAGCGCTGATCAGCGCGTTGCCAAGCCCGCCCGTGATCCCCAGCAGCAGCGCCGTGGCGATATAGGCGACGCGGACCGGGTCGCTGTGGCGCGGCGTGGACGGCGACCCCGGCATCGACGGCTTTTCATCGTCCGTCCAGTTGGGAATGGGTTCGAGCAGCGTCGTCATCGTGACGCGCCGGCATCGACTGGTTGCAACCCTGAAACCAGCAGATCGACCAGACGGGCGGCCATGGCCCGACGTTTGTCGGCATCAGGTTCTCGTGCGACGGCCCCAAGCATGCCGCCAACCAGCAGCATGTCGTCGGACCTGAAGTCGCCGCGTAGCGTGCCTCCTTCGATAGCGTCGCTTACGGCCCGGTCGAACATGAGCCGAAAGCGTTTGAGCTGACATATCCGCTGGGCGTTGTCGGATGGGATAACCCGCCAGAAGTCCGCCAGCGAGGGATCCTTCGCAAGGATATCAGCCAGATGCTGCAACAGGATCTGAAACGTCGTGCGATCGCGAGGAATTGCCTTCGCCAAGGCTTCGAGCGCGTCGAGAGACTGGTCGACCAGCGCAAGAACCAGCGCAACCCGATCGGGGAAATGGCGATAAAGCGTTGCGCGCCCGACCCCGGCGCGCGTGACGACCAGATCGAGCGGCGCTGTAATGCCATGTTCCAGAAAGATTGCGGAGGCAGCCTGGAGCAGTGCCTGGCGATGTCGTCTCGCGTCGGTTCGATCGTTGGTCACACGGGCATAAACGGACTATTTTGTCCGAATGTCAACCTTTGTGGCTTCGGATCAAGGCTTTTGGAGAGCGGATTTCCGATATGGGCTCACAGGCCTTGACCTGATATATTGCACACAATATCTTTGTATGATATTTAATCGTGAGGATTGATAAATGAGTCTGCTCTACAGCACCAAAGTTACCGCAGTCGGTGGACGTTCCGGCACCGTGAAAAGCGCCGATGGCCTGCTCGACCAGCCCTTGGCCCTCCCAAAGGCGTTGGGTGGAAAGGGTGGCGCTACTAACCCGGAGCAATTGTTCGCGGCCGGCTATGCGGCGTGTTTCGGCAATGCAGTAATCCATGTGACGCGCGCGACATCTGAAAAGGTCAAGGACGAGGATATCGTTGTTGTAGCCGATGTCGGGATGCAGCCGAACGGAACAGGCGGCTTTGCCTTGACGGTGGCGCTAGATGTGACGATTACAGGCGTTGATCAGGCAACGGCAGAAGATGTGGTGGCCAAAGCCCATGCCGTATGCCCGTATTCAAACGCAGTGAAGAATAATATCGATGTTGCGATAGCGGTGTCGGTGAACTGAGAGGAAATGGCATGACGCTGCCGGATTTGGATCCCCTCGATCTCGACCGGCAGGTCTGCTTTCCCCTTTATGCCGCGTCGAACCTGCTCAATCGCCTGTATAGACCCATTCTGGCGGATTTGGGACTGACCTATCCCCAATATCTGGTCATGCTGGTTTTGTGGAAGCACACGCCGCAAACCGTCGGGTCGCTAGGAGACATGCTCCATCTCGACAGTGGCACCCTGACTCCGCTGCTCAAGCGTATGGAAAGGGCGGGCCTGATAAGCCGGACCCGTGACGCGACCGACGAGCGGCGGGTATTGATCGATATGACACCGAAGGGGCGGGACCTAAAATCCGCCGCCGCGCGGGTGCCCGAAATGCTGGGTGCCGGACTCGACATCGATGCGGAATCGATCATCGAATTGCGCGGTCGGGTTCGCGCCTTGGTCGCCGCGTTGAAAGGGTTACCCGTAGCCAGATCTTAAAGTGTGATTGATCGTAGTCGTGCACGATGCGGTCACGTCCGTTAGAAAGGTCAAAATTTGGATTCGGTTGCCGATGCTCACATCCGCTAGCGTCCGCTGACCCCGGTATAGGTTCAAGGCCCGCCCTAAAAACGGTGCCGCGACGGAGGTCACCATGCCCGAAAACATAGAAGCCAGGCATTAGGTACATTCTGGCCAGTTAGCTTTGGTCCGGCCAAATCTTCATTGCGGTAATGAGGGCGCTCATGATCACGAGCTTAAAAGGGCTTGTGGAACAACATTGCCGAATTCAAAGTGATCGCTTCTCAGGGCAGAAATATGTTCTCCCCATACCTGGACCGCATATGGCGAGCTACCGAATTCAGATAGCGCACCTGCCGCCAGGTCGTCGGACTGTGATAGATGCCAATCGCCTTCCAGTAGTTGCCGGTCGAGCGCAGGGCGGACAAGAAGATCCACCGTGCAGCCTCCGCATTGAAGCAGGGATCAAAACGCAGCCAATATCGAACCTGTTCAGGCGAACGTCCAACAAGCGCAGCGATGCGAGGTATCCACCAACTATTGATCTGCAGAGGTCCAAGATCATGAGATCCATTGCGGTTACGAACCTCAGCGCCGATCCAGCCTCCCTCCTGGTCGCGTAGTCCCCAGAGCGTTTTCTCCAACCATGGCTGACCAAGGGAGGCTTGCCGAATGCAGGAGGAAATTCGCAGGTCCTCTGCGTCAGCGGGCTTTGCAAATGCGGGGGCGATATACAATGCGATACTGATGACTGCCGTACATAACAGCTTGGGGATGCCGTGCGATATCATCCTACCCTCCAGCTAGTATTTCCGGACGTATTGATCGAACGGGGCGGATCACTATAAAACATCGGGAGCTGGCCACCTGTAAGGGCATCATGCGGGCTTCGCCCTGTAAGGTTATCGCATATATCGCTAAGATTAACGGACATCCGGCTGTGAGGTCCGGGTGGCCCCGGATGTATCAAGATGCCTTGTCTTCTCCGGCTCTGACCTGCTGTATCGATCGCCCCGGCATAGTCAGGCACGATGACCTTTGCGCAACGTATCGCGTGGATCAAGCAGTCAGCATCGTTGATCCCGACGTCCGCAGTATATCGACCGTTGCGAGCCGCCATACGACTAGCCCGGCCAAAGGCAACCAGTCGAAGTCCTCGAAACGCGGGTGAGCCCATTGCCCTAAGGCGGGCATGGAGCATTGATAGCTGTTTTTGCCGATCGGGTCCGCATAATTGTAACGCCATTGTCCTTGCTTGGTAGCGCCGCCACCGATGATGCAGGAGCAGCTGACAATGGCGAACAGCTGACATGGAAGGAAACATGGGCAGTAAACTCATCGTTCAGGGCCACGGGAGGGCTCAGGGCGGGGCGCAGGAAATTGGTTTTCCCGGTCGATGCCGGTTTTCGCTGCTCTTGCGTCCATGCGCACGCTGTCGAGAGTATTTTTGAGGAACCTGTCGAGAAGCAGCGCGATGCTCCGGCCACCTTCGGCGAGATGCTCGGCCGCGCCACGGGGTGCGCGATCACGATGGTGGAGTTGTCGCACGAGCGCCCGCTCGCGCCGCTCTGTACGGACTCGCTCTTGCTCGGCCCTCATACCTGCCAGATGGGCTTCTCGGCGTTTCGAGAATATATCTACGCGGTCAGTCTTCAGCCGACCCAATCCTTCCGACGAAGACGTCTTTTCTCCTGATCGGCGATCGAGCTTGGCAATGAGTTCCTCGACATTGTTGGTCCAGAGTCGCGCGCCAAATGCCGCGCGGGTAATGGCAGTGTAGAAGTTCTGGGCATTGACCAACGGAGATTCGACCGGCGCCAGCACGAATACACGCGGATAGGTTTTGGACTGAGCGGAATAGACCGTCTCTGCATAACCATGATCCCAGGTCCGGTGTTCGGACAGATCAACCCGCTGCACGCGCCCATCTCGATCCCAGCGGATCGTCGCTAGCGGGCCATCAAGTTTTCCCACGGTGCCGCGCTCGGCATTGCGTAGGCCGAGTTCTCGATTGACGAGCCGCCACTGGATCCGGTCACCCTCGGCGATGTGCCGTTCTTCAGGATTGAACACATTGATGTGCCGGGCCTGCGTCATCTGCGGGTCCCAACGGACGACGCGCCCCTGCTCATCGACTAATCGCACGAGCTGCCGACCAGTGGCCTCACGTCCGAGCCCTGCGACGCGATAATCGGCGTGCCGCGCAATACCGAAGCTGACGATGTCCCGATCGAAGCGCACCAACTGTCCTGTTCCGTAGAAGCGGGCCATATGCTTTTCGATGTCGGTGAAGCCCGCCGGTGCGAGGATGGCAAGCCGGCTATCATCAATCGCCAAGCCCCCCTCGTTTTTCAGCGCTTCGCGAATCTTGCTGCTGACGATCAGCCGGGTCGCATTGTCGAGAACAAGGATATTGGTCCCGGCCCGCGAGTCCGGCTTTAGCCGTATCCAAGCATTGACGGCCTGCTCGGCCATTTTTTCATTGTCGTTGACGGTGCAGACACTATCGAGCTTCGCCAGTGCCTCGGCAAAGTTTCCCGCCCGCGCTGCTGTGACAGCGGCCTTGATCGATTTGGTTTCCTGCCGAACGGCTTGCGTCAACTCAACCGTGGCCAAGCCCAGCCTTCGCATCAACCAGAAGGGTTTGCCCTGCTGGATCGCGCCGGTCTGTTTTTCGTCTCCAAGGAACAGAAGCCGTGCGCCTGTTGCCCTGCTAATTTCGAGCAATCGTTGTGCCTGACGATTGCCCAACTGCCCCGCCTCATCAAGCACCAGGACATGTCGTTCAGTGGTCCCCTGCCCGCCCCGCGCCACGAAGCTGGCGACGGTATGAAAATCAATCTTCGCCTTGTTTCCCAGTTCCGCAGCGGCCGACGATGTCGGAGCCAGGGCAATCAGCGTCGTTCCCGGCTCGGCTGCTTCACCCAGGATCCGCACCAAGGTCGATTTGCCGGATCCTGCAACGCCGTGGATTGCGGTGACGCGATCACGCGTCACCGCAATCTCGACCAGCGCGCGTTGTTGCTCCTTGTTAAGCGATGTACCTTCAAGCACGGCCAGTAAGCGATCGCTCGAAGCGATCGGACGGCCATCGTTAAGGCCCAGCGCGATATGCTGGGTGAGCGCGAGTTCCAGTCGCCAGGACTTGCGGCTGGTGCGCCCACGAGTCAGGATGCTGTCGCCGGTCGGCTCATGGGTCGATAGCAGCTTGTGCGCCAACTCATGCTTTTCGATCCGGGGGCGGACATCATCGAGCCGAACTTCACCGACATGCGCGGCGAGACCGGTGCGCAGGATGTTCCCCAGATTATTGACCGCCTCTGCACTCTCCAGTTGCCGCAATCCGAAAAGAGCGGCCCGCGATGCTACGCGGTCGGTGGGCGGAAGATGTACCCCGTTCCGTTCTTGCGACACGTCCGCGATCTTTTGCAGCGTTTCGAGACGGCCACCGGTCCGCTGATGCCACTGCGCGGTGAGGTCCTCCTTACCGATCTTCACCTTCGCCTTACGCGTGGCGTAGAAGGAAGCACGCTGGGCTTTCTGGCCAACCAACCCATGCTCGCGCGCATGGTCTTTAATCGCTTCGGCACGCTGCGAGAATTGGTCAATCAGGTCCTTCGGCACACCTCGTATCTCGAACAATCCGGAACGAGGATCAGCATCGATTTCATAGCCCGCTTCGCGCAAGCCGAAAGCCAGCGCGTTGCGATAGATCTGCCCGGCCACGCGCTGCTCGCCATACATGACCCGGCTTTCCAGGCTTGCCATGGGATCGCCATTCTCGCGGTTCGTCATGTTGAGCACAACGAGATGCGTATGCAGATGCGGATCAAGTTCCCGGCTGCCATGCTCGGTAAAGCGGGCAACCAGGATCCGACCCGTCGTTTCGTAAACGATCTTGCCTTCATCACGGCGGCGCAGCTGCGCCTGCTCTTCCAGATAGGAAATAGCGGCGGTCACCGCGCCCTCATGGGCGGCAAGCACGCGTTCGTCGCCTGCAACCAGCCCCATGACCGACACCGACTTTGGCGCGTTGACCGCGAAGTCCCAACCGGGGTGATGCTGGATCTCGCCATCCGCGCGGTGCCGCCCGAGTTGTTGGTCGCCGACTTTTCCAGCAAGTAGGTCGCGCAACAGCTTCAGATCAACAGCGCCGGAGAGGCCGAGATCGCCTGCCAGCTTCCCACCCCATGCAGACGGTTCGTTACCGCCCTTGGTGTAGTAATCGCCAACCGTGTAGTAGCGGGCGATATTGGCTGGTGTGCCATGGAGACGTTGCGGCTGGATCATGCTGGCCTCGCCCGCTCACGCGGCCCATCGTCACGGCCATGCTGGACAAGATCGGACCGGATTTCTCCCTGCTTGCCGGCAAGGATCGTCCAAAGGGTGCGGGCGGGCGCGGGAAGCTCCGCATTCTCGTCATTGAACAATAGATCTTCCACACGCTGCGGATCGATGTTCGGCGCCGGAGGCGTAAACAGATCCGGCTGGGGTGGTGGTGTCGGGGCGGATTCTGAAGTTGCAAAAGGCTTCGCTGGCTTGCCCTCGCCATGTGTCGCTGGCGGAGATGCCTGCGTCGCTTCCCGCTCCATCGCTTCACGAACACGCGCTTCGGCATGGGCGATGCGAACGAGCGTCCCGGCCTTGTCGATCTGAATGGGGGGTGCCGTGCGTTCGAGGAAGGCTGGTCCCAACGATGGCACGTCGTTGAACCGGCTGTCGAACCGCACCACAGGCAAATTGCGGCCAAAGCGCAGGAAGCCCACCAGGTTGGGCAGGTTGGTGACCTCGGTCGACATGACAAGCGGCCGCGTTACCTGCATCCGCGACAGATTGACGCCGTCGCGCATGTCGTTGACGCCATAGGACATGCCCTCATTGGCCTCGACCTGTTCGACCTGACCCAGGTTGATCGAAACATGCTCGGCGGTATCCGTGTCGTTCGCGCGCAGCGCCACCCAGGTCGAGCAATAGCCAGTGATCGCGGCCGCATCGTCCTTGCCGTAAGTCGCCTTGAGCTGGGGATAGGACTGGAAGCCCAATATGCCGCAGCCGCCATATTTGCGGGCACGGGCGAGAAAGTCTGAGAGCGACGGCAGCTTATGCAGCGTCGGCAGTTCATCGATCACGCAATAGAGCCGCCGGTCGCGATCTGGCACCAGGCTCATGATGGCGCTGATTGCGATGTCGAGCCAGACGGTGATGAGCGGGCGTAGCGAGGGAAGCTGGTCGGCCTTCACGGTGATGAAGAGCCAGCTTCCGTCTGCGCCTTTTTCCACCCAGTCTCGGATCGAGAAGCCGTCTTCGGTGTCATCGAGATAACCGAAACTGCGCATGACCGAAGCGAGTTCGGCCTGGATGCCGGCGGATGTTCGTTCGCCTTCGGTGCTGATGAAAGCGGCGGCGTCAGTTCCAGTCACGAAAGCGGCAAGGTCTTTCAGTTTCGAGCGCAGCAGACGGTCGAGCAGGACCGAGACATAGGTATGTTTCTGGCGTGCCAGCTTGCGCATGACCGCAACCAGCGTCCCCCGCGCCGCCTTCGCCCAGAAGGGATCGCCATGCTTGTCGGGAATAGTCGATTCCGCGATCTGGTCGTAATGATAATCGCGTGGCACATCGACCCAGGGCGACCAGCGCGCCGCGCGCTGGTCGAGCGGGTTGAGCAACATGTCAGTGCCCTGCCGATAGAATTTCTCGACGAAGGTCCCGGCGGTATCATAGACGATGGCGCGCCGACCCGATTTGCGGATGCCGTCGAGCATGCCGACGATCAGGTTTGTCTTGCCCGTACCGGGCGCACCGCACAGCAGGATATGCTCAGGCTCATAGGCCTCAGGCACCGGCACATTACCGATTACCAGCGGCCCCTTGGTCTGTCGCCATAGCGCGCGTTTCACCTGACGGATCGTGCCGAACCTTGCCCCTCGCAGATATTCGTTGGAGCCCAGGCCCTTACCCGTCCGGGTGAAGTAGAACCAGGCCCAAGCGAGCATGACAAGGGTGAACAGGCCAGAGAGCAGTGCGCCATGCAGCAGATAGCCTTCAAATGCATCCAGGGTCTTTTTCGCGAGGGTGGAGGCAACCAGCCAGTCCGCCGAGGTCCAGTAGGCCTGGCCTTCGGGGGTGCGAAACTGCACCGGATCATTGGTCCCGGCGGCGGCATCCACCTTGATCGTGGCTTCGGCCAGTTTGACCAGAACGAACCGCTCATACCCGGTCGACTTCTCGAACGCATACCAGAGCGTGCCGATGATCCAGATGATGAAGCCGGCCAATATGGTCTGGTAAAAGACCTGGGTCGTCATTCGGACATTGTGGACGATCGCCTGTCCGCCCCGCGTCCAGGAGCCTAACGTGTCGTTGCGAAAGATGCTCATGGGATATCCTCGCCGCCAAGCAGTCCACGTTCGGCAAGGATCATTCGGGCCTGCGCCATGCCCTGCTCGAGCGCGCTGGGAGATTGCTCGCCGACGGACGTCGCGACGATTGACAGGATCTGGATCGAGGTGGCGAGGATCTCATCCTGGGAGGAGAAGACATAGCGTTTGCGCTCATCGACCGCCTGTTCAAGGAGCTGACGGATGAACCCCGATAAGGACAGGTTCGCACCGAGCGCACGGCGCATCAAGGCGGCATGCAGCGATTCATCGAGGCGGAAATTAAGCTTGGGCAAGCGAAGGGTCTCCTTATCCGGAGACCTTCGAAAATATCATGAAGCGGTCGCATATTACCGGAATGGCAATATTGGCGCAAGCCGCCCTATCACCAGATTGATCCAGAGATTGAGCGCTGAGAATAAGTGCCGACAGGAAACAGGCTCAGCGGACTCGATCAGTTGCTTCTGATAATGATGGACGGCGGCGGCGTCCCGCCTGTGTCGTCGCGGTGTCGACGGATTTCGCCGATCCCCAGTCTGATCTTCTTGGCTACAACGTCCGACATGCGCCGCACCTCACTGGGCGTATCGAGACCAGGGACGCCCTCCAGAAACTCGGCCAGCAAAATCGTGAGCATCTGACAGACTTCGGCTGAGCCGATATAGAGTGGGTCCCCCTTCCCCGCTTCCGGAGAGTGCTGCCTTTGCGCCGACACTTCGCAGATGGCCTTGACCACTGCCCGGCGGAGGTCGCTGATATAGTCCTCGTTCAATTCCGTCATGGCGCTATCCTTTCTGCCGCGACAAAAAAGACCATGAATTCGGCCAGGATTCAACGGGCGTCGCCCCGACGGTTCCGGGGTCACAGCGTTCTGGGATCCGCAATGGCGTACGACGCGTATCACGAAATTCCAGATGTCGTTTCAATACGATATGTCGCCCCGTGTGAACTCTGTGTTCCGCGTACGACAGCGCGTCGGATCGCCGTGAGACGTGTGATACTGACTTATCTCGATGTTTTCAGGGCATAATGCTTCCGCAGCACCCGTGCGTAGGGTCCATTACAAAACGGCCTTGCGCCGTGCGTCCCGCCTTACGCAGCGCGCTCGCGCTGCGCTGCCTCGTGCCGGTAGGCGCGGGGCTACCTTTCTGCTGGTTTCCAGGGATCGATATCGGGGTGGTTTGAGGGTAGAGCTCATGAGCTTTTTCTCCCAGAATTTAAAAAAGGAGGCCGGATATAAGGCCCGGTCCCGAGAGCGTGATTACCGTCATCAGGAGATTTAACGCCGGGCTTCGCATGCCAGCATCGCTGCCTCGCCGGCGCGCCGTACACCCCGCCAGTTCCCCAGGAAGCGGCAAGCCGCTCTTGCTTTGGCCCGTCGATATGGCAAAGTTGCATGCGACGGGCAGCCCATCGGGGAAGGACGATGGAAATGCCGAAGATGACCGAAAGGGATCGGCTTGCCGATCTCGAAACACGTCAGCGCAAGCTGACGGAAGATCTGGAAACCGCCCGCCGCGCTCTGCGCGGCAAATATGCAGCCATGGTGAACGACGTGCCGATCGAGACGCTGACGGAACGTGAGTTCCGCGAACTTCTGATGCAGGCGATCCGGGTTGGTGGCAGCGCAGCGCTGACGGCCCTGAAGAAGTTGCCGCCGGTGACCTGACCCGCCGCGAAGCGGCAATCTGAAGATGACCGGCAGGGGTGGAGCATAAGAAGCCCATTCCTGTCGGTATCAGAGCGCAGGATGACGATGCGGTCTTCCGGGCAAACCAGATAGGGACGAAGCATCCCCGTTCTGCACATCGACGGATATTGGCGAGACTTCCCCTGCTCTGATCATTCTAGATGATAAAGCCATAGGAGGTATTCCGCGCTATGGCCCACCCCTCCTCAGATGGTCACGCTGAACGTTTCCGCGACGACCCGCCCTTCCAAACCGCACCCGAAGGGTGTCCCTGCGACGAGCACGGCGAAGCCGCGCGCAGGAGGCCGGGACCGCGCTGGCGGTTCCGCATCGCACCTGCGACGGGCCCGCTTGCGGGTCCCTAAGCGGGGGCGAGTGCTACGCTCGAAAAAGAAATGAGGATCGGCCCGACAAAGCGGACCGATCCTCCCGAGGCGTCACTGTGCTTCCCATTCCTGATCGCTCCGTCTGACAAACCGCGCCGGAACACGCTTCTCTTTGACGAGCCTCGCGAGGTGCGATTGCAATCCCGATCCTTCGCAGACCAGCGCCTCGACGGGACGGAGGCCCACCATCTGCTCGTTGCGGACAAAGCCCGCCCGTTTGCCAAGCTTCGCACTGAGCCGGAATGTGATGAGCGTCACCTTGCGCGACGCTGCCCAGGCTGCGGCCATGGCGTCGCACCCCTTGTCCTGCGCAGTCGTCGCCAGCACCATCATCGGATTTCGGGATTTGGCTTCATCGAGCTTGCCCCAGATGAGGTGGTCGTCGAACCAGCATTCCGCTCCTCCTGAGAAGATCACGATGGGTCCTTGCGGGTTGTGCGCATCAGTTCTGCGCTGACGACGGGCGGCGAGGAAATCGGTGGCGGCAATAACCGACGCGGTGCGCTTGCTCGATACCAGCGACCCCTTGGGCGCGGACCATGGCCGTCCGGTTTCGGTGTGGAAGACGTCAGCGGCATGGTCGCGCATGCACCGCAGCGCATCGGTAGCTTCGTCGAGATATTCAAGTTCGTCGCGTGCCTGCTCGAGTTCGACGCTGTGGATTTCGCTGCCATCGGCACGACGCAGCAGGTCCTGAACCTGCCGTGTCGCCTTGTCGGCCTGGCCTTCCCACTGGTCGGCGACGTGATGGAAGCTGTTGACGATACCCCATGCCAGGCGTTGCGCGGCGGGCTCCAGGCGTGTGTCCCGCAGGACGTCGAAAAGTGTCGTGACGATCAGTTCGACGGCGAGCTGGGCTTCCCTCGGATCGGGCATGTCGGTCGCCATCTCCTCACCGCCTCGGCCGATGCGGATGCCTTCGAGATCGGACGCGAAGGCAGCGTGGAAATCGTCGGTGGTGGCCGCTGTCTCCTGCGTGATGAATGTAGCAATGTCTGAAAATGTGCGGTCAGAGCGGTTGATGCTCGTCATGTGAACCTCCTATTGAAACGAAAGAGGTTCCCCCTTGGGCACGGGCTCCGAGCGGCGGGGTCAAGGATCGCGGAACGCGACCGGCGAAGCCGGCGATGGGGGTCACGATTTTTTGGGGCGGCCACTATTGTCGTGGGAGAAGCGCCGCGCCTGACCCGCCCCGAAAAATGGTGGGGCCCCGTCGTCCTTGAGGCCGACGCGGTCCCGTGCCACCCTTGGAATTCTTGAGAGAGAGAAGAGGCGTTGCGAATCTGGGGCTCGATGCCCCTGATTCGCAAATGGGTGCCTCCAGGCGATGGCCTCGCAGGGAAGTGCCGGCAACGCTTACCCTGATCGCCAAGGTAGCATCTGTTCCATGAAAAAGGGGACAGCACACGTAGCGCTGTCCCCGAACGGAATGCAAACGATGTATTGTCAGGCGGCACGGCGAAGTCGGTTGCGTTGGGGCGGAGCGACCTTTTCGACCGGCACCTGGTCGGCCTTGCGGAAGGCATGGATCGGAACGCCGGCCTTGCGCAGGGCCTGATAAAGATTGGCCTGAATACCCGATCCCTCACCCAGCAAGGCTTCGACGGGTTTCAGGTCCACAAGCTTGCGATTGCGGGCGAAGGGCGCACCGCGCCCCGACCCCGTCAGCGAATATGTCACAAGTTGCACCTCCCGATTGCCCGCCCAAGAGGCCACGATCGCGTCGAAGCCCTTGCGCTGCGCAGTCGTCACCAGTGTCATATGCGGGATACGTTCGAGGATCGTGTCGAGCCGATCCCAGAGCAATTGCCAGTCATGCCATTCCGCATGGCCTGAGGCGATGACGATCGGTCCGCGGGGGCGGTATCGCTCGCGTTCGACCAGTTCCCGGGCACGCAGGAAATCCTGTATCGACACCTGCGTAGCGGTAGCGGCATTCGAGACGCGCGATCCACGCGCCGGCGACCAGGGGCGACCCGATAGCACGCGGAAAGTTTCAGCGGCATAATCGCGCATGCACTCGACCGCCTCGCGCTGTTCGGTCAGCGACTGGCACAGGAGCTGTTTCTCCTCGAGTTCGCTGTTGAAAACCTCGGAAGGCTCGATCCGTCGGATCATATCGCGCAGCTCATTGGCCAGCATGTCTTCCTGTCGTTCAAGCTTGCCAGCTACGAAGTGGAAGCTGTTGACCATGCCCCAGGCGATCTCGGGCGCGAGCGCGTCCAGGCGGGTATCGGTCAAAAGATCGAAGATTGTGGCGATCACACCCGCGCAATCGGCCTGCGCGTGGAGCGGTTCGGGCATATCATGCTCGCCCGGCTCGTCGCCCGGCGTGATGATCGAAAGCGGGATGGGATCGCCAAAAGCGCGTTTGAATTCCGGTGTCGCCGTCATCTGTGCAAACAGTGTCGGCAGGTCTGCAAAGTGGCTGATACTGTGCGAATGGTCATGGGTCATGGGACTTCTCCTCATCATGGAAAAGGAAACAGGGGCGCGAACGCGCAACAGCGTCCCGCCCCATTATGTCGATTAGTGCATGTTCGCCCGTACGCTGGCGAAAGCGGTTGAGCGCGTCAGGACGGCATCGACGATTTGCGCCGCATGGGGCGCAAAGGGCGTGCCTTCGAGCAGGTCATAGATAGCAGCGATGATCTCGCCGCATGTAACGCCGCCAGGGATCTCCGGCGAGCGGATCGCAAGCGTGTTTCGGGGTGCCAGCAGGTCCCGGATAGCGGGACTGGCGATAATCGCGGCGCAGAGCGCCGAGAGATCGGACAACGGCGCGATGTCATGAAAAGAAGGAAGCGGCATGGACTGTCTCCTCATGCGAAGAAAGGAAAAGGGCCGGGGAGGCCTGACGCCTCCCCGGCCCCGAACGGGTTCCGATCAACGAGTGATCAGAACGGGTCCTCCTCGCCGAACGCTGCGCCCGCCCCGGCCAGTTCGCCGTCAGCCCCTGCGGTGCTGTCGCCGAAGCCGCCTTCGTCGCGCGAACCGCGATCGTCATAATTGGTGCGGCTGGTCCCCATGCTGCCCCCGAAGTCGGAGCGCATGGTGTCGCGCCGCCATGCGACCATGTAGCCGCCATGATCGGCCGGGAAGAGCGCGATCGGCAGCGGTTCAGGCAGGCTGGGATCGTCGATATTGCCGGCAAGGAAGACCTCGCCGGTGCGCTTGGACGCAGCCTCCCACAATGCGCCGACCTGAACCCAGCGACGCGCGACGTTGAGAGCCAGGATTTCGTAGACCGGAGCCTTCTCATTCTCGCTCATGACCTTGCGCAGCCCGATGCGCGGGAGATCGATCGTGCGGGTGGCGATCGAGCCCGTCAGGCGGCCGTTCTGATTGAAGATTTCACCGATGTTCATCGTCTTGACCTTTCGAATGTCGCTCGAAATCCATTTTCCGGCGACACCCTCCCCGTCCCTTCTCTCCTCTCTTTCCCGCCCTTGCCCCGCGCGCCGCCCGCCCCTGGAACAGCGCTCCACATCCTCCGGCGCGACGCTCTCCCATTCCCTCCACGCGCAACGCCACGCCAGGCCAAAATTCTGCGCAAACCTGCAGTACGACGAGGCCCGAATGCCGACGAGCAGGCGACGGCCACGTTGAATTGGGGGGTGAGGCTGGAGGCGCGGCGGTAGCCGCGTTGGCGCCAGGGTCGAGCGGGTAGCGGTAGCGGTGCGCGAGGCAAGATCAGGCGGCACCTACAGGCAGAACCGAGAGCATTGCGATGACCGGCATGGACCGGTGCGTTTCCAGGCTCGAGCGATCAACGGATGGCGGCGGGCCGCATGGCGGGATCCTCGGAGACATTGATCGCATTGGCAGGAAATGAGGAGCAGGCCCGCCCAGCACTGAAGCGTTCGATCCATGTGCCGATATGGGCGCGGCGTTCGATCGGAACAGCGGCGGCCGCACGCTGGAATTCGAGAAGATCGAGCGGTGCATTGGCAACGATCTCGTCAATCTCGGCAGCATCGAGCAATCCCTCGGCCCGAATGAAGGCCGTCATCGATCCCGGGCGCTTCCGGGTCGATTTGCGCCATAGTCCTTCTATCGTGCGCAGGCGCGGTGCAGCACGCGCTTCGAGAAGGACGATGAGGCGCAATTCCTCGCGCGGCAGCGCCTGGACCTCAGAAATCTGCATGGCGGTACAAAAGAAGCACGAGCTTTTATGGAAAGCTGGCAAGCCCTCTTGCGCTATGACACGCTCGCAATCTTCACGCGTGAAGCCCCAATCGCGCAGTGGATATCGGTATTCATAAAGATCTGAGATATGCCCTTCGCGATGGGCGTAACGCTGATTGTCACGGGTCGAGCAGTCATAACCAATGAGCCGGACGACCTTCTGGCCATTGGCCCAGGCATGCTGTGCCGCAGGCCAGGCCTTGACCCATTTGTCCTGCGGGGAAATTTTATGCCGCGCCGAACAACTATGCTGCCCGAATGCGATCGACGGCAATGTGCCATTGGTTAAACAGGCATCGAGAAGCGAGGTATAGGGCGGCCAGTGCTTGAAGAATCTGGGCTGATATTCGACGATCTCATTGGGAACGCCATGATCGTCCATCCACTGACCGAAGACAGGGATAAGCTGGCGGGTATGAGGCTGCTCGGGCATTGCCGCCAACAAGGTCATGTCAGGGATTTCGCCCCGACGGACAAGCTCGATGATCATCGCGGTCGAGTTGGTGCCTGCCCCCCATGCTGCGACCACGGGCGCACGCTTGCCCGCGCTCATGCCGCCATCGCCAGCCAGCGGTCCGGCCAAACCGGCGGCCTTGTCGTTACCCGATAGGCCTGAAGGGGCACGATCCCGCGAATGACATAATGTGGGATGCCCGTGTCCCGCCGAAGGTTGATGGCGATTTTATAGGCGTGATCGAATGAGCATAAGCGGCGCCGGCAAGGTGACAACCGGGCGGGCAGATCGGACGAGGGCATCATGGCCTCCATGCTGGAATAGGTTCAGGTAGCGATTGACCGATCGGCATCGACCGCCTCAGCGGATTTAAGTGCAAGCAGGCTTTGAAGCGTGACGGTTGTGCGATTTGCCCGCCGGGTCCTGGGGCCTCGGACGGGCCTGGCCGGATCATTGAACCGGCAGCCGATGCGCGCGGCATGCTTACCGATGACGGCGGGATCGCGGCCAAGCGCCTGGGCGACATCGACCATCGAGACGCCATGGGTCCAGGCGTTGCGGATCGCCCGGTCCTCATGCGCGCTGAATGCGCGCATGAAGCCATGCACCAGCCCCAGACGGTTGGCATGATAAAGGACAGCGCGCACGCCGCGACCAAGGTCCCGGGCAAGTTCCCGTGTCGGGACCTTGCCATAATCCGCTCGCAACCGGGCTTCGTCCTCGGCCGTCCAGACAGGTCCCTGCCGAAACCCGTCGCGGCGTACATGCGTGCCGCGCAAGCCAAGCGCCTCTGCACGCCAGCGGATGGAATGCGGGCTGCGGCCAAGCCGCTCCCGCAGGGGCGTAAGGCTCGCCCCGGTAGCGTAGGCGTGGCGCAGCAGCTCGTCTTCCTCGATGATCCACGGCCTGCCCCACCCTCTGCCGTAGCCCAGTTTGCGAAGGCGTTGGCCAAGGCTGCGACTGTTCCGGGCCGGAAATCCCTCAGAAGCGAGCGCCCTGGCAATGACGACATAGGGCACGCCGGTGGCCGCGAGTGCGAGTGCGCGAGCCATTTCCGCGTCGCTCCAGTCGTCCGGCTGGCAGGCATGGCGCAGACCCAGCGCCGAAGCGCGGGAGATGACGCCAGCGAAGGGACGGCCGATGAGGCTGGCAATCTGGGCGACGGGAACACCCTTTGCGTACCCGGCGCGAATCTGTGCATCTTCCCAACCGCTATAGGGCGGCGATCCCGTTTCGGAGAGACCGAGCAGTTGGGCACGGGCATAAAGGGCGCTCACACCGCGGCCTAGGCGGGCGGCCAGTGTTGCGGTTGGTTCATGCGTATAGCAGCGCGCCAGTTCCTCATCCTCCCACGCGATCCAGGATCGCCGCGAGTTTCGGCGAAGGCCAAGATCATAGATGCGCGTGGCGATGCTGGCACGAGATCGGCCCAGCATTGTGGCAATCTCCTCTAGCGTGCAGTCATCGGCGAAGGCGGCCCGCAGGCGCTGTATTTCATCGGGGAGCCATGCGTCGGCACGGAAAGCCAGCTCGGCAAGTGGCGCGGTTGTACCCGTTTGCTGGTCAGGGACGAACGGGGTGAGTTCGACGATATCAGCGTCGAGATCGAAGCTTGTCTCTTTCATGGCACTCTCCGTTCAGACCAGGCCGATGACGGGCGTATCGACGACACGCAGGCGCAACCGGGCCGACAGCCGCGCGATCCGCGTATCGCCGCGCGGCATCGTGTCGGACGCACCGATCGCGGCGAGCAGGTCGAGCCCGGCATCGATATCGTTCGCAGGCAGGGCAAGGTGCCGCACCAGATCGTCCGCCGTGGTGGCGTTGGGCGCTATGCTGCCCAGTGCGCCGACAATCCGTGCTGCGGCGGGGGCGGCGGGATCGAGGAGGAAGGCGTCGAGCGCACGTTGGCCTCGCATCGTCACCCGATCGCCCTTTGTCGGCATGACCTCGCGCAGGGCGTCAAGATCAAGCAGGGTCCGGCTTTCATCGGCATCAAGATCGGCGGCAGCGACGAGATCGGGCGTGCGCCCGATATGGGGAGTGATCGTGGTATCGATCTTCGCCAGCACCGGCGTTGCCGCGAGCGCGGGGCCAAAGGCGAAGAATTCGCCGGGCGGAAGCTGGCGCAGCAACGCGGCCTGTTCACTGCCGAACCCGAGAAGATCGGCAGCGCGCGCAACATCGCGGTCGAAGACATTGAGGCCGATCAGATGATTGTGCAGTTCGGAAACCACCGAACTTGCGAGCTTGGCGAGACGCTGGGTCGCGATTATCGTGCCAATGCCGCGCTTGCGACCCCGCGCGCACATATCCGTCAAGGTGGCGACGCCCAGACGGCGGGTCTCCGCGTCGCGGGCCGAGGCTGCCATATGCGGCGCGAGCAGATGCGCCTCGTCGATACATACCAGCACAGTGTGGCCCCAATGTTCGCGGGGTGTCGAGAGAAGGCCCGCAAAGAAGGCCGCCGCTTTCTCGATGCGATGATCGGGCTCCAGATCGGTAAGGTCGAGATGGAGGGCGATACGATGCTGCCGCGTTCGCAGCGCGAGCGCTGTGAGACCATCATTGGCATATTCGCGTGCGATGACCGTCGTTGCGCCGATATGCGTAGCAAGGTTGGCGAACTCGCCTTCCGGGTCGATGATGATGGTGGTGAGATAATCGAAGGCTTCTTCGATGATCCGGCGCAGCGTGTGGCTTTTGCCCGCGCCCGAAGATCCCTGAATCAGACAGCGCCCCGACATCAGCTTGCCGAGATCCAGTTCTAGCGGACCCGTCGAAGAGCGGCCGAGCGGGACTTTCGTGTCACGAGTGAAATCATGGTTGGCGATGGTCATCTGATGTCCTTCTTCACCCGGCGTCGCGCAGAGCGGCCGGAGATGCTGGTCGAGGGAATGGGCTTGACGCGATAAGTGGCCTGGCGGCCTGGCAATCAGGAATGGCTGTGCTGCCATCCTTTGAGCGGCTGTTGGGACAGCGTGGCGTCCTTTTCACAGGCCTCGCAAAAAGCTGCGTCGAAGACAGCGCCAAGCGCCCAGTCCTGGGCATCATCGTCCCAGCGCGCCCAGGCATCGCGCATCACCTCGGCGCTGCCACATGCAGAACAGCGGATCGTGATCCTGGCAGCGGGGTTTGCGGCATTGACCGATTTCCCGGCGTCGCCTGTTGCCTCCCCCTGCCCGGCCGCGAAGACCGGGAACCGATCGGAAGGCGGTTCATCACGGTCGAAGCTCAGCCAATTCGCTCCAGCCTTGCGGGCGTCCGACAGCAAAGCCCAGAATTCGGGCGAAAGCCCATCGGGGCGATCGGGCCAGTCATCGATGAAGCCAAGATGGACCCAGAAGCCATATTGATGGGCCTCGATCGACAAGATCGGATGATCGACGATGATCCGGCCGCTCCTTCGCGGCGCGTGCTGGATCAGCCGGTCGATGGCGTCATTCTCGGCGCGGGGAAGATGCGCTGTTGAACAGGCGCAGACGGGGAAGCGGCGCATGGCCGGTCTCCTTGATTGGGTTGGGACAGGGGTGACAGGCGCGGCGAGCAAACTCGGGCACCCTTTCAATTCGGCAAGAAATCGACCGTGATGGCACCGCGCTCGGCGTGAATGACGATCTTGCGATCGAGCGGGATCAGCCAGCTCAGATTATCCCATGCGCTCATGTTGATGGCTTCGAGGGTGGCAGCGTCCTCCCCAAGGAGGATATGCGTAGCGTGCTGCCGCGCCTCGCGTTCGAAGGATCGCGACTGGGTGTCCCAGCTGTCGCAGTCGCCATCATCAGCCCCACAGAAGATCGTCGCATAGATCATGCGGCTCAGTCTGTCCGGGGTGATACCATCATCGCGCGTGGCCAGGATGATGGCCTCCTCAATATCCCAACCGCCATTGCGGCAGACGAGCGCCGGGATTTCGATGGAATGGACGCTGCGTGGCGCGTCCGTGCGACCGGTTTCACAAACCGTCAGCTCGATGACGATCCGGTCGACCAGGCCACAAGCGAAATCGGCGGGGAGACACATGTCGTCGTCGTAGCGATGGACGGAGCCTTCCCGGTCGATGCGCAGTGAAATATCCCTGATCACCGGGAGCGTGTCATACCAAGCGTAGCCTTGCAGCGCGTCTTCCGCCTCGACGAGTTGCACGTCCTGGGTGGGCGGTTTGCCCCGCGCCAGCGCAAGCGCCTGCGCAATATCGGGCTCCAGCGCCGGCACGATCAGCATTGCGCCTTCAGGAGCGATCATGCGGCTGCTGCGCCCATGACAGTCGTCGGCGGTCTGCGGCCGCCAGATCGCCAGCCCTGAGCGCGCCTGCGGCAGCGTGACGCCCAGCTCGCACGCCCGCTGCCAGGCGGTAAAGGGCAGCCGATGGTCCGGTCGGGTCGCGATGGCCTTGTACAGGATCTGCTCGGCAGCGTCGCGAAGGGCCTTCAATGCCGCGTTGTCGATAACCTCCTTGCGCGCCGGCAGAACCATATGAATTTCCGGCGCATCCATAATATCGATCCGGACCGTCCAGAGACTGCCGCTATCCTTTTCTTCCCGCACCGTCGGCAAGGCGCATTTGACGCGATGCCCGTGAAAATTGATGCGTTGGTCTCTTGGCCAATCAGGATCCCGGTCATAGACACCGATACGGCAGCCGCAGGCGTTTTCGACAAATATGGCGTCCTTGAGGAAGTCTTCGCGGGGCAGCAGCGTTTCGTTCAGGGTGACCGGTAAGGGATAGTGACGGGCTGCATCGGCGACGACCGCAGACAAGCCTTGCTTCCAGTCGGGCGGCAGTTCGATCGAGATCAGCGTGCCCCAACCGATCATGGCCGGGGCGATGGCAAGCGGCGCGCCGCTGTCCCATGCGTCTGCCGGAATCTGGACTTTCCAGGCTGTGCCCGCAGAGGGAGAGAAGGACTGGATTTCGACCGCGCGGCCGGCCAGGCTGAACATGCCCATGCCGGCCGGGTCTTCGCTGCGGGCAATGTCATCGCCCCAGCCCGAATGGCCCAGCATCAGCAGGGCGGCGGGATCATCGATGCCGCAGCCATCATCGCGGATGTGCAGAAGGTATCGGCCATCCTGTTCGGTCAGATCGACCGCGATGCAGGTGGCACCGGCGCGCCTGGCATTCTGGAACATCTCATGAAGGCAGTCCCGGCTGTTGCCTGAAAAAAAGCGTGAAGCGCGGCGGATCGCGTCCGGGCTGACGGCACTATGGATCGTTGGGGGAAGGGGCATGGCGGTCTCCCTGGTTTCGGACTGGAACCCATCATCCCTTCCCCTCTTCCTCCCCTCCATTTGTCGTCAAAGGGCATGGTGCCCGTTGAGGCCCATGTGCGAGCTGCTGTTGCGGCAGCGGTCGCCGGCTGCGAAGAACGAGGAATGCCTCAGGATATGGATTCGCAACTGACCGCCTTGCTCCGGCGCCTGCCGGACTGGATGCGCCGGGACATCGCCGCCACCGATCCAGCACGGCGCGAACGCGCCGAGGAGGCACTGCACGCCATGCTGCTTGCCCTGATCCAGGGAACAGCAGGGTCGGTATCAGGGCAGGACGGCTGATGGGGGCCTCCAGGAAGGGCAGTCGCGGTTCGGGCAAGATGACGTCCGAAGCGATCGCGGCGCTGGGAGCCAGTCGCCTTGCCCGGCTTGTTCTCGCCCAGGCCGAGCGTGACGCCGTCTTCGCCCGCGCCGTCCGCATGGAACTGGCGGCCAAGCACGATGGCGGCGCGCTGGCCCACGAGATCGACAAGCGACTGAAGACCATCCGGCGTTCGCGCGGGTTCGTCGAATGGGACAAGGCCCCTGCACTCGCGCGCGAACTCGATCAGTTACGCGAAGCGATCATGGGGCCGCTGGCCGAACACTCTCTGAGCCAGGCGATCGATAGCATGCGGCTGTTCCTGAGCCTTGCTGAGCCGGTGTTCGAAAGGTCGGACGACAGCAGCGGGTCGCTTGGCGAGATATTCCGGCAGGGCGGTGAGGATCTTGGCCGACTATGGTGCCAGGCGGACATGTCCGATGTCGAGCTGCTGGCAGGTGACATTCTGATGCTTGTCGAGGGCGACGGTTATGGCATCTTCGACGATCTGCCGGAAGCGGCTTCTCCAGCCTTGGGGCAGAAGGGCCGCGCAGCCTTGCGCGGGATGCTGCTTGAGCGGCAGGCGGCCAAGACAGGGAATGACCGGCGACAGTTCGACTATAAGGTCGGCTGGCTGCTACCCAAACTCGCCGATCTCGACGGCGATGTGGACGCCTATATTGCAACTGTCGATCCCGATCGTCGCAACCCCGTACTCAATGCGCAGGTGGCCGCCCGATTGATCGCACATGGTCGTGCGGCAGAAGCCCTTGACTGGATCGACGCATCGGTTGAGCGCAGCCATAACGAGCGCGAGCTTGCCGATCTCAAATTACGGGCCTTTGAGGCGCTCGGCCGCAGGGACGATGTACAGGCGCAGCGCAAGGCGATCTTCGACCGCTGGCTCGACGGGCAGGTACTGCGCGACTGGCTTAGGGCTTTGCCTGATTTCGAGGATGTCGCCGCAGAGAGGCAGGCTCTCGATCAGGCCATGACCTATGATCGAGCGACATCGGCACTGGAATTCCTCATTGCCTGGCCCGATCTCAAGCGCGCGGGCAGGATGACCAGGGAAAGGCTCGAAGGTCTGGAAGCCCGGGCCTATGACATTCTGCGTCCTGCCGCCGAGGCATTGTCTCAGGCCGATCCGGGTGGGGCCACCTTGCTCTATCGCCGACTGGTGACTGGCGTACTCGACCGGGCGAGTTCGAAATATTACCCCTATGCCGCGCGGGACTTTGCAGCCGCGACGGATTTGGCCGACCGTATCGCAGGCGATGTCGATGTCGTACCGCATGAGGACTGGCTGGCCGATCTTCGCAAGGTGCATGGACGCAAGATCGGCTTCTGGAATCAGGTCGCGGGGAAATTCGGATAATCGCGGAGAATGCCGGGGCGGCCAGATTGGAAACCTCCCTACCAATGGTGGAGCGGCAGTCCGTCGACGTCACTGCCGTCACAGTCGAAGAGCAGGAACTGGAAGCCGTGCGCGCGGCCGAAGGCGATGAGCCGCAGCAGATCCTGCGGCAATTGCGCACGGCGGTCATCATCAATGGCGCGCGTCGGCACGAACCAGCCATAGACCGAAGCCGCGATGTCGATCGGTCGATCACTGGGCGGCCAGGACGCCCATTTATCGAGGCATGAGGCGGTATGAACCGTCAGATGGGCGGTTGATAGTACACAATAGCGGCCTTGCTCGATCGATCCGGCAGCAAGGGGAGACGGGTGTGCGACGGACGCAATACGCATGCGATCCCTCGTGCAGCTTTCCGACGGATGACCTTCGAAATAGCTTGATATAGCTTCGGCGTCGGACAGAGCGTTCGGGTCGCGCGCGTCGTCGATCTCGCTCCAATATTCACGGCAATAAGCAGCGATTTCCACGTCGAGAGCCATCGCATCGACTGCGACGTGGATATTCATTCCATGTCGATGTTCAATCACGGCAGTGTGGACCTCTATCGCCAGATGGTCCTCATGGCCGATCCCGATTGCGGGTTGGGGGGGTGCGTCATATCCGGTCGATGGAAACGACGTCGATCTGACGTACCGAACCGGCGCAGTTGCGCGAATGACCGGACGGCGAGCATCTGACCAGTCGATCGTGTCGGCAATCCAACGGGGCACGAAATCCCAATCGAACGACAACGGATATTCGCCTTCGACGGCGCGCCATGCAGCCTCGACCGCATCGACCCAGCCTGCCACGATCAGACGCAGCGCCGCTGTACCGAGCGTATCGACGCATGTGCGCAAGGCGAGCGCCAGACTGCTTGCATCGGGAGTGGTCTCTGGCCGATCGCGCAGTTCGAGGACGGCTTCCCAAAGACAAGCAGCGGTTTCGAGATGGGATAATGTGTAGCGGGTCATGGAGATGGCTCCAGGGAAAGGTGGCACGGCGCCCACGGTTCGGACAGCGGCTGGATCGGCACACCCGTCCCAGGATTCCGGCTCGGAAGTTTTGTCATCGAGATTGATCGCAGAGCATGATCAGGCCGTGCGGACGGTGGCGGTTCGGCTGAGGTCAGGAATGCGCGCATCGTCATAGACGCTGTTTACCGACATCTGCAGCGCCTGTTGCTCCGCAGCAAACCAGGTGGATGCAGGAACGGTGTAAGTCTCGGTGGCATATCGCTCGCCGCCGCTGAAGAAGGCGATGTCGACGATAAATTGCGGCAGGGGCGGGGACGAATGGGCGCGCATGGCGGCATCCTTTCATGACGATGGCCACCCCGGCGCTTGACCGGGATGGCGAGGAGGGAGGTGGAGAAGGCATGAGAGCGGCGGAGCCGGGCCTCAAAGCGCCTGTTCGAGCAGCTTTCTGGCCTTGTTCTCCAGGTCGAGGCGGCTGTCCTGATGCGGCTTCGCCCGCGCCAGCGCCGTTATACCCTGGACGAAATCATAGATGGATTCAGGCGGACGGCCTTCCTCGGCCAGCACGGTCTGGATGATCTTTGCCGTCTCGGCCCTGGAAAAGCCGCGTTTGCGCAGGAAGGGTTCGCGCTCTTCCTCCTTGCGCGCGACGATCCGCTCGCGAGCGGCCTTGATGCCGGAGATGAAATGCGACGGCGAGGAGTTTGCGAAATGCTCGAGCGCAGGCGCGGCCTGATGCGCGAAACGGGCACCGGCGAATTTCGAGTGGCGGATATTGACCTCCTCGAAATTCTCGACACCCCACAGACAGCGGTTGGCGCATACGCCGCGTAGGTAAAAGGTCGCGATCCCGAGCGTTTTGGAGCCGACCTCGCTGTTCCAGGCGTAGAACCCTCGGAAATAAAGGTCGGGATCGCCATTAGGAAGCTTGCCGGCCTCGATAGGGTGCGTGTCGTCCACAAGGAACAGGAAAATGTCCCGGTCCGATGCGTAGAGCGTGGTCGTCTCCCTGGTGATATCGACATGAGGGTTATAGGTCATGCTGCCCCAGTCGATGGTTCCGGGCACCTTCCAGCGCGTGTCGCCGACGCCGTCGCCGGCAAAGGCCATCACCGCCTGGACCAGTTCCCAGTCGAAGATCCTGCCATATTCCGACCCGGTCGCCGCCCGCAATTCGGTGCGACCATTCTCGGTCTGGAGCAGTTTGACCTGTTCGCCACGGTGGTTGATCAACCCATGCTGCAGGTTGATGCCGGCAAGCGCGGCAGGAAGCTGGCGCAGATAAGAGGCCGGGGCACCGACGAGACTTGCCACCTGGCCGAAAGACCAGTTGGTGGGGGCAAGCGGTCGATCATCGCCAGGCGCCACCAGCATCAGCCGCTCTGGATTGTCGCTTTTCGCCTCGACCCGGATCGACCGGCTTTCAACGATTCGCGTGGTCGCACGGTCCGCGCGGCCGCGCACGGCATCATAGAGACTGGTCAGCGAGAGATATTTCTCGTCGTCGGGACGGGAGAACCACTCGGACGATACGCGGCTGCTCATGCGTCCGCGCGAGACATCGATCCGATAGGGCGCCGTAACGCGGGGGCTTTCGTTCATGGGGGCAAGGGTCGCCATGGAAATCGTCTCCTTGAGATGCAGAGCGACAGGTGCTTCACCGCTCCTGTCACATCTCCGCCCCCCCTTCCCTTTCGCGCAACGCGATGTCGGGTTCACGAGACCCCGACCGGCGGCGGCAGGTACGACGACGGCTTGTATGTTTTACAAATTGGCGTATATGTTCAACGAAAGGAGGCCATGATGGCGACGAAGCACGAGGATCATCTGTCCCAGCGACATGGAGCGGTCGTGGCCGCTGCCAAGGCGGCGGGTTTGCTGTCGGGCACGAACAGCGCGGTCGGCGCCCGCGTGCCACGCGAACTCATCGATCGCGCCAAGATGCGCAGCGGCATCGCCTCGACCACCGATCTTGTCGAATATGCGCTCGCCAAAGTGGCGCTTGAGGATGATTTCGGAGCCAGGCTTGTGCGCCGAAAGGGCACGATCCCTGCGGATATTGCGCTTGGGATTTGATCGCAAGGCCTCGTTGCGCCGGATAAGGCCGCAGCGATCTGGTGTCAGGCTGTCGCGACGACCCGAAGAGGCATTGCCGCTTGTTTACAAGGCAGCTGTCATAGGCCGCGAGCTTCTGCTCGACACCTGCGTCTATATTGACGTGCTCCAGGGCAAGACACCGGTTGAAGTAGACTGTTTGCTGGAAAACCGGATCGTCAATCATTCCTGCGTGGCGCTTGCCGAGATGACACACCTGATGGGCGCGCTCGATCCTGCTGACAAGCGCACGGCGTCGGTCCTCAAGATGCTGGGACGGACCATCGACGATATCCCGGAGCATCGTCTGAGCGCGCCCTCCTCCCGCATGTTCGCAGAGGCCGGTATGCTGGCAGGCATGGTCACACGGCTTTGCGGCCAACCCCATTCGATCGCCCTGCTCAACGATGCGCTGCTGTTTCTGCAGGCTGCGGCGACCGGCTGTGATTTGCTGACAGGAAACCGGCGCGATTTCGATTTTTTCGATCAGATCATTCCGGGGACGGGCGTCATCCTGTATTGACCCGTCACATAGGCACGGGAAACCGACCATCATCTCGACGGGCAGGATCGGTCAGGCAACATGCCAGCAGCACCAGCGTTCAGCCGCCTGTCGTGGACTGAGCAGGCCATGATTGTCGGCACACCATGTACGGAAGGAAGGATCGAGCGCGAGCCCCTGATCGGCGAGCCGGTCGATGACGTCCTGCATGAAGCGATCGACTGGAGCGATGGCGGCCCCGGCTCGAGCATGAGCGACCGCAGCCTGAAGTTGCGTCACCATTTTCTCGGCTTCATCGATCGAAATATCCTCGATCGCACGCATGCCGCCGCGCGGTCCGCAAATGGCCAAAGTTATGATTGCTGTGCCGGACGTCATCCGGCCCAGGGCGTCGATATGGACATGTCGGGACATGCCAATCTCCTATGATGTGCGGCGTGAGAATGTCAGAAGAGGCTCAACTGTCGCAGCATGGATCGCTGCGATCCCCCTGGTTCGTGCGATGGCGGAACGGCGCCTTGCGATAGTGATGTCGGGCCGGGCGCGATGGTCGCGCGTTGGGCGGTCTCAGCCACGGGTTCACGACGTTGGCGAAGGGTGAGCCGAGCGGTCCATCCCCCCAATATATGCGCCGGGGCGAACCAATGGTCCTGTATCTCGCCCGACAAGGCGTTTCCGACCATGAGATGGGCTGGAATATGAAGCAGTGAGAGTTGAACATAGGCCATGTGGATCGCTCGCGGATCGACATCGATCGCTGTCACATGAAGGTGCCGCTGATAATTATGCCCGTTATCGCGCATGGCCTCGACAAGCGCGATCACCATAGGAAATGGCGCTCAGGAAGCCCTTAGCCATTCGTAGAGCAGATGATCGTCAGGACCATATTGCGAGCCGATGGCGATCCGGATCAGACGGCCGTCGCAGGCGAAGGCAGAGGCCCTGGGAAAGGACAGGTAGGAACGACCTTCGAGGATCAGGTCGCCCGAGCGCACTTTGGTGATGTCGCGGGTCGTTCCAAGCAGTCGATGACCAGACGGCGCGTCCAGAAGCTTCAGCCGATCACCTGCTTTTACGCGCTTCTTGAACGCCGCCAGTGATAGGACCGTATCGACGGGATTGCGGATACCCTGACGTTTTGCCAATGCCGCCCAATAGGCCTGGCCGATGCGGACCTCACCGTAGAAACTGCATGACCAGAAATCCTGCAAGGGATTGGTCCGCGTGAACCCGAACCGTTCCATCTGATCCCGCACCTT
>TARA_R110000787_G_scaffold179702_2_pt1 | contig 80063 bp, 85 predicted proteins | sample TARA_R110000787 | Tara Oceans TARA_R110000787 (sample SAMEA4397920) | marine metagenome | biome: Polar Biome; feature: [DCM] deep chlorophyll maximum layer (ENVO:01000326); material: water (ENVO:00002006), including particulate matter (ENVO:01000060) such as... | depth 35 m | reverse complement strand
TAGTAACACTAAGCAGTATAGTGCGCTGAAAACTAAACCAGAAGTTTTACATGCAGAGACAAATGCGGTATGTAAAGTTGCGAGGTCTTCTGAGAGTAGTGAAGGGGCAACATTGTTTACGACCCACGCCCCATGCATGGAATGTGCCAAAATAATTTATCAAGCAGGTATTACTGAAGTTATTTGGCGCAACAGTTATCGTACAGAAGCCGGTATTAATTTTCTAAATAACGCGGGAGTTACCATGGAGCAATTATACAATGAAGTTAGATTATAAAGATTGTGGTAAGATAGGATTCACCTGCTCCGTATTTGATCTCTTACACGCTGGTCATATTACAATGCTAGAGGAAGCTAAACGGCATTGTGATTATTTAATTGTCGGCCTGCAAACTGATCCTACTATAGATCGTACTTCAAAAAATGCGCCAATACAATCTATTGTGGAAAGACAAATACAATTAGCGGCAGTTAAGTATGTGGATGAAATTGTCATCTATACTACGGAGCAAGATCTTGAGGATTTATTATTGACACTGCCGATTGATGTTCGGGTATTGGGTGTTGAGTATAAGGATAAGCCGTTCACTGGTAAGGCGATTGCAAAACAGCGCGGATGTAAGTTAGCATACAATGGTAGGGATCATAGCTTTAGTAGTACAAGTCTTAGACAAAGGATTGTTGCCGCTATGCCCAAGCCCTAACAGGGTATTCCAATTTCCCGTAGTAATTTTTGTGCGACCCCCCGCTCCATCATATCATCTAGTAGCTCTGCATTATATAGCATCATCACACACATGAAGTCTTGTGCTTCTTCTAAGCATGTTATGTCCAATGGATTAAAATATTTCAAATGCTTACCTTGCCATTCACCGGTGATTCCCGCTATCTCTTTTTCTGTATTGTTTAGTGTGCGGTACCCTAGCATTAACGAGCTCCAATTAATTCGGTTGTCTTAGGTCCCTTTTCAATATAACTCCTAACTGTAAGTGCGAGTCTTTTTCCCTTTGAATCTATTCGGTTACCTTCTAATTTTAGCCTAACAGATACTAAAACTTTTCCATCTACGCAGAATTCAATTTTGGGAATTTTGTTTTTCGGAACTCCAGGTGAACCTTTGTACCCACCATCATTTAGTTTTTCCGTAGTACCAGTCGTAATTACTGCGGTAATATTTTTACCTTTGAGTTTCTTTGCAAGGTTCGAGAAATTATATTCTAATACCTCCCCTCTATTCAGTTGTATCAACACTACATCTTTCTCACCTACGGTTGCATGATAATCCATAAATGCGGCAATGTCTTTTTGAAGTGATTTCTGATCCTTACGTTGAATTTGCTTTAGTGCCTCAGTGTATGCCAGCGTCAAGGCAGGAGCAACTTTTTTCTCAGCGAGTAATGTAGTATAATTATCCTCTACTCGCTGAGAAAACTTTACTCCCAACGGACTCCATAGTTTAACCATACTTGCAAACTTGGATCCACCTACTTGCCCAAATTGTTTCACATCCCCTGCCTTCAGTGAGATTCCAACTCCCGCTTGCACACCGTCAATGACTAGGCGCAAGTCTACTTTAGTTCCTGTTTGGTCTAGCAAGCCTTCTGAGTTTACTTCGATTTTATTTTCCTGATTGTTAGCATACATCATGTTAGCCCAATCAACCACATTGTTTCCATTTGCATAGGCTACCGCTGCCTTGACAATGGACAGGATATCTGTGTTGCCTGATGCATAATTTTTCGGGTCCAAAAATGCGGACATATTGTTTTCAGCAAGGTTAATTTTGCAAATTACCGTGTCTTTAATCTTCGTATTTTCATTTGGTGAGGAGAAAGTACTTAATGAGGTTGACCCTTTGAATCCATTTTTTGGCTTGCCAAGTTTTTTAATTATAGCAATCACATCCTGTTCAGTGATTCGTTTTGTTTTTGACATAAACCGCGCAGTCATAGCCGAGGCAAGAATGCCTTCTGCGACATCTCCCTTATTAAATTTAACCGCCATGTACTACCCCTTTATTATTTGTAATATTTATGAGCAGTTTGAATACATGCTCAGGTATAACAGTCCCAAAGGTAGTGGGACTAAACTGTAAAACTCTCTCCGCAACCACACCGTGCTTTCTCTAAAGGATTAATGAATTCAAATCCTGAATTAAGTCCTATGGTTTGGTGATCTATTGTAATGCCTTGCAACATTAATTTTGCTTTAGGATCAATAACCAACATTACACCAGGAAAATCCTTTTTAATATCGTCTGAATTTATCACATCGGCAAATTCAATAGTGTATGCATATCCACTACATCCGGTGGTTTTGTATCCTATACGAATACCTAACCCCTCGCCGCGAACGGCAAGAAAATCTCTCATTTTATCTTGGGCTATGGGGGTGACATCTATGTCCATTTACTATTTTCCTGCCAATGGATTTGCCAACGCTTCTTCGATTTGTATAGATATTGATTTTCTAATATCTAACAGTTCTTTCTGCGTAGACGTTTCCAATTCATATAGTCTGCGTTGCGTATCTCGACTATCATTCATTAACATATGTAGATCACCGGATATCCTATCCCGTGATTCCTTTATTGTTGCAAACTGTATATCTGTTAGTGATCTTGCGGATATTAATCGCTTATCATAGCCAGCAACGGTTTCTGATTGCACCGCAAGTTCCTGTTCTATCAAAGAAAGATCAGGAGCCGTATATGATTGAATTTGTTCTTTCATATCCATATAATCACCATAAAATTCTGCCGCACCCCAAACGATACCTGCCGCGGTTGATAGTGCCATTATAACTGCGGTTACCTTGCCGCCGGTAAATTTAATACCACCTACATCTATTTCTGCCATTAGTATTGACTCCTAATTAATTGTCGCATTGTGCCGTAATTACTATTGAACATTCTATAATAAGACTTTCCCTTATCAGGCAATCGGTTACCTATATAGACTTGTTCTGTGCCATACCATGATTGCGGCAAAACAACTGGCGCCGTATAGTATTTAGTTAAGTCAGTGCCACTTGCAATAGAGGTAATTACTGACTCCTGTTTACCAAAAATACCGGTTTGTTTTTCGGCATTTTGTTTTTTTACTTTTTCCGCCAACACCTCTGCTAATGTCGGTGGTTTAATTTCTATTTGTTCAACCCCCTGCTGACTTTGTTGCTCAATTGTGGGGATAACTGACACCCCCACGTTAATATCGCTCCCCAATGCAAAGGAATTATCATTTTGTTGGGATTCTTGGGTGTCACTTGTCATCGTGTCTGTAAAATCAGTGAAATCTTGCTCACTAGATGTCATTTGCGAAAAACTTTGTCCATCGAGACTGTAAAATCCTCCGCTGGTTGCATCTGATGCACTGCCATAGTCGGTTGACATACTATAATCATCAAAAGCAGTACCCGGAGACTGACTAGATTGCCCAGGCTGTCCAGATTCAATCGAATCACTGATTAAATCTGCTACTAATGCGCTTGATGTTGCTAACCCAACACTCAATCCAGTCCTACTACCACTTTTTTGGCGTTTTTGAGTTGGTTCCGGACGAATTTCTTCTCTTTCATCGACAATTCTATCTTCTACCAGTAAATCTTCTTGTATTTCTGCCATATCTTCTTTTATAATGTCAATTTCAAATATATCTTCTGGATCATCTTTGAAAAAAGCCTCTAATTCAGGCTCACTCTCAATATCCAGGTCAGAAAATATGTCATCTGTAAATTCTGCGTCAAGTTCTAGTAGATCTGAGTCATCAATCTTAAATGCCTCAAAGAATTCTGGATCAAACATATCTAAAGGAGTAAAATCATCAATATATACTCCTGGAAACCCCTTTTCAGTCACGGTATTGTCGGCTTGCCCAGAAAACTCACCTTCGATAAATGTATTTGGACTGTCACCGTACTGGTCATCCACAAAATCATCTGGAGTTCCAAATTCATCGTAGTCCATCATCCCCATATCATCTGGTAGTGTATATATTTCGAGATCCGCAATTGGATCTGAGAACATATAACTAGGACATGTCATATCGTATTGTGAATCAATTGCACATTGAAAGTCAGTGTATGCTCTTGCGTATCCGTCACATGTTTCAGTATATAGCGGATCTGCGGCACATTGCTGGTCAGTATAGGCTTGTTCATATCCAGAACAACTTTCACTGTATAATGAATCTGAAGTACACATGTATGCCGTGTATGCATCGTCATACCCTACACAGGACGGATCGTACAGCGTATCCAAGGCGCACTGCTGGTCAGTGTATGCTTGTCCGTAGCCAGCACAACTAGGGTCATACAGGGGATCTGCGGCACATTGCTGGTCAGTATAGGCTTGTTCATATCCGGGGCATTGTGGATTTGCAAGTGGATTCCCTATGCATTCATCGGTCTCCTGCAGAACCCCACTGTTAACTTCCCAGTCCTGTAGGTTGACTCCATTTGTTACTTGGGTGCCATATTCCATATACACATATTCCTGGACCTCATCATTTTCCGTCTTGCCGGTAATTCCCGCCCACACACTTGTAGTGTTTAAATTAATATCTCCATACCTTGTTAATATTTGTCCGGTATCTCGAAACTCCAGTTCAAAACTATTATACCTAACACCACCTTCTTGTTGAGTTGTGTCTCCGTAGATTGAATAGTATTCAGCTATGTTATTCCACTTATATATTTGATAGTCGGTACCCGAGTCAATGAAATATTGTGTTGTGGAGTCAGGTGCAATATCAGACCATAAAGGAGCAACCATGTAGTTGAATGACTGATTACTCAGAGTACCGGCATCCAGTTTATCAATTGTACTCTTAGGATTCCAATCCAGTGGCGCACAAAACATAGTATCCGGAGTACATCCTATTCCGGTAGCCGGATCATATAATCCCACCACACCATTATCGTACATCACTGAGTGAGTGAATTCTTGTCCGTATAGAGTAAAGCCAAAGTTCAGTGGAGCGTAGACATATCCATCATCTTCTAGTATAACGGATGTCGTTTGTCCATTAGAGAAGGAGGAGCAGAGCAAGAGCACCGCCGCCAACAAACCATTTCTGTTTCCCGTCATCTTCCTGTTCCTCTTTGATTTTAACTTCATCAAGTGCGTTGTTAGGAACCAATTCCGGATACTGTTTCCACAATGCCAATGCTTCCTTACCAATTTTACCTTCAAACGGACATGGAGTTCCTGCCATTAACATAGCCTTAAATACTCGTTCATCCTGACACATTGCAGAGACTGCGGCAACTTTCATACCCATATCGTAAAGAGTTTTTGAAAGTTTAATTCGTTCACAATTCATATCTCTGACAGACTTGCCACCTGAAATACCTAGTACTTGAGTTTGCACTGCGGCACTTACACCTGTAGTACACAAATCCTGTGAGTAGGAAGATCCTATACTAGGAGCAATTGCACTGGGTGGAGGTGACTTTACTGTAGTCTCACTCTTATTAGTATTTACATTGCGGTTAGTATTATCTGTCTCAACTTTAGAATCACTTGAGCTGTTGGATGTACTGTTGGATGTAGACGTGGAGTTATTTGTATTACTATTGGTGTTGGTGTTTGATTGCGTTACATTCTGATCAACCGTAGAAGTGTTAGTAGCAGTAGTGTTTAATGTGCTATTAGAGGTGTTGTTATTAGTACTACTGCTAGTATTATTATTAGTGTTGCTGTTAGTATTATTACTAGTGTTGCTGTTAGTGTTATTGGAAGTCGAGGTATTCGCATTAACATTTGTATTATTATTTGTATTGGTATTTGTATTGGTGCTGTTGTTGGTGTTATTATTTGTATTGGTATTATTATTGGTATTTGTCGAGGTGACAGTAGAATCTGTCACCGTACCGTTGTCAATTACTGTATATGTAGAATTTGTTCCATCTTGGAATGCCGTACTTACTTGACTGCTAACAGGCGTTGCGAATGTCACTAACAATAATATAAATATAATAACATGAACCCTGTTCATTGGTTCCTCCAGATTTTAAGTTAACTTACTTCTTCGGATATTGCCTCCATCATAAAAGTCATTACACTTGTTCGCGCTATTAATGCAATTCTCGGATCACATGAGGGTAACGCATTTTGCATTTGTTCGAGGAATTCAGCTTCCTCACCTGCAATGATCTTGTATATTGCAACATACTTTTGGGCGGGTATAAACATGTCGGGATTCGATTGTGCTGTTGTCATTCTATAGCGTTGACAAGAAGTTACACTGGGGAGAGCCGCCATCTCTGCCAAGTGTACAGTATTATACCAATCGTTAAACTCTTCATCTTTGCCTTCGACAGGATTTGAATGTACCATAAAATATGAATCACTCACACTTACTCTCCATTATTATTAGAAATTACTTGACTTGCAAATAAAATACTGCTATACTATATTTATAAATAATCGACACTAGCATGATTTTCTTTAATATTGGGATGTGAATGAAACCTAAAACTAAAACAAAATTACCATATACTCTTTTAACTGGACAAGTAGTTGCAATGTTATCTACGGTGCTAATGTTCACCTATGCACAAACATATGAATGGTTGTTCACCTTTATAATGTATTTCTGTATTATGACGTTTGGTATTACAATGGGATACCATCGTTACTTATCACATCGGGCATTTAAGTCCCCCCTTTGGTTTGAATATGTAATGTTGTTCTTTGCACATATTATGATGGTCGGACCTGCAATTGTATGGGTCGCCAATCATAGGGAACATCACAAGTATGTTGATAGTCCTAAGGATCCACATTCACCATATTACAAAGGTTGGTTTACAGCATTCTTTTTACAAGTACTGACTACAATAGATTTCCGGTTATGTATAGATTTGTTGAAAATTGAACGGTACCGATTGCAAGTAAAATACTATTGGCACATTATCGCAGCCTGGGCATTCCTATTATTCTTAATTGATCCGTTTGCAATTGTATATGCTTGGCTTGCACCTGCAGGTTTTGCTAAGTTAATAGGATCACTTGTATTTACCTTTTCGCATAGAGACCGGAAGGCAAACAGTGATTTGTGGGTTGGGTTAATTACTTTCGGTGAGGGGTTTCATGCAATGCACCATGTTAATTCTAAGCAGGCCCTGTTTCATCCTTTAGATGTGGGCGGACAACTTATACGGCTGATTGATAAAAATGCTAATACATAAAAAATATGAATACCCCGCAATTGCGGAACTACCCAAGCAGTTTGATATCCCACTAATCAAGAGTTACTTGGCAGACAACATGCACCGTTGGCAAAATAACTATAATGCACATGAAGGACTATGTACAAACAACGGCATGGTTGCAGATACCTCACTAAACTTCATTGAACACTTTCATTTAACGGGCACTGATGTAGTCGTAGGTAACGCACCTAAAACATCGGAAGCGGATACATTTACTGTAAAGGATAAAATTAAAAAGACAAATATACACCCTTACATGAATGAATACAATTGGTCAACTCCCTTGCCACATTATGAGGGTACTGCTATACAGGAACATTTAGAGGGCATGTTTGACGCTCCTATTGTGAGGCTGCGAATGTCTCGTATGAAACCCGGTGGGGAAGTTAAGCCACATATAGACTATAACACAACTTACGCGGTTCGTTTTATTATTCCCCTGTCGGGTAACGCAGGTGTTACTAATAGATTTTGGTATAAGGGTGACGAATGTGACTTTGAAATGGAAGAGGGAAAAGCCTATTTTTTAAATGTCGGATACAAACATGCCGTTTATCATAACGGTGATGAGATGCGATATTATCTATTAGGCACTCTCGGTGGACAACAGGATATAGAATGTATAAGGAACAACTTGTAACAGCAATTAGAAAATATACTCCTTGCATGCGGGATTTAGTTGAGGCTTTCAGGAAGAAAACATTTGATGAGGGAAATGATGCACTACCCCTTGAGAAATATGATCCCGATACTATCATTGGTGAAACTTGGTTATGCTTAGTTGGAAATGAAGTTGCGGCACTTATGGTGTTGGAGCAAGATCATTATGCAACTAAGGACTCGGCCGTTGCACGGGCTTGCCGCTTTCACACCCTGAAGAAATATCGCAACCATAGCCTAGGCGCAAAGTACTTACTACCCACATTAGTAAGATCCGCAAAAAGTAGTGGATATGATTGTGTGTATTGGACCCATGATGTTAACAACAAGGGTTTGAACGCAATATATCAACTTAAACGCAAGCCGTTGAAACACCCGCATCTAAAGACCAATCCAGTATGGAACTCTATACAATTTGACCAAAGGTGGTTCTTTCAGGTTGACAAAAAGAGTAAAATGATGCAAAATGTATACTACATTGACCTGAAGAAAACTGGCTACATACTGAAGCCAGTTGATTGTGTTGTGTGGAGAGAAAATGCATATTAAATCAGAAACCCTTGAGGGTTGGATGAAATTTATTCGATTTCACCCAGATAAAGCAGAACGGTATATGGACTGTTTCTGGGGTAGCCAACTTAGTAGTAAGCGAAATTTGTTAGGGGTGTTGGAAGGTGAAGATTTCCCTGGGACAACATACATATTTGGTGGTTGGTATGGAATACTTGCACAACTGATAGATGATGATCCAAATATTATCAGTAGAGACATTTACTCAATTGACAATGACCCAGATTGTGAATGGGTCATTAATGATGTAATTAAACGTGACAACATAATGCCTATCACAGCAGACATGGCTACATTTGAATATGAGGCGCCTCCAAATACTGTTATCAATTGTATAACGGAGCATGTTACTCAGCAACAGTATGATATGTGGTGGGAAAATATTCCAACTGGAACCTTTTATATTTTGCAAGGTAATAATTTTTGGGAAGCTGACGATCACATAAGATGCTCTAAGAACATGGATGATTTTCAGCACATAAATAATTGCTGTAACAGCATGCTCGGATTCGCTACATGGGACTGCAAGGGTCCTATTGATTATTTTGAACGTTATATGGTATGGGGAATAAAGTGAATAAGAATAATGTGACCCGGGCTCTTGATTTTAGAGACCGCATGGATACGGAAATAAGTGAAACATTTTGTCTTGCGAAATGGCATCACACTTCAATCTATCTACAAACCGGAATGACACACTCCTGCTATCACCCGTCTCCACATAAGATTCCACTTGAAGGGTTGGAGTTTAATCCGAGTCAGTTACACAATACCCCCGAAAAGAAACTTGAACGCAAAGAAATGTTGGAGGGTAAGAAACCCGCTGGCTGCCAGTATTGCTGGAACGTTGAATGTATGGGTAAGGATTATGTTTCTGATCGCGTGATACGTTCTGCTAGTATTGCAACTGAGGCAAGAATCGAAGAGATAAAAACAAAGCCATGGGACTTTGATGTAAATCCAGACTACATTGAAATTAGTTTTTCAAACGAATGCAATTTTAAATGTGGGTACTGTCATCCAAATTCATCTTCTCGGTTTGCTTCTGAAATTAAAAAACATGGACCTTACCCCACTGAGAATCATGGACTGAATATTGATAGTATTATACTACTTGAGGAAGAAGGTAATCCTTATGTAAAGGCATGGTGGGAATGGTGGCCTGAGGTTTCTAAGACACTGAACATACTGCGAGTAACAGGGGGTGAACCATTAATGCACGCCAGCACATGGCGGTTGTTTGATGAGTTGCAAGCGAATCCCAAACCTCATTTAGAATTGAACATTAATACTAACTTAGGTGTAAAACCTAGAATGGTTGAGCAACTTTCTAAGAATGTAAAATCACTTGTTGCTAATAACGGCATAAAGCAGTTTGCATTATACACTAGTATTGATTGTTGGAACAAAAGAGCAGAATATATTCGCACTGGACTGAAACTCGATATTTGGGAACAGAACTTTGATACCTTTGCGAGGGAGGTGCAGGCACCTATCAATTTGATGATTACATTCAATGCATTGACGGTAACTACATTTAAATCATTGCTAGAAAAGATATTAGAATGGCGCCAAACATATGATGGGATTATTATTCCTCCTGCAAACTCTTCTGGACGGACAATTAGGTTTGATACTCCTTACTTGAAAGAGCCGTTACATTACGACATGAACATCTTACCCAAGAAAGAATTCATGCCTTACATGACAGAGTGTCTTGCGTTTATTTTTGATAATGTTGATGACGATGACCCAAGGATGTTTCAAACTATGGAGTATGAAAAGTTTAGGCGCGTACATGATTACATGGAGACAACTACATATGATGATGAAAAACTTTTGGTAGGCCGCAAAGACTTTTACAAGTGGTTTAATGAATATGATAAGAGGCGCAAAACAAACTTCCTAGAAACATTCCCAGAATATACTGACTTCTATAACTCTTGCAGGAGATTGTGCGAATGAAAATTTTCATAACGGGGGTAGCCGGATTCTTGGGCAGTCACTTAGCAGATAAATTATTAGATCTAGGACATGCGGTTCATGGTAATGATAATTTCCTGGGTGGGTTTAGGCGCAATATAAACCATCGTGTTGTATTCACTGAAACAAATTGTCTTAGCACAGACGAGCTTGCATTATACATGGAAGGGTGTGACGTTGTGGTACACTGCGCCGCAACTGCACATGAGGGGCTTTCCGTATTCAGCCCGCAGTTTATCACAAATAATATTTATGGTGCAAGCGTTTCAACTATGAGTGCGGCAATTCAAGCAAAAGTTAAGCGGTTTGTTTTTTGTTCATCTATGGCACGGTACGGTGAGGGGGTTGCCCCATTTGTTGAAACACATGCCACTGCACCGGTTGATCCATACGGAATTGCAAAGGTTGCCGCCGAAGAAACTTTAAAGGTATTGTGTAAGGTGCATGGCATGGAATACAATATTGCAATCCCACATAATATTGTCGGGCCGCGTCAACGCTTTGATGACCCGTTTAGAAACGTGTTAAGCATTATGGCAAATAGAAACTTGCGAGGATTGCCATCATACGTATACGGAGATGGCAGTCAACAGAGGTGTTTTTCATATATTGATGATTGCATCTCTTGCCTGGAGAAAATGGTAATTGATCCTACTATTATCAACGAAACAATTAATATTGGTCCTGATGAAAACCCAATCACAATAAACGAAGCGGCAAAACTAGTTGCAGAAGAATGTTATTATGATGGTGATAGTGTACGCTACCCAGGTCGCCCACAGGAAGTTAAGTTTGCAACCTGCTCAAGTGATAAAGCAAGGTCACTGCTGGGCTATGAAACTACAACCTCAATTGAGGACGCTATTAAGTATACGGTAGAATATATTCGACAAGTTAACCCTAGACCATTTGACTATGGGTTCCCACTTGAAATTCAAAATGATAAAACTCCGGAAGTCTGGAAAGATAGGCTATTGTAATTATGATTTTTATGTTTGAAAAAAACCAACACATTAACTTTACTACTTCCCAAGCAAAGTACGGTGGACAACCAAGAAATTTTACCGAGTCATTAGATACGGCAGGTACACATGAGGGCGCAATGTCAAGATATGATGTTTCTCCGGTTGTTGGTACCATACAACGGCGATGGATGCTTGGTGATAAGTTTAAAAATGTAAACTTCTCAGATGTGGTATGTATGTCACTTCAGGAATATCCAACACAACTCAATTATGTAATTTCTGTTGGGGTGAATCACAGTCCAGAAGACTGGACGGGATCACCAATTACAGATTCAAAATATGAAACGAGGCGATCACTTTTTGAGGATTTAAATCCAAAGTATTTGAAGGACCTGCAGGATAATAATGCATTATTGCTTATTGATCAAACACATGAGGGATATACCCACGAGAATTTATTTGCATGGTTTTATGATAATGCCGCCAATTTTGGCATATGCCCTAGTCGCATCATCTATACCACAGGCGATTTAAATAGTTATGCAACTCACTTAAAATTTGCAGATGACTTGCACTTACCCAGTGAAGCCCGCATGTTTGTGCAACCCTATGCGGCTTTTCAATGGATGATACATGCAAATTATACCAATGAAATATATAACCGGCGCGCGGAGAAGCATACCTTTGCAGACCATGTTAGATACAAAACAACAAATATTGATGATATAAAAGTCTATAACCTATTACAAAAAAGACCACGTGGTCACCGTAGCTGGACTTGGAAATCATTTTTTGATAGAGACCTAATCGACCACGGGATTGTTAGTACAAACCGCCCAGAGAATAGACACAACTTTCACTTTGATGATTCACCGGAAATTTCACAAACTGAATTTGACGTATTATGTGCCGACTTACCTAAGATACATGGATATGACAAACCAGAATTGACGGGCGATTTTACTAGTTCAACTGGAGGCGATTTTATACAGCGAATTAATCCCGAGGTAATGCGGCATAGTTTTGTTAGTGTTATAAGTGAGGCAATGTTTGGTGACAAAGAGAGTCGAGGGCAATGTTTTCTGAGTGAAAAAACATTCAAGCCTATCGTCGGACATCACCCGTTTATTATCATAGGCAATAAAGGATCCATTGCACATATTAAGAGTATGGGTTATAAGACATTTGATAAGTGGTGGGACGAGGGATATGATAATCTGCCTACATGGGAAAGGTTAGCCGCAATTACTGATATTGTTTCTACACTTACCCAAATGAGTAAACAACAACTATTAGATATGTATATTGAAATGCAACCTGTACTAGAACATAATTACAAAACATTATTTTCAAATTGTGAAAACATGTTCGGACCGCAGGCGGTGAATATAGTACAATACTTAAGGAGTAAAGGGGCAAGTGATGCTTAGTACTAATGATTATGATGTGATCAATGCGAGTTTAGAACAACACAATAAGGCAATTATTGGTATCGGTTGTTCATTTGTCGCTGGTATGGGGGCATGGCATCCGGAAATTTTTCAAGACTTTAGTGTCACTGTTGACGAGGCTGCTGGCAACCGTTGTGTTATACGGGATCCGTCTGAGGTGACTGCTGTAAAGGAGAAATATAAAATAGCCTCAGGTCCGCCTAGTGACAATAATTTAAATTGGTCGGCATATGAAAAAGATAATGCGTTTGTGGATGTTCTTGCAAATAAATACCTGACTGACCACACTCCGATTAACCTCGGTATGTCTGGTAACGGTAACCGAAGTTCTGCTTCTCAGTTATTTTTACATCCCCAGATTAACTGGGATAAGATACAAGGAGGGGCTATTGTATATTGTCCTAGTGGCATGGATAGATTTGACTTTGCAAATGATCAAGGGATTGACTATGGGCATAGTCACATTTGTACTTGGCCTGGTGGTTCTGAAAGAGTAAGACGCGGTCACTTTACTAGAGATGATTTGTCTGGTGCATATGGTAATATAATATATTCTGAGAAGAGTGCAGTAATCGAACAACTGGTAACCGTTCAAACTATTACAATGTTTGCAAAAATGCATAATATGCAACTTATTATAACTCCGGGATTTGACGAGAGATATAGTAGTGAGGAGTTTACACAATTTATACTTGAAAAAATTGACCGTGATGCTAAAGGTCGTAGAATCGCCAATGAGTACGACATGCCGGCCTCGCAGAAACATCGGTTGCTTGAGTTAGTGAAATTGTTCCCATGGGATAATGTATTTAAGCCTGATGGACAAGAAACCTTCATTGATTTGTGTTTGAAACAAGAGGGATTACCTCCCTCAACAAATTGTTCATATTTTTTTGGTTACTTACATAAGGGCAGTCCCAATCATTGGGTCAGTCCTTGCGCCCACCCTACAGCACTGGGACATGATCTATTCGCACATCATTTATTTAATGCTATTAACCGAGGAGGTTACAATGTCTAAACTTTATGCTAAGATTAAATTTAAAATAAAGGATTATTTTTTTCAGCGCAAATTAAAAAAGCGTATGGAAGAAATTAAGAAAAAAGATCCATTCATTTACGATTGAAATAAAATATGTCTGAATATAATGAAGCCGCCAATAAAGCGGAGGTGCAGTTAAAAGAAATATCCTCTTCAATGTGTTATGCGAAGTGGGCGCAAGTATCTATGCATCTTACTAATGGGATGACACATAGTTGCTATCACCCACCTACACACAAAATTGATATTGCTGAGTTAGAAGCAAATCCAAGTGCATTGCACAATACAAAACAGAAAAAAGAAGAACGCAAACAGATGCTTGCGGGTGAAAAACCGGAGGGGTGTAGTTACTGTTGGAAAATTGAAGACAAAGGTGGACGCTCTGATAGGATTTACAAGTCAGGTGAATACTGGGCACAGAATGCGCGTAAAGATATTATTGCCGCTAGTTCAGACGGCAATATTTCTCCCCGTTATGTTGAAGTCAATTTTAATCAGGCATGTAATTTAAAGTGTATGTATTGCTCCCCTCATCTGAGTACCGCATGGGAAGATGAAATTAAAAAGCATGGTGCTTACAAATTAAAGAATACTACCCATAATGACATTGGGTATCTTGAACAAACTGGTCTAATGCCAATTAAAGTTGCTCAGAAAGACAACCCATATGTTAGCGCATTTTGGAGATGGTTTCCTGATCTATATAAAACACTTGAAGTATTTAGAATGACTGGTGGTGAACCGCTTATGGATTCTAATACATTTAAGGTGATGGATTACATTTACGAAAATCCTAATGCAAGTTTAGAAGTGAGTGTTACGAGTAATATGTCTCCCCCTAAGCAAATACTGATGGATAAGTTTATTGCTAAACTTCAGAAGTTAGAGGAGATTAGGATATGGGAGGACAAAGAGAAATTCAATCCTGGTTCAGGCAATCATTGGTATGTTCAACCAGCTATAAAGAACTTTGCGCTATTTGTTAGTGTTGATTCAATAGGTGACCAAGCCGAATATATTAGAACAGGGTTGGACTTTGAACTAATGGACACTAACATACATAAAATATTAGATGAAACTGACAGTACAACAATAACCTTCATCAATACATTTAACGCCCTCAGTGTACCTAGACTAAAAGAATACTTGCAATACGTCAACGCATTTCGTAGTAAGGTTAGCGCAGATAATCAGGGTATTAAGTATAAAGAAATATATGATAAGTGGAATACTCATGCACCATTTGAATTGCATCCTCGACAGCGTATACATTTCGACATTCCATTATTGCGGTACCCGACCTGGCAATCCGTACAGGTGCTACCTGAAGAATATAATAAGTATGTCGAAGATGCTATTGAATACATGGAAGCAAATCCAATGAATGAAAACTTTGTTGGGTTTTATGATTTTGAAATTGATAAAGTAAAGAGAAACTTGCAGTTTATGAAGGAACACGACAACTTGGAGTTGGAAAACTTTAAACTACATTTTCAACAACATGACGAACGGCGCAACACAAACTTTAAAGAAGTATTCCCGGAGTATAGTGAGTTATGATTAAATGGGGTATATCCGCAGGCACACATGACGGCTCACTTGCGGTTGTTAGTGGTACTGATATATTGTTTGCAGGTCACAGTGAACGGTACAGTGGTATTAAAAATGATAGGGACTTGAATGCTGGTATTATTACAGATGCATTGGTGCATGGGACACCTGATATTATATACTGGTATGAAAACCCGTACACTAAGGCTATGCGTAAGTTATATGCAGGTCAACCTAATGTTTGGTTTAGTCCTAGGCAATACTTGAAGCAATATGGGTTAGAAGGTATTCCGGTTGTTTATGGTAATCACCACGCTAGTCATATGGCGGCAGGTTACTATACTGCACCCTTTACTGATTCCGCTACTGTTGTCATAGATGCAATAGGTGAATTCAACACATGCTCTGTTTGGAATAATAAAAAGTTCGTTACAGCGGCAAACTATCCAACCTCACTTGGATTATTCTATTCTGCAATGACTGCCAGAGTGGGGTTGAAGCCCAATGAAGACGAATATATTTTGATGGGTATGTCGGCGTATGGTGATCCAAATAGATTCTATTCTGATATAAAGAAACTTTGTGACGATAAAACGAATTTTCATCGAGGGGTGAGTTGGTGGAAGCCTTCATTGGTCGAAGCAGACTATTTTGATATTGCCGCATCAACACAAAAAATTTATGAAGAATATTTTATTGAGTTGTTGAAGTATGCCCGGCGGGTTACTGAGAAAGAAAACCTGGTACTCATGGGTGGATGTGCATTGAACTGTCTTGCCAATAGACACATCTCGGATTATTTTAAACAGCATTGGATAATGCCTAACCCAGGTGATGCTGGTTCATCACTTGGTGCAATAGCCGCGGCAACTAAAGAAAGGTTAAACTGGACTAGCCCTTACCTGGGATACAATATCAATAAGCCGTATCCTACTGCTAGAATACTATCTGAACTAATCAAGACTGGTATTGCAGGTGTTGCTAACGGAAAAGCTGAGTTCGGTCCTCGCGCATTGGGCAATCGTTCCTTGCTTGCTGATCCTCGCGGGAAAGATATGCAAGATAAAGTCAATGCTATCAAACAGCGGCAAGAGTTTAGACCTTTTGCACCAGTTATACTACAAGAAGATGTACACAAGTATTTCAACGTCCCTGACACGTTTGAATCCCCTTACATGCAGTGTATTGTCACCTGCAGATCTCCTGAGTTGTATCCTGCTATAGTTCACAAGGATGGGACGAGTAGAGTACAAACTGTAACAAAAGATCAACACAGGGGATTATATAAGCTCTTGAAGCAATGGAAGAAACACAGTGGATGTCCGATGTTACTTAATACTAGTTTGAATATTAAGGGAATGCCAATGGTAAATAATGAGATAGATGCCAAATCTTTTTCAAAATATTACGGTATTAAAGTACTTTGTTAACTAAATACTGTTATGACTAACATAATTAACTTTCCGAGAATTTACTGTAAAACCCCTCCCAACGGGTTTTACATCAATTTGTATACTGATTCCGAAGTTGATATGACACTATTTTGTATCAACATATGGGGTACGCACCCACAGAAATATATTCGGGAAAATTTACGCACATTAGATCCGACCTTTGTCCGAGACACCTTAAAGCGCGGTTATGAAAGCAATCTGCTATCCCCCGAAGCAAGAAAAATTATAAATAAAATTATAAGGAGCATGGTACCAGTACATTTAACCAACCAGGAGGTGATCCAGTAGTACCGTAATACGACTTACTTAATCCACTTACACAGGAGTTCTATAGTACATTGCTCGGCGATCCATTCGGGTCGCCTTGTTACTTTTAACTAACCAATAGGGTTATACATGTCCCGAAATCAGAAAAAGCTACAGATAGTAGAGGCACAAACAAAACAAAAACGTAACAGCAAACAAACACCTAGAATTGACGACCTTGTTGTCGTTGACCCATTAACTACAAATCAAAAACTATTCTTTACATCCTACAAAAACTCAATTGCAACATTGCTCCATGGATCAGCCGGAACAGGTAAAACATTCATTGCCTTATATAAAGCGTTAGAGGAAGTACTAGAAAAAACAAGTCCGTATGAAAAATTAGTTGTCTGTCGTTCAGCAGTTGCTTCCCGCGACATTGGACATCTACCAGGTACCGAACTTGAAAAAACAGAAGTTTACATGCGCCCTTATGTAGACATATGTGAATCATTATTCCCTGATAACCCAACCCCATTTCAACTTCTGCAGGAATCGTCTACAGTTGATTGGATGATTACATCATTCATCAGGGGAATAACCCTTGACAACGCCATCATTGTAGTTGATGAATGTCAAAATATGAATGATATGGAAATGAATTCAATTATGACCAGAGTTGGGCAAAACAGCAAAGTAATTTTCTGCGGTGACTTCCGGCAATCCGACCTGTATAAGAATCGTTCCGACCTGTCAGGACTACAGAAGTTTATGGTAATTGCTGAAAGCATGCCTTCGTTTAATATCATTGAATTTGGCACGGATGACATTGTACGTTCAGAGTTAGTTAAGGAATATATCATAGCCAGACAGGAATATGAGGAAAAATACACATAACGGGTAAATAGTGCTTGACTTTGGCTTTAATAGCGTGTATAATACGTATACAAACTAAGAAAAGGCTATTATGTTTACACACTTGAAACGACCCGATGATTTTGCACATGACAAGACCGCCCCAGATGGTAGTAGGAAATACTACACTGCCACAGGGGCGGCATACCCTTCAGTAACTACTGTCCTAGGATACAAGACCAAAGATGTATTTCTAGCATGGCGTAAGCGTGTAGGAGATGAAGTTGCTGATAGAATCAGTCGCCAAGCATCTACTAGAGGCACCAAAATCCACTTGCTTTGTGAAGAGACTTTAGACAATAAAAAGGTTGACATAAGCAAACTTAGCTACCTCGATGCTGAAATGTGGAATTCATTCAAACCCATACTAAATAGAATAGATAATATTCATGCCCAAGAGATCGCTTTATATAGTGATCATCTCCGCCTTGCTGGTCGGGTTGACTGTATAGGTGAGTTTGATGGTAAGTTGAGTGTGATTGATTTCAAGACTTCTAAAGCACCCAAGAAGATTGAATGGATTCAGAGTTATTTTGCACAGGCTGCGGCATACTCTATTATGTATGAGGAGCGCACTGGCATCTCAATTAACCGGACTGTTGTTCTAATTGCAGTTGAAGGCGACTCACCCCAGATATTTATTGAGCGCAGGGATAACTATGTTGATGACTTATTAGAAGCAAGAGATTACTATGAGGAAGCACACAAATGAGAGTACGTTGGAAAGCTAAATCAGGCTACGGAGATTTGATCTCACCTATTTGCTATGCACATAATCTATCAGAGCATCTTGGAGAAAAAGTTGAGTTGGAATTTGTACATTTCAACCCTAAAGGTGTGCGTGACAAGTATGAAGCAGACGGAACCGAAGAGGCATCCTTTAGGGGAGATTTGTTATTTGATTTAGTTTCTAAGGGTAATAGTGAAGTTGAACTGCTAAGGACATACGATGAAAATATGTCCGTACAACATACAAACTTATTTAATAGTAATAAATTTCACAATTATAGGTTGACATCTAATAATTGGTCGAACAACGACAATAATACACAAGAGTCAGTTACCTTCATAACTACGGAGAATAACAAAGTTCCGTTTGCGAACTATCCGGTACCTGAAAATAAGTTATGGAAAGATCCTGTAGATAATTGGAGTGACATTTACAATAATTTTGATAACACCCAGTTTGTCAACTATGCCACTCCACTTGCAGATGCAATAAAAATTCTATTGGATACAAAACTTGTTATCGGATACCATGGATCTGCTATGTGGTTAGCTAGATTCTTAGGAGTGCCTTCAGTGATAATATCCGGAAACCTTAGAAGGACGGAACAATCATTTCCCAATGCAGTTGTCGTATCAACAGCAAACGACGTGGTCGCGGAGAATGTTGACATGTATCAAAAGGACGCAGTGAACCGTACAATGAAAGCATCAACACATGGGGAAAGGATATGGATGGCAGATGATTATCCTTTACCTGGTATTTGGCAAAGAAGCCTTATACCATGAATCCATTTAAATGAATATGATTTATATAGGATATGATCCTCGAGAGGATGTTGCTTATAGAGTTTGTAAATCGTCTATACAGAATCGTAGCAGTATCGACATAAGAAAACTGTATAGCAAGGATATTGCCGCGTACACTAGATCAGGTGAACCACAGTCTACCGACTTTACATTCACTAGATTTTGGATGCCGTATCTTTCAGACTACAAAGGGTTTACAATATTTGTTGACTGCGATTTTTTGTTTTTAGCTGATCCTGACGAATTAATCAATATTGCAATGAGTGATAAATCAAAGGCAGTTTGGTGTGTACAGCATCCGCAATACATACCTAATTCTGATATTAAGATGGATTCAATTACCCAGAACAGTTACTATAGAAAAAACTGGGCGAGTCTTATGGTATTCAACAACTCGCATCCTGACTGTATTGCACTCACCCCTGAGTATTTGAATACATATAAACCCGGAATACATTTTCATCAATTTAAGTGGACTACAAACATTGGAGCATTGAGTCTTGAATGGAATTGTTTAGATGATTATTATTTGCTTGACAACCCCAAGGCAATCCACTATACTGACGGAGGTCCTTGGTTTAAGGGCTACGAAAACACAATGTATAGCGATAAATGGAAACTGGAGTACCAACAACTAGAGGAAGCAGAGAAGTGATATTAGATGCTGATGCTAAACTTGCATTCATTCATATTCCCAATTGCGGTGGGACTACCTTAAAAAAAGCATTGCTTCCACTGCATAATAGGTTCTCTGTTAATGTACCTATTCAAGTACCAATAGAATATTCTATTCGGCATGATAAGGAACTACTAATTAATCCAAATGAAATAAAATCATCACCCATGGATCATTTGCCTGCAAACTATGCACCACCCGGGTATGATACTATTACAATAATTAAGAATCCGTTCCACCGTGAAGTTAGTGCTTATCATCTTTTCTTATTTTATAAAACTCATGGTATGTTTGTACATAATATAAACTTCAACACATTCGGCGACTTTATTAAACTGAAATATCTATCACCCCCAGATACAAAAATAGCACTTTCTACTACGGGTAGATGGCGCGAAAGAAATTGCGCTTGGTATATGAAACAATGTAATGAAGTAGTGAATAATTTTATTGTCCCAATTGAAAATATTGCATTGCAATGGGCTGAACTTGCGTACAGGTATAATTTGCCCGAGGATGCGTTTGGACAGCGGGACAATCGCCACACCCCAATTGATATAGATTACCGAAGTTTATATACCCCAGAACTTGTTGATATTGTACAACAAGGTACCGCAGATTGTGGTGCTTTTGGTTACACGTTTGAATAAAGCTCTTGACTTACATCACAAACCCATGTATAATGACTACTCAAAACAGCAATTCATTTAAGGAAAAATAATGCCAAAACTAATAGTCGATAATGATATGTCTCAAAACACATTAACGGTTACTGATGTATTTCTTATTACAAAAGAATTTAGAACATCCGCAGATTTCTCACAGCACATAGAGAAAAATGCAAGGAAAACACATACTGGATATATTGATGTTCTTGTAGACTATTGTTTAAAGCAGGAAATTGAAATAGAATCTATCAAGAAGTGTCTTACTACCTCTTTAAAGGAAAAGATAAAAGTTGAGGCAGAGGCACTCAATTTATTAAAAGGTGATAAAACTGGGACGTTGCCATTATAATGGAGCCGTTTGAAGTATACCGATTATATCTTGCATTGAAATTACACTTCACCACGAAGAAATATGATATAACAAAAACTCGCGGTGCAGTGAAGGCAAGTGAAAAATCATTTCTTAAAAGAAAGGATCTAATGGCAATGCGTAAACTTGCCCGCGATTATTCCAAACAAGAAATAATAGATTTACTAGTTGCAAATTTTGTTTCTGGTGACAAATGGGGAGGCGTATTTGACGCACAATCCGCAGAAGTTTATAAAGACTGGAAGGCTCGTAAAACTAACCGCGAGTATTCCTTTAAACAAGATTTGGCTAAGATACAATTGGAAATGGAACGGGAAGATATTGTCAATCCTTTCGAGGCAAATGACGGCTATCATCCTTTAGTTTACCGGTTGTACTTTGGTCATCTAATATCTATTGAAACATTAATAGTGCTTGACAAGCTGTATAATTATGTTATAATAGATGTTGATGATATATTCTTACAGGATATTAATTTGCTTGTAACAAAATATCGTCCATTCGTAAGACTAACTGACACAATGAGGAGCAACAGTGAGAACTTTTTTACCTCGTATAAATAAAACGTCCGCAGATACAGGACAAACACACAACCAATATAACGCATATACGGAGAAACAATATGTCGATTAATTCCCTATCCGATCTACGAAAAGCCCGCGGTAACTTTGATTCACTTATGAAGCAAGTGGAGTCAATGGATTCACCTAACCAAGCATCCAATAAAGGCGATGACCGAGAGTGGAAACTCAAGGTAGATTCTGCTGGCAATGGTTTTGCAGTTCTACGTTTTCTTGCACCACCTCAAGGAGAAGATTTGCCTTGGGTACGCATGTGGAATCACGGCTTTCAAGGACCTACTGGCAAGTGGTACATTGAAAACTCACTTACTACACTAAACCAGCAAGACCCTGTTTCAGAATATAACTCTGAACTTTGGAACACTGGCACTGAGGCAAATAAGGATATTGCCCGGAAGCAAAAGCGCAGACTGGCTTACTTTGCTAACGTTCTTGTTGTTAAAGATCCTGCTAATCCTCAAAACGAAGGGCAAGTAATGCTCTATAAGTTTGGCAAGAAAATCTTTGATAAAGTTAAAGATGTTATGCAACCTCAGTTTGAAGATGAAACACCCGTTAATCCATTCGATTTTTGGGAAGGGGCTAACTTTAAACTTAAGGCGCGTCAGGTAGAAGGTTATCGTAACTATGATAAGTCTGAGTTTGAATCTTCACCAACTGCTATTGCTGACACTGATGAGGCGATTGAAGCAATTTGGAAAAAGCAACACTCTCTCTCTGAGATAGTTGATCCAAAGAACTTCAAGTCTTATGACGAACTGAAGACTAAATTGAACCTTGTCCTTACAGGTGGTGCTAGAGTGACTACCGCAGAAGCTATTTCTGCACAGACAGGTGACGATGACGTAGAAGATCTAATGGCAGTCAGAGCGGCGACATCTAATACCTCGTCGGTAGCATCCAATGTAGTAACGGATGATGATGATGATACAATGTCTTATTTTGCTAAACTTGCACAAGATGACTAACCCTTAGTAGATTGACGGGGGGCGTATATATATTATACGCTCCCTTTTTTTATTTTTATTTGAACGGAAATACTACATGCATGGTATTATATTAGCAGGTGCTATTGAAGGTAAACAACCATTTGGTGAGAGTTATCTGGGCACCGGTACTGAGTCGAAGCATAACGCATACGTAAGCATCAAACGTGCGGCGGGTGCATATAGGATAGCATCATTCTTGCGTGAACATGACTGGGATATTGAAGTCATGGATTACTTTATGGGCTGGGCTGATGATGAGTTTAAACAATTCATTGAACAGACAGTCACCAACAAAACAAAATTCATTGCATTAAGTCAACTATTCTGGGCTGGTGAAGCAACTGATTTAATCAATCGGCGCATGGCGTGGATAAAGGAACAGTACCCAGACATCGTCACAATAGTAGGAGCTAAAGACCAATCAATTATACACTGGGTCAACGCTGACTACCACTTAACCGGATATGGCGAAATCGGACTGCTTAAATTACTAAACAGTATTACTGGTAATATGATTACTGCCGATTTACCTATTAAGGATATAGAAATTTGGGGTACTTCTCGTAAAGTGCTAAACTGCGATACACACTATCCCGCATTCCCATGTAAAGACTTACAGGTAAAATATGAAGATAGGGATTTTATCCATTCAGATGAGATACTAACATTAGAGCTTTCTAGGGGATGTAAATTTAAATGTAAATTCTGCTCCTTTAATGTACTTGGTGTTAAGGGTGATTACTCTAGGGATATGGAAAACCTACGACAAGAAATGCAACGCAATCACGACCTGTGGGGAACCACGATGTACAATGTTGCAGATGAAACCGTGAATGATAGCACAGACAAGTTAATCCGGGCGAGAGATGCAATTAAAAAACTTAGCTTCCAACCTCATATGTTTGGATTTGCCCGAGGAGATTTAATTATATCTCGTAAAGATGATTACAAGTATATGGCAGAGATGGGATTCTGGGGACACTTCTATGGACTGGAAACACTGAATCAGAAAGCTGGTCGGTATGTGGGTAAAGGTATGAGTCCAGATAAACTGAAAGCTGGCTTGATCCGTATGCAACAGGACTTTCCAAAGTATAGTCCCGATGGAAATTTCAAATTCGCAGTTGGTACTATTTGTGGATTGCCTTATGAGGACAATGTATCATTTAAAGAGAATCATAAATGGATGGTGGATAATTGCCCAACACATCCCATCAATGCAACTCCATTGAATATTATCAATACACATGCACAAAAATTTACTACTACTCTATCAGAGTTTGATGAAACTTGGGAAACAAGTGGACATTTTAAAGAGACTACATTGGAAGCATTGGGTGCATCACCTGACAAGTTACCCGGTATCGAGTGGGAAAGAAAAACAATGTGGCGCCGAATAACTAACAACACGGCATTGGTATGGGAAACAGATTGCAATAATTGGTGGGAAGCTAACTTAGCAGTTGCCGATGTTTCGATAAATAAAGAGTATGTTAAGGACTTCTCACCTTCAATCTGGTATTTACAGAAGTGGCTTACTGCTCAGAAAGATGGCTTGACATTAAAAGATATGCACCGACCGGTTAGAGATCTCGGTGGATTTGGTGATGAACGGTATGAGGGTCACTTAGAGCGCATTGGTAGTTATATCAAAAACAAGTTAAACTCGGCGGGCGTTAAATCGCATCGCTGATTGATCAAGTGAAAGTATGGTCTTAGGTAGTGTAACTACAATTGGTCTATCATCGCTCGGAGCTTGCTGTCCACCCTGTGACACAGGTACTATAGTAGAGGGTGTGTTATTGTTAGGTTGTGTCATTGCGGCGTCTGTAGCATTCTCTAGGGCGCCTGCAGGGGATGTAGCAGTACCCTCCATTCTACTACTACGCTGTTGTGAAGTCTCTAATTCAATGCCTTGATCGGTCTGCCTCGCATACACTTTTCCGGTCATACCTGCCGCGGCGATCTCTTCATTTGCCTCATTAATATCGTTGCTTTCCCGATTAAACATACCAGTTGTTCGGTCAGTCACCTTTTGCTGTAGTTCGGCAATCTGTTTTTCACTTGGACCAGTATCCTCAAACTTACCCTCATTAAATTCTTTTGCAGTAAGTTCACTGTCGGGATTTTCATCTTGCTTTTGTAAGTATGCATTACGGTCTTCCGGTGCAATTTCTTCGGGTATTCCAACTCGCTCTGGGTCATTATTAATTAACCATTCAACGGCGGCTTGTTTGTCTTCTTCCGATGCCGCTGGGTTTACAAGGGTGTATTCTTTTCTTGCACCCTCACTGAAGGTTGCCTCACCTGCATCATATGCTAGTAACCCTACTGCGGCAACGGTACCTACACCAGACACACCCAGTGCGGCTCTAGATGCAATTTTGCCGCTAATTTTTAATGCCATTTTCTTACTGACTTTACTTTGTACTTTATCCTTAATATTTTTCTGTACTGATTTATTAGTTATGTCTGCAATTTTTTTAGCATCTGCAGGAGTTCTAATCTGCCCCCCTACCTTTTTACCGTTTGCATCTACTGATCCAGGGGGTAATCTGACATTCTTCGCCTTTGGTTTGACAGTATTAGGCTTAGCAGTGGGGGTTGCCTTACCGGGGGGAGTTAACTTTGATGCGGCCGCCGCCGCAGAAGCCGCCGCCGCCGCAGAAGCCGCCCCACCACCTATTCCTAATATGGAGCCGAGACCAAGAATTGTGGATCCGAGACCAAGAACTCCTGCGGCAATGCCACTCAGTAATCCACCCGAACTACCCCCTTGGGCATTTGCATCTTTGAGCAGAGCAATAACCTTGTCACCCTGAGTCCCTGTCATTACGTCTGCGCCGGATATTTCCGATTTGATTTGCTCGGTAGTTTTAGTGACAACCTGTCCACCCGCGGTTTTGGGTTCGGCTTTACTTCCTTTCTTTGTTTCGGCGATTAGCTCGTCTAGTTTACTTTCAAGCTGATCTGTATTATCATCAACTTGGTTGAGAGCCGCTGATGATGACACTGCCTTATCACTTTTCTGGACTCTCTTTGCACTAGCAATTGCCTCTTTATCACTAAATCGTTTAGCCGTATTACTATCAGCACCGAACAATGTTGCGGCAGACATAGACTGTTTTAGTACATTACCAAAACCAGTTACACCCTTTTCAACACCCAGCCCTTTTTTTATTAAGTTGACTGAACCAGTTGCGCCTGACTGCGCTATGCTTTTCAATGACATTATTTTTTAGCCTTATCCGTTTTCTTTTTAAGGTGTTCGATTAGCATACTAATATAAACCTCCCTCTCCCAAGGTATCCAATTTTCAATCTCCGTTAGAGAATATTTATGTTCTTGCATTAATAAGAAATTAGTCTTATAAAAATTCTCTAACGATTCATGGGAGAGGTTTACACGAAAAAATTTGTGTAGCCATTCAAGGTGATATAATTCCCCTTGCCACAACCTAAACAATCAAACTCAAATGTATGTTCTAGTACAGGCATGGTTTCAAAGAAACTACGTATACCGGCAAATTGGTCTAGTGTTAAATTTTCAATCCACTCAATCATTTCATTTTCAGATACATCGGAAACATCTATAATCTCATCTCCCTGAAAAATCTTACTAATGCATAATGCCGCAGTAGTGTATAACTCTTCCATTGTTTCACTGCCAAACAACTCTGCTAACCTACCCGCAGAAGGATATTCCATTTCAATAATTAGTTGTTCATCTAGCTTTATGCGAGAAGTATGCTCTGGGTCATATGTAATCTCTAACGCTTGCAAATCTAATTCGTGGTCGTATTTTGTATCACACTCACCGCACACCAAATTTAACTCTATTATATTTGAAACTGATGCTGATCTCAAATCCATAAAAATCTTTTGTAATGCAAATAGTGGTAATGTAGTCCCATCAACTACACCCATTGAGCAGTTTGTGATAATTTGTTGAGTCGCCAACAACATATCATTTACGTCACCCGATTCATTTGCCATTATAAGTATTTTTTCTTCCTTTACTAGAAAGGGTCTAAAATTGACCTTCTTCTTTGTAGCTGGAATTTGAATTTTAAATAATGGTACGTCAATTTGTGGTAATGGCATAATAATTCACTCCTAATTTATATTATATACTGCGTCTAAGAATTTGTTTGAGATCTAAATCTTTAAAATTCATAAACCTTTTCAATCCTTTGTATTTACTACCTACCGGCAATCCATCTGATTTCCAGTACTTATATGATACGGATACGTTAACCCTATTCACACTGTCATTGGACTGCGCCAGCGGAGTCAATCCAAGAGACCTAGGGACAACATCTACTAGTTCCCACGTATTAGTTCGGTTGTCATTTCGATCCAACGTATGTATGGATATTGCACCGGTATAGTTGTCGTAAAATCCAACTTCTTTAGATAATGGGTCAACTGTAATTCTACCCATCCAATCTTCAAAGAATGCTCGGACGTCCCAATTTGTGTCACAATAAAATGTAAAGGTAGCATTGTCACCAAAGTATTCAATACCCTGCGCTCTAGGCTCAACCCAATTACCAATTTTAATTGGAGTATATGGGATTAGTAATCCGGGGACAGTTGCTTCTTCACACAAAATTGACACATGCCTATCCGCACCCAAACTACTGGGTCCGTTAATTTCTATTTCAAATCTGCTTGAGCGAGAAAGATCTTCACTTCGCACTTTAGCTATAAAGTCTTTTACTTTAAAATATGAGCCTGCCATTACATTCTAGCCCTCGAATCGCTGTATATTTTGGTTTTGCTTGCCCCCACAAATTGTTCAACTGGTAAAAATATTGCAGCCTTCCAATCTTCGGGATTAACTTTTATTAGTCTTGATCTTATTTGACTATACAGATAACGGTGCACCGTTGGCTTTACTCCGGGGAATCTCGCGGCCCGTTGTAATATATCCCAACTGTAACGCATAACTGTATCAGGTCCATAAGTCTTTGTATCTTTTGTTTCAAGTAAAGCACCTAGTAACTCGCCCCGTAGTATGTGGGGTAAGTAATGTAGATTTAGCCCGTAGAATCCACCACTGGCATCTTCATAGGGTAATACGAGAGGAAAGCTATCATAATAAGGTAGTGTTGCTTTATGTTTAGGGTCATACAAAAACATGTACATACTACCAATCTCTGGACGCCCTGTTTCTACTTTACCTAAGTCAGATGCCATTGCCTTGCTAGGAGTATTAATACCACTTGCAATTTTTCTTACCTCACGCTGATACCAGTCCATAGATTTACGCTGGTCGCTTGAGTTTGCTCTGATTTGTTCAAAAGGATTAGCCATACCCTTATTTATACGAGATTCCAAGTTCCCTTTCAGTTATTATTTTAAACACCCAACCACTGTCAATACAGATCTCTTCGGCTGCCTGCCATTTAGCTAAGTTGACTCCCCATTGCTTGACTTCACTTATAAAGCGTTTTGTTTTGCGTTTAGGAATTTTCGGTTCTTGGGTGAACCTATATGGCTTTACTTCAATGAGATATTTCTGCTCTCGGATTTTAATATAGAAATCAGGGAAGTATCTATGCATCCTATTGTCTAACGGAGAGCGATAAGGTATAACAATTTCTTCAGACCCCCATTCAGTAATGTCATCGTTCATATCACACCATTTCATAAATTTAAGCTCATAGCTTGAGCGATAAATAACATTGGCTACATTGCCTCTGTACTTGCGGGGGTTCTTCGGATTAAAACGACCTTTGTGTACATTGGCGGAATAATTCATATAAATAGTCTTAAATAATAGGGTATAGGAGTATTTATCTAAATGGCGGATGAAGAAAAGCAGAGCATCTGGGCTAGGGGCATAGATCTCCTTACTACAGCCGGGAACGCGATTACTGGTGCCGGTGCAGTCGATGACAATGAGGTTGCAGTTCTTAAGGCAGAACGGAAAGCCTCAACACAAACTGCTGAGGAACTGGCTGCCAGGGCTAAAAAATACGGCACCCCAACGACTCACCGATACCCATCAAATGTCGATTCTTCAGAACAACCTCACTCGGTGCGTTTTCGCATTAAAGTTAGAGAGCAATCTGCAATTGGGCAAGCACTTACATCCCGCAGTGGAGGCAACTTAAATTATGAAGATAGCAACGGTAGTAGAGTATCAGCAGAAAATTATGGAAGTATTCTAGGAGCGGGTGTCGGGGCAGTTGCCGCAGGTTCTGCATTGGGTGCATTGGCTGGGGGTAAAGGAGCCATACAGAAAATTGCTCTAGGTGGTATAGCTGCCGGTATAGGATATGCCGGCGCTAAGGCTTTGGGGGGTACACCCAACCGCACAATAAAAACACAGACGTTTATACAGTTGTATATTCCACAGTCAGTATCAACCGCATATAGCGCACAATGGCAAGACGCTGAACTCGGTGCAATTGTGGGAGTCCTTTCAAAGGGAACTGATGGCAGTATTGCTTCCATATTACAGGGTGGGGGTGAATTTGCGGCTAGGTCAGTTGCAGGTGGTGCTGGTGCGCTGGCTAAGGGGCTAGGTGTTGATTTAGATACGCGGGGTGCAATACAGGCAGCTAGTCGTAAAGTTGAAAATCCAAATAAAGAGCAACTGTTTAAGACCATGAACTTTAGGGATTTTGCATTTGAATATAAATTTGCTCCTAAAAATCGCAGTGAGTTGCAGTCAGTTATGCATATTATACATGAGTTTAAGATTCATATGCATTCTGAGAAAGATGCTTCTGGATTGTTTTTAGTTTACCCTTCGGAGTTTGACATACAATATCAATACAAGGGAAAGCAAAATAACTTTGTAAATAAAATTGCATCATGTGCGCTTACTGATGTAAAAATTACATATGGTGCCAGTGGACAGTTTACAACATTCAAGGATGTGGGTGGTGCGCCATCTGAAATTACAATGCAGTTAGCATTCAAAGAACTTGAAATACTCACTAGAGAGAAAATAGAGGGCGGATACTAAAATGTTTTTTAGACAGTTTCCCCAACTTGCATATAAAATTGATGATGCATTAATTACCGTTACCGATATTTTTAGGCGGGTTGTCCCACTTGAAAAATTTATAGTACAGGAAAGTTTTTTAGAAACCTATACTTTGAAAGCAGGTGAAAGGCCTGAAGATCTGGCGTTTCAATTATATGGGAGCGCAGAGTATCATTGGATATTGTTACTAATAAACAATATTGTAGATCCCTTCAATGAATGGTATTATACTCCTGAACAACTTCAGGTCTTTGTTGATCAAAAGTATGGCAAGAATGAGGGTAATGCAACTCATTCTTGGGTAATGACTACTAATACCGATATTAAGGTTGATTATAATGCAGGTAAATTTTCATCGGGAGACATACAAGAATTGACACACTTGCAATACGAAATGTCCGTGAATGACGCAAGACAAGAAATAAAAGTCTTACATCCGAGATATTTGAACGATTTTGTTGCTGAATTCAAACAGTTAATCGGACAATAATATGACAGACATGAATCAATCTGCAGGTGATGTTAGGCTTGAGCAACTATATCTAACAAACTTTAAGGGTGAAAGTTTAGATATATCTAACTTTGCAGTGGAGACCACACTGAGAGAGAGTATGTATTCTTCATGTTTATTTGGCGAATGTGTTATTGTTGATGCAGTTAACATCCTTACTAAAGCACCCATTATCGGTAGGGACACGATTACAATTAAATGGCGCACTCCGTCACTTGAAGACCTCCCTGAAAATGTAATACATAAAACATTTGTAGTATATGCGGTGACTGATCGCAAACTCAACAACGATAGAGAACAATATTTTGTCCTGAAATTTATGTCAATTGAGGGTATGACAGATAATGTCACTAGTCTTGCCCAGAAGTTTTCCGGTGGTACTGATTCCCTTGCTAGTAGTATATTTCAAACATATGTTAGTAAGGGGCGGGTTATTGGTACGGATAAAGGTACTTCGGGGCAGTCTGAATTAGTACAATTCGATACTCCACATAATACCAATAATTTTGAGTTTATTTCAAATTATTGGACACCCTTCAAATGCTTGCATTATCTTGCCGAAAATTCTATTGGCAATGAATTTAAGATGCCTAACGTATTATTCTTTGAAACGAATAAGACATTTTATTTTACATCAGTTACCTCATTGGTACAGGCACAGAAGAAAGTAAATCTGTTATATGACGAATACAGTTATATATCAAATTTAGACGAGGGTAACGATAATATTTCAAATAGAAGGAACGGCAAATATTCTTATTCGTCACCGTTTATTTCTCGTAAAATGAATACTGTCGAAACAATAGATTACCCGGTACATTTTGATACATTAAAAAATCAAGATAGTGGGTATTATGGCAATGTTACATACTCATACGATTATGTGAATAAGGATATATATAATATAGTATTTGATTACACCGATTCACATGCAGACAGGGCATCACAAAATAAAAACGTGTTACCTGAGTCCTTTCAAACTTTTAAGCATATTACAGAACAAACACCCATTGTCACCGAAGCGATTACAAATCCTTACGCAAAGATCAATTTTAAAGCAGGTGCATCAGGATTGTTCAGTGATAATGACGCATTTGACATTAAACAAGTAGCCGCAGTAGCATTTAGAGATACCTCACTCGCTGAGTTAGATGCAGTCAAATATGAGATCGTAGTTCCAGGTAAAACTGATATTGAAGTTGGTAAATTGATTCGGTTCAATTATCCAAATATCGGTGACAAAGGAAACAACCCTACATATGACGATTTGTTCGATGATCAAATATCAGGGATTTATATTGTTACTGGTATCCTACATACTGTAGATGTGACAGGACATAAGATGCTACTAGAAATAGTGCGTGATAGTTACGGAGATAAATGATGCAAGGCGTATATCCAGAGTTTACATGGTGGCAAGGTGTTGTAGAGGACAGAAATGATCCGGCTGAATTAGGTAGAGTACGTGTTCGCATTATAGGCTATCACACAGAAGATAAAACTATGTTACCCACATCAGACTTGCCACTGGCAGTTTTGATGAACCCAGTAAACTCGGCATCTATCTCAGGTATTGGATCATCTGCAACCGGTTTGGTTGAGGGTAGTCATGTGATGGGATATTTTGCAGACGGTAAATCAGGACAAATTCCAGTTATTATGGGATCCCATGCGGCACTGTCAATGCAACCACCTGAGAAAAGTAATGGGTTTACTGATCCGAATGGAGTGTATCCACTGAGTGATAACAACTCGGGAAGGAATACTGTACCCGAATCTGATATGCCGCGCCTTGCAAGAGAGAAGATGGCAGAGAAGCATTTTTCTCTTGCCACTAAAAGAGCAACTAAAATTAGCGGCGTTCCGAGAGCATTTGCACCTGAGCTCGGGCCTAAAGATGAGGCAGTAGATAAACTCCCTAACGTAAGATATACAGAATCTTCTTGGAATGAACCCGATCCACAGGGTGTTGCATCGACCGCGACAACCTATCCTTACAACCATGTAAGAGAATCCGAAAGTGGACATGTGTTTGAGGTTGATGACACACCAGGTGCAGAGAGGTTACATACCTATCATCGAACAGGAACGTTTGAAGAAATACAACCTGATGGAACAAAAGTAACTAAAATTATCGGTGATGATTATGACATTGTAATTAAAGATAAAATGGTATTTATTAAGGGTGACTATAATATTACTGTTGAAGGTGATATGACACTTAATGTTAAAGGTGATTACTACGAGGATATCACTGGTAATAAATTTTCAACTGTACGGAAGAATCGACATACAAAGTCACAGGGGAATGATTTAACAGATGTGATGTCTGATTACGGTCTCAATATTTCAGGCAGTCGGGGTGTAACCGTTGGCTGTAAGGGAACGGGAGCACCTGGTCAAGACACTGAAACTATTAGAGGACCGAGTGTGTCCATAATTGGAGGTGACCACACGACGGTTGTTAATGGTAAATCTATTAGTTCTGCAAACTCCGGATATGATATTGCTACATTGTTTGGCAATTATGCAGTAAGTACTACTGGATTATTTGGTCCAGCCGTTGGGGGTAATATTGAACTTAGGACACCTACGTTAAACAGAATCGCATTTGGTTGCGGCACATTTAACTTAGGTGCATCTATAGCGGCTAACTTGGGTACGCCCACAAACCCAATAGCAATTATGAATACCTATTATGGTAGTAATACGCTAGCCGGAGGTGTATACAGCATTACAACACTATCATACACTGGAGTGCATTCAACATTTGGGTTGACAAATGCCTCAACATCTATTGCGTCTGCAGGCGCGGCAAATATTACAACTGCCGGTGTAACTACTATAACTGGCTCACTGATAAACTTAAACTAGGAGACAAACTAATGAGTTGTGGTCCCGCCCAGCTACTTAAAGACATTAGAGGAGTAACCGAACAGGTACTTGAGATTGCAGATAAAGCGGCTACTCTGACTCCTTATGGCGTAGCTACGACAGCTGGGTTTATCGAAGCCCAGACGATTGCAGAAATCAATAAACAAGTTGCATTAGTAAAACAATTTATTGATAACCCACTTACCGCTATCGGTGCCATTTCTCCTGGGTTACAAGGAGACATACAAAAACTTATTGCAGAGGGGGAAGCAATAAAGGATACCGTGGGTGCCGTGGTCGGTACTGTAGCATATGTTGCTAGTCTCAAAGATAAGTATTCCGATGTTGACGTAGACATTGATAATGTCCTGGGCTTGATGGATGAAGTTTCTAATGATCTAGAACTGCTTTGTAAGATTGTACCAAATATAGCAGACGTTGGTGGGGAGTTAGTTGTCTTGGGATTCCCAGTTTCATTTCCAGATATAGATCCTGGCACTATAGCAAAAGAGGGTAAATTCCCAGATATATTAAAAAATATAAAGGAAGCTCTCAAAGATGTTGAAGTTGTATTTATACCTGATCCGGATAAAGAGGGTATTACTGTATCAGAGGAACCTGGAGCCCCGTTTAGGATTAATGGTGCGAAACGAGATAACAGGCAACGAGCTACTTTCCTAGATGATTTGACAGGCGGTGAAGGTTTTGGGGGTAAGGGATTGTTAGGTGAAATATCCAGCTTGTTAGACACGGTAGAGGGTGTTATACAGTCTATAGAACAAACTACCAACAATATCACCACAAATACTTAAGGGGTTTATAAATACTATTATGGCAGTTAAAACACCAACAAGAATTTATAAAGACATCGACATGAGTTTCGAGTTGAACCCAGTCACGGGTGACATCGGACGCAAATACGATGTGAATGCTGTTAAGCAAGCAATTAAAAACTTGCTAATGACCCCCTATAACTCAAAACCGTTTGCTCCTAATTATGGTTCGCCAATATACGGGCTACTATTTGAACCAATGGACATAACAACTGCGGACATCATGGCTACCCTCATTGAGGAAGCAATTTTAAATTTTGAACCCAGATGTCGTGTAGATCAGATTTCAGTTTTTCCGGAATTTGATGACGGGCTTTATAGAATACAAATCGACTTTCATGTAATTGGTGTTAGAGGTCCACAAATATTCGCCACTACATTGAAGAGGCAACGATAATGCCAGCAGTAGCAATTGCTTCTGGTACCGTAGTAGATACTGCGGGTGCCGGTACTATTACACCGAGCAACGCAACTGTCAGGGCTAATGCTTCTGCTATACTATTAGTAGGTGATGTAGTTTCCGCACACACTGCAGGTGCTACAACACACCCCACTAATGCTATATCGACAGGATCTAGTAGAGTGAGGGTAAATGGTAAGTCAGTAGCTTATAGTGGTTCCGTTGCCGCATGTGGTGGTAGTGTGACAACATCGTTTAGTCCGACCGTTTTAGTTGGTGCATAAATAAAAGTAAAAGAGATCAAAAATGGCAATTAAAAATTTAACTGAATTAGATTTTGATGGTATTAAGAATAATCTAAAACTATACTTGCAAGCTCAAGAACAGTTTCAGGATTATGATTTTGAGGCATCGGGTCTAAGTGTACTAACTGACTTGCTTGCATACAATACGCAATATAATGCCTTGCTTGCACACATGACCTCGAATGAGGCTTTTATTGACTCTGCGGTTAAAAGAAATTCAATTGCGTCTATTGCTAAGACCATGGGATATACTGCAAGGTCAGCTCGTGCGGCAAGTGCAACCGTCAGCCTCACAATCACACCTGACACAGCATATACAAATGGTGCGCTAACACTTTCCCGTGACCTTATCTTCTCAACTAATCTGAATGGTAAAACATTAAACTTTTTCCCAATAAAAGATTATACCGCAACTTTAGAAAACAGAAATGGTACTAGCAACTTTTATTTTGAAGATATTGTAATTGTCGAAGGTACTAGGGTATTAAATTCGACAATTATAGAGGATGGTTCGACAAGTGGACCAGTAGTAATGGTAAATGACAATGTTGATACTACTACTATACGGTGCCGAGTTCAAACATCCACAAAAAATACAACCACAGAAACTTTTAACGTTTCAGACAATATACTTGATGTTAAAACAACATCAGCAATATTCTATGTTGAAGAAGGAGTGGGTGGACAGTACCAAGTAGTATTTGGTGATGGGGTGTTAGGCAAAAAATTAGACATAGGCAATGTTGTGAGGGTTGATTATATTGCAACCAACACAACATTAGGAAACGGCGCAAAGACATTTCGATACCCTACAAATATTACAGGTGCAAATGAGACTACTGTAATGACAGTAGGGACTGCCTCTGCGGGTGGTACAGCACAGGAAAGTATTGATAGTATTAGATATAATGCTCCGCGATTTAATGCAACAAAAAACAGGGCGGTCACTGCAAACGACTACAAATCATTAATTTTACAAAATAATCCCAATGTAAAATCTGTTGCTGTTTGGGGTGGGGAAGATAACGTTCCACCAGTTTATGGTAAAGTCTTTGTTTCGTTACAGCCCATAGCTGGACTTGTCATTACACAAGATGACAAAGATGGTATTATTAGGGATTATATTGAACCGAGGTCACCGATTGCAATAACTACTGAATTTGTCGATCCCGAATATTCGTACATTGGTATTGCGGCAAACATAACTTATGATGCAAAGAAAACTACATTGACAGCGGGTCAACTACAAGCAAATACAAAAACAACATTGGAGGGTTACTTTGATACCGAGTTAAATATCCTAGATAGAAACTTCTATTACTCCAAATTAGCATCACAGATAGTTTCCAGTTCGGTTGCAATTGTTGCGGTAAATTTAGAGATTAGGATACAGAAAAGACTCACTCCAGCAATCAATGTGCCGACAAACTATGAGTATCAATTTAATAATAAAATAAATCCATTGTCAATAACAAGCAATTTCTTTACTGCAAAAATAAACAATGCAACACATATAGTTTATGTTTCTGACGTACCGGGGGAAGGTGTTACTGCTCCATTGTACAGTGGTGTTGGTAGGTTGGTATTAAAAACTGTTGCAAACAATACAGTTGTCAATGCGGCGGCAGGTACAGTCAATTATGACACAGGTACAATTAATCTAGCTAGTCTTGATATTGTTTCACTGTCAGGTACTGGTAATGTAGCACTGAATATAAACGTGCAACCACATGAAAGTGCAAAAGATATAAGGACTGAAATTTTAACTAGAACCACCGTAGTAAGTACATCTGCGGTATCTCCTACGCCATCTAAAAATATTATTTTAGTATTGGATACTTCAGTTGCCGATATTCCAAATAATATTTTGTCCGGTGTTACTGTAACAGCATCTCCCAAGGTAGTAGATTACTAATGAATAGCACCGGTCCCAAATTTCTAAAATACATAGATGGCATACTTATTGCCAACGCAGGTACTGGTTACAGCAGTTTAAACCCACCTGCAATTATAATTGGACCGCCAAATGCTACAACTACCTCTAGCGGTGATCGTATTCAGGCAACGGCTACACTTGAAATCTCAAGTAGTGCAGTTGACGTAGTTGACGTAGTTGAACCGGGTGACGGTTACAATACTATTCCCGATATTTATTTAATCGGCTCAGTACACACAACAGATACGCTTTCAATAAATTTCGGTGGTGCAAACAATAGCGATAGAATTTCATTGGCGGGGACTAAGATTGTTGATATTACATCATCAATGGTTACTCGTTCTAAGGAGGGAGGGGTTGTATTAACGGGTGACCCTCAGATTACGTTCACAATCAATGCTTCAGGTGGTATTGCAACTGCATCTTGGTATGCGGCCGCAGGTAGCACATCAGGGTATGGATTTGCTGAAGATGATATAATTACACTAACTGATCTTCAATTTGGTGGAACTGGTACTACCGGTATTTTTGTATTAAAAGTCGAAACTATTACACAGGGTGGCAGTGGAGCAGTACTCACCGGTTCAGTTAATTATTTAAATAGACAGGAAACGTACTACCACCAAAACTCAACATATCTCACAGAATTTCAAATTCCGGAGTGGATAAGGACAGAATACCCGAAATATACGGATTTCATAAAAACTTATTTTAATTTTCTAGATGCCAATGGATCCACTGCTACTGAGTTGAGTTTATCTTCACCGTCACCGAATTATATTCTACAGGAGTTACTAGACAGATTTACGGTAACCCATTATCATGGAGATTTTTTAGAAACACTTTTGCAACAATACTGTCTTGACTTTCCATTAGACAAGACAGTAGATACACGATTACTTATTAAAAGAATTCGTGATTTCTATTCTGCTAAGGGTTCTAGAAAAAGTATCGAAACTTTCTTTCGTATGGTATACGGTGAAGAAATTGAAGTCTTCCGCCCATCTGAATTTATATTAAAGGCATCTGATGGTATTTGGAGCAAGGCAGTTACAACCAAAGTTTATCAAAATGAAGACGTGACTCCTATCATAAACCCTTTAAGTTTACGGGGAAAGGAAGTTTTTGTTTATTATTATGAAACAGTTCCTTCTTCATCCATTACAGTACGGAAGTATATTTCAACTTCCGTATTAAGAGCAGAAAAACTTGCGTATACAAACCCACCAGCATATGAATTAACTATAAACGTACCAGAAAATACGGCTCTACCTGGATACGGTGTGACGGCTGAACTGGTTGCGGTAGTAGGTGGCAATATTGCAACAGTTACAAACATTGGTGCATCTGATGCATTGCGAGATGATTCAAGTAGTCCGTACACAATCACCACAACAGACTATACTACAGATGGTAACGGGTCACTTGCTTCATTCAGTGTTGCCGTGTCTGCGGCAGGTGCGGCGACTATCACTGTAACCGGTACAGGTAAAGACTTTGCACCTGGCGAAACAATTACCATTCCAGATAACAAACTAGGTAGTGGTGGTGGAGCGGCATTAACATTTGATATTGGTACTATTACAAACGGTAAAATATTTTCAGTAACCACAACTAATGTTGGACAGGGTTACAGTGCAAATCCATTAGTAGTTGTTGTACCAAATCCACTAGATACAATAACTACAGATGCAACAATTGAAACTAGATTGGGTGCTTTAGATGGCGTGGGATCTAGTCTGTCAGACACACTGATTACTAATGCAGGACTAGGTTATAACCTACAACCGATATTATTATTAGACACCTTACCCTTAAGATCATATATTGCCCTACCAAATACATCCGATGTAATTGAAAATAAAAAAGCGTTTTTAACAAGAGTGCTTAATACCGTAATGCTTAAAACCAATACGGCTTCGGCTGATGGGGGATTTACAGTCGGTGATACATTTCAAATTTCAGAAACAGGAGATATCCTGGGAGTATATGCTCTAGATTACTTTGCTGAGGCATATACTGTTACGGGCATTGAAAATAAAGCATACATTAGAGTTAAGAGTATAGATACGGCAAACTACCCAGCCACCTTAGAGATCATTGCAACCGGTACTGGATTCCAGAGAAATTCTTTTGACTTTGTCCTTACAAGTAACAATTCAGAAACTGCTACTATTTCTTGTAAAACCGGATTTAGTTACACCTATCCTGGGAAATTTAAAAATAGTCAAGGATTTCTTTCTGACGCAAACCGATTACAAAATAATGCATTATATCAGAGCTTTTCGTATCAAATAAAATCATCACTACCCAAGAGTAGGTGGGGTGAATTACTCACTCGGTCAGCTCACCCTGCAGGTATGGTTGCATATGCAGATTTACAAATTTCACATGTTGTAGACCTCGCAACAACTTTCAGTATTGTTCCTGATATATTGGTATTTAGAATATTTGTAGAAATTGATACTGTACTAGTTCAAGATGCTACAGCATTATTTGTGCATAAAGCAGGAATAGCCGATTCATTTACTACTCAAGATGATGAAGCATTTTTAGAGCCAGGATTAGTTAAAGCAGAAGATCCGACTGCCACTGAGGCAATTGACAAATTTGATATTACGGTCGGTAAAACTGACAGTGCAGATATGGTTGAAATTGTTGCCAAGGCATTTGAGAAGAATCAAATTACTGATTCAGTGGATATGTCTGAGTTGGTTCATGTTGAATTTATTATCGTCCGCTACCTTACTGACTCAGTGGATATGTCTGAGTCAGTTGCTCACCTAATACAACTAAATAAGACTGAATCAGTAGAAATGTCTGAGGTAGTTACTCGTATATCTGAAATGGTAAAGTCCGATCCTGCAGGGATTGCTGACCTTGTTGACACACTTGAAGTTGGATTACCTAAAACAGAAAATCCAACAATGAGTGATGCAAACACTATGAATTTTGGAATGAATGAACCTGAAGATTATACGGCGAGTGATGCAGGAGTACTAATTGTTCAAAATTACGCTGGAGATTACTTTGCTGAAGATTATGTTGGAGAAGCAAGAAGTTTCTAGTATAAATAGATATAAATACATGCACATAGAAAACAAACACCAGGAGAACTTAAATGTTTAACAAAGATATGACAAACGCTAACGGCAAGGTACTAGTTCAAGTATTTGGTCAGGATGGCAAACTTAAAGAAGAACGCAAAATTGAAAACCTAGTTGTTAACACCGGCCTAGCATTTATTTCATCGCGTATGGCAGGTACATCGTCTGGCGTTATGAGCCATATGGAAGTCGGAACCGGGACAACTACTCCGGCAGCCGCTAACACTATATTAGAAACTGCTATCGGTGCTTCACGGGTTGCACTTACATCTACCACTGTTACTGCAAATGCAATTGAATATATTGGGGATTTCCCTGCAGGTACTGGTACTGGTGCAGTAACGGAAGCAGGTATTCTCAATGCCTCTTCTGCCGGTGATTTACTTTGTCGTACAACTTTCTCTGTTGTCAACAAAGGCGCCGCAGATACTTTGAAGATTACCTGGACGGTTACTGTAGCTGACTCTTAATAGTAAATAAAGGAAGTTAGCTAATGACACTACTAGTAAGGCAGATTGCTCGGCAACAAACAGCTAGATCATTTTTTAGAGATATCTATAATGAAAATGATTTCTTTTATATATTTGTATCTAGAGCTCATGCGTGGGATGACGAGTCATCCCCAGAAACTCCGCGTGATTCACAGTTCTATGTACAGCAATATAAACATGATATGTTGTTTGTTAAGCGAGTACAGGCAACTGATACCGTATTGCTTGCTAATCGCCATGACTGGGTAAGTGGTACAATCTATGATCATTATGATGATGAATATGCTACCGGACATGCTTCATACAGCGGTGCAACGAACTTAGCAGATGCAACGTTTTTTGTACTTACTGATGAGTTTAATGTTTATAAGTGCCTAAACAACAATATCAATAGTGCAAGCACGGTCAAACCAACTGCAACTGGCACAGATATTTTTGAGTTGGATGACGGATATATTTGGAAGTTCATGTATCAGATTGGTTCGGCTGACCGTACTAAATTTTTAACAACCGGGTATATACCTGTACGTAAAATTGCTGGTGCCGGCAATCCATTATTTGATGTTAATGGTGAGATAGATGGCATTACGGTTACGGCGGGTGGTTCAGGATATGCAACAGTTCCCACAGTAGTCATACAGGGTGACGGCACCGGAGCCACAGCTACTGCGGTACTTACAGGCAATGCAGTTACGAGTATTACTATAGATACTGCAGGTAGGGGATTTAGTTTTGCTGTCGCAAAAATTACTGGTGGTGGTGGTACTGGTGCGACTGCTACTGTACAACTCGGATCAACCGAGATTCCATCATTACAGCAAGCGGTTGAGGCGACGGCAGTTTCGGGGACAGTTGATAGAATTGTGGTAACTACCGGTGGGATTGACTATGTTTCAGGTGATGTTGTTGTTGTTTTAGAAGGCGATGGTGAAGGTGCAACTGCTAGTGCTACGATTAATTCTGCCGGTACTGTTACGGGGGTATCAATTACTAATCCGGGCAGTGGATATACTTTTGTTAATGCCACTGTATCTCAAACTATTGGGTCTGGAACAGGTATATCGCTAAGAGCTATTGTTAGTCCGTATGAAGGACATGGGGGAAATCCACCCAAAGAATTATATGCTAAAAGTGTAGGTGTTACATCATCATTTGTCAGTACCAATGATGATCTAATCATTGGTAATGAATTTAGACAAATTGGCATGATAAAGAATATACATAACTATGCTGAGACTGAATCCTTTTCTGCCGCAATAGGTACACCTTGTTTTGTTGTAACTACAAGTACTCCTGATTTGTTCAATTTGGATGATGTACTGACCTCTTCAGCCGACGGTAAATTTAGAGTTATACAGAAACTAGATTTAACTGGCGACGGAAATACTGAGACTATATACTTACAAGAGCAGGTTCCTGGAATAATTGCTTCATCCACATTTGTTAATTTAAATACTGGCACATCAGGAATCACTATAAATACAGTAACAAATCCAGAAATATCAAACCACTCAGGTGATGTTCTCTATATTGACAACAAACGCCCCATTACTAGAGATGCAGAGCAAGTAGAAACAATTAAAGTTATATTCAACTTCTAAGGTAAACAGATGACAATTAATTTAAATACAGGACCTTACTACGACGATTACGATCCGACTGATAAGTTTAACCGAGTCCTATTTAAACCTGGCTCTGCCGTACAGGCTAGGGAGTTGACAACGCTACAAACTATTCTACAGAATCAAGTAGAAAAGTTGGGTAGTCATTTCTTTAAAGAAGGTGCGCCCATAGTAGGTGGTAAGGGTACCGTTGTTCCTAAGAACTTCATTAAAATTAATGACATTGATGCCGCTTCAGTTAGTATTGCGGATGATAGTTTAGTTAACTATGTTGGTGATATTGTTTCTGGTGGTACATCTAACAACAAAGCAAAAATCTTAAATACCCAAACAGGAATAGATACTGATGCCATTAATAAAAAGGCATTATATCTCAATTACACCCAAGGCGACACTACTGGTGATAGGCTTAGGTTTTTAGCAGGGGAAACTCTGACAGTAGAAAGTTTTACCGGTGGCATAACAACAGCCATAACCATAGGAGCTGGAGGTTCAGGATATACTTCAGCACCCACGGTAACCTTTACCGATCCAGTGACCGGCGTAACTGCAACAGGTACTGCAACAATTTCCGGCGGAGCAGTCACTGCGGTCACCGTTGTTTTGGCAGGTACAAACTATTTAACAGCACCGACAATTAGTTTTACGGGTGGTAGTGGAACAGGTGCGGCTGCTACAGCAGTCCTGGCTACAACTTCACGCCACGGCGATACTTTCGTAGTCGATACTGCAACATCAGCAACAGATACCACAAAGCATTACTATGGTAATAGTCTGTGGTTTGCAATTGAAGAAGGTGTCTTTTTCCTAGATGGTAATTTCGTTATTGTTGATCGGCAAGAAATTAACTTAGAAAAATTCTCTACGTATTCAAATTGCTTTATTGGATTGACATTAAACGATTCAATTGTTAATGCTGATGCAGATGTTACTCTAAATGATCCAGCGACAGGTACATATAACTTTAACGCGCCTGGTGCGGATAGATATAAAATAAATCCAACCCTAACAAAAATTGCATTGGATGTATCTCCGGGTGCCGACTTTTTAACATTATACACTATGAGAGCAGGTTCTATATCAGAAACTATTGATGCTGATGTTGCAAAATACAATGCGCTAGGTGACACACTCGCGGCTAGAAGTTTTGAGGAATCTGGTAACTATACAATTAAACCGTTTACCATTGATGTTGTTGAACACTTAAAAACTGCTAACAATCAAGGATTTTACACCACTGGCGCAGGTGGCGATAATACAAAACTAATTGTTAAAGTTGGTGCGGGTATTGGATATATTGAAGGGTTTAGACGGCAGCTTGAAACTCCATATCCACTAGCAATAGATAAAGGAAATGACTTTGTTTTCGATGAAGGCTTTACTATCCCTACCTCATATGGTAATTTTGTAATATGTAATGAAGTATGTGGTAACTGGAATATTAAGGCCGGCGACTTAATTGCTTTAGGTGATACGGCGGCAAATGCTATTACGGGTGGAGGCCATGGTGCTACTGGATTTCCTGGTACTGCAATTGGACAAGCTCGCGTAAGATCAGTTATCAAGTCAAGCGGAACTCCAGGGGCGGCTGCTTGCACATATCATGTTTACCTGTATGACATTCGCATGACTGCTGGTGAATTTAAAAATGTTGCCACACTATACTTCTCAGATAGTACTACTAGTGGGTTTGCTGATCCGGTTCTTGAAAGTTCAAAGGCAGTCCTAAAATCACCAAACTCAAATCAACTAGTATTTAGAACCCCCTTTTCTTCTACTAAGACACTGGCTACAGATACCGGTGGTACATACGATCTCAATTTTTTCTATAATAAACAGTTTGAAATGACTATACCCACTGGCGGTTCGACTACAATCGGACTTACTGGTGATGAACAGTTCCCGTACAGCTCTGCAATTACACAAGAAATTCTTGATTCACACTTTATGTTTGTATTCCAAGAAGCAATTACAATATCAGGTACCACATATGATGCTGGACAGGTGTTGCGTGTAACTACCGGAATGTTGACTTCAATATCTTCAACATCAATTACTGTCGATGTTTCATCTCTCGGCACAATTGGTAGTTCGTTTGGCTTGCGGGCATATGTCAATATTAAAACTGTCGATACTGCGCCCGTACCTAAACTATTGCGGAAGGATAGATATGTAACAATTGACACGGGTACTAATGTTGGCGGTGCTACTGGAGAGTACTTACTCGGTGTACCAGATGTATTCCGGATTGACAGTGTGTTTGTTGGTCCCAATTCAGGTTCATTCTTATCTACTGGCACAGATTATAAAGACCAATTTGTTCTGGATAGCGGACAAACAGATAATGTGTATGGGATTTCAACTATATCCAAGAAACCATTTAGTACACTAAATATGACAGATAAGAAAATAACAGTTAAATTTAGTGCCCTGTATCCCAACTATGGTGCAACAACTGCATCCTACTTTTCATACAATTCGTACCCAATTGACGATTCGGGTGCAAGCGGTATCTTTACATATGAAATTCCTAGATATTCAAGTCAGAAACTTGGACTGTTTAAGCTAAGAGACTGCATTGACTTTAGACCGTATGCAGAAGCTACTGCGGTGGATACGTCTTCACTTGGTTCAGCAACCAATAACCCCCTTGGCTCTACCTCACTATTAAGTGCAGGGTCAAACGGCTTTACGATGCCACCACCCACACAAGCATTCACTACTGATGCTGAGTATTATCTCGGGCGGGTTGATAAGATTATTATGACTTCTACTGGGCAGTTTAAAATTCAGAAAGGTGACCCCAGTACTGATCCTAGAGTACCAGTACAGACAGTTGCTGGCATGGGACTTGTAGATGTATATATCGCTCCGTATCCCTCTATATCACCTTACTTGGGGCGTACTACTGGTCGTAAAGATTTGACAACAAAGATCGAACTTACACAAAACCGTAGATATACGATGATGGATATTGCTCAGATCGAGGGGCGCATATCTAGACTTGAATATTATACTGCGTTAAGTTTGTTGGAGAAAAACTCAAAGGACTTAAAGATAACTGATTCTAACAATGCAGATAGATTTAAAAATGGAATTTATGTTAACCCGTTTGACGATCATTCATTGGGCAATACATTGGATAGGGATTATAACTGCGCTATTCATCCGAAGTTAAAGTATGCTAAACCTTTCGTATATGAAGAGAACTGGGTTACTAAATATAACTCCACAACTTCAACTAACATTACCCGAACCGGAGACTTACTCACCTTACCATACGTTAAAACATCTTACATGTCTAATATGGTTGCGTCTAAGCCTAGAAACTTGGCTGGGGAATTGCTGTTTAACTACAAGGGTGATATGGATGTTTTCCCTAGATCAGACAACTGGGCTAATGTTGAAGATGGTGGAACCGCAGTACATCGAGATGACTCTTTGTATGATGCTATTAGTAATGTTACTGACGGACTTAATAATGCCGGGCTATACACACAGATAGACTTTGGTTTTGCGGGCACCCCATCAACAACTTCTTCAACAGTGGTTACACCAGTCCGAGATGTGACGGTAACTGAGGTAAACGCAACGGAGACTGTAACATCCGTCGATGGGTCAGTAGATGTTCCTACTACCACAACAACTGGCTCTGTCACAACCACCCTCGAAGGTGATACTTCTAGCACAACTAGCATAACTAGAGACAATATTGTAATGTCCAGTAGTTTACTTACTGCTGGTACTTCTAGAGGTAAGGTGTCTACAACTGCTGAATTTGACACTGTAGTTGATGTTTCTTTTCAGCAATATATGCGTTCAAGAGTTATTACTGTTGGCGCAACTGGATTAAAACCCAATACTCGGATGTATGCGTTTTTTGACAATACTCATGTGAGTGACTTTACTCGGCCCGCCTCAGTAGCTAGTTTTGAGTCTGGGCAGGCGTCAATGGATGATAACTACAATTTCCCAAATATAAGTACAGGCGTATATGGTGCAAACCTAGTAACTGATGCAAACGGTGCAATTGCAGTCCAGTTTTTAATCCCCGCCCAACAATTCTTAGTTGGTGAAAGGCAGTTTAGGCTTTGTGATGATGTAGATAACAGAGACACATTTGTTACTACTGCGGCAAATGCAAAATATTCTGCATATGGATTATCTTCTGTTAAGGAAACGAATATTTTTCAAACGCAACTACCTGACATAACTTTTGGTTCAGTTGCTAATTCACAACAAGTGGTTGCTAGTGTTATTACCGACACTGCTACAAGCACAAGAAGTAACTTAACAATGTCAACCTCAGTTGACATTAACTCAACAACTACCTTCCCAGAAGATACAGGAAGGCAAGATCCACCACAAACTCCACCAATAGTCACTGAGACACCAATTCCACCTGTTGTAGATCCCGTGGCACCCCAGGAACCACCACCTGCAGGCGACCCTGACCCGGTAACACAGTGGTTAGAGAACTTCACAATGAATGGGTTTCTCTGGGACCCACTGGCGCAGACGTTTAGAATAGAGAATCGCGAGGGAGCTTTTATCCCCGAAATAGATTTGTACTTTAGAACAAAATCAAACACTGCTGGTGTAACTGTTGAAATACGAGATACGGTCAATGGATTCCCAGGCAACAAATTACTGGTTAAGAAATACTTGAAGGCATCTGAGATTTCAATCAGTACTGAGAGTTCTGGCACAGTCACATTTGTTCCCACTACGTTCACATTTAGAAACATGCCTTACTTGAAACCTGGCGTTGAATATTGTATGGTTGTAAAACCCGAAGGTAATAGCCCAGACTACAATGCATGGGTTTCTGAACTAGGTGAGTTACAAGTAGGCACTTCAAATAGAGTCTTGTTATCAGATACCCATACAGGTGTGTTATTCTCATCCAGTAACGATAGAACCTGGAACGCGCATCAAGCAGAAGATTTGATGTTTAACATGAAGAGAGCGGCATTTAATATTAACCTTACTGGCACCGCAAAACTAGAAAATACTAATGTTGATTGGTTGACTCTAGAGAGCTTTACTGCCGGTTCACCGCAAGTAGGTACTACTCTTCATGGCTTTGATGTAACATTAAGTAATGGTGGATCAGGGCAGGCAGTTAATGATATAATAACCCTGACAGGAGCTGGTGGTGGTACAGGTGCTAAGGTTAAGGTTACTGCAATTAGTGGGTCAAATGTAGCTACAGCAGTTACACTAGTTGATCCTGGTACAGGATTTACATCTAACCCAGGAACAGTCGCGCAAAGTGCTACAACCGGCAGTGGTTCATCACTGCAAGTCGCGTTAGTATTAAATCGCGGTATTATAGAAGAATTTAAATCTTCATATAATGTTGGTAAGATACTAATTCAAGATGGTGGGTTCGCCGCAAACGATGTTGTAGGTAATGGTACTACCATAATGGATGTAGTATCCGTTAACAATAAGAAATATAATGAAGTTAAGACCAATGTCAGTTTCTTGGATTTCCCCGAGACTGATGTTACGTTTGAATATGCCCCTACTCCGTCGTCTGGCGTATCCGCGGTAGGGAGTACCTACATACCACTGATAGTCGGTGAGCGTAAACCTACTACTGTTGAAATGGCAGTTTATTCTAAGTCATCAGAAACTGCTAGTTTATCTAGCGGTAAATCTTTTAATGCTAAAAGTACGTTCACATCGACAAACAACTATGTGTCGCCCATGATTGACTTATCGAGATGTAGTTTTGTTGGTGCTTATAATGAAATTAACAATGACTCTACAGGAGAAACCTATAACACAGGTAATGCACTATCAAGATTTATTACTAAAACTGTAGTGCTTGCGGCAGGTCAAGAGTCAGAAGATCTTAGAGTTTATTTAGCCCAACGTATGCAGTTCCCTTCAACGATTGAAGTGTATTATCGGGTATTGGCTAAGGAAGATGATGCAAAATTCACTGAGTTAGATTGGGTACAGATGGAACAACTTGGGCAACCTGCTACAGGTGTCCAGCAAGAATTTGGTGAGTTTACGTATGGGATCCCAGCCGCTAAATTAACTGCGGGTGTGGTAGGGTATACAACGGATAGGGTTAGTGCAACAACTATTACAAACGCGGGAACAAATTATTCATCAGCCCCCGCAGTTACTTTTTCAGGTGGTAGTCCTAGAAGACCTGCAACTGGGTTTGCAGTTCTTTCAGGTACAACTGTTGGTAGTATTGTAGTTACTGATCCTGGTAGAGGATATGCAACAGCACCAACCATTACATTAACAGCACCTGGCTCCGGCACAACTGCAACTGCTACTGCTACAAAGGCAACAGCTACATATGCAGGGATAAAGGCATTTGCAATTAAAGTAGTATTTTTATCCTCTAATACTTCAAGAGTACCTGAAATTAGAGAACTGCGGGCAATCGCATTACAGGTATAAATAATGGAATTAGCAAGTAAAAACTTTAAACGTGATGATGATAGTGGTGCGCTACTTAGCACCGATATGGAAGGCTTGGCAGCATATAAACAAAATAGAGAACGCAATCGCCAATTAGCCAATGTTACGAATGATATAAATAGTTTAAAGTCAGAACTTTCAGAAATGAAAGACATGCTAAAGACAATCATCGAATTAAAACAGTAGGGTAAAAAATGTCCACACTTATAACAAGAGCAGGTAAAGGTACGCCACTCACTAACACTGAGGTGGATACAAACTTCACGAACCTAAACTCAGACAAATATCAAGCAGGCGACAATGCGTCTTTTGGTAGTTTGACACATACTGGTTCATTAATAGCAGGCCTCGATGCTTCAGTTACTGCGGCAGGTACTACACAGGGTGATGCAACAGCAGTAACAAAGACATATAACATTGTGACTACTGCATCTGCTAACCAAGGGGTTAAACTTCCCACGGCAGCAACTGGTGTCAGAGTAACGGTATATAATTCAACTTCCGCACTGATTAAAATATATCCAAATACTTCAGACGCGATTGATGATGGATCAGCAAATGCCCCAATAACACTGCGTCCGAATAAAGTAAAAGAATATATTGCAATTTCAGTTTCACAATGGAATACTGTAATTGATGATTTAGAAGACTTAGATGTTTCTACAATTGCGGCAACTGTAGTTACTACCACCGGTGATGTTAATTTGGGGGCTTACTTAAACCATAGCGTCACGGCGACAGTTTCTTCGGCTGGCTCGTCTCAGGGGGATGCAACTGCTCTTAGTTCAGGAGTAAATGTTATTACTACTGTAAGTGCAAATACAACCGGAATTAAACTTCCCACCGCAGTTGCTGGTAGAACATTGACTATCATAAATACCACAACAACAGACTGTAAATTATATCCAAACACCAGCGATACCATTGAAGGTGGGAGCGCAAACGTACATATAGTTTTACCGGCAAAAACATCAAAAACAATGTCCGCCCGGAATGCTACAGATTGGCGACAACATCGTGATCTGGCAGTATATAATAGTTCAGGCACACTTTTAAATTGAGGTATATGAAAAATGGCTAGTGCAGTAAAAATTAAAGCACCCAGTGAAACCTTAGCCAACGGGGTAGAAGGAATTAAGGGGCTAACTGCGGATGAGATTAAAAATCGAACTGCCCAACTTGTAACCACTGAATTTGCTAGTGCAGATGGCGGCGGCTCAATAAAAGTTGGGACAGGTGGCGCACCGGCTAATTTTACTTCCGTGGGCACGTTTGTAGATACAGTAGCTAATGCGCCCGTCGGTACACATCCATGGGCAGGCGGTTCAACTACAGTAAATACGTATACATTTTCACAGGGAACTGCCACTACAACAGATGGCAAAACTGCCATACCCCTTATCCTAAACGATGATGGGACACTCGGTGAGGCATCTGATGCTGAGATTGATACGCTAATAATTGATGCATGTATTACAGCAATGGTACAGCAAGATGCTAACACATGTGGACAGTACTGGTTTGCCGCATCAGCACCTTCAGGTGGTACTTGGACAAGCAGGGGTACTGTTTCAGATACGCAGGTTGATGGAACAACGGTTACAAAAACTCTTTGGCAAAAAACTGCACCCACAACCGTAATTACAACTACTGCTAATCGGACCGTAGTTAAATATGATGCTACTGGCGGCATTCAAGAAATGACTGACGCTGAAGTCGAGTTATTGGTTGGACGGTTTCGTAATCGAATTGCAGCCAATGATGTTGGTACATATGTATGTGCCTCAGCGGCTCCGGGTACAGGTACTTGGCAGCAAATGGGGGAAACTATAACTGATCAAAGAAAGATATCTGCTAACCAAGTGTACAGTGGGGCATATTCAGGGGCATATGTAGGGTCCTTCACAGGTTCATACACCGGTTCATATACTGGTTCATATACTGGATATTACACTGGTTCATATACTGGATCTTACACTGGTTCATATACTGGTTCATATACTGGTGCATATCGTGGATATTACACTGGATTTTACAGTGGGGCATACAGTGGAAATTACAATAGATATTTTGGTGGCTACTTGCACGGTACATTCACCGGATCTTACACTGGTGCGTACCAAGGAACATACGACGGATGGTACAGCGGTTCGTACAGTGGTGTATACAGTGGAACATACAGCGGTGGTTACGCAGGTACATACTCCGGAGGCTACTCTGGGGCATACTCTGGGGCATACCTTGGAGCATATAATCGAAGTTTTACTGGGTCATATACGGGTGCGTACACAGGGGCAACTGTCCAGTCAACATCCGCGACAATCACCTCAAGAAAACTGTTTTTACGAATTGCATAAATACTAGTGTGTTAATAATTTTATAATGGAGAATACAATGAGTGACATTGAAGCACCCGTGAAATATAGAAATCCAATTTGGCAAAATAAAGATAATCGGCATCTTGTTTGTGAACTATTGCAATCAGACGGTGAGTATTTAATCGCACACATTATTGCTGGGCCAGAAGATCAGCAAGGTGTCAATGCGGACTATGATGCAATTATTGCTGATTATGGTTTAGATGAGTTAGATAAAAGAACTATAGATCACAAAGAATCTAATAAAAAAGCGCATCAGACAAAAAAAGAACACGAAGAAGCAAAAAGAAATCGTGAAGTACAAGAACTCCTATTCAATATGAAAATTGAAGCGTTTGAAATTCCTTCGGTCAAAGCATCTAAAAATAAAACACTAAAAAAACTAATACGCAAATCTAAAACTCCGATTGAGATTCAGGCTTATACTACGATTCTTATTGCAAGAGAGTTAGAAAAAAATGCAGAGTAACGGATTTTTATACGTTGCATCTGTAAACAAAGCCTATTATTACGCGGCAAAAAGATCTGCTGAGTCATTACTAGATTTTTACCCAGAAGCAAATATCACACTATTTACCCATGAAGAATGGGTAGAGCCAGAAGATTCCGAATTATTTGAGAATGTAATCACAGAAGGTGTCCCGAATCATATTCGCGCTAAACTTTGGGCATTATCAAAATCACCTTATGATAAAACTCTCTATGTGGATTGTGATACACTTATTGAACATGAAGATATTGTGGATGTTTTTAATCTCATTGATACTGATACTGATGTGTTATTTACACGCAACCGTCCTTATAATGCAAAAATAACAAAGCTATCCGAAACAGAAGAAATGATATACCATTGTGGTTTAGTACTGTATAGGAACAACTCACAAACAAACCGACTGATGGATGCTTGGTACCATAACTACCGTATACAATGTAAACCTGATTGGGATTCAACTCCATATCCATATGACGTTAGACGTTGGGATACTTTTACCATGTGGAATCTCTTGGCAAACACTGACCACGGTGTTAAAGTGGGGGAGTTTCCTGAACCCGATGCTAGGTGGAATTTTGTGATCGGATATAGGGATGATGAGTTGCAGGGGCAAGAACGAGTAATTATACATTATACAATACCAGAGAGTGAGAAGTACCGTTATGAAATTTATTCCGCTAAATGATGAAATTTTAGAAATACTTAAAAGATATGCTGATTGGTTTTTCGAGCAAGATTTAACACAATTATACACTGATTCAGACACAACGCATACACAAGAAAGCGCCTGTTCCAAAGAATACCTAAAAGAAGTAATGAGCAAGCAAATGGGTAAGGAGCGGGGTGAGCATTGGGGTCCTCCAGAAACAGTCCACAATACATTTTTCGGTCCAGGTAGCAAGTGTCCGCAAGAACATAAAGATGCCTCAAATAAAGTAAATGACGAACTTGTCAAATATTTAAGTGCGCTGTATAGTGCCGTACATGTATATTATCCTGAGGGTGGATTCATGGGTTGGCATAACAACTGGGATGTACCTGGATACAATATTCTAATTAACTATAATGCAGGTGATGGTTGGTTCAAATATTATGATATTGAGAAGGATGAAATTATCACCCAAGTTGATCCTGTAGGATGGTCAGCTAAAGTAGGGTATTACGGTGGTAAGGATGATCCTACTTGGCATTGTGCCGGTGGCGGTCCTCGCATTACTTTTGGGTTTCTTTGCCCAGTCAAAGAAATGTGGGAAATGATGATAGAAGATCTCAGTTCTTAGATCCGATCGCAAGGAAGCGGTCGTATTCTTTCCTACCATCCCATGCAAAATATGTCTGCTTAGTACTGTCAGTGGCGTATACTTCGGTTAAGCCAGCCTGTTCAACTAATTCAGTAGAAGTGTTCACGCAGTTAATCCCATACATTTCAGCGATAACATTGCTATTCTGTAATGCAAACAGAGCATAGGGATTTTTAGTTGTCAATTCAGCAAGCGGGTACATTTGCTCAGTGTTCAGTGATATGACAATATCTACATCTATCATATTCAATTGTTTAAACGCAAACGGAACATCCAAACAACTATGATTGAATTTTATAAACTTTTTTTCTGCGTAATGTCTATGGAAAAGTTTAGATAGTTCTAGTGCCTCCTTGTCCAAATCAACACAATGTATTTCTGCAATATCTAAATGTTCACATAGTAATGGTACAATGGGTAGACCTAACCAGGAATTGAGAATTAACACCCTTAGCCCACCCTGCTTCATATAGTCCTCTTCAACAACCGGTATAAGTTTTTCAACCATCCACGATGTTGCCGCAACATGATTTTCATTTAACGATTCTTGATAATCTTGAAACTTGTGAGGCATCCCTTTACTAATTTTGTGGAGCGCCTCAGACCAGTGAGGTAGGTTGTCCATTATATTAAAATTTAACATCTTCACTTTTCCCCATGGAATCAAATATACACACATAGGGTAATTCCCTATATACATGTTTTTCGGTATCGTGTGGAAAGATATATCCTTGGTTAAAACTGTACACCCAACCCAACGGAAACATTTTAAACTTAGATATCCTTCTATGGTGAAAGAAGTTATCCAAACCACGATAATACCAAAGCACTTGTTGCTTATGTTTCAGAAAGTATTTATATAAGGAAGTAGAGTCAAAATTGTCATTCCACCTCAACACACTTGAATTTAAGTCAGTGTATGTGTGGGGTATGTGTCTAGTATTAGTATACTGTTCCTCAAGATCATGCCACCATGTTTTAACAATGCCCATACAGTCACTTGGATCAAAGTCAATTATTGCATCAATGGGTTTCTGTAAAATAACATCTAAGTCAAAGAATAACTTCTCACCTGGTTGTATTACTAGTGAGGTGTCAAACAGATACATCTTGTTCCACCACTTTACTAGATCATTGCCACCGGGGAATGCAATCACTACAATGTCTTTATGTAAGTCTTTTGGATTTTCAGTCAGACAATGAAATGTAAACTCAACTGAGATATGTTGCTTACAACTTTCAAACAATTGGTTCACATGTAATGCAGTATATTTTTCACCCCATTTAACTGTATATATGTTCAACATTCGGATAACCAATGTTCTAATAGTTTAGGATCAACTAAGTCATCTTGTTTAGTAGAGCCCCGTGAGGCGTCCTCGAAGGGTAACAGATCAACGTTAAAGACACATACAATACAACTACTCCTATATTTTCCTACTAACAAATCATCTTCATCCCATGAGCGTCCTCGATTGTATGAGTATGCCATATGACTTGGAAAGTGATCCCACAATTCTTTCCATCTCCATGAATGGTAATTATCGGTACCGTCGGTATAAGTAAACCAAATCTTTTCTTGGTTCTCTAACACATCATTCCATATAACCTCACATTGGTCATCACTCCATACTTTACAGCTACCGTTTGTATGTGCGCCATGCGACAACTTAAAGCGGCGGGTTTTCATCGGAGCTGGGTCTTGCCACCATGAACACATTTTTGTGGGGCGTTCAGTGTTGTACATAATGATGGGAGTTAAATCATTTTGAATAATTACATCAAGGTCGAAAAATACAAAGCGACCACTAGGTTTGTCACTAGCAAAGTTATGGGTATTAAAAACAAAAGTTTTTGCCCTGTCCCAGCACCTCGCCATTCCATATTTAAAGTCTTCCTTGCCAAACCAATACTTAGGGTGAATAGAGTTAATATCAGGAAAAGGGATAACATTAACATCATGGTCTAATCCTTCTGCATCGTCGGTGTAGCAGTAAAAGTGGAAATCAAATTGTTTGGGTGTGTTTCTTTTTGCCATGTTCTTTAGGCGATTTACGAAATGGGGACCGTATTTAGTTCCCCATTTAGCACATACTATATTAACTCTCATTTACATTTTCCACATTTGATCTTACATATATTTAGCGGAGTTCCTTTTAGATGCTCACTGATATTTGTAAAATCATTATTATACATTATCTCTTCAACCTTGAAGGAGTTCAAATTCCCATACTGCCAATTATAGGGATAGTCAATTGGATGATATGGAAATAATTTATTCTGCAACACATCCCTAGCAATAAATGAGCATGGGAACATATTTTTGTTTGGTGCTATAAAAAAGTATTTTTCTTTTCTTGCCTGACACCATATTGGATCTTTTGTTTTAGTGAGGTCTAATGGCATTAGAGTATCATTTGCCTTCACAAAGTCTCTCAGCGTTGATAAGTCTACAGGATTGTTTTGTGCTAATACTCTTTCGATTGCAGATTGCTGGTTAGACACCTCTCTTTTATCAGCAAGATACACTACGTCAACATAATCAAACTCTCGAATGTCCGTAAATGTATATACGGCAACACTAGTTCCCTTATCTTTAAAGTACTTACATATTGCTGTAAAGTCAATCACCTGACTTGGCTCAGTAATTTCGGGGAAGAATGTCACCCAATCAATTCGGTAATCTTTAAATATGGTTTTAATATCAGTGAGGGTTAGTTCTTCACTTGCAACAAAAATGTCATTAAATGAATTGCCAGTATTATTATGTTTATAGGACAAGTCAATAACTGCATTACGTGGCTGAGTCTTATAAAGTGGATCATATAAATCACTATACTTCTCACTGTACTCTTCAAAAAATTGCAATAAGGTACGTTCCTTAGTATCCCCACTCATTAGTTTTAGAGTTTCTTCTTTTGGCAATGGGTTATAGAAACGTTCAAAGATTGTTTCAAAATCCCTACGATAAAACAATGACTTTAAAAACTTAACTCGGTATTGTTCGTAGTCAGTTATAACATCATCAAATGTCTTACTCCAAAAGAAAGATTGATCCTTCTTGGTTATATCTTCAGTTGGAAATAGTTTCACAAAATGTTCATGTAGAGATATTAAATCCCCGTTAGTAAATAACTTTTGCGCCCACTCCAATTCCCACTTATCCAAATCATTTAACTTCTCAAAAGATAACATTCGCAATTGTTCAAAGTTTTCAAACCCGTGCCAATTGATAAGTAATTCAAAATCATCTAATTCATCTAACCCAATACTCACATCACCAGGTACTCGGTTCTGATTAAAAAGTACCAACTTAGCATCGTCATTTCGTTTTGCATAGTTGAAACTGTAGTAATCTTCATGTGGTAAGAAATTCCAAAACATATCCTTTTTTTCATATGGGCGAATATGGGTAGGTAGTCTCCATTGGTGGTAGTTATCACTTCCCTTATAGAATGTATGAAACACTACGTCCTTATGTTCTAACACATCTTCGTATATGTGCTGACACTGATTGTTCCACCACAGCATACAACTTGAATTAAAATATGTTCCGCGTATGTTTTTAAAGAAACGGTCTTGTAGTTGATTCTCTGGTTGCCAGTGTGAATACAGTATATGTGGGTCGAATGCTTTTTCATAAAAATCTGAAATATCATTTTGAATTATTACATCCAAATCAAAATAGCAGAACGGTCCTTCTGTATTTAACCAGCTATGAGCATTAAATAATAAAAACTTTGGGCGATCCCACGAATAGTGTTCTTTGTTAAACCAATACTTAGGATGCAGAGGATCAATATCTGGAATAGGGTGTGTCGTAACATCACTGATAATACCTTCACTGTCATCTGTAAAACAATGAAACTGAAATTCATAAATATAGTTTCTCTTTACCATATTGTAAAGATTATTTACGTATTCGGGTGAGTAAGCATTACCCCACTTTATGCATAGAAATTGCATCATAATATTGTTGTTTCGCTTTAGGGAATTGATCTTGTCCGTTAAGGAGTGCTATCGTATATTCTGGTCGGTATTTAAAGTTTTTGTTATCTGTATCATACTCAGCCCCATATACAAATGAGTATATAAGTCCCTTTGGTAATGAGTTCATTTCAATTTCATGGTAGAAGTAACGATCATCCCCACCACAATATTTAACCATATAATAATCTTCATCTTTTAAAAACTTATCTACTATATAATCACATGTTCCACTTTTCCACAACATGACGCTTGAATTGTAGTTACCTAAATAATTCATTTCAGGTACTTCTTCACCCCTTGTTGTGGGGAAAGATTTATCTTTCCAGTAAGTGTAGCAGACAGATGTAGTATAACAACAGTACTGCCATATGTCAACTATATCTTTTTGTATATGGACATCTAAGTCCAAATAAAGAACATCCCCTAAATCGAGTAAGCTAAACATTAGAACTTTATTCCAATGTCCGAGTTCAGCATCTATGGGAAGAGGTTTAATATCGGAATGTAAGCCTACTGGATCGTCTGTCAGACACACGTAATTATAATCACCGTTGGTTGCATTATAAATATTATTAACATCCTCCGATGAATATTTATTACCGTATTTGATAGTAAGTATGGTTCTCATTAATTTTCACATCTTATAAATAATACAAACATAGGGTAGTATAATGGCAACCACACAGAATCTGACAATTGAACAGGGCACAACGTTTCAACTTACTGTAGCAGTTAGTAATGCTGACGGTACCGCCAAAGACCTATCAACGTACACTCCGGCGTCACAAATGCGTAGAAGTTATTACTCTAATACTTATACAGCCTTTACCGCAGAGGATGATGGAGATGGTGGAAATATCACTGTATCACTTACTGCGGCACAGACTGCCGCGTTAAAAGCTGGTCGGTATGTTTATGATATAGAAGCCGCGGCGACAGCAGAAACTATTAAGGTACTCAAGGGTATCATAACTGTAAATCCAGAGGTCACTAGAGCGTAATGGCTGAAAATGTAAAAGTTAAAGTATCCAATTCTAGCGGAGGGATACGAAAAAAGGTAACCGCCATTACTGGTCAGACTCTGGCTACAGTGGCATCAGGTTCTAAAGTCAAAGTTGGTAAACTTGAAGATAGTTTTGGCAACTTTGATGTAGGTGAAACAGGATTACAAACGGGTGAAACACTATTATATAACTCCGAAACTAAAAAATGGGTAGCCACATCAATGGCTGACAATGTAACAGCGGTATTATCCGATGAGGCCTCTAACGTAGTCTTATCCGGTGGTACCTTTTAAGAGTTTAAGCAGAGGAGAGTATAAGTGGCTACGGTTATTCAGATCAAACGTTCAACGGGAAGTACTGCACCGGCGGCAAGTGCGCTTGCGGAAGCAGAATTAGCATATACACAAGATAAATCAAATGATGGGGTAGGGGCTAAACTATATATTGAGTCTCTAAACAATGACGGCAGTGCCGCCATCCATACTATAGGTGGCAAATACTACACTGATCTTGTTGATGCGGCAACTACGGCGAAGACAAACAACGCAATTGTTAAACGTAACGGGTCAGGTGCAATTAGTGCTGACGTGACGGGTAACGTAACCGGTGACGTATCAGGAAACGCAGGTACTGTTTCTGCCTTCACTGGGCGAGACACAGATGACCTTTCTGAAGGTTCATCAAATCTCTACCATACAACAGGGAGAGTAAGAGCGGCACTTAGTGTTTCCGGCGACTTAGCATACAATAGTTCAACTGGTGTAATTAGTTTTACCAATGACGCAGGTGATATTGAATCTGTGGGTGCAGGAGCTGGCCTTTCTGGTGGCGGTACTGCTGGTGCTGTTACTCTGGCAGTTGACTTAACAGATACTGCTAAATTTGCATCTGACGGCACAGCATCTAAAGCGGTTGTTTTGGATAGTTCGGGTGACTTCACTGCCAATGCGATAACTGCCGCTTTAACAGGTAACGCTGACACTGCAACTACATTGGCGGCTGGCAGAACAATTGCCATGACAGGCGATGTTGCTTGGACATCTGGATCGTTTAATGGTTCAGCAGGCGTAACTGGTTCATCAACGTTGGCAACTGTTAATTCAACCGTGGGTGATGTTGGTTCATCTACGGCAATTCCCGTACTTACAATTAACGCCAAAGGTCTTGTTACTGCGGTTTCGACTGCGGCGATTTCATCTACACTCACTGTTGGTGCTGACAGTGGCACAAATGACGCAGTGCGAATCGGTACTGATACATTAACTTTTTCAGGTACATCAAACGAAATTGAAACTACAGTTTCCGATAATGCAATTACAGTTGGTTTAGTTACTAACCCGACTATCGGCGGCAACTTAACTGTTTCAGGCAACTTAACTGTTTCAGGTACTACAACACAAGTAAACACCACAAACTTAGAAGTAACGGATCCACTATTTAAACTTGCTTCAGGCAATAACGGTAGCGATGCTGTTGACATTGGTTTTTTCGGGTTATATGATTCAACCGGTTCACAAGATCTATATGCTGGACTTTTCCGAGATGCAAACGATGGTAAGTGGAAGCTGTTTAAAGACACCCAGGCTGTCCCTACAACCACCGTAGACGTTACAGGCACAGGTTATGCGGTTGCTACTTTAGTTGCTAACGTTGAAGGTAATGCAACTGGTCAAGCTGGTACCGTCGCTGCCTTCACTGGACGAGACACAGATGACCTTACTGAAGGTTCAACAAACATTTATTACACAGCCGCTCGTTTCAACTCAGCATTTGATACCCGCTTAGCCGCGGCGACAATTGACGGCGGAACATTCTAACAACCCGGGGAGGGATAACTCTCCCCACTACATAATGGATAATATTATGGACGACAAATTAATCAATCATTACATCAACCTGCTTGCAAGTAAGATGAATGAACTAAATTTAGAAAATATATTGTTAAAAGCCAAATTAGTAGTTGCTACGGAACAGCTAAATAGTATGAAGCCCAGTCATTTAACAGAAGCAAATTTGACCAATGACAACGATAATAAAGCCAAAAAGAAGTAATTCAGCCGGCTCTGCACCGTCTCAAAGTGATCTAGCCATAGGTGAGATCGCAGTAAATGCCGTTGATAAAATAATTTATATGAGAAACGGTGCCGGCACCGTCGTAGGAGTGGCTAACTTCACCGGCGAGTCAACAAATTTTCCAGATGGGGATTATGGGGATTTTAGTACAGCCGCGAATGATGCTTTTGGACAAGCCGTACAAGGCACATACGACTGTAGAGACACTCCGTCTGGGGCGTTATCAACTGAAAATTTTGGTGGAATTACTTAATAGGTACCTAAGGGAAAAATAACATGCCAACACAAGTTCAATTTAGACGGGGTACAGCAACAGAGAATAATGCATTCACTGGGCTTGCCGGTGAGATCACCATAAGTACTACTGACAATACATTCCGGATACATGACGGAAGCACTGCTGGTGGACATGTGCAGATGTTAGGTGGATTACAGAATAATACTGGAACTACTGATCGGGTTTCCGAAGGCACAAATAATCTATATTTTACTAACGGTAGGGTTGATGCTGAGATTAACTCACACGTAAGTGTTGGGTCAGGGCTCACATACAGTGATGGTGCGTTTGCCATTGATTCAAGTGTAGTAGCATTAAGAAGTTATGTGGATTCGGCGATAACAAATGTTATAGCCTCAGCACCTGGTGCATTAGATACCCTAGACGAACTTGCAGCCGCTCTTGGGGACGATGCAGACTTTGCCGGTACAATGACAACCTCTCTAGCCGCAAAAGCCCCATTAGCTAATCCTACATTTACTGGTAACGCGGTTGCAGTTACCCAAGCGGAAAACAATAATAGCACACGAATTGCTACGACAGCATATGTTGAACGAGCAATTGCTACATTAGCAGCCTTACAGTACGCGGGCGGGTAATCGGAGAATTAAATGGCTAACACGACTAGACAAGAGTTAACCGACTACTGCCTACGCAGACTTGGGTTTCCTGTTATCGAAATTAATGTTGATGATGATCAAGTCAATGACAGGATTGACGATGCTATTCAGTTCTGGCAGGAATATCATTTTGACGGCAGTGAAAAAGTTTACATTAAACATAAATTAACCGGATCAGCACTAAAATTATCTGCGGCTCTTGCAGATAATTTTACTGTCGGTGAAACCTTGACTGGTGCAACTTCTGGTGCAACTGCCCGTGTTGTGTCCGTCTCTACTGATACAATCACTGTAGATAATGTAAATAGTACATTTTCTAACTCAGAATCAATCACCGGTAGCCTATCAGTATTTACTGCATCCCTGTCTAGTACCAATGCGTTTGTTAAGGGGGATTTGGAGAACGGCTACATTCCAATATCATCTAATATTCTAGGTGTTACTAGGATGTTTAAGTTTGGTGGTATAGGCGCAGGAACATCTTCTGATGGATTATTCGATGTTGATTATCAGTTCGCATTACAAGACATGTATAATCTTCTTAGTGCTGATCTCACATACTATGCCCAAGTCAAAACACACATGAATCTGTTAGAGAGTTTGTTTGTAAATGACCGCTCTATTAGGTTTAATAGAAAAACTGATAGAATGTATATTGATACTAATATGGATACTACATTCAATGTCGGTGACTATATTATAGCGGAAGGTATGGCACTGGTGTCTGGTGCGGACTACGCTGAAGTGTACGATGATTTGTTCTTAAAGAAATACGCCACTGCACTTATTAAAAGACAGTGGGGTGAGAACATGAAAAAGTTTGCGGGAATTCAAATGCCAGGTGGGGTAACACTCAATGGAGTTGAAATATACCAAGAGGCGGTTACTGAAATTAATGCAATAGAAGACGAAATGCAACTTAGATATGAACTCCCACCAGCATTTATTGTAGGGTAATTCTGTGGCGACTAATTTTTACTTCCAAGCAGGTAACACATCGGGAATATCATCCGAACAGAATTTAATTGAGGATTTAGTAATTGAATCTCTTAAAATCTATGGACATGATGTTTACTATATGCCGCGCACCTTTGTCAATCGGGATACTATATTTGACGAAGATACCCTGTCACAATTTACCCAAGCATACCCACTAGAAATGTACATGCAAAATGTTGAGGGGTATGAGGGTGATGGTGAGTTGTTCAGTCGGTTTGGATTAGAGGTGCGTGACTCAGCATCGTTTGTAGTATCTAAACGCAGATGGGAAGAGCAGGTTCAGGAGCAGGGTGAATATGTGGGTGAGGGTACCCGCCCAATGGAAGGTGACCTATTATTCTTTCCTAAGACAGCCTCCCTTTTTGAAATTAAATATGTTGAATTTCAAAATCCATTCTATCAACTGGGTAAAATATACACCTATCAATTACAATGTGAGTTGTTTGAATATAGTGGGGAGGAAATTGAAACTGGATTCTCGGATATTGATGTTATACAAGATGACAATACGGTTGATCAGCTCCTATTCCAACTTAATCTTGAAGGCGGAACTGATGTTCTCAAACTTGAAGATGGCGGTTCATTAATCAAAGAAGACTTCTCATTACGCCCAGGTACACAGGCAGATAATAGTGATTTTGATATAATTGAACGGGCTAGTGATATATTGGATTTTACTGAAACAAATCCGTTTGGAGACTTGTAATGTTTAAGGGCAAAACGTTTTATCACAGTCATATTAGAAAAGCCATTGTTGCCTTTGGGACTATCTTTAACGATATTAATATTGTGCGTAAGGATTCGGCGGGTGTTGAAGCCCAGTCAATGCGGGTGCCTCTTGCGTATGCGACTAAACAAAAATTCTTAACTAGAATTGAACAGATTCCAACTGTAGAAAGTCGCGGTGAAGTTGCAATAGTACTCCCGCGTATTGGGTTTGAATTGATAGGACTTAACTATGATCCTACACGAAAAGTAAGCCCCATACAACAACATCGGAAGACTATCAGCTCTAACGCATTATCAGTAAGCTCACAGTTTGTTTCAACCCCATATGACTTGACTATTGCCATGTATATAATTGCCAAGAATCAAGAAGACGGCTTGCAAATATTAGAACAAATTTTACCTTACTTCAATCCCGACTTTAACATTACTATAAATGATTTGCCTGAGATGGGTATCAAACGTGATATTAAAATTGTCATGGATGGTATAGGTTACGAGGATAATACAGCCGGCAATTTTGCTGACAGACAAAGCCTAGTTTGGACACTGAACTTTACAATGAAACTAAACTTCTATGGGTACGTGGCAGATCAAGGTATTATACGTAAGGCGATTGCAAGTGTCTTTCAAAATCCTAATATGCTTGGCCCAAGAAGTAGGCAGCAATTTACGATCACCGAGGCAACTGCAACTGCTACGGCTACACTCACAGGTGGTGCGGTAACTGCGGTTACTATTGTATACGCAGGTACTGGATATACTAAACAACCTAACGTCATCCTAACCGGTAACGCACGGGCGCATGCCGTAATGTCTAATGATGGGACGAGTATAAATAATATTGTTATTGATGATGCGGGTAGTGGTTATGGTGCCGCACCTACTATTACGATTGAAGCACCCGATCTAAATAATCAAAAAATAGATGATGCGTATAGATTTCTTGAGGAGTTTGATCAGACATATGAGTAGTAAAATATTTGATGCATTGGATAAAACTTTTGAAACTGTTACACAGGCAAAGGAAGTACATACTCCAATAGTAGTGACTGATGATAAAGATGCCGCACTTGAAAATGACTTTGCGGAATCTCGCGCGGCGTTAAAGAGAGCAATGACTTATGCAGAATCCGCAGTACAAAGTTCTTTGGAAGTAGCCCAGAATAGTGATAACCCTAGAGCGTATGAAGTAGCCATCCAGGCAATTAAAGTAATGTCAGATCAAGCAAAAGACGTAATGGACATTCAAACGTCTAAACAACGTATTGATAAGGTTGACGGCAAAAATGCCTCTCAAATAGGGACACAAAATAATATTGTATTTAATGGTAGTACATCTGACTTGTTGAAGGCAATTAAGATAGAAGCGGATGCAAGGGATGTAATTGAGCATGAGTCTACAAACACAACCGACTGAACAATCCTCATATCACGGCAACCCCAACTTAAAACAAGTTGGATATACCCACGCTTGGACAAAAGAACAAATTGCAGAATATGTGAAGTGTTCTGAAGACCCAATATATTTTATCGAAAAATATTGTAAGATTGTTACACTAGATTTTGGCTTGCAACCATTTAAACTTTATGACTGTCAGAAGCGTAAAGTAGATTTCATTATGAATAATCGTCGGTGCATTCTAATGGAAGGACGACAGCAAGGTAAAACAGTTACCGCCGCGGCATGTATTGTACATTACAGTATCTTCCAAGATAGTAAGACTGTTGCTATTATGGCTAACAAAAGTACAGCGGCACGGGAAGTTCTTTCAAGATATCAAATCATGTATGAAAACTTACCCCTCTGGATGCAACAAGGTGTTAGGACTTGGAACAAAGGTGACGTTGAATTAGAAAATGGATCAAGAGTATTTACTGCGGCAACAACCTCTTCAGGTATTCGAGGTAAGTCGGTCAACTGGTTGTACATTGATGAAGCGGCTATCATCCCAAACAACGTAGCAGATGACTTTTTTACTTCGGTATATCCAACTATTTCTGCCGGTGTTACTACAAAAATTCTTCTTACTTCAACCCCACTAGGATACAATCACTTCTGGAAATTCTGGAATGATGCTGAGAAGGGTGTAAATGGATTTAAGAATATGTTTATTCACTACTCAGAGATACCTGGTAGAGATGAAGCATGGGCAGAGCAACAACTACAATTACTGGGAGAATTGAAGTACAACCAAGAAGTATTATGTGACTTTTTAGGATCATCCAATACATTAATTAACGGTAAGACTTTGGCTACCTTAAGTTCAAAGGATCCTACTTGGAGTAAAGACGGACTTGATATATACCAAGATCCTAAAGAGCATAAATACTATGTGTTAATTGCTGATGTTGCGCGGGGTGTAGGTGGTGACTACTCTGCGTTTATTGTAGTTGATGTAACTGCAATGCCCTATGAGGTTGTTGCTAAATATAAGAATAACAAAATATCACCTCTACTTTATCCAAATATAATTGATAAAGTGGGTAGAGATTACAACAATGCATTTGTATTAGTAGAATCAAATGATATTGGGCAACAGGTGTTGGACATACTACACCAAGAAAATGAATATGAAAATATTTTTACAACTGTTTCTGAGAATGGTAAACAATATATTACTCCAGGATTTGGTAAGCAGGCACGGTTAGGAGTTAATACTTCTAAAGCAGTAAAAAGGCAGGGTTGTTTTTCATTCAAAAGTTTGATGGAGGAACATAAGTTACTTGTTTTTGATGCACATATTATACAAGAACTATCAACATTTATTGAAAGAAGTGGATCGTTTCAAGCAGATGAGGGGGAGAATGATGACCTCGCAATGTGTCTGGTGCTTTTTGGATGGGTTACAACTAACCCATTCTTTGCTGATTTAACTAATGTAAAAGTTAGACAGGGCATTTACAACGCCGAGATGCGTATGATTGAAAATGATTTAACACCATTTGGCATTATAAACGATGGGCGAGAAGTTGAAATGGAGGTTATGAGTGGTGATTTATGGATGTTTGATGAGGTAAAATTAAAGGAATTATAAATATTCTTTAGTAAACTATTTATAACTAAACGCTAAATAATTCGAGGAGAATAACATGGCTTTTCAGCTTTCCCCAGGCGTTCTCACGCAGGAACAAGATGCTACTAACGTAGTCCCATCGGTTGCTACAACCATTGGTGGCTTCGCTGGAAACTTAGCATGGGGTCCTGCAAGAGAAATCGTAACGATAGACAGTGAGAATAATCTCGTTGCCCGTTTCGGTAAGCCCAACACAACAACTGCTGTAGATTTTTTAACAGCGTCAAGTTATCTTGCTTATGGTTCGGCATTAAAAGTCGTCCGTGAAGTAGGTGCCGCGGCAAGAAACGCTGTATCAGCAAGTACCGCAGTTCTTATCCGCAATGATAATGAATATGAAAATTCATATATTAATGGTGAAGGCGCGGTAGGGCCTTGGGCCGCTAAATATCCGGGTACTTTAGGTAACTCTTTATTGGTTTCAATGGCTGACTTAGAATCATCTACTGCGACTTCAATTCTTTCATACACTATTACAGATGGTGGTTCGGGATACACAGTGGCACCCACTGTAACTGTAGCGGCACCTAATACAGGTACGTTTACTGCAACAGGTACTGCGGTACTAACCGGTGATACCGTTACGAGTATTACTGTTGAATTGGCGGGAGCAGGATACGTAACTGCACCTGATGTCACTGTAGCTAGTGGGGGAGCAGATACTGTTATTACATTAGATGCCGCACTAAAGGCAGATATTACCTTGGCGGCAGATGAAGTTGTTACACAAGGTGGTACTGGTGCAACTGCTAAATTTAAAACTTTATCAGCAGACCGAACTCAGTTATCTTTAGAACTTACGGCTGGTACATTTACTGTAGGTGTTAATACACTCAGTGGAGCAACAGCAGGAACATTATTCGCGGCAAATGGATCATCGGAATTGGCAGCTACTGTTGTTGCCTCTGGTAGTACTGCGGCAACTGCTACTGCGGTACTGACGCAAGAATGGGCTTATAGAAACCAGTTTGACTATGTTCCAGCTACAACCGAGTATGCGGCAGCCAATGGTTCATCTGGTGATGAGATGCATATCATTGTTGTTGACGAAGACGGTGCAATAACAGGTATTGCGGGTACAGTACTTGAGAAATTTGCAGGTGTTTCTAAGGCGTCAGATGCAAAAGACGATAGCAACCAGTCAAACTACTACAAAGATGTTATCAACAGCCGGTCTAAATGGATTCGCTGGATGGATAATACTACTAACCATGCGGCATGGGGTTCAAGCACAGTCGGTGGTACAGCTTTTGACTTCTTAAAATCAGTTGATACCGAACAAACTATTTCACTTATAGGCGGAGTTGATGCGGTACCAGTAGACGGCGACCTAAACTCAGGTTATGCGTTGTTTGCAAATGATAGTTTAGTTGACGTTAACTTAATAGTCGCAGGTGGACATAGTAAAGTTGTTGGTGATTACATCATTGACAATGTAACTGCGATACGTAAAGATTGTTTAGTATTTATTTCACCCCTTAAGGCTAGTGTTGTTAATAATGCTGGATCAGAAGCTACTGCTATTATTGCCGATATTACCGCTTATACTCGATCTTCATATGCTGTCATGGACAGCGGATGGAAGTACATGTACGACAAGTATAACGACAAGTATTACTGGGTTCCATGTAACGCAGATACTGCTGGGTGTTGTGTAACTGCTGATTTGTCGGCTGATCCTTGGTTCTCACCTGCTGGCTACAACCGAGGCGCAATTAAGAATGCAGTTAAACTTGCATATAGCCCAGGTCAAGCAGATAGAGATTCACTGTATAGGTCAGGTATCAATCCAATTGTTGGCTTCCCTGGAAACGGAATTGTACTTTTTGGTGATAAAACAATGCTTGCCAAAGATAGTGCATTCAATCGCATTAATGTGCGTAGACTGTTTATCACTGTTGAAAAAGCAATTTCAACAGCGGCTCAGTTCCAACTGTTTGAATTTAACGATTCGTTTACACGCGGACAGTTTAGATCATTGGTCGAACCATTCTTACGCGATGTACAAGGTAGACGTGGTATCTATGACTTCCGAGTAGTTTGTGACGAAACAAACAACACCGCAGAAACCATAGACCAGAATGAGTTTAGAGCAGATATTTACATTAAACCGGCCCGCTCCATCAACTTCATTACTTTGACATTTGTGGCAACACGAACTGGTATTAGTTTTGAAGAACTTGGCGCATAATAGATTATTCAATAAGGAGAATAACAAATGAATATTGAAGATTTTAAAGCGAGGCTTGGTGCTGGCGGTGCAAGACCTAACCAGTTTAGAGTATCTCTCGCATTCCCAGGGTATGTAACTGGTGCAGATAACAGTTACAGTTTGTTGGTTACGGGAGCGGCATTACCCGCTTCCAACGTCAACCCCGCAATTATCCAGTACAGAGGTCGTGAGATTAAGCTGGCTGGTGAGAGAATATTTGATCCGTGGACAGTTACTATTGTTAACGATACAAATTTCTCATTGCGTACTCCGTTTGAGCAGTGGATGAACGGACTAAATAGTAGAGACGGTAACACAGGAATCCTGACTCCAAGTGAGTATCAGGCTGACTTAGTTGTTGAGCATTTAGATCGTAATGATGAAGTGTTGCCAGGTGGCAAATATACTATCAGAAATGCTTTCCCGATTAACATGTCAGAAATTGCATTAGGCTATGCACAGAATGACGTAATTGAAGAATTTACAGTGACCTTCCAATACACACATTATGACGTAATCTAAAACGCCCTAATGTAAGAGGAAAAATATAATGGAATTATTTGGGTTTAATATTAATCGGAAAAAAACTGCGGCGACTGAGAAGTCGTTCGTGGTTCCTTCCGATGACGGTGCAATAGAATCCATCAAGGCTGGTGGGTACTACGGCACCTATTTTGATATTGATGGTGTCGCAAACACCGAAGAACAACTGATAAAAAGATATCGTGACATCTCAATGATGGCTGATGTTGATACTGCGATTGATGATATTGTAAATGATAGCATTTCAAATCTGGACGATGAGAAACCAGTAACTGTAGACACTGATAAAGTTGATCAATCTGCGGCGGTTAAGAAAGCTATACATGAAGAATTCGCTAATGTAATGCGATTGCTTGACTTTAACAACCGATCGCAGGATTACTTTAGACGCTGGTATGTTGACGGTAGAATTTATTTTCACAAAATTATTGATACGGCAAAACCAAAACAAGGTATCACTGATATTCGTTATATTGATCCACGTAAAATTCGTAAGATACGTGAAGTCACTAAAGAAAAAGATTCTAAGACGGGTGTTATGTTTGTTAAGAATATTAACGAATATTTTCTTTTTGATGATAAGGGAATTGCTAGTAAGCCAGGGCAATATAAAACTCCCGAGACGAATGACAAAGCATTAAAGATAACTAAAGATGCAATCTGTTATGTCCCATCAGGACTAACCGATCAGGATAAGAACATTCCATTGTCGTATCTGCATAAAGCAATACGCCCAGCTAACCAATTGCGTATGATGGAGAACGCGGTTGTAATTTATCGTATTACACGCGCACCTGAAAGACGTATATTCTATGTAGATACTGGCAACTTGCCTAAACTAAAGGCTGAACAGTATCTCAAAGACATTATGAATCAGTATCGAAACAAGTTAGTGTATGATGGTACTAACGGTGAGATACGAGATGACAAGAAGTTTATGTCGATGCTTGAAGATTATTGGATGCCTAGACGAGAGGGTGGTCGAGGTACTGAGATTCAAACATTGCCCGGTGGGCAGAATCTAGGACAGATCGAAGACGTTGATTATTTTCAACGTAAGTTATATCAGTCACTGAATGTTCCTGTATCCCGCTTAGAACAAACAGCAGGATTGAGTTTTGGACGCTCTGCTGAAATTAATCGGGATGAACTAAAATTTACAAAGTTTATTGCTAAGATGCGTAGACGGTTTAGTGGGTTGTTCGATGACTTATTAAAGAGTCAGTTAATACTCAAAGGTATTATCACCGATGATGACTGGTCAACTATACGAGAAGATATACAATACAAGTTTGCATCAGATGCATACTATACTGAATCAAAAGAACAGGAAATACTCAGAAGTAGAGTTGAGGTTCTGAATGGTGTTGCTCCCTACATGGGTACATTGTATAGTAAAGCATATGTACAAAAACATGTTTTGCGTATGACCGATGAAGAAATAACGCAGGTTGATATTGACATAAATAAAGAAGCAGAAGCAGTTGTACCTCAAACAATAACGCCAGGTGAGAATGGGATTGAAAATAATGAGTGAAGATAACGAAACAATTGAAGATACAGACACTGAAATGAGTGTAGATGACGTTAGACAGGATGCTATTCGGACGATGATGTCACAATGGCAAGATGGCAAACTTTCAGATGCTCAAGATACATTTTCAAATATGATGAATGTACGAGCAGATGATGCAGTAGCCGCAAGAAAATCTGAAATGGCGGCGTCCGTTTACAGTAATCCTGAAGGGGAAGGTCCAGTAGACGTAGAGGGTTGGCCCGAGCCGCCCATAGGAGAGCCCGAGGAGGCTGAAGAAAATGAAGAAGTTTAAAGAATTTAGAGAAGGCATTGCGGCGGATGAAGAAGAACTCCGCATGAAAGCATCTCGAAAAGCTAAAAGAGCTGAGAATATGTCTCGGCAAACTGAAGAAGCAATCCCAATTGCAAATACTAAAAAAGCTAAAGCCACAGCAAACCACCCAGCCGAAGATGGTATCGAGGGAGATGTAACTCCCCCCACCCAAGGCGGTTCAGAGCAACCCAAACTTACACACATGTGCGCTATGAAAGTTTCTCATCCTAAGTTTGGTGAAGGTAAGCCAATGATGGGTGAGCATGCTGAACCAGATGCGTCCGGAAAGGTATGGTGGTATAAGGTGATGTTTGAACATGGCATAGAAACATGTGAGACATATGCACTAGAGGTGCTTGAAGAGAGCTCACACAGCAACCACACTAAAAAGAAATATTAAGGGGTAACTAATCTAATGGCATCGACACAAGCAAATTTAAAACTGACACAAGTTCAGGGTGTAACAGTTGTCTCTGAAGATGGTTCCACGCCTGCCGCACAGACTATTGCACTGGCATCAACCTTAAAGAAAAGCACAGAGACCCAGGCATCACCTAAAGCTAATATCAGTGCGATGTATTGGTCACTTGCAACAGGATCATCTGCTACCATCACAAGAAACAGCAAGGTATTGCATACACTAACATTATCTGGTAAACTAGAGTTTTATGGCTTTACTGACAATAGAGAAAATTCCTCAGATATCGTTGTTCTGATTACCCCTAATGCAGGCACTGTTATTGTACAGACTTCAAAGGTAGATGGATACGGTTCTCAACAGCATCAAGATCAAGGAGCATTAGGTTAATGAGACTTATTAAAGAACTTATTGAAGACATACAGTACATTGCTGAAGAAGATAGTAATGGTAAAAAAACATTGTTTATTGAGGGTGTTTTTCTTCAATCAAATTTAAAGAACCGTAACGGACGAGTATACCCTAAAGAAGTTATGCAGAGGGAAGTAGCACGTTATACTAAGGAAAGTATTGACAAGAAAAGAGCATTGGGTGAGTTGGGACATCCCGAAGGTCCCTCTCTTAACCTTGATCGTGTTTCGCATATGATTGTATCTCTTAAGGAAGATGGTGACAACTACATCGGAAGAGCTAAAATACTTGACACTCCCATGGGCAAAATTGCTAAAAACCTAATTGAAGCTGGCGCACAGCTTGGTGTTAGTTCAAGGGGTTTGGGCTCTATTAAAGAGCGCAACGGCATAAATGAAGTGCAAGATGACTTTGTCCTAGCAACCGCGGCTGACATTGTTGCCGATCCTTCTGCTCCAGATGCATATGTTGAGGGTATCATGGAGAGTAGAGAATGGGTTATGGTTGATGGTGTATGGCAAGGACGGGAAATGGAGATGGCAAAACAAATAATTAGTGAGGCTTCAATCCATGAACTAGACGAAGCTAAACTGAAAGTTTGGAATTCATTCTTAACACGTATTTCAAATCTTTAATAGTTATAAATAATTTAATAAAAGTAAACACAATCCTTAGGAGGACACAATGGCTATAGAAAGCAAAATTCGAGAGCTACTCTCGAAGCAAAGTTCGGAGGCACTCGTTGAAGAAGTTATTGAACTAGACGAAGCCCAGAAACTTGCACCTAATGTTAAACCAGGTGATTCAAGCTCACCCGCACAAGGCGATTCAAAAATGGAATCACCTGAAACTCTTAGCACTGACCCAGTTGATGGAGCTCCAGGCAAGGCAGCTTCTGCTAAAGCTAAAAAAGATGGTACATTGCCCAAAGGTAATGGTGCCGGAGATGCTACTAACTTTCAAGATATGAGTGGAAAGGCGTCCGGACTTGCGGCTGAAGAAGTTGTGGTTGAAGACGAAGAAATAATTGAAGACGTTGAAGTTGAAGGATTATTTGACGGCGACATCGACGGACTGTTTGCTGAAGAGCAAGGTCTTACTGAAGAATTTAAAACTAAAGCCGCTTCATTGTTTGAAGCCGTAGTTACTGCGCGTGTTACTAGCGAAGTAGAAGAAATCCAAACTGAACTAGCCGAAGAAGCTGTTATTGCTCAGGAAACCTTCATGGAAGAGATGGTCGAGAAAATCGACGGCTACCTCAACTATGTTTCTGAGAACTGGATGAAAGAGAACGAACTTGCAATTGAAAAAGGTCTACGTACTGAAATTACTGAAGACTTCATCAAGGGCTTGCAAGGTCTTTTTGCAGAGCATTACATTGAAGTGCCTACTGAAAAGTATGACGTACTTGGTGAAATGCAATCTCAGATTGACTCACTCACAAGTAAACTTGATGAGTCAGTTGCAGAGAAATTAGAAATCGTTGCAGAGAAAGCAAAGTTAATGCGTAATAAAGTTTTTGCTGAAGCGACTGCTGATCTTACTGTAACAGAATCTGAGAAACTATCCAAACTTACCGCAGATGTTGAGTTTGATAACGAAGAGCTCTTTGCTGAGAAAGTAACTGTCATCAAAGAAAACTATTTCCCGAAAGTAAAAGCAACTTATGCAGATGATAAAATGGATGACACTTTAGACAGTGAATCACTTCAGGAATCTGGTTCTATGAGCGTTTACACTCAGGCTATAACTAAATCAGTTAAAAATTAATCTTTTATAAATAATAGACAATAACAAATAACACCCAAAACTAAGGAGAAACTTAGATGTATCTTTCAGAAGAAATCCAAAAAAAGTGGAGTCCAGTACTGGATCATCCGGATCTAGGTAGCATTAAAGATAGCTACCGTCGTACTGTAACTGCTGTTGTTCTTGAGAACCAGGAGAAAGCTCTTAGAGAAGAGCGAACTTCAATGTTCTCAGAAGCGGCATCAGCTAACTCCGTAACTGGTGGTGGCGTAGATAACTACGACCCAATCCTAATCTCACTCGTCCGTCGTTCATTGCCTAACTTGATGGCTTATGACGTTGCTGGCGTACAGCCAATGACTGGCCCTACTGGCTTGATCTTTGCAATGCGATCTCACTACAGCACCCAGACTGGTACTGAAGCATTATTTAACGAAGCAGACACTGACTTCTCTGGTACTGGCACTCATGCTGGTTCTAACCCAGTTGATGGTACCTACACTAACGGTGCTGGTCTTACTACTGAAAATGGTGAGCCTCTAGGCGAATCAGGTGGAACTGCAATGAATCAGATGGCTTTCTCTATTGAGAAGACTACTGTTACTGCTAAGACCCGTGCATTGAAAGCTGAGTACACTGTAGAACTTGCACAAGACTTGAAAGCGATTCATGGTCTTGACGCAGAAAGCGAACTTTCTAACATTCTTTCACAAGAAATTCTTGCTGAAATTAACCGTGAAGTTATTCGTACTATCTACAATGTTGCTAAGCCTGGTGCGGCATCTACTGCTACTGCTGGTACTTTCGATCTTGACGTTGACTCAAATGGTCGTTGGTCTGTTGAGCGTTTCAAAGGTTTGTTGTTCAACATTGAACGTGATGCAAACGTAATTGCTCAAGATACTCGTCGCGGTAAAGGTAACTTCATCATCTGTTCATCTGATGTTGCAAGTGCTTTGGCAATGGCTGGTGTACTTGATTACACGCCTGCTTTGTCATCAGATCTAAACGTTGATGATACTGGTAACACCTATGCTGGTATGTTGAACGGTCGCTACAAAGTTTATATTGATCCTTACTCCGCTAACACTGGTTCTGCTAGTCAGTTCTATGTTGTTGGTTATAAGGGAACAAGTGCATATGACGCAGGTCTTTTCTATTGCCCATATGTTCCATTACAAATGGTTCGCGCTATTGACCCTGCTACTTTTCAGCCAAAGATCGGCTTTAAGACTCGCTACGGTATGATTGCTAACCCATATGTTACCCAAGCTAACGGTACAACTGACGGCGCTACTTTCACTGCTGACAGAAATCAATATTATCGTTCAGTTAAGGTTGCAAACTTGATGTAAGCGAAAGCTCACAAAAGTTTTAAAGGGGAGTCCTTAGGGGCTCCTTTTTTTGTCTGTAATTCCTTGGACTTGTACCTCTTATAAATAATAGCATATAACACACCAAGTGTTACCCGGGAGAGTTACAATGATAGAGAGACAAATACTAGTTATAGAAGAAACCCGCCCTGCCGATAGTAGTACTGAGTTCTTTCAAGATTATGCTGAGGCAAATTTAGGCATCCGGCCTGAAGACGGCGGACGTCCAATTGATGGGGGTATTGGTGGAAAACAGTACTCCCACACACTGTCTGAGATATATAACATCAATGATGCAGGCCTGGGATTCATGCCTGATTGGGTAGAAGAACATGATGACGACCACGAACATTCATTAGATGGTGTTGACTGCAACCCAGAAGAAGTTGATGGCGTATGTATATGCGGACCGCAGAGTACGATATATGATCGAGACGCTGACAAATATAAAACAGTGATGAAACAATCTGTAGCATTCCCTACAAGATTTAACGAAGTCGAATCAGATCTATTTGTTCAACACATGGCATACAATGCCGAACATGGTATCACATACGAGAAGAAACTATATTCAGTTGGTGAGGACTGGGTAGTTGACTTTGCGAACGACCAATGGGTTTAAGTTTCAGATTCATAACTTGCCTGCCGTTTCGTTAAGGTAGCAAACTTGATGTAATAAAAAGAATTGCTTTAAGCAATCGCTTTCAAGGGACTTTTCGGAGTCCCTTTTTTTGCCTAGAATTCCTTAAAGGGTTATAACATCTATGCATACTGGGGATGAGAAAATATCATAGTATGCATACCGCTATTTTCGACTTAATGCATATAAATAAATGTGTGAGACTAACTCACATAATTAACCAGGAGTAAAAAAACTAATGAAGCAAGCAATCTCTTTTTTCAAGAGTTGTGACGGACCTTTTTGTGAGGCAATCAGTATATCTGCATTGTTCACTGTAAGTTTCTTCGTAATTGCTAGTTGCCTATCACAACTAGTCTAATAACCGCAACACGCCTGAGGGGGATAAATTCCCCCTGACAGCTACTCATTACCCTCAGTTACAACACATTCGCACCAAGTGTACTAACAGTGTTAGTCACCTCAAATTTATAACTAAGAGCTTCCTGTACAGGATTTACCTTTTTTAATCGTTATAAATATTAGTATGAAAATATTAATAATTATATTAACAACCCTATTGCTTGTCAATGCATGCGACAACTCACCCTCGAACAATGGTAGGGGCAAGGATAACTATTGGTTTGAAACTAAAGAATATCAAAAAGATTTAGTAACGATTACATTAAAAGTGTATCCGAACAAATCAGCCTTGCGATCCGCGGCAATGTTAAAGGGTATCGACGATTGGAAAGATGTGCAAGCATTTGCTTCCTTACTACCACAAAAAAATAAATGCACACTACATTTAGTTGACCCAAAAGATAGCTATGAACCGGAATACTATGGGCATGAACTGGCGCATTGCATTTGGGGTAGATTCCACGAGAAACAAAATCAACCGGTTAACACATTGGGTCCGGGATACAGACCCTAGGGGATAACACAGAATGGCATTCAATCCAATAACATCTGTAGCAGAATCAGGTCTAGCAGGGGCAAGCAATCCTACAGAGCTTGATTATCTACGCCCCACTGGATTTAGATTCCAGGTACACAATATCCCAAACGTATCATTTTTCTGTCAGGCAGCCAACTTACCACAAATGTCGTTAGGTCAACAGGAGCAACAAACTCCCCTGTCAAACTTATACTTCCCGGGTGAGAAGCTACAGTTTGGTGAATTGGTTATTCGATTCCTGATACAAGAAGATATGGCTAACTATAAAGAATTATACAATTGGATGATTGGTTTAGGATCACCTGAAAGTCACAAGCAATTCACCGAGTATGTCGATGGACAACGGTATCGGTTCCCGAACCAAAATAACAGAGCGAAGGACTTGGGGCAATTCAGTGATGCATCATTATATGTACTAGACTCAAATAACAACCCAAATGTACAAATATCATTTAAAGACTGCTTCCCCATTAGTTTAGAAGGGTTGGACTTTGATATTAGTTCCGGTGACCAAAATTACTTTGTTGGTGTAGCGGCGTTCCGATACCGCACTTTTGATGTACAAACGGTCACATAGGGCATATAAACGGTTGACTTCGTGCTTATAATGCTGTATTATATACATAAATAAACGCCTTGAGATAAAACTATATTATGATTAATTTGAAAGAATTGCAAGACATGTGGGCTACCGATTGCAAGATTGACGAACTCAACCTAGGGCAAGCAAGCGCATATACCCCCGAACTTCACAGTAAATATCTCTCGCACATGTCTAATGTGCGCTTACAACTACGTAAATCAGAAGCCGCTCTCATCAAACTCAGACGCATTAAGGCACAATACTTTAGGGGTGAACTATCTAAGTTTGAACTGGACGCATTGAGTTGGGATCAGTATTTAGGTATTAAGCCTCTCAAACAAGACCTAAATGAAATGATTGATGCAGATGACGATGTGATTGAGCAGACAAATAAAGTTGAATATATCCGAACAATAGCAGACTTCTTGGAACGGGTAATGCGTAATCTAAACAGCAGAACATGGGATATAAAGAATGCTATCGAGTGGACAAAGTTTACAAATGGACTCATGTAAATGATTACTGTAACAAAAAAAGATAATGTAAATTTAATTGTCGAGTGTGATATTGGTATTGCAACTGAAATAAACGATTTCTTTACATTTGATATACCTGGCGCTAAGTTTATGCCCGCCTATAAGAGTCGCATGTGGGATGGTAAAGCTAGGTTGTTTAACATATACGCAAAAGAACTGCCTGTTGGGTTGCTTACATACTTAACAGATTTTGCCAAACAATTGGAGTACAAGATTGACGTTAATATTGATGATGAGGGTGACCCAGTTTCTATCCAGTATGTTGAAAAATTTGCGGCTAACCTTAATTTGCATAGTGGCGGAAAACCAATTCAAATACGCGACTATCAAGTCGAAGCTGTCACACATTCTATTAAGAATGCCCGCGCCCTGTTACTTTCTCCTACAGCATCGGGTAAAAGCCTTATTCTGTATAACCTTGCTCGTTATTATCAGTCTCGTCAAAAACGTCAACTTTTAATTGTCCCTACAACTTCTTTAGTAGAACAAATGTATGGTGACTTCGGTGACTACGCATCTGCAAGTGATTGGCAAGTGTCTGAAAACTGTCACCGAATATATGGTGGCAAGGAAAAGTCCAATGAGTTCCCGATTACTATATCTACATGGCAGTCTATTTACAAGTTTCCTAGGTCTTGGTTCGATAAATTTGATGTAGTGTATGGTGATGAGGCACATAATTTCAAGGCTAAGTCGCTAACTTCTATTATGAATAAGTGTGTCAATGCTCCTTTTCGTTTCGGAACTACTGGTACCCTTGATGGGATGAAGACGCACAAACTAGTGCTGGAGGGGTGCTTCGGACCTGTTGAGAAAGTTACTACTACAAAGAAATTGATGGATGACGGACAACTTGCAGAATTAAAAGTGACTTGTCTAGTATTAGATTACTCAGACGCTGAACGAAAGTTGTGTAAAAAAATGACATACCAGGAAGAGATGGATTTCTTAGTTTCACATAATAAGCGTAATAGTATTATTAGTAATCTTTCAGTAACGCAAAAGGGTAATACACTTGTACTTTTCCAATATGTTGAAAAACATGGTGAAGTGTTGTTTGATTTAATTAAACGCAAATGTGAAGATGGACGTCCAGTATACTATGTGTTCGGGGGCACCGATACTTCCCAACGTGAGCAGATACGCGCATTGACGGAGAAGGCAGACAATGCTATAATTGTTGCCTCATACGGGACTTTTTCAACAGGCATAAATATAAAGAAGCTACATAATGTTGTCTTTGCGTCTCCAAGTAAAAGTCGTATTAGAAACTTACAAAGTATAGGTAGAGGGTTGCGTAAAACTGACAGTAAATTGTCCTGCAACTTATTTGATATTGGTGATGACTTGTCGTGGAAATCTAAAAAGAATTATACTTTGAATCATATGGTTGAAAGAATAAAATTGTATAATGAAGAAGGGTTTAAATACAAACTGGTGAGGTTACCTATTAATGGATAATGCATACATAATAAAGTTTACTAATGGTATAGATGTCATTGCATTATTAGCCGATTCTGAAAAATTCAGTGAGAAGGCTTTCATTAAAATATCTTACCCCATTGAAGTTGTAGCCGAGCAAGCATATACTGGTGAACAACTTGTCGAAAGGTTCTCACTTAAACCTTGGAACCCACTTGCAAATGATGTTACTATGGTTGTTGCTTCTGACAGTATTATTACAGTGTCAATATTGAGAGAAGAATATGCTGGGGGCTATGAAAGAATGGTAAATAGATATTTCTTTTCGGATGATGAGTTGGATGAAGAAAGTATAGAACAGGATGAAACAAGTATTGTACTTGCAGAGTACTTGCAGGCTAAAAGAAACAATTCAATTAATTAATATTATACTTTAAACGCAACAGAGCTATTATAACAGAATCAATTTGAATGTCAAGCACTTATTATATAATGGAGACCGAAATGACAAAAGAGAAGAAGAAGCCCACACACTACATTGATAATAAGGAGTTTCTCCGAGCAATTAGTGAGTACAGGGAAACCCGCCTAACTGCACTTGAAGCCGAAGAGCCTAAGCCGAGGGTGACACACTACTTAGGTGAGTGTATGGTTAAGATTGCTAACCATCTAGCATATAAGGCAAACTTTGTTAACTACACGTATCGAGATGAAATGATTCTGGATGGTATTGAGAATTGTATTCGGTACATCGACAACTTTGATCCAGCAAAATCATCAAACCCGTTCGCATACTTTACTCAAATTACATACTATGCTTTCCTTCGCAGGATTCAAAAAGAAAAGAAACAACTTGATACCAAATATAAATATATTCAGAGTATGGATATGCACGAGCTGATGAGTTCAGGTGATGGCGATGCAGGATCATCCGAATATTTAGAATATATGCGTAAACAAATTGATGTAGCGGGACAGCATGACGCAAAACATCCAACATCTCAAGTTGCAAAACGTAGACCAAAGTATTTGGATGATAAGGAAGCACTTGCCCTCGCTAAAGAAAAGGTTGGTAGTATGCAGGAGTTAGGGGAATAGCTAGACGCGGCAGAAAAGTACGGGGGGTCGATCCTGAACTAATAGTTTCACCGTGTATAAATGTTTGTCGTTTTAACAAAGATGATTATTGTGTTGGTTGCAAGCGGTCGATGATTGAAATAAGCAACTGGCACAGATACACTGACGAAATAAGAGATTCGGTCTCCCTTGAACTATTAACTCGCCTTTTGGACGAATAGTGCTTGACTTTGATGCAAAATTAGTGCATAATGTAGTTTAAATAATGATCTAGTGAGAACACCCTTATAATGAAAGTAAGATACTCCGAAACATTCTTCTCGTTCCAAGGTGAAGCCGAACATGCAGGCACTCCTACTACTTGGATGCGATTTTTTGGGTGTAATTTAGAGTGTAATGGATTCGGTCAAGAAGACCCTACTGACCCTAGCACTTACAAGTTACCTTACGAGGACTTTGATCTAATCGCAGTTGAGCGAGTTGAAGATCTTCCAGTGTGGGAATATGGGTGTGACTCTAGTTACAGTTGGTCAATGAGATATAAACATTTAGCACAGACTACAGATGAAGTAGGTGCCGCAGATGTATTAGAATCCAAACTACCTCATGGTCGATTCACACATCCTAAGTCAGGGCAAGAGAACATGCTCGCCTTCACTGGTGGGGAGCCGATGCTACAGCAAAAGCAAATGAAGGGTATTGTTAATGAGTTTGCTATCCGAGGCAACTTACCCAAGTTAGTCACTGTAGAAACAAATGCTACAAAACCCCTACGTAAAGATTTAGCCGATTGGTTAAACGACTTCTACCACGACATGGGCGGACAGTGGCACTGGGCAATGAGTCCAAAATTGTTTCAAACATCAGGAGAAGTCGGCACAGTCAAAATGGATGTGGTAATGTCTTACATGGAAGGCGTACCGGGTTCGACTGGCATCTGTAAGTTCGTATGTAACGGCACAGAG
>TARA_R110000787_G_scaffold98664_5_pt1 | contig 81565 bp, 82 predicted proteins | sample TARA_R110000787 | Tara Oceans TARA_R110000787 (sample SAMEA4397920) | marine metagenome | biome: Polar Biome; feature: [DCM] deep chlorophyll maximum layer (ENVO:01000326); material: water (ENVO:00002006), including particulate matter (ENVO:01000060) such as... | depth 35 m | reverse complement strand
CCTCGATATCCGGTTTGAACAGGACAACATGACCGGAGGAATCCGAGAAACCCGTGAGAACGGCTGCAATAATATCACAAAGAACCGGGCTGGCAATCCATAAGGCTAGGCGGCGCAATCTGTGCGGGGCTCGTTCCGGGCCAGCTTAAACACATCCCGTTTGTAGACATCGGGGAAATAGCGAACACTACCGTCGCCCGCTGCTTCTGCCGTAAAATAGGCAATGTAGATCGGGATGGCCTTGGCCAGCGACAATTTGGTCGTGGTCCGGCTGGCCAATATTTCGTCAATCTGCTCTCCGGTCGCCGCGCCCTCCAGCAATGTCTTGTCGAGATCGATAGCGTCGCCAACCCGGATACAGCCGTGGCTGAACGTTCGCACCGCTTCCGAGAACAGATTTTTGTTCGGCGTGTCATGCAGATAGATGCTGTACGGATTGGGCATGACCAGCTTCATCTGTCCGAGCGCATTGCCCGGTCCGGGACGCTGGCGATAACGGCCGTTTTCGAAAACATAGCCTTTTCTGCGCGCCGCGGACGGATTGTTGCGGACCATCGATCCGATACCTTCCGCGACAATTGATGTCGGAATTTCCCACCACGGATTCAGGATCACACCACTGACGGTAGCTTCAAAAACCGGCGTCGGAGACCTGGTCTTGCCGACGATAACCGGCCAGGTTTTCAGTTTCCTGTCATTTTCCCAAAGCGTTACTTCGAAGCTGGCGGCGTTTACCAGCAGATATTTCTCCCCCATGACAAGCCGCATCCAGCGCCAGCGCTCCATGTTCAGCGCCAATGCCGCGCGTTTCTCCGCATCCGTTTCTGTTGCATAGGCTGCACGCAGAGCCTGGTAATGCGGACTGCGTGGCCGGAGTGCAGCAAAATAGGCAGCGAGGTCATTGCGAACCAGTGCCTTCATCAACAATTGCTGCGTGTCGATATTGCGGTCATCGCTACCGATATTCCATTTCGCCCGCGCCGATGCGGGAGAACATCCGTCGAGATAGGCCAACATCAGCTCGTTCGCGGCAACGGAGGCAAGACGCGACCGGCGGAAGGGATCTGTGGCGGAATTTGGCTGGCTGAAATTGGTGATCGGGCAATTTTCCAGAGCCTCGGATGCTCTTGCATCGACCAATTGCTGCAGTTCGGCAATCTGTGGTTCGGTCCAGATCAGGTGACTTTCGGCATGTTCTTCTGTCTGTGCCGAGGCCGATGCGGACAACAGAAACCCCGCCAATATTGCAATAAATTTTATCATCCGATCCTTCTTCAGCCTATCGCCTCCCGCAACAATAGGTATTGATACTTAATCCCGGGTACAGGAAAAATATGCTATGAACGAAGCATGAAAAGAAGAAATTTTATCACCGCCGGACTGCTCGGCATTGCCGGTGCCGCTTACGGGTTCAGCACGCGATCACAAGCTGCCAGCAAGATTGCGACACCTTTACCTGCCCGTCCAAAGATCACCCCATCTCCAGGTCCATCCGCTTTGATCGAACGCGCCAAGGCGGCGATGGCAACCCATGAATCATCCTTGCTACACACCGACAGGATCGGGATTGCCGACTATTCGCTGCATAGCGCCGAGGAGCGCTTCCATATTGTCGACCTGACAAACGGGACGACCCAGTCCTTTCTGGTGGCCCACGGCAAAGGCTCCGACCTCAGGCACACCGGCTGGCTGCAGGAATTTTCCAATATACCCGGATCAGAAGCCTCGTCGGGCGGCAGCTATGTCACCAGCGAGACCTATATCGGCAAGCACGGAACATCGCGCCGGCTGAAAGGGCTCGACCCCAGCAACAATATGGCAGAACCCCGCGCGATCGTGATCCACGGCGCGTGGTATGCTGAACCGGAAATGGTCAAATCCCATGGCAAACTGGGCCGCAGCCAGGGCTGCTTTGCCTTTTCCGAAGGCGATCTGCCGGTCATATTGGAGCGGCTGGGACCGGGTCGCCTGCTCTATGCCGACAAGGTGTAACCGGTAATTTGAGCGTTTTCTTTGCAAGTGCCCTCCCAAGGTCGGCCTCGCACCTCGAAAACCCCTGGCTCCGCTGGCAAACGACACCCGGTCGTCTTAGCCCCTGCCCGCACCCGCGCCTTGAAGAACGTTCGAGACGCGGGCGGAAGCCATCAGGTTTATTATTTCTCGTCGGGCCATTTGATCGAGGGTCCGAGATCCTGCAGAACCTTGCGGGCATCAAACGCACGAGACGCATCGACGGGCATCGAACCACGGCGCATCACAATTTCCGCTTCGGCTTCGAACCGCTCCACGGTCCGCACGTCGGTATCAAAGGACCAGAACGGATCGCGGCCATAGGGATGCCATGTCGACCAGACGCCGCTGCGATAATAGCGCCAGTGCGGACGCCAGTTCAGATAGATCGACCCGTAATAGGGTTCGTAGCGAGGCGAACGTTCGACAAAGGTCCGGCGATCGGTTTCGGTCGTATGGTCGGTAATCCGGAACCAGTCATATCCGTTCTGAACCGTCAGTTCCGCTGCGCGGTATAAGAGATAGCCTTCTACGGTATCGCGCGAGGTCAACGTGTTTCCGGCGAAGCGGACGCGATATTTCGTATCCGCAAGACGGTTTTCCGAATAGCCGCCAGCAACACGCTGGCCTGCGCTTTGCGGCTGGTAGGGGGTTGCGGTTGCGCATCCGAGCAGCAGCAAGGTCATGAGCAGCGCGGCTGCCTTGGAGACGGGTTTGGTAATCTTGGAATGATCCGGCATTTTCAGTCCTTTTTCTGTCGCCGCTGTAGCGGCCGATAAAGAATGATAGTCGGGTAAAGCCGGTCGTTTGTCTTTACGTAATTATTCGTAAGGCCGGTTACTCCGGTCCGTAACAATACCTATCGCCGCCAAACTCCGGCCATCCTAGAAAGTCTGCAGATGAATAAACTGATGGGAGACTGACATGCTGGTGCGCAAGGATAGCAAGGTGATCGCCGTTGACGGCTCCCGCATGGCGATGTTCAAGAATATCGGGGACGCCTTTGCACCGGTGCTGGAGCTAATTGAAGAACATAAAAACCCCTCGCTGCGCACTTCGGAACTCGGCACGGACAGACCTGGACGAAGCTTTCAGAGCAAGTCGCCCAGCCGGGGCGCACATGAGCAGGTCGATCTGCAACAGCAGGAAGAAGACCGCTTTGTTTCGGAAATGGCCCAGCGGATCGAGCAAATCGTGTCCGGATCAGACGCCGCTATCATATTGGTTGCAGCGCCCCGCGCACTGGGGGTTATCCGGAAACATCTGGGTCCCAAAACCAGCGCGCGATTGCTGGCAGAAATTCCGAAGGATTTCGGTCCCGAAGATACCGAGCCGCTGGCAAAAATGCTCGCCAAGCACGACGCCTGACAAAATCATCCGCGTTGCGGGGATTGTGCCCGAGATGACTGAATGAATGATGCTTCGCCAAAACTGGCGAGATCGCAAGCGGGTGGAGACGGCGACCTCCGCCCACCCGCAAATATATCATGAGAACCCGATCAGGTTGTGACAGGCATTGCCGTAAGGTCAAATTCCAGCAGCATCAGCGTGGCGTCGCCGGGAAAGGATCGCGCGGAAAAGCCCATTTCCTTTTCCAGTTCAATCGCTGCATGATTTTCACGGGCTTCGATCGATTGAAGTTTCCTGATTCCGTTTTTGCGGGACTGGTCGATCACATATTTCAGGAAGGTCCAACTCATTCCGCGGTGTTTATAATCGCTGCGCACCGCAAGGGCGACCTCCGCTTCATACCGGTCCTCACTGGCTCCCACCATCGCGCTGGCGATGATGGTCTTGTCATCTATATCGAAGGCGAGATAGTCTTCCTTGTGTTCATGATCGACGTTCACCAGATCATCGAGCAAGGCACCCTTAATTTCCGGAATCGCGGACAGAAAGCGGAACCGCAGGTCGTCTTTCGAAACATGGGTGAAAAACTCCGCCAGAGCTTCCTTGTCAGATGGTTCGACGGGCCGGACATGAAACTCGAAGCCCGTGCGGGTGGTCAGCGGTATGCTGTTACTCACTACCACCGCATGGTCAGGGCGGATCGGTTCTGCGGGGGCCGGTTGCGTAGAAGATGATTTTGCATCGGGCATGGGACTTCCTTTCAGGGAACCAGGGGGAAATTGAAATTTGATGAGCCTAATCTAGCCGGTCCGGCGATATGGTCGCCATCCGTAAACCAACGTATCTCCGCAAATATCCGTAATGGTCCCTATTGACTCGCGTGGCGTTTATCCGGTCTGTCAGTAACCGACGGTTCCGGCAGTTTTCTCTCCATCCGAGGCATTGGCGATGACGCATATTGAAGCATATAAATCGCGGATCAGGACCGCAGCCGAAGCTGTGCACGGATTAAGGTCCGGAGCGCATATGGCGATGGGCATGGCGACGGCGGAGCCACCGGCGTTACTCGGCGCAATCGCGGATATGGCAGAAAATGGCGCTGTAGAAGATCTGAAACTATGGTATTTCCATTCGATGGATCACGCCGGTGATACGGTGCTCCGGCCCGACCTGTTGGGCCGTATTCGCCCGCGCTGCATGTTTCTGAGTTCGATAGAACGGAAATTGCTCAGCACACAGCAACCGGGTGAGAAAAGTCCGATCGAATTTGTCCCGGTTGCTTTCAGCGACTCCCCCCGGCTGTTCGAGCAAGATGTGTCGCTCGATCTTTTTGTGACGACCGTGTCGCCGATGGACAAGCATGGCTGGTTCACTTTCGGCACCAGCAACGATTATTCCACCACCGCCGCTCGCAGCGCCAAAAAGCTGGTGGTCGAGGTCAACCCCAATATGCCGCGCGTGTTCGGCGCTTCCCTGCTGCATGTATCGGAAGTCGATGCGATTGTCGAAAACAGCACGCCGCTGACCGAGGTTCACCCGCCCGAAATATCGGCGGTAGACGCAAAAGTAGCTGCCATTATCGCGGACATGATCGACGACAGGTCCTGTCTGCAAATGGGCATAGGTGCGCTTCCCGGCGCGGTTTGCGCCTTGCTCCACGATCGCAAGGATCTTGGCATCCATACGGAGCTGATGACCCCTGCCCTCGCCGGGCTTATCCATTGCGGTGCAGTCACCAACCAGGCAAAGACCACCTACCGTGGTTTCAGTGTCTTCACCTTCGCCATGGGTGACCGGGAATTTTACGATTTCCTCGATGACAATCCGGCGTTCCACAGCGCGCCGGTGAATATCGTCAACGATCCCCGCCATATCGCCAAGAACAGGAACGTCGTGTCGGTCAATGCAACGTTGCAGATCGATCTCGGTGGCGCGTGCAATTCGGAACATATGATGGGGCGGCAATATAGCGGTTCGGGCGGCCAGCTCGACTTCGTGCGCGGCGCGAACGCATCGAAAGGTGGCAAGTCGATCATCGCCTGCCAGTCGACGGCGCGCAACGGTACTGTCTCGCGCATTGTCCCCCGACTGGATGGGCCCGTTACAACCCCGCGCAACGACACACATATCGTGGTGACGGAATATGGCTCGGTGGATCTGAAGGGAAAATCGCTGATCCAGCGCGCGGAAGCGCTGATCGGCCTCGCCCATCCAAAGTTCAGGGATCAACTGGCCAATGGTCTGTAAGGATCGCTCCACGTAATTTGTGGCGAAGGCCTGCGAAGGAAATATCCTGCCTGCTTATTGTCCAGCCTTGCTATCCGCATAGGATTGCAACACCGGAAACAGGGCAAAAGCAATCTGGCCGGCAAGCCCTATCCGGTTTTCCGGCAAATCAAAGGTCATGAAAAAGTCCGTCATACGGCCCTGTTGCAGGAACATCGCGACCAGAGCCTCGCCGATCATCAAACAGACAAATGCAATCAACCCCATGAGCAGACGCTCATATGGTTCGGTCGGAACCGTAAATCGTCTGGTGAGAAACCGGCAGAAAAACCAGGAGACAAGAAGTATGACGGGGAGCTCGACCAGGACCGCAAACACTGGTCCAGTATATGGGACGAGAAAAAAGATACGGATCGCGCCCAAAATGAATCCCAGCGTGAACACGCCAAGAAAATAGAGAATACCAGCTTTCAGGACATCTGCCATGATCGTTTTCTAGATCGACCGGAGCCAGCGAAAACATACGTAAACTCCCTGATATTTTCGAACGCGCTTGCCCCTTATCATATCCTTTTTCCAACCGGGGCAATGCGAACCATTGAAGCATATCATTCTACCCACTTTGCCACATTTTGCTGAAGCAACGGCGCTGGAAAGCACCGGACTATCGGTTGTCTCGCTTACCAAGAAATTTGGAAAAAAGACGGTCCTGCATGATGTTTCAATCGAAGTCCGTCCTTCGGAGGTTGTCGGCCTGCTGGGCCGCGACGGCGCCGGCAAGACGTTGACCTTCTATTCGATCCTTGGGTTATTGCGGATAAACTCGGGGCAAATTATTCTAAATGGCGAAGATATAACCAGATTGCCTCTCGACCAGCGCGCGCTTCGCGGCCTGGGATATCTGCCTCAGGAATCGTCTATTTTCCGCGGGCTTACGGTCGAACAGAATATCATGACTGTGCTCGAACTGTTTGAAAAGGATCCGGTTATGAGAGCGCATAGACTGGATGATCTGCTGGCAGAATTCCATATCGACTATGTCCGCAAAACGCCGGCACGCGCTCTGTCAGGCGGCGAACGGCGCCGCTGCGAAATCGCCCGGGCCATGGCAGCCGATCCGGGCATCATGCTGTTCGACGAACCATTTGCCGGGATTGATCCGCTTTCGGTCAGGGATATCAAGGCGATGATTGCCAGTCTGGAGAGACATAAGGTCGGCATTCTCGTCACAGACCAGAATGTACGCGAGATGGTTGATATTCTGGACCGTGTCTATGTCCTGCACGAAGGCCGTATCGTGTTCGACGGGACGCCCGAAGTCATGCTGGATGACAAGGTCGTACGCCATTTATACCTCGGCGAAGAATTTCATGCCGCCGCTAGGTAACACTACGGATGGCCTGCCAATCACGTTTCCGGCATCTTCGAGAATAAGGATGTGGCGAATGGATTAAGGCGAACCAGTTGGTTCTCCAGACAAATTTCGCGGACAGGTTATCAAACAGGAGAAACAAGATGAAATCCGTGCTGCTTTATGTGAATGATGATTCCGGACTTGATGCACGCTATCAGGCAGCGCTGGATCTGACCCGAGCGCTTGAGGGCCATCTTCATTGCCTGCGCGCCAATCCCTATCAGCCGCAAATGGCGTTCGACGGTGTCACCGGCATGTCGGTCATGTACGACATCAGCAGATATGCGCTGGAAGCCGATACACTGCTGAAGGCGGAAATCGAGAAGCGACTGGCAGGCGAGGATGTTCCGTGGGATTATCATACAGCCAATGCCGAGCCGGCACGGGGGCTATCGAGAAGCTCCGCTCTGACCGACCTGATCGTGCTGAGTTCCTGCAGCGGCGTAAAGGACAATACGGAACCGCTAGGCATCTTGGGGGATGTGCTTTTCAACACCAGTATTCCAGTCATTGTCCAGCCCGACAACCTCAAGAAATTTGATGCAGCCGGTCCGGTCGTGGTAGCCTGGAACGGCAGCTTCGAGGCGGGCAACGCGCTGCGCGCAGCTGTCCCCTTGCTGAAGCTTGCCAGTGATGTGCATATCGTGGTCGTCGAGGAGGACAAGGATCACGACCTGCCGCCTCTGGACGCCTCGGAATATCTGTCACGGCATGGCATCAAATCGAAGATCCACGAACTGGCGGCCGACAAGTCGTCCGTGCATTCGGTCCTGCTTTCGACCGTCGACACGCTCAAAGCCAGCTACATGGTGATGGGCGCTTATGGCCATAGCCGGGCCCGCGAGTTCCTGTTCGGCGGCGTAACGCGCAATCTGTTCCGCGATTGCCCGGTACCACTGCTCGTCGCCCATTAATCTTGGAAATATACGTTCCGAGAGGAAGAGCTGAATGAGTGGTGTAACAATCAAATTTCATGGTGCAGCGGGAACCGTCACCGGTTCCTGCTTTGAAGTCACGGGTGCAGGAAAGACGATCCTGGTCGATTGCGGCATGTTTCAGGGCACCCGTTCGCTCGAGGCGCTGAACCATGAAGAACTGCCTTTCGATCCGAAAAAAATAGATGCCGTGCTGCTGACTCACGCACATCTCGATCATAGCGGCAGACTGGCCTATCTCTACGCCAGCGGTTGCAAGGCCAGAACTTATTGCACCGCGCCCAGCGCAGATATCATCAAACCGCTTTTGCAGGATGCCGCCAAGTTGCAGGCTGCCGATGCCGAGCGCCGGAACCGCCGGGCTGACCGCGCAGGCCTGCCCCCTTTCATCCCGCTTTATGACGGCAAGGACATTGCCAAATTGCACAAGAATGTCCGCGTGGTCTCTTATTGCGAAGAAAACAGCCTCGGCAACGGCGTGTCATTCCGCTTCTGGAATGCGCGCCATATCGTCGGGTCGGCATCGATTGAAATCAATATCGCCGGTCAGCGTTTGCTGTTCTCCGGCGATGTCGGCCCTGGTCGGTCGATCAATTGCACTGCCTCGGAAATCGGCGGCTATGACCATGTCATCTGCGAATCCACTTATGGTGACCGGGATCGCGAACTTGTCCTGGTCAGCGAGCGTCGCGAGACCCTGGCGCGCCATGTCGAAGAAGTGATGGCGGCTGGCGGTAATCTGCTGATCCCGGCCTTTGCGCTGGAACGCACGCAGGCGATACTCGAAGATTTCGATGCGTTGTTTGAATCCAGACGGCTCGCACCGGTAAATGTCTTTCTCGACTCCCCGCTCGCACAAAAAGTGACCATGGCGGTCATGCGGTACCGCGACAGCGGATCCGATATGTTGAAACGCACAAATATCCGCTTCATCCAGAACACGGCTGAATCAAAAAAGCTCAACCGGATGTCGGGAATTGTCATCATTGCCGGATCGGGCATGTGCGAAGGCGGCCGGATAAGACATCATCTGATCCGCAACTTGCCCAACCGACAATCCCGGGTTTTGCTGTCCGGCTATCAGGTAACCGGTACATTGGGATCGGTACTGAGAGACGGCGCCAGACGCGTTCGCATATCGGGACATGATGTTATCGTGAAAGCGCAAGTTACAACGCTAGACGGCTATTCCAATCATGCCGACCGCAGCGGACTGGTGGAATGGATCAAGGATCGCACGCCGATCAGGGGCTCGCTCTTTTTGGTCCACGGAGACCCGACCGCGCTGACAAGTCTCGCTGAAAAAGTGGGAGAAATTCTGGAAATGCCATCCACAATAATTCCGGCTCTGGGCGAAACATGGGAACTGGAACCAGCAAAACCGGCTATCCGCAAATCTGCCGGCCGGTCGGATGCAGCCGACCTGACCGCTGCGCGCGACTGGATATCAAAGCTTGCGGCTCTGCGTTCAGAAGTGGACAAAAAGATAATGGAACAGCCGACCGTACAGGATCGCGAAAAAATACTGGCGGCGCTCAAACGGGCGCTCGACAGCGTGCACTGAACAAAGCGCTATTTTCTTTCACGTACCATCAGCACGTCTTGCTCGACCCATCCGAGGACCTGCTGCGCATTGCTGCCCAGGGCTGCACGGGACAGCGCGCCGCGGCCATGGGTTCCCAAGACCACCAGATCCGACTTGGTCGCAGCGATCTTGCGGAACAGCACTGCGCCCAGATCACCTTTTTCGATTGATCCGTTCACCCGGTCGAAAACCGCATCGGAAATCGCGCGTTTGGCGAGAAATCGGGTCAATGCGGTCTGTTCTTCCGACTTCACATCCTGAGCAACCTGATCGGAACTCAACCATGCGCTATAGGGCTCGTGATAGGCATGCACCAGATGGAGCCTGGGATCCGGAAATAATTCGGCAGCAGCGTTCAACGCCTGCAGCGAACAATCCGAAAAATCGGTGGCAATCAGAATATTTTTATATGCGCGTTTGGGTCGGCGCTTGACGACGAGCACCGGTGCGGAGGCGTTGCGGATCATCTGATCAACCGGACTGCCAAGAATCATATCACCAATGCTGTTATAGCGTGCGACACCGGTCACGATCAGGTCGCATTTTTTTGTCTTTGCCGTTTCAACGATCGTGGCGGCGATGTCGCCAAACTTGACCAATATTTCGACATCCACCTTCGTTTTGGGCAATTCATCGGCGATTTTCAGTTCGATATCGCGGATATTGGTAGCGGAGTCATTGGCCAGACCGGGATCCATAACGTGGAGCAGGACCAGTTTGCTCCTCCATTCCTTCGCCAGCATCAGAGCGCGGTCGAGCGGACGATCACAACGCGCCGACAGGTCAGTGGCCAGTAGAATTGATTTGTGATCCATGGTCCTGCCTCTACTTTCTACTCAGTTGCCATCCTGACCAAAATCGCGGGCCACCCCGACTTTCCTCGCCCGGGGGGTGGGGAAGAAAGAAGATGTGGCCCGCTATCCTGTCACGCGCCTTCCAGGGGCGTGGATCGGGATGTTTCGTTCAGGAGAAATATTGGCAAAAACAGACCCATTTTCATCGATTTTCTCTCCTGACACCGGACTTGCATCCACTGCTAGTGCGTCTCCCGATGGCATAATGATTCCTGTAGGCAGCCGCTATCCGTGGTTTCCCTTATGGAAGTTTACCCATGCGATCCATTTGCCGAAATCGTGCGACCAACCGCTTCCCGCGAAATTCATCAAGACGCCGATGTTACGGATTGGTCATTTTCTGGTCGAGCGGACGGGTGTCAGACCGGGCTTTGGCGCCCTTGCCATCTACTTATTCCAGCCAAGTTTGGTCAGGCACCAACCATCAGTGGTGATCAACTCCTCAATAGAGCTCCGCCTTTACAAGATCTGCCTCCAGCTCGCTGATCAGCAATGGGTTCGACATCCATTTACTCAGCACCTCGCGCGGTGGAGCGGATTCCGACAGGCCGGATCGTTCGGCCAGACTACGCCAAGTCCTTCTTGCTTCATCCTTGTCGCCCAGCATTGCCGTCGACAAAATATAGCTTATCTCCAGTCCAGGTGTGGTGCCCGGCGCCGAGTCCATATATTGTGATGATAGCCGCTGGGCCGCTTTTGCGTCCCCGCGGCGAAATTTTTGCATCGCCAAAGTTGCAGCGACAACCAGATCGGCATCGGGATCCATTTGCAAAGCCCTCGTCGAATAGGCTTCGCCCTCCGGCATTCTGCATGCCAGCATATATAAGCCCAAATAGCCCATTATTCTGGAATTCAGTGGATTGAGCCGGACCGCGCGTCCCCCCCAGGCCACGCCTCTGCGACAGTCACCTTCAAAAAATGCGCTCTGGGCAACGGCAAATGTTGCTGAGGCACTATCATTGTCAAGTTTTGCGGCTTTCAGCGCGAAATCCCTGCTGATGCCGTCAATGTCATGCGGACCACCAAATTGCTCGGACAGATTTTTGGCGACAACAAGCATGCTCATCAAATAGGAGTCATTGGGAAACTGCTTCGCGGAAACCTCCATGCACTGCAAGGCAGGCGTCAGAAGTTCCTTGTCACGGTAACGCATGAATTGGTGAAATTGCAGCAGGCAGGGATATCCCGGGGAATAATCGCCACGATATTTCGACAGTTCTTGCTGGGCGATCTTTCCATGGGGACTGGCGATAGCAACAACGGCTTGGTCAAGATCAGCTTCCAGCGCTTCAATTGTTCCCACCTCTATCGGGCTGGACCAGATCACCTCTCTTGTAGCATTGTCGACGAGACGAAGCTGAATGCGATCCGCGGATGCATTATAAATTGAAGATTCGAGCAAATATTCGGCACCGTTCTGTCCATCTATATCTTCATCAACGACCCGCAATTGATCGAACCTCTTCAGAGCACCTATAAGATAACTATGGGTCATCTGGGTCTTGGCACGCGATGAAGAACGGGTAATATTTTCAGCCCCCTCCACGATGATCGCCGGATAAGAGATTGTGGTTTCTGTTGTCGGTGCCGTCTGCCTCGAATAGAAAAAGACCCCAATTGCCGCCAGCATAGCGACGATAATGAAGACCCAGATATAGTCGCGAACGACCGACAAAAAACGGCTAGCAAGGCCTGTTTTGACATCTGCCGTCTTGGTGGAGGCTACTGCAGTCCCGGACGGTGATCCAAGCGGCTTTTCAATATCCGGACGAGGGTTACCCAGCAAATGAGCCGTTGTTTCTATCGGTTCATTGGGTCCCAGAACGATCTCATAATTGTGAAACGGTATAGAAAGCCGTTTTTCACCGTTTTCGCGCAGATAAAAATGATCGAGCATCCGCCGGAGACGGCCGATCTGCACGCGGGGATAGCTGTCAATCTGGGTATCAAAACCATCATCACGATCCAAAGCGTCAACCGCGATGGCGTAAGCCGTCAATGGCTTTCTTTCTCCCTGCAATTTATAATCGACCAGAAAATGCAGCAACTTGCTCATAGTCGGAGAACGCGCAAATTCGGGATCGCAAAGCAGCCGGTCGCGTTCAAGGCAGAGTTGAAGTTTTTCTTCTTCGCTTAAAATTGGCAAGGTCCTCTCGTGCTAAGCAGCGACCTCCCCGATTTAACCTGTTTAGAGCAAGCGATGCTGTCAACTGCTAATAACCCGCTTCTCCCAATATGGTTCCAGAGCGGGGCAAGAATGCCTGAAAATCACGATGATTTCCGATCCTCAGGTGTGCTCAAGTCAACAAAGCAACCAAAGATTCCCAGAACCTTTCCGTCCCCGCCTATCTGGCAAGTGCCACGGGCCAGAACCGGAAGTTCATTTCCTTGCTCGGTAATGATTCGAGCGCGGAATTCGAAATCTTCACCTTCCTCAAGCGCAAGCTGAACAGCCGATTCAACCATATGTCGATCATTCGGATGATAATAACTAATCGCGTTTTCGAGCATCGGGTTGCCCAGAGATTGCCGACGTTCATGCATGTCAAAAATATAGTCCGACCATCTTACCACATTTGTCGCTGCATTCATATGCCAGGAACCAAAGCGGCCAACATCTTCTGAAATTTCAAGCGTCAGCTGGCAGCGTTCGAGTTCAACTCCAACAGACCTCAAGTCAGCCTTTGTTTTTCGCAACCCAAAAACCAAAATGACAATGACGACACACAAGGCCAATGCCAGTGAATATGATAAATAGACTGACAACATAGACCGACCACATCCCCGCATCTCAACGGGATTATTTCCCATTGTGACGACCATCAATTTAGTGCTGCAGTATTTTTTTAGCAAAGTCAGCACAATTTTGGTAAATTCCTGAATCGGACAATATTGCAATGATGACTAAAAAGTTCTTAATATTGATATGGTTTCGCGATATTAATGCATAACTTCGATCCTGTTATATAGCAAAATTCCGGTGACGATCACGAGAAGCCTCTGCCAGGGCCAAACAACATCGCGAGCATGTAACGGCTGGATCCGTTACGGAATAACCGGAAAAAGAGCTCAGATACTCAGCTAAGGGGAGATTTGGCGGCAGCCCGCTCTTCATCAAACGCGCGCAATACGATCGTGCCGATCGATAATGGGACATCATTGGCATCGCGAATGCTTACTTTGTAGAAAAATTTCGATGTGGCTTTGAACTGAACGAGAGCTTCAGTTGCTGTATCCACTTTATCAATCAAGATTTCCTTATCCCGATCATCATGTCCGATAACCTGATAAGGCAAAAAATTTGATGGAGAATCAATGGTATCCGCTGCTTCTTCACCGCGGTTGAGGGCGACAAGATCGGGAGTTTCGATCTTGTCTGTCTTATAGAAAGTCGACAACCAAATCATCATGTCATCCAAAGGAAGTCGCTGAGAAAATACGATACCGACGCGATCGCCCAATTGCCAGCGCACGGCACCACTGATATCCAGTAAATCCGGTACGGACAGACGCAAGTTTTTACCCATCTCGAAAGAATAGTCTGTTCTTACACAAATACCCGCGGGCGAGATATCGCATATATCAGCGTGGATCAGTTGCGATCCCATATAGAGGTTGATCGGATACTGCATCGCTATACGCGGCAGACGTGGAACTCGCCCGGACTTGTCAGCGGTTGGTTTGGATAATGTCTCTGCAACGTTGATGGGCTCAAAAAACTCGACGCCGGCCTGTGACTCGTTACGCCACCGCACTGTGCCGGTCAGTTCTTGGTCTTCGTTCAAAATAGCCGAGATTTGCTTCCCCAGATCAAAATTGGAATGCACTTCAACCATCATGCCGGTGGCAGAGAGATTTTTGATGAAGCCCCACCCTTCGCCGGATTCTGCTCTAATCTTGGCAAGGCGAAGCATCGCAATATGCCGATCCTGTTTCCGCCGTTCCGCTGGAGTCAAAACAAAATCGGCGGGCTCCGTCGGGGGTGTGACAGCTTGAATCGCATTTTTCATTTACTTGACTTTCATTCTGTAACGGATGGAGAAACGCTCATATTTTTCATTGACCGGCATCAGCGCACCGCGCGGACGGAGTTTGATATGAGTAACATTCTGATCAAATCCATCAGCATCAGCGACGGGAGTATAATCGAACGTCGCGCCACCATCGCTGGAAAATTCGATGGAATCCGTCAAACTGGCGAGGCCATCAAAGCCGAATTCCAGACCGCTATCATTATCGATGAAAGCAGCCGGTCCAGTGCCGGCCTGAGACAGATCCCCCACGAAAAGCGATAGCTGATCGGGGATCATATCGATAATGGCAAAGGATGTTGCAGGAGAAGCATTGTCCAACGGACCCGTCACGGAAACGGAATAGTCGACCAAGGCTCCCGGAACCGCCCGCGCGGCATCACCCATTCCGACCGGGCTGGTAACAATGCTGCTTGAAAGTGCGATGGCGACATTCTCGCCAGAACCGGCCTCCGCCAAGGATGGTGCTGGCGCAGCAAAATACGCCAGCGCGATGGCCAACGGGAGAATATGCGGACGCCGTGTCTCACATAGCTCCTGAACGCCAGATCCTGTCTTTGTTTCCTCATATTCCGTGAGGGATTTCAGCATAGAATTTTCCATATTTTCCTGCTTACTGTAATTCTATCAAGTGTAATTCGCACGATTCAGCAATGCCGTGATCAGCCTCGACACCTGTCAGATTCGTGCAGTCACGATGTGTCGTGCGTCTCAGGACAGTCAGTGTGTTGTCATATGGTTTGGCTGCAGCCTGCGCTGTAGCAATCATTGTGAACGGCTTGAGGACTCTTGCGCTCGCTACAACGGTAGCACGGCCATTTCCCTTAACAATCGGATCCGTCTGCTTTGCTTCAGATGCCAGTGCGGGCAAGCCAGTCAAGGCCAGGACAGATAATATAGCTAGCGGAACGAATTTCGCGCAGCACAATGAGCGCAAAAAAACGACATTCCGTTCTACCAATATTGATCCGGTTGACTGCATGAAACTTCCCACAACTTACGTGCAAGCGGGAAGCACTCGGGCGTCTGTCCGAAGGTGGAGCGGATAATTTTCATTATCCACTCCACCAGGAAACAGTCGATACGATACTGACCAGAATATCGCACCAACGCCGGGACAACTGTGGTGCTTGATTGGGTTACCACAGACCAGAGCCGAGTTGCCCCACTTGCCCATCCTTTCTGTCGAAACATCGGGATGTTATGCAGTTAGATACGGCTATTGTTACAGTATGTTACGGCGTCGTACTTGTAACCATCTATATTTAAAGGATTATATTTTTAAACGTGTAGCCTTAGGTCACGAGCATTAACTCTTTCTTCATACAGGTTATTATCTCGTTTACACTGTATCATGCCGACGGGTGACATTTGAACACATTTCGAAGCGCACTTCTCCTGTATCAATCAATGTGCAAGCACGACCGGTTATGGAATCTGCTTGGTTGGCTGGTTTTACCAACGGGATTGCACGACCATTTTGACTTCGTCAAAACGCCCCGGGCAAGACCTAAATGATCGAGTTCACCTCTGCCCGGTTAATCGCGACGGCAGCCAGAATGGATTGTGCAAAACTGTGCAGAGTATCATCCCGCGCGCCCATGATGACAATGCGGTCGCCCGCTCGCGCAATCGCGGCTATTCTGTCGCCACAATCCTCTCGTGTAGCGAAATATTCTGCCGTGCCACCCGCAGCGGCTATCGCATCAACGATCGATTCACTGCCAAGCGTCCGATCGACGGTGCCGCCGAAATATACCGGATCGCACAATATGACACGATCATCGCCGTTGAGATATTCGCTAAAAACCCCGGCAAGCTCTGCACCCATTTTTTGGATCGGTCCAAATCCGTGCGGTTGAAAGAAAGCAATAACCCGGCCAGGAAAAGCCTTCAGGGTGGCAAGAGTCGCGGCAATCTTGTCGGGATTATGACCGAAATCGTCGATCACGCTAATCTCGTTCTCTGTTCCGACGATATCAAATCGGCGAGCCAGACCCTTAAACGTTTCAATCGCCGCTATCGCAGTGTCGATCGGCACGCCGTTCGCACAACAAGCCGCAACGGCTGCCAGTGCATTGGCGATGTTATGCTTGCCCGGTACTTGTAGAGATATCCGGTGATCTGCACCGTCAGTCCGCAAGGTGAAGCTGCTGCCAAGCGATTGCTCCTGGACTTGCACAGCCCGAAAGTCGGAACCTTCGGAAAATCCGAAGCTGGATGATTTTGCCAAACGGCAAGAGGCAACCAGCATGCGCGATTCTTCGTCATCATGGTTCCAGATCGCATGCCGGGACTTCGCTATGAAATCGCCGAACAATATTCTCAGCTCTTCAAGGCTCTTGTGATCCAGACTGACATTGTTGAGCACCGCTATGTCAGGGTCGAACAGAGCGATCGAACCATCGCTTTCGTCGACTTCGCTGACCATCAAATCGCCATTGCCGACGCGGGAACTGGCAAAAGGGGCGTCGTCATTGACAAAATTCTTCATCACCGCGCCGTTCATGATCGTCGGATCACGGCCCGCCTCGGTCAATATCCAGCCGATCATTCCGGTGACAGTGGACTTGCCGCTGGTGCCGCCGACCGCGATGCTCTGCGGCACCGCATTGAAATGCTCTGCCAGTAGCTCGGCCCTCGTCATTCGTTTGCAACCGAGTGCGATGGCTTGTGCGACATCCGGTACACTGTCTTCGATCGCGGCAGAGGCTATCAATATCTGGCGTCCATCAACCAAGCCGCTGCCATCCTGCTGGAACAGCTTGATTCCGCCATCCTGCAGCCATCGGAATTTATCAGCCAGTCGCCCCTGGTCCAGCGCCCGGTCGGACCCTGCGACCTGCGCACCCGCCGCTTTGACAATCATCGCCAGAGGCAACATTCCGGAACCGCCGATTCCACAAAAATAATAGGATTTGTCTTCACTCATTTTTTCGCGCTATTGCTTCTCGATCTATTTGGCAATGGCGCAAGGAACAAAATCAATCTCTTCAACCCTACGCATCGGTATTTGTGCGCCGTCGACTCCGTTTTCACAGACAGGGGCCGAACGTGTCCTCGCGCTTGCCGCAAAGAGCCATCCGGAAGCGGAATTGATATTCGACGAGCAGTGCTTTTTCGAGCACGGACATTTTGCAGGCAGCGACGAACAAAGGCTCGACAGTTTCGTCGCCCTGGCTAACGATCCGACTATCGACGCCATCTGGTTTGCCCGCGGCGGCTATGGTGCCGCACGGATTGCGGAATCCGCGATTACTCGACTGGACAGCAACGCGAACCGCAAGACATATCTCGGATATAGCGATGCGGGCAATATGCTGGCCGCACTCTATCGAGCAGGCATTGGAGCGGTCGCCCATGGCCCCATGCCTTCCGATATCGCCAGAACCGGCGGCGAGGACGCCATAAGGAGAGCTTTGGACTGGATCGTTCATAAAAAGCCGGATGCCCTCGAGCCAGACCTGAACCCCGGCCACAAGCACGCTGCGTTCAATCTTATGACGCTTGCGATGATGACCGGAACAAGGCTGATGCCCGATCTGCGAGATCATATTCTGATCATCGAGGAAATATCCGAATATTTATATGCCTTTGACCGCGCGATGTTTCATCTATGCAGCAATTTGACGGATCACGGCCTGACCGGCATCAGATTGGGTCGCGTCAGCGATATTCCCGAGAATGACCGCCCCTTTGGCGAAGACGCGGAAGCGATTGCCGAGCGATGGTCCCGGCAGAATGGTATCGCCTTCCTGGGCCGGTCAGATATCGGCCATGATGCCCGGAACCGCGTTGTACCGTTTGGAACATTCGACATCTGAGATATCAGCAGGAACAGACCGGTCCTGCCTTCAGCACCCAGCCTGAATTCAAGAAGCTTTTTCAATGTCTACATTGTCTCGCTCGTGAACAAACTCCGGTACCAGCGACTTGAGCAATGTTACGGCAGTTCTCGGATCCCGGCAGTCTATCAGGCTCACAATTAGCTCATTTAAAGAATCTGCCGCAATATAGGTTTCATGCGCCTTCATAATGCGTGCATGCTGCGTCGGTTGCGGATCATTTCCGATGATCAGTTCTTCATAGAGTTTTTCGCCCGCCCGTAGGCCAACTTCGACAATTTCGATATCGCCTTCAGGGTTACTATCGTCCCGAACCGTCAACCCCGATAACCGGACCATCGTTTCGGCGAGATCGAGAATCCTTACGGATTTGCCCATATCAAGCACGAAAACTTCGCCACCCTTGGCCATGCCTGCCGCTTGAATAACCAGCTGAGCCGCCTCCGGAATAGTCATGAAATATCGGGTGACGTTGCGATCCGTCAGAGTGATCGGGCCACCCTGTTCGATTTGATTGCGAAACAGAGGTACCACAGAACCGCTGGAACCCAGGACATTGCCAAACCGGACCATGGAAAACCTGGTCGAGCCATTTTTCTCGGCGAAATTCTGAATTACCTGTTCAGCCGCGCGCTTCGACGCGCCCATCACATTGGTCGGCCGCACCGCTTTGTCGGTGCTGATGAGGATAAAATCGCTGACCCCTGCGTCTTCCGCGGCCGCCGCCAGGGTTTGCGTGCCCAATATATTATTGCGAATGCCTTCTACAGGATTGGCCTCGACGAGCGGCACATGCTTATATGCTGCCGCATGGAACACCGTATCCGGCTGCCACAGGCTGAATATTTCCCGTAGCCTGACTGTATCAACAACCGAGCCCAGAGCCGGTATCAGCTCCAGTTTTGTTTTGCTTTGCGTTACCAGCAATTCCCGCAGTTCTTTTTCGATCTGGTAGAGCGAATATTCTGACAGATCCAATAATATCAGGCGATGGGCTCCCGACTTCGCGATCTGCCGGCAAAGCTCCCCGCCGATAGACCCCCCTGCTCCCGTCACCAAAACTGTCTTGCCGACAATCGTCCGCCCGAACAGCAACTCATTCGGCCTCACGGGCTCGCGACCAAGCAAGTCTTCGATCTCGAGTTCACGGATATCGCTGAAGGAAACCTTACCCGCAATGATCGCTTTCATGTCCGGCAATGTCTGGACGTGGACTTTAAAGGCGCGAATTTGATCGACAATCTGGCGGCGTTTTTTCCGGTTGATCGAGGGCAGCGCCAACAAGATATCCGTAATCTCGCGCTTCTTGATCAGTTCCGGCAGATGCTCGCTCCAGAAGACCCTATATCCATCAAGTCTTTGGCCATCGAGGCGGCGATCATCATCGACATAACCACATAACCGCATGCCAGGTTCAGATCGCATGGAGGTGGCGAGTTGTTGTCCGGCGCTACCGGCACCATAGATCAGAACATTTTTAACCTCGCCCGCAAAGCGATTGCGGCCAAGAATATCGATCATCAGATATCTTGCCGCGATTCTGACAAAGCCGACCATGATGAAAAACACCACGGGTTGAATAACCCCGATTGTTCGCGGCACGCCGTCCAAGCCGACCATGATGAATATAAATGCAACCAGGACAGAATATATCGCGAAAGCGCGGACAAGGGTCTTCATCATACCAGTGCCAGCGTAGCGGAAAATTGCGCGATAAACTCCGCTCAGAACAAAGACGGGGACCATCGTCAAAAGACAAATCAGCAGGATTTTCTGTACGGCAATATCCCACAGCACCCACACGCCAATGCGAAGAGAATAGGCAATCCAGATCGACTGCACGCACAATAAAATGTCGAGCAGGAACACAATCGTCTTTTTCTTCCAGCGTGCAAGCTGGGCAATTCTCTCTAATAACAATGTGATAACAGTTGTGATATTTTCGATCATTTACTTCTCAAAGCTGACATTCCGTTTACAGACATGTGACGCCAAATGGCTATTTATCGATCAGAGTCGAATAGGCCAAGCACTTTAAAAATACTTATCTACCCGCTAATTGTCATGATTTTCTGATGTTGGATTTGAATCATCATGCCTTTCGATCGCTATTTAAAGATACATTCACATCATCCTTTGCAAAAGGCGAACTAGCATGAACGAGCAGCGATGAACTTGACCTAGATTAACCTACGGGCCACAAGCCGCCAGATTTTTCATGATTAGACTGCAAATATTCGAGGAAATTTAATGAAAATTGCAATGATTGGTTCGGGCTATGTTGGCCTGGTTTCCGGCGCCTGTTTCGCTGATTTCGGCCATGATGTAGTGTGCGTCGACAAAGACAAAAACAAAATATCGAACCTCGACAAAAATGTCATGCCGATTTTCGAACCCGGTCTCGCCGATTTGGTTAAACGCAATGTTGATGCCGAACGTCTGTCTTTTTCAACCGATCTGACGGCTTCGGTGAAAGACTGTGACGCAATCTTTATCGCCGTGGGGACCCCTTCCCGCAGAGGCGATGGTCATGCTGACCTCAGCTATGTCTATGCGGCCAGCGAAGAAATCGCGGATGCCATTACCAAACGGACCGTGATCATAACCAAATCAACCGTTCCTGTGGGAACCGGTGACGAAGTTGAGCATATACTCGAGAAGAAGCAACCACGGGAGCAGTTCGCAGTGGTTTCCAATCCCGAGTTCCTGCGTGAAGGCGCCGCCATCCGTGATTTCAAACAGCCCGACCGTATCGTTATCGGTACAGAAGATGATTGGGCAAAAGACGTGATGACCGAGATTTACCGCCCGCTGTTCCTCAATCAATCACCAATATTGTTTACCGGACGGCGCACTGCGGAACTGATCAAATATGCCGCGAATGCCTTTCTGGCGACAAAAATCACGTTCATCAATGAAATCGCCGATTTGTGCGAGAAAGTTGGCGCCGACGTCCAGGAAGTTTCCCGGGGGATCGGCCTCGACAACCGGATAGGATCGAAATTCCTGCACGCTGGCCCGGGATATGGCGGCAGCTGTTTTCCCAAAGACACGCTGGCTTTGATGAAAACGGCGCAGGACAATGATAGTCCGGTTCGCATCGTCGAAGCCGTGGTGCAAGTGAATGACCAGCGCAAACGCGCCATGGGTCGCAAGGTCATTCATGCGCTCGGCGGTGATGCGCGGGGGAAAAAAGTGGCTCTGCTCGGCCTTACATTCAAGCCCAATACCGACGACATGCGAGACGCTCCATCGATCGCCATCGCACAAACATTGGTCGATGGTGGAGCCGACGTGACTGCATATGATCCCGAAGGCATGAAACTGGCGAAAGAGATCATGCCGGAAGTCGAGATGACGAATAGCAGCTATGATGCTGCAAAAGATGCGGATGCGGTCGTCATCGTGACTGAATGGGATGCATTTCGCGCGCTGGATCTTGAAAAACTCGCACAAGTCATGAAAGGTAACGTGCTGGTCGATTTGCGGAATATATATAATCCCGCAGAAGTTGCGCAGATCGGTTTGGCATATACAAGCGTCGGGCGAAACCAGTGAGCCTTGATATCAGGTCATGAAGCTAAAACGGAAATTCGTTGAGAAACCTTGGGGTCAGGAAATATTGCCTGATATTTTTGGTGCCGTAAGTGGACGGAAAATTGGAGAAATCTGGTTTGAAGCTCCGAAAACTATCACCCCTCAACTCATGACTAAATATCTTTTCACTAGTGAAAAGCTCTCCATTCAGGTGCACCCCAACGACCGGCAGGCACGGAGGCTTGGCTTGCCGCACGGTAAAGCAGAATGCTGGTATATATTGGACGCAAAACCAGACGCCGTATTGGGCCTGGGTTTAAAAAAGCCCGTAAGCGCTACCAAGCTAAGAACTGCCGCAATATTGGGAGAGATAGAGCAGCTCATTGAATGGAAGCCGACCCAAAAAGGTGACTTCTACTACGTGCCGCCGGGAACGATCCATGCGATTGGCCCCGGCATTTCACTGGTGGAAATTCAGCAAAACATCGATGTCACCTATCGCATTTACGACTACGGGCGCCCGCGCGAACTTCACCTCGAGGAAGCGATGGCGGCAGTCAAACTATCATCTTATGACCCGAAATATAGTCTGGAAATTCCGGCGGACAAATCGACCCGTCTTCCGGTTGGCGCGGCATTCGAATTATTCCAGATCATCGGTACTGACGATCAGATATTGTCACAAACTGCGAGCAAGGAATGGCAGGTCATCCCTCTGGAAGGATCTACCAATGTTCGCGGAAAACTGATCAAGGCCGGCGAATGTGGTATATGCCCGCAATTGTCTGATATAGACTTCTCCAATAATGAAAAATCCCTTGTCGCCTGTATAGTGCCGTGAGATCCTGATCATGCCGCAAACAACACTCATTACACCCGTCATATTGTCCGGTGGCTCCGGAACCCGGCTATGGCCCCTTTCGACTCAAGAAAAACCCAAGCAGTTCCTTAATCTTCTTGGTCCACTCAGTATGTTTCAGCTAACGTTTCAGCGTTGCGCGGATAACGCTGTCTATCGTAATCCAATCATTGTAGGCGCTTCCGGCCATGCTGATATCATACAGGAGCAGATGCAGGAGATAGGCGCGCCGCCCAGCACGATCATATTGGAGCCCTGTGCCCGCAACACCGCGCCCGCGATTGCGCTTGCCGCACTCGCCGCCGAGAATCCCACTGATTTACTGCTGGTAATGCCAAGCGATCATATCATCAAAAATGTCCCGGCCTTTCAAAAGGCGGTGCAGGATTCAATTTCGGTCGCCCAAGCCCGCTGGTTGTTAACATTTGGCATCGAACCCACCGGACCAGCCACGGGTTATGGATATATTCAGCAGGGCGACAAGATTGTCGGAAGTACCAGAAGCCTGGCCGCGAAAAAATTTGTCGAGAAACCCAATCAGGAAAAAGCCGAAAAAATGCTCGTGGATGGTGGCTATTTCTGGAACGCGGGAATATTCCTGTTTCGGGCAGACGCCTATCTGGCCGCCATGGAAGAACAGTCCCCCGAAATGCTCAAGGCTTGCAGAGCGGCAATGAGCGGAGAACGGACAGAAAACGGGATTTGCTATCCTGACGCCGATGCATTTTCTTCAGCACCTTCGGATTCCATTGACTATGCGATCATGGAAAAAACAGCAAAGATTGCGGTTACCCCCGTCAATCCCGGATGGTCGGATGTGGGTAGTTGGGATTCTCTATTCGATATATCCGACAAGGATCCAGATTCGAATGTCATCTTCGGCAGGGCCGAAACAATTGGTTCGAACAACAACCTGATCCACAGTCACGACCTAGACGTCGCCGTTCTTGGCGTCGAAAACTTGATCATCGTCACTCATGGAAACAAGGTCGTGATTTTACCCCGAGGGCAATCTCAGGATGTAAAAAAAATCGCGCAGAAGCTTGAGGACAAGAGTTAGGTCAAAGGCATACACTCGTTCGATTTATCGGAATTCTGATTAATGCCAGTCTTTCCGGTCAGCCAACGCGGCCAAAATCTTGCAATCAGCAAGAGTGCTGATGGTAACAAAAGCGTATTCCAAATGTCCCTGATCGCCTCGTCATAGAATTCTTGCCTAACATGCGAGGCTTCCGGGAAATTGCTATAATCGGAATATTCATTGATCAAAGCAACCACTCCGACAAGCAGCCAGGGGATGGAGCTCCCAAGCGATCGTCGGCAGAATAATGCGGCGATTAATTGAACCCCAACACCTGCATATATATGCAGGGAGTCACGATCCAGTCCGGTCGACAATTCCAGCCATTGTTTAAGTTCAATCCATTGCATGGAAATCCGATTGGTCCAGCCGGAAGCAGGGGTCAATGTTTTTCCGGTCATCCGCGCCTTATTGGCCCGGCTTCTCTTTCCAGGGAAAGCCGGTTGCAATCGGTATGACAAGAAAGACTATTGAGATTGCAATCGGGTATGCGTAGAAGAACAATCCATCTATCAATGAATATGCAGATATCGTCGTAAAACCCATCACCGATATCAGCCTCACATATGATGGACTTTTCGCAATGAAAAATGCTGCGTAAACCGCGAGCCCCATCAAGGCCAAAAAAGACAGACCACCAATCACTCCCCAGTCGAACAAGAACTGAAGAATGCTATTGTGAGGATGTTTGAAGATGCCGGCAGCATTCGTACTAACAATTTGAAACTGGAAGGGGCCGTATCCAACCAAGGGCCGCTGAACAATCAATTGCCACGCTTCGATCCAAAAACTAATTCGTCCCGATGAAAATTCACCCGGATCTGAACTTGTATTCCAAAATCTCTGTAAAGCGCCAAACGCATCGTGGCGTGGCAACGGTGCAAGAATGGAAATCAGGGCACCGGAAATTGCCGCCAAAGCAGCTTTTGACAAGAACCGGAATGATCGCATTTCGGAAAAGCAGACAAAACACACCACAAATGCGACCAATATTCCAAATACGGGACCCCGGGAGCCTAGCCAAAGCAACAGCGCCGAATTCACAATTATAAGCAGAATATGCGTTTTCACGAATTCTGACGGTTTAGCAGCTATACTGGCTAGACTAATCGCGATGGCAGGCGCAAAAATATATCCCGTATGCCTTATGTTGGCGAAGCCCGGCAAATAAGAAACCCACTCCATATCACCATCAAGTCCTTTGGCATTGGCGAATACATATACGGTCAATCCAGCAACAGCGGCCGCTGTAGACAATATGATTGCCAGTTTCTCAAGACGAAGCGCTTCGAACCCAGCCTCACGGATCAGGTAAAGGATCGCTATGGAAAAGAGAAGATGGACGAACCAGACACCAGCTCCCAGAATCGCTACCTCGGGATTGGCGTCCGCAAAAAAAGTTGAAATGCATAAGAATAGCAACCATGAACTCAGCAGTATCTGAGCAGAAAGCGGTAGATTGCCGACAAATTTTGCGAAACTCAAACCTCGAACCACCGCAACGATACATATGACGATTTCTACATAAATCGCCGGCAGAAAAAACAGTCGTGCCGTGCTTTGCCACTCGGAGAAACTACCATCCCAGGACGTCAGGAACGTTACATGAAAGAGAGGCAATATAAAAATGGCCGCAATGCATATGAAGGCGGCATGCGATGACAGCACTTTTCCGACAGGAATTCCGCGTAATTTCTGACTTTCATTCAACTTTCTGAACTCCCGGAAAAGCGTCAAGTGCTGGCGACGATAAGTGATCTCTACCTTTTTATAGTTAACAGGAACTTATCAAAGTAGATTACTATTTGGATGCATACAGACATCACCGAACCGCCTCTCAAACAAAGATGAAGAATCTTCGTCTGCCAAATTGCACCGAAGGAAAATTCCGTTATCCTTCCCAGATCAGTTTGCACTGCGTTCCGCATTGGATATAGCGCTAACATGACACAGCTAAAATTCCGCCCTCGCCGATCCTGCCTGTACATGCCGGCCTCTAACGAACGGGCGCTGGAGAAGGCAAAGTCTCTGGCCGCCGACACGATTATTTTCGATCTGGAGGATGCAGTGGCTCCGGATGCCAAGGAAGCAGCCCGAGAGCAGGCCTGCGCTGCGCTGCAGTCCGGTGAATATGGTGACCGCGAACTCGTCGTGCGAATCAATGCGATGGACACGCCCTGGTTCGCCAGGGATCTCAAACAAGCCTGCCTCAGCCAGGCCGATGCCATCCTGGTGCCCAAAATATTGAGCGCGGATGACATCATCCAGATCAGTCGTTCGATTGACGAGATCGGCACAGACCTCACCACCCGTTTATGGGCCATGATAGAGATGCCGCAGGCGATATTGAATCTGGGAGACATTGCCGCGCTTGGCCCGAACACCCGACTGACATGTTTTGTCATGGGCTTCAATGATCTGGCAAAGGAAATGCGGGCACAGCATGACCGCTCCATATTCGGTCCGGTCATGACCCAGGCGGTTATCGCCGCACGGGCTTATGGCATCAACATTATCGACAGCGTCTACAATGACTTCAACGATCCCGATGGCCTTGAAAGGGAATGTCTGGAAGCCAGAAAGCTTGGTTTTGATGGCAAGTCGCTGATCCATCCTGTGCAGATCGAGACAGCGAACCGGATCTTTGCCCCGGATGCGGAAGCTATTGCCGAGGCAGAAGCGATCATCGCGGCGTTTAAAGACCCCGTCAACGCCGGCAAAGGCGTAATCGTCGTTGACGGGAAGATGACGGAGCTTTTGCATCTCAAACAGGCAAAACAGCTGGTAGAGACTGCTGAAGCGATCGCAGCTTTGGGTAAATAGCCGGTTCGCACTCGACAAGCCGTCAAAAAACCGTTTAAGTAGTCAATTGAAATGGATTTGACGGGGCATCAATGCCCTGCCCTTTGGAGAGCAGAGATGGAAGCATTGGAAGCAGCCGCTGGCGAAGTCAGCAAAGACGAAATCATGAAGCTTTTTCAGGCCCAACGCGATGCGTTTCATGCCGAATTGCCGGTGAGCTTTGACTCCCGGATGGATCGGATCAATCGCACAGCCAAGATGATCATCGAAAATAAGGATGCGCTTTGCGAAGCCGTCTCCAATGACTTTGGTCATCGCAGCAGCGTGCAGACCGTGATGACCGACCTGATGTCGATCGTCGGTCATGCCAAGGACCACAAGAAGAATCTGAAAAAATGGATGCGACCCGAGAAGCGCAAGATGGATTTCCCGCTCGGCCTGCTGGGGGCCAGCGGACAGGTCGAATATCAGCCAAAGGGCGTCGTCGGCGTTATCGCGCCGTGGAATTTCCCGATCAATCTCGCCTTTGACCCGGCGATCGGTGCCTTTGGTGCCGGCAACCGGGTGATCATCAAATTTTCCGAATTCTGCCCCGAGACGGGTGAACTGGTAAAGAAACTGGTCGCCGAATATTTCGCGCCCGAGGAAATGACCATCATCACCGGCGGCCCGGAAACCGGCAAGTCCTTCTCCGAAATTCCGTGGGATCACCTGATCTTCACTGGCGGTGGCGGAATTGCCAAACATGTGATGGCAGCAGCAGCGCAAAACCTCACCCCGGTCACGCTGGAACTCGGCGGCAAGTCACCGACCATCATCGGACCCGATGCGGATATCCAGAAGGCGACCCAGCGCATCGCCATGGGCAAGATGATGAATGCCGGGCAGATCTGTCTGGCGCCGGACTATCTGCTGGTCCCGCAGGACAAGGAAGATGCCGTTGTCGAAGGTATCGTATCGAATGTCGCGGAGCAATATCCGACCCTGATCGCCAATGACGACTATACGTCTGTGATCAACGGCCGGCATAAGGAGCGTCTGCAGGGACTGATCGACGATGCGGTGCAAAAGGGCGCAAAGCAGACGATCGTCAATCCCGGTGACGAGGATTTCTCCAACACCAACAGCAACAAGATGCCGCTCACCGTGTTGCAGAATGTCAATGACGACATGCGGGTAATGCAGGAAGAGATTTTCGGCCCGGTGCTTCCGGTGAAGACCTATCGCAATCTTGACGAAGTGATCGACTATGTGAACGATCATGACCGGCCGCTCGGACTATATTATTTCGGAGAAACGGAAAGCGACAAGCGCAAGCTGCTCGATCGCACCATTTCCGGCGGTGTCACGGTCAATGACGTGATCTTTCATATTGCCCAGCATGACCTGCCGTTCGGCGGGGTCGGACCTTCCGGCATGGGTGCCTATACCGGTCCGGACGGCTTCAAGGAATTCAGCCACGCCAAGGCTGTCTATCGTCAGCCGAAGATCAACATTGCCAAAATTGCCGGTTTCCTTCCCCCTTATGGTGCGGGTACGGAAAAGACCATGAAGCAACAGATGAAACTCTAGCGTCAGGCAAATATGGCAGATTTTCCGCTAGCGGGACTCAAGGTCCTGGATTTTTCGCGCGTCGTGGCTGGCCCTTATGCCACGCGCATGCTCTCGGACCTTGGCGCGGAGGTACTGAAGGTTGAACCCCCGGAAGGCGATGTGACGCGCAAGCTCGCCAGGCGGGAAAGCGGGGTTAGCGGCAATTATCTGCAGCTCAATATCGGCAAGAAGAATATCTGCGTCGACTTGAAAGCCGAAGGGGCGCGCGATCTGATCCACAGACTCGCCGCCGAGGCGGATATTGTCGTCGAGAATTTCCGGCCGGGTGTCATGGACAAATTCGGCATCGGCTGGGACGACCTGTCAAAGGTCAATCCCCGCCTGGTGATGCTCTCCATTTCCGGCTATGGTCAGAATAGCCCCGAACGAGCCCGCGCAGCTTATGCACCGGTGCTGCATGCCGAAAGTGGCATAATCGCCCGGCAAGCGGAAATGAGCGGCGGGAAACCGACCGATATGCAATTTGCGATGGCCGATAGCTACAGCTCTCTGCACGGAATTATCGCGATATTGTCAGCCTTGCGCACGCTCGACCAGACCGGTGAAGGCCAATATGTCGATCTCGCCATGGTCAATGTGCTGCATTCGGCCGATGACTATGCCCATTTCGCGCTCGATGATATCTGGCCGAAAGCGCCCGAAACTCTGGTCTGGGACGCGCCGGAACAGCGCCAGATATTGATCACCGGTGATATGAAATGGCTGTGGATCATGTTTTCAACGAAAGACGGCCTGCAGGATCCGACGCCGGAAGGTGCGGACATTCCAACGAAAGTACGGCTGCGCAATGAAGCGATGGAGAAGCACATCCTTTCCTATGACAGTTTCGATGCGCTAACCTGTGCCCTTGACCGGCTCAACCTCGCCTGGGGTGAAGTCTTTCCCTTTGGCCCGGACATCTACGAACAGCCCAGCGTCAAAGCCAATGGCGTCGTGGTCGATGTGACCGATGATGAAGGCAATGCCCGCCGGACCATCCAGTCACCCTATCGCTTCTCGAAATCGAAAAGCGGCATTGACGCCGATGCCAAAACCGCAAAACGCGGCGAACATAATGTCGCCGCGCTTCGGGATTGGTTGAATATGGATGATGAGGAAATCAGCGCGCTTGCCGAAAGCAAGGCGCTAATTTCCTGAAAGCTTAGGCTTCGCCGTTACGCGCCTGACGGCGTTTGAACGATTTCGCACCATTGTTCCAATGCTTCGGGCCGTCGCTCTTGGCTCCAGCGCCTGCGCTTGAACCCGGGCCGCCGCGTCCGGAACCGCCGCCGCCTGGACGACCTTTACGAGCGCTATGCTTGTTCTTGGGCGGTCCGTTACGGGTTGGCGTTGCGCCATATTTCTTGGGTTTCTGACCGTAGATGCGCGAAGCAACTTCTTCACGCGGCGGTTCGTCATAACCTTCCGGCAAAGGAATAACATCTGGCTTCACGCCGGTCAGTTTCACGACATCGCGCAGGAACTGACGCTCGTCCGGAGCGACCAGCGAGTAGGAAATACCGCTCGCGCCTGCCCGTGCTGTCCGGCCGATACGATGGACATATTGCTCGGATACGTTCGGCATGTCGAAGTTGATGACATGGGTAATGCCATCGACATCGATACCGCGCGCCGCAATATCGGTGGCGACAAGAATGTTGATCTTGCCCTTCTTGAAATCACCCAAAGCGCGTTCACGCTGAGGCTGGCTCTTGTTGCCGTGGATGGCCGCGGAGTGGATACCGACGGCCATCAGGTTTTTCACAACCTTGTCTGCACCATGTTTTGTCTGGGTAAACACCAGCATATGATCGGGATTTTCATTGTTGATGAAATCCTTCAGCAGGCGCTGCTTGTCGTCCTGATTGATATAGGTGACCTTCTGGTCAACCCGCTCGGCCGTCGTCGACTGCGGTGCAACCGAAACCTGGACCGGATTGGTCAGGAACTGGTCGGCCAGCTGCGAGATGGTCTTCGGCATGGTTGCCGAGAAGAACAGGCTCTGACGCTGTTTTGGCAACATCGGAACGATTTTCTTCAACGGAACAATGAACCCGAGATCAAGCATCTGGTCGGCTTCATCGAGCACCAGAATTTCAACTTTTGACAGGGTCAGATAGCGCTGATCGATAAGATCAAGTAAACGACCGGGGGTTGCGACCAATACGTCGACACCGCGTTCCAGGATGCGCTTCTGCCGGTTGATCGGCACGCCGCCAAAGGCGGAGGTTACGAAAAGGCCAAGACCTTTTGAATAGCCGGTCATGCTGTCGGCAATCTGCCGTGCCAGTTCGCGGGTTGGTGCAAGTACGAGCATCCGGCATTCGAAGCGACCGGCGCGTCGTTTGTCGTTCAGCAAATGATGAATGGATGGCAACGAGAAAGCGGCAGTCTTGCCGGTACCGGTTTGTGCGATGCCGAGAATGTCCTTGCCTTCAAGCGCCGGGGGGATCGCCTGCTGCTGGATCGGGGAAGGAGTGGTGTAGCCGCCTTCGGCCACGCGTTTTTGAATAGGTTCCGCCAATGCGAAATCAGAAAATTTAGTCAATTTTTTATACCTTGTAATAGCAGCAAGTTTCCAGCGCACAGCATGGAAGCTATACGCGTGTTCGCCGTCTGTTAAGACGACCCGCGTGATCAGGCTGCCGGAAAGAAAGAAGCAATGAAGGCGATAGGTTCGAGATGATCTTGCCATCTCTCACGCAGAACTTCCGCCAGACGGTCAATCGATATTGCCGCCCTTGCTGCGATGCAACATAGGTGTTTTTGAAATCATGTCAAGCGGCGTCGTGTCTCTAAGCGAATTTCCGTTCGGACGATCCTCTCCATGCTCCAGCCACAATTCCTGTCTATCCGCCGATGTCGAATAACAAATATGGACAAATAGTAATGCGGCATGACCGGTTTGAAAATATTGCAAGAACGGACCTTGTCGGCATATTGACTCTGGCCGTAGCCGAGCGTTGCCCCGATCCAGTCCAAAAGCCCGCAGAGCATGCTCAGTCTACCAAATTTAACCCAGTCTTGTGCATGCACATATCGAGTGCCATAGCGCACCATCGTTTGCCAACTTTCGAAGCCGGCAAGCGCAACGAAAGCCTACCCGGTTGCAAAGATGAGCGAGAAATGCCCGAAATCCCGAATTCCCAAGGAGCGAGCGAGAATTACAAGATAGGCGATCGAACATATAGCGTCGAAGCCTTCTCCCCCAAAAAGCCAGACAATGTTCGCGCCCATCCGTTTCAGGCCGGAGCCTTCTTGATGGCCGGTCACCACGTCATTTTTCATCGCCACGCCCCCTGGAGCATCGGCAGATCGAGCGCAACTGCGCCTGAGCAGCGGTATTAGACGATGACACAGGCAAAACGGATTTGCTTCCTGTTCAACCATGATCAAACGCATCAAATCGCGCATAGCCTGCCCATTGCCTTGGTTCTGGCTGAACGAGAGGGAGTTGCTGTAACGCTTGCCGTGACCAGCGACGCAATCGCCGGACAGATCGAACGGATCGCTGGCTCGTCCTTGTTACAAATGGAGATCGTTAGGCTTGATTTGCAATCCACTTTCTCCCGATTCACAAGGATGGCGTTTGACAAGATCGTGCCCGCCCGCAAACTGCTCATTTATCGTGATAATCTGGAATTTTTCCGTCAGTTCGATGCAATTGTGGTGACGGAGAAGACGTCGCTGATTCTCAAGACCCGTTACGGTCTGGACCAAGTTAAAATCATCCACACGCGGCACGGAGCCGGGGACCGCAGCATCGGATTTAACAAGGAAAGTGCGTTGTTCGACCTGTCGCTGGTCGCGGGCGAGAAGATTGCCCGCCGTCTTCAGGCAGAGGCGGGCGTCTCGCGGGAACGGATTGCAATTACCGGCTATGCCAAATTCGATCTCTATGCCGATGTCCGTGCGGACCTACCTTTTCCGGATTCCGACAAACCGACCGTCCTTTACAATCCGCATCCATCCCCTCGCCTTTCGAGCTGGTTCGCCATGGGGGAACGGGTGTTGAACGAGCTTACCGCATCGGACCGCTACAACGTCATTTTCGCGCCCCATGTAATGCTGTTCGCCCGCCGCAATGTCGTAACGATAGCACCTCCGGCATTTCGCCGTGTCCGTGCTCTTGCACCAGCGCTAACGGCGCGCACGAACTTGCTGGTTGATCAGGGCAGCGCAGCCTCGACCGATATGAGCTATACCAACGCAGCGGACATCTATATCGGAGACGTCAGCAGCCAGGTGTATGAATTCCTGCGCCGCCCGCGCCCGTGCCTGCATCTCGACGCGCATGGTGTCGATTGGCGCGACGATCCCAGCTATCTCCACTGGCACGCCGGGCCTGTCGCCGGACGACGCGCCAATATTGTCGAGGCGGTCGATGAAGCCATTGCCACGCATGGCGATTATCTCGCGTCCCAGCGCGCCATGCTGGCCGATACTTTTTCGATAACCGACGAAACCGCGGCTAACCGTTCTGCGCATGCAATATTGGACCTACTCAATGGATGATTTCGCAAGTCTCGATGGTCAGCGGGTCTGGGTCATGGCCAAAGGTTACCACCCGGACGAGGGTGGCATGCAGACCTATGCTGAGGGTGTCGCCGACGCTTACGCGGCGAGCGGAGCGGCGGTCACGGTGTTCACGCAAACCAGCGCCGGGCCGCGGGACTTTAGCGCGGGTGCTGTGCGCGTGATCGACATCGGGCCGGGCGGAGGCGCTAGCGTTCCGGTCCGGTTCTGGCGCGCGATGCGGCAGGAACTGCGGCTCAAGGGCGCGCCGCTGTTCACGCATGGCACAACCTGGCGCACATCGGTGCTGCCGATGGTCCTGCGACTCCCTTATGTTACCACATTCCATGGCCGCGAATTCATGTATGCGCGCGGCGCCATGCTGACTTTGATGCGGCTTGTTGCACGACGGGCGCAACGCTGTTTTGCCGTCAGCCATTACAGTGCCAACCAGCTTGTGGGCCGTCTGGCACCGCTCGCTACCGTTCCCTTGGTTGCATGGAATGGCCTGAGTGCCTGGAACCGCTCTGCCCGGAGCCCGCGCAAAGAAAACCACACGCCTCTGCTGGCCTCGCTCTGCAGGCTCGAACCGCGCAAGAATATCATTGCCTGCGTAAGAGCCTGCGCCACCTTGCGCGACAAGGGGTACGACTTCCGCTATCTTATTGCCGGACGCGGTCCGGACCTTGAAGCAATTAAAGCCGTTGTGGAAAGCTGCGCTTTGGAGGACTTCGTCGAAGTCGCCGGATTCGTATCTGCAGAACGCGCGGCACAGCTTTATGCCGACGCCGACATCTTCCTTCACCCGCAGGTGGCAGCCGATGACGGCCGCGATTTCGAAGGATTCGGCATCGCGATCGGCGACGCGATGGCGGCCGGGGCCGCTGTCATAGTCGGTGAGCAAGGCGGTGCAAAAGAACTGGTTGTTGAGGGTATTTCGGGGCTGATCGTCGACGGGGCCGACACCGATGCCATCGTCCAAGCACTGGAGCGACTATTAGCCGATAAACAGTCGAGCCAGAAAATGGGTCGAGCGGGCCAGCTTCGCGCGCGTGAATATTTCACCTGGAAACGGCACATTGCGGTCATCTTGAGCGCTATCGACTTGAACTGCTGAAACATGCCGACGTCCAGCAACGGGCATGGGCAATTCGCTGGCCTCGCTTGCTCGACCCATACCCACTGCCCTCTACCGGCGAACGTCGGTGCCGGAACCCGGTGACAACCAAAAAACTATCAATCCTGACAGATATATTTATGGCGTAGCCCATGACAGACGAAAAGCCACACAATCGTGACAAGAACTACCGGATTAAAAGCGACAGCTTGTTTCTCAAGGCTCTGGGCGTCGCCAACGACGCCGGAGAGATCAAACCCAATAAATATGCGAAATATCGCCAGATCTGCCGCTTTGTCGAGATTTTCATCGAGCGGATCGAGCGGACCCAGGCGGTCAAACAGAAGCGGGTCAAGGTTCTGGATATCGGATCGGGCAAAGGCTATCTGACCTTTGCGATGTATGACCAGCTCGCCCGGGCCGGACTCAATCCCAAGATTGACGGCGTCGATACACGCTCGGAGATGGTCGACCTCTGCAATCAAGCGGCACAAACCTCCGGTTTTGAAAATCTGGCGTTCCACAATATGAAGGCCGAGGATTTCGTTCAGGGCTATTATGATGCGATCATCGCCCTGCACGCCTGCGACACCGCAACCGACGATGCCTTATTCTATGGCATAAGATCGAAATCCAAACTGATCGTCTGCGCCCCCTGCTGCCAGCATGAAGTCTTGGTCGATCTGCAGAAGAGCGAGACCGAGAACCGGAAATTCATCTCGCACGGCCTGTTTCTGCAAAAGCAGGCGGATCTGATCACCGACAACAGCCGCGTAATGCTTCTCCGTTCGCAGGGTTATCAGGTCGATGTCATCGATTTCGTCTCGACCGAGCACACGCAGAAAAACACGCTGATCACAGCGATCAAGAAGAACAAGCCCTCTCCCAAATATCTCGAGCAATATGAAGCCTATAAGAAGGCCTATGGCTTTAGCGGGATCAAGCTGGAGACGCTGATGCGCGAGGCGGGGTTGATCCGCTCGGAGTAAAACCGCGCCCTAGTTTTCGCGCCGCTTTGGCTAACAACCGGCACAATGCATCTCTCCGGTCGAGACCGCCAAGTTGCTGGACTTGCGATGCCAGTCGATGAAACTTCAAGAACCGAGCCGATTGCCCATTGTTTCCCCGAGACGCACCACCTTTTCCGGCGCCCAGTCGGCTGAGAAAGCCACGGTCTGCGGCCTGAACAGCATGATTACCGTAGAGCCGAGCAGGAAACGCCCCATCTCCTCGCCCTTTTCGAGCGCGATATCCTGATCCGCATAAGTCCACTGCATAATCTTGTTGGCAGGCTTTGGTCTGACTACGCCGTGCCAGACAGTTGCCATGCTGCCGACGATTGTAGCGCCGACCAGGACCATCGCGAATGTGCCATGCTCCGCTGATTCAAACACACATACGACCCGCTCGTTTCGCGCGAAAAGATTAGACACAGCGCGCGCAGTGGTTGGATTAACCGAAAACAGCGAGCCCGGCACGTAGGTCATGCTCGTAAGCCGGCCGTCACAAGGCATGTGTATGCGGTGATAATCCTTGGGTGACAGGTAGACATTGGCGAAGCTGCCGTTGCGGAACTTTGCCGCTAATGCTGTATCGCCGCCAAGCAACTCGGTCGTCGTAAAAGAATGGCCCTTGGCCTGAAGGATGTGATGGTCATCAATAGCACCAAGCTGACTGATCGCGCCATCCACCGGGCAGGCAAAATCCGCTTTGGTGATCGGTCGCGCGCCGGCCCTGAGTGGACGGGTGAAGAAAGCGTTGAAGCTGTTATAACTCAAGATGTCCGGATTTTTTGCCTCGCTCATATCGACTGCATATTTGCCAACGAACCAGCGTATCAGCCGGGTCGTCAGCTTGCCTTGCTCCGCCTCGGCAACGCGGCCAGCAAAGGTGGTAAGCCCCCGCTTTGGCAGCATGTACTGAGACGCAACTTTCAAACGTTCTAACAATAATTTTCTCGCCTCAATGGATTCATCAACTCTTGAACGCTGCTAAAATGCGGCTTCGGAATTTGGCGCATGCACGATGGGCTCGAGCGACGTTTCAAATTCCAGCACTCCACAGAATTTCCCTGCCTCGTAACAGTCAATTACAGGCTTGGCCACTTGCATCTAAAGCGCGCAGCCTCATCAAGAGTGATCGAGGATCATCCGCTGTTGGCGCAGACAAACCTGAGTTGGAAAGACCGCTGATGGGCTGGAAGCCGTCGTAAGGATGCCCCTCTATTCCGGCTTTGCCAGTGACGCGGGCAATACGGTCTTCTGGAGGGCATTGCTGGCTTTCCAATACTCGCCGACAGGGTCCCAACCCTGGAACACGACAACGACATCATCGTCCGGGAACACCATGATCCGCTGTCCCCCCAGTCCAAACCCCCCGAAACCGAGTGCGGACCCATTCCCGTCCTCAGGCACCCACCATTGATAGCCGTAGCCATAAGGGGAGGAATTGTCCCCGGTTGCGCCAGGCGGAACAATAGAAGCCACAGACCGGCGCACCCAGTTTTTTGAAATAACGCGCTTGCCGTCCCATAGCCCGTCTCGCAGGAACAGATACCCGATCCGCGCCAGATCATGGGCTGAAAGGTATAGCCCGCCTTCTGTATCCGCTTCGCCATCGGGCGTGATTTTCCAGTAGAACTCATCAATACCGATTGGGCTGAACAGCTTTTCTCGCGCCCACGCATCGACGCGCTTGCCGGTCGCTTCGTGCAGGATTTTACCGAGAAGCACGCTCGCGCCGTCATTATATTTGAAGACTGTGCCAGGCTCCGCATACATCGGCTGGTCAAGGATGAACTGAATCCACGTCTCGGAGTTTTCAAGCAAGTAAGTACTGTCGGTTTCAGACCCGAAACCACCCGCGTCATCCCACGCGATGCCGGTTCGCATGGTCAGGAGATCGCTGATCGTTATACGCCCCTTGCGCGGGTCCGATCTATCGACTTCATATGCGTCAAAAAAGGGCAGTATCGGCACGTCGATTCCCTCGATAAGCCCCTCGTCAATCGCGATACCCAGGGCAGCGGAATTGATGCTTTTCGTGACGGACTGCACTGTATGCAGATCCGTTCCCTGATAATAAGGATGCAAAGCAGCATTGTCGTAATTATATATTGGATTGCTGAAGTTCGGCGTTAACCGGTCATCCTTGGCCAGCGTCGCGGCCAGCGCTGCATAGTCCCGCTTGATGTTCTTTTCGGCGACGATGCGACCGTGTCGAATGAGCAGAAAATGATCAACGCGGCCGTATTTTTCAGCTACCAGGTCCTCGATGAAACGATTGACGGGTTCGGGATCAAATCCTTCCGCCTCGAGCGTCGAATATTCCCATTCTTCTTGCGGCCATGAAATATCTGGCGCGTGTTCGGACGCCCTGACAGAGTTGATCCCGTCGTTTTGAGGGCTGCTGCACCCCACCGTCAAAGCCGCCAAGGCACAGGCGGTCAGCAAACGCATTATATCGGAAGCACTTTTCGAAAGGCGTGTGGTCATTGTAATCCCCTTTTCCGCACCGAAGAAAGCGCCCTGTTATCCAGCATGCATAGCCGATGTTGCGTTCATTGTAAGGCCCGCTTTTACGTCCACATGCGAGCGCTCAATACGACCAGTGTGGATATCCGGAAGTGGGGGGCGTGAACTGACTGGCAGCTTCGATTTTTTTCCAATCCCAGGTTGTGCGCCCCTATTGAGGATTGAGCTTAATCGGGACAGGCAACTGCCACGAACAGAAAGCGGCAATTAAAATCGAGGCACTGGCCACCGTTCCCACTTGAAGCGGGAAGCAGACTGGTTAGAGTGGATAGTTCACCGGCCGCGCACCACGCGAGGCAGACGCAAAAAAACACGCTGATCACAGCGATCAGGAAGAACAAGACCTCTCCAAAATATCTCGAGCAATATGAAGCCTATAAAATGGCCTATGGTTTTAGCGGGATCAAGCTGGAAACGCTGATGCGCGAAACGGGATTGATCCGCTTGGAATAAGATTACACCATAAAATTCAGGACATTTTGGCCAACAAACGCCGCAATCCATCTCGGCGGTCGCGATCCCCTTCCAGCGCGGACATATTAGCGCACAAACAAAAAGCCCCGCCAGATTGCTCCGACAGGGCTTTGAAACACATTTGTTGTGTGGCAATTAAGCGTAGCTGACTTTCACATTTGCCTTGCGTTGACGGCGCAATGCCCCGCCTATGGCTCCAAAGCCAAAGATCATGAACGCCCATGTCGCTGGCTCTGGAACTGCTCCGGTAAGTGAACCAAATGCAACATTATCAATGACTGCAAAGCCATTTGTCTGGCCTAGTTCTACTCGATCGAAAGAATTGGTTGAAGTCACACCGAAAAATGAACCCCCGCCGGACGCGACGTCAAAGTTGATTGTGTCGAGAAGCGTTGCGCCATTGAACAGGTAAAATATGAATGGTGCATTGGCTCCACTTTGAGAACCGCCACCAAAATTCTGGAAAAAGTCGGCTCCGAAAACGTCAGTGGGGTTGTCGAGAGAAATACTCATGACACCACCGAGAGGAAAATCTGTGCCTAACGCTATTGTTGGATTACTGGACTGGCCGGCAGCGGCGATATAAAAATTCCCGCCATTTTCTGGCGTAAAGGTTATACCGGCGGCAACGCCTGAACATGGACCGCTGCCGCTCGACACCGACTGGTTGTTTGATAAACCAGTACCACCCGGACAACCTTCAAAATCGATGATAGTATTAACGCCAGTGGCACTGTCGAACGATGTCCTGTCATTGAAAATGGTGGTTGCACCAAATGCAGCTGAACTTGAGAAAAGCGCGCCAGTCGCGACGACTGCAAAGACTGAAATTTTCATAATTATAAACTCCCTGTAGCTCCCTTTCGGGAAAGAACACATCAATCGAAGCGACTCCAAATTACGCAGCTCTTAACAAAAAGTTAACCGCTACCACGGCCATAATCAATAGAATTCCCCAGATTTCACTATCATTCCCATTTTGGCACATATTTCAATTGTCCCCCTTTCAACCATTGAGGCCGTATGAAGAGATGGGTCCAACTTGAACGCCAAGGCCCAAAAGCGGCCTTTCTAATCAAGACACTCGCTATCGTTCCTACTTGATGCATGAGGCAGACTGGTTAAAGTGGAAACTTCTCGCACCACGCGAGGCACACGCCCTTCAAGACGGATGATAACATGCGCAACCTGCTCCTTTCCGCCATCGCTCTCGCCGCTTTCACGGTCAGCCCCGCCGCCGCTCAGGAAACAGCTTCTCCGGAGAAACCGGCGCTGGATATCGGCGCAGGCGGACGACCGGTTGGCGAGGCCTGGTCGCGCAGCCCGGTCTATGCCCAGCATGGCATGGCGGCGACCGCCCATCCGCTGGCCAGCCAGATCGCCATCGACATATTGAAAAAGGGAGGTTCTGCCGTCGACGCGGCGATTGCGGCAAACGCGGCGCTGGGGCTGATGGAGCCGACCGGCAACGGTATCGGCGGCGATATGTTCGGGATCATCTGGGATCCCGAGACGCAGAAATTATACGGCCTCAACGGTTCGGGCAAAAGCCCGATGGGGACCAGCTACAAGCAGTTCATCAAGCAGCTGAAGGGCAGCAAGACCATCCCGCCTTTCGGCCCGATGCCGGTCACGGTGCCCGGAACGGTCGACGCCTGGTTCGAAATGCACGGAAAGTTCGGCAAGCTGAGCATGGCCGATATCCTCGCGCCGACGATCGCTTATGCCAAGGACGGCCATCCGGTCGCGCCGGTGATCGGCTATTATCTCGACAGCAATCTCAAGCGGTTCGAGCAAAGCCTGGATATGATCGGTGATTTCGACAATGCGCGGAATACCTATTTCAAAAACGGCGCGCCCAAGGCGGGCGAGATGTTCAAAAATCCTGATCTCGCCAACACGCTCGGAAAAATCGCCACTGGCGGCCGCGATGCCTTTTACAAAGGCGAGATTGCCAAGACGATCGACGGCTATTTCAAACGGATTGGCGGCAATCTGCGCTATGAAGATTTCGCCGCCCACAGCAGTCTTTGGGTAGAACCGGGCTGCGTCGACTATCGCAAGGGCTATGAGCTGTGCGAGCTGCCACCTAACTCGCAAGGCTTCGCGGCGCTGCAAATGGCCAATATCCTCAAAAATGTCGATCTGACCCAATGGCCGCGCGGCAGCGCCGAGGTTTTGCATTATATTACCGAAGCCAAACGGCTGGCCTTTGAAGATGTCGCGCGCTTTTACGCCGATCCGGAGGCATCCCCTGCCCCGCTGCAATGGCTGCTGTCCGACGATTATGGCAAAGAACGTTTCGCTTTGATCGATCCGGCTAAAGCCACACCCGGCTTCGGTCCGGGCGAGCCGAAGCTCGAAGGCGAAGGCGACACGACCTATCTCACCGTCGCCGACAAGGATGGCATGATGGTGTCGCTGATCCAGTCCAATTATCGCGGCATGGGCAGCGGGCTGGTCGCCGATGGCCTCGGCTTCATGTTTCAGGATCGCGGAGAGTTGTACTCGCTCGATGCCAAGCATCCCAATGCCTATGCGCCCGGCAAGCGTCCGTTCCAGACGATCATCCCCGCCTTCATGAAGAAGGACGGCAAACCGTTCATGTCGTTCGGCCTGATGGGCGGCGGCATGCAGCCGCAGGGCCATGTCCAGGTGATGATCAACATGGTCGATTATGGCATGAATCTGCAGGAAGCCGGCGACGCCGCGCGTCTCAACCATGACGGCGGTCGCCAGCCGACCGATGATCTGGCTGGAACCGGTGCCGATCTGCTGGGTATACTCAATGTCGAACCGGGCATATCGGCGGAAACGATCGAAAGGCTGAAAGCGATGGGACATGTTGTAGAGGTCGTTGACAATGGCGCAATGTTCGGCGGTTATCAGGCGATCACCCGCGACGCGGAGACGGGCGTCTACACCGGCGCCACCGAAATGCGCAAAGACGGTCAGGCGATTGGCTACTGAACAAGCATCGCCTTTGCCTCAAAAATCAAAAAGAACTGGAATGAAAATGCAAAAACCCCTTCTCGTCGCCCTGTTGCCGCTACTGGCCCTCGCCCAACCCGCATCGGCCCAGATGGAAAATTTCAAGCCCGGCCCGGTTTTCACAGATTTCGGCCCGACGGCTCCGGTCCAGCAAAGCGAGCCACTGACGAAAGACGCAATGTTCAAGATCAGCTTTGATGTGGCCAAGGGGGCTGAACCGGACAAGATCAATCGCACGATCGAAAGCGCTGCGCGTTTCATCAACATGCATGTCGCCGCCGGAGTTCCGGAGAAGAATATCCAGCTTGCTATAGTCGTTCATGGCGGCGCATCGTTGGATCTGACAAATCAGGAATTTTTCGCGGCGCGCAGGGACGGTGCTGAAAATGCCAACGCAGCAGCCATCGCGCAATTGCAGGAATATGGGGTGAAATTTTACCTGTGCGGCCAGAGCGCGGCGGCCAACGGCATCAGCAACGCTGACCTGCTGCCGGGCGTACAAATGTCGCTCTCCGCGATGACGGCCCACGCCCTGCTGCAACAGCAGGATTTCACGATCAACCCGTTCTGATCCGGTGAACCATTATCCATGCTGAAGGTCGCTAGTTACAATATTCACAAGGGGGTCGGCACCGACAGGCGCCGCAACCCGGGTCGGATCATCGATGTGCTCAACGAGATCGATGCAGATATTATCGCACTGCAGGAGGCTGACCGCCGCTTTGGCGCGAGGGCTGCGGCTATTCCGCAGAAACTGCTCGAGATGCACAGCGACTATCGCGCTATACCGCTGGATGTGCAGATCGATTCAATGGGCTGGCACGGTAACGCGATACTGGTCCGTAAATCCGCGACGGTGGTGGCTCATGATATCATGCATATACCCTGTCTCGAACCGCGCGGCGCGATCATGGCCCATTGCGAGTGGGAGGGCAAAGAGCTGGCGATTTTCGGCATGCACCTCGATCTGTCGGGCCTGTGGCGCAGAAGGCAGGCCGCGGCAATCATCAAGCTCGCCCAGGAAAAGCAACGCGAGGTCCCGGTCGTGCTGATGGGCGATCTCAATGAATGGAGCGCCGCCAGCGGCTGCCTGAAGGATTTTGGCAAGGCTTTCGAGATGGTGGAATGCGGCCGGAGCTTTCATTCCCGCAGCCCGATCGCCACGCTCGACCGGATCATGCACTCCGATGATATCCAGTCTTCAGCCGCGGGAGTCCACGATAGCCCGGCTGCGCGCAAGGCATCCGATCATCTGCCGGTATGGGCGACAATCGCATTCGGCTAAAGTCCCTTCGGCTGTCACCTGACAGCACTACGTAACTCTACCTATATTGCCCCGAACAGCACACTGGTAGCGCCAGTTCCACACAACGTGGAAGGACGTTATGGACAATTTACTGGTAAAGGCTGGCGGATGGCTGGCGCTCGTGTTTCTGGCATTCATTGCAATGGTAATGGCGGTGGACGGTGGTTTCGCCGTGCATATGGCGATTATCATGATCGCGTGCCTGATCGCGCTATGGGTGACGATCAGCAAGGCTGATTATGCGGCGATCGGTCGCGGAATATTGAATGCTCCGGCTGATCCCGGAAAATATGACGACGATCCGATCCGCTGGGGTGTGATCGCCACGCTTTTCTGGGGCATGGCAGGATTCTTCGTCGGATTGTATATCGCCCTGCAACTCGCTTTTCCGGCCCTCAATCTCGGTCTGGAATATACCACATTCGGGCGGCTCCGCCCGCTCCACACTTCTGCCGTCATTTTTGCTTTCGGAGGCAATGCGCTAATCGCGACGAGTTTCTATATCGTCCAGCGCACTTGCAGGGCGAGGCTGGCCTTCCCCCGTCTCGCCCGCTTTGTTTTCTGGGGTTACCAGCTGTTCATCGTGCTGGCCGCCACCGGCTATCTTATGGGCGTAACCCAGTCCAAGGAATATGCCGAACCGGAATGGTATATCGATATCTGGCTGACCATCGTCTGGGTGAGCTATGCAGCCGTGTTCATCGGCACCATCGTCAAACGGTCCGAACCCCATATTTACGTTGCCAACTGGTTTTTCCTCAGCTTCATCCTGACCGTGGCGCTGCTGCATCTGGTCAATGGCCTGGCCATGCCGGTCAGTCTGCTCGGCGCAAAAAGCTATAGTGCCTTTGCCGGCGTCCAGGATGCGCTGACGCAATGGTGGTACGGCCATAACGCTGTCGGATTTTTCCTGACTGCGGGCTTCCTCGGCATGATGTATTATTTCGTGCCGAAACAGGCAGAGCGGCCGGTGTACAGCTATCGTCTGTCGATCATCCACTTCTGGTCGCTGATCTTCCTCTATATCTGGGCCGGTCCGCACCATCTCCATTATACCGCGCTCCCCGACTGGGCGCAGACGCTCGGCATGGTTTTCTCGATCGTACTGTGGATGCCAAGCTGGGGCGGGATGATCAACGGTCTGATGACGCTGAACGGCGCATGGGACAAGATCCGCACCGATCCGATCATCCGGATGATGGTCCTGGCGCTCGCCTTTTACGGCATGAGCACCTTTGAAGGTCCGATGATGTCGATCAAGTCGGTCAACAGCCTGTCGCATTATACCGACTGGACCGTCGGTCACGTCCATAGCGGCGCACTCGGCTGGAACGGCATGATCACCTTTGCCGCGCTCTACTATATGGTGCCGCGCCTTTGGGGCCGCCAACGCCTGTACAGCCTGCGCATGGTCAACTGGCATTTCTGGCTCGCGACGCTCGGCATCGTTCTCTACATCGCTTCGATGTGGGTCGCCGGGATCATGCAGGGCCTGATGTGGCGCGAATATGGTGACGACGGCTATCTCGTCTACGCCTTCAGCGAAGTCGTCTCGGCGATGTTCCCGATGTATGTCATCAGATCGGCCGGTGGCCTGCTCTATCTCGCTGGTGCAGCCGTCATGGTTTACAATGTCTGGATGACGGTAGCCGGCAAAGTCCGCGACGAAAAATCAATGACCGAGACACCCCATGATCCGGAGGCCGACAAGCCGCTGGTCGCGGTTCCGGCAGAGTGAGGGAGACAGGAAAATGACCACACTCACGCAAAAGCACAAGAAGATCGAGCGCAACGTCACCTTGCTCGCTGTACTCGCACTGGTCACGGTGATGATCGGGGGGATCGTCGAAATCGCGCCGCTCTTCTGGATCGACAATACGGTCGAGGAAGTCGAGGGCGTCCGCCCCTATACTCCGCTCGAACTGGCTGGCCGCAATATTTATGTCCGCGAAGGATGCTATTCCTGCCACAGCCAGATGATCCGGCCGTTCCGCGACGAAGTTGAGCGCTACGGTCATTATTCGCTGGCCGCGGAATCGATGTACGATCACCCTTTCCAGTGGGGCTCCAAGCGCACCGGGCCGGATCTGGCCCGCGTCGGAGGCCGTTATTCGGATGAATGGCACGTCCAGCATCTGACCGATCCCCGCGCCGTCGTTCCGGAATCAAATATGCCGCCTTATGCCTTTCTTGCCGAAAAGGAACTGAAAGCCGGCGACATGGGCGACCATCTGCGCGCTCTTTCGCGGGTCGGTGTTCCCTATTCCAAGGAATCGATTGCCAAGGCCAATGAGGATTTACTGACCCAGGTTGACCCGTTCGCCAGTTCGGCCGACCTGGAAAAGCGCTACCCCAAGGTGCAGATCCGCGATTTTGATGGCAATCCTGACCGTCTCAGCGAAATGGACGCGCTGATCGCCTATTTGCAAATGATCGGTACATTGGTTGATTTCGAGGCAGGCGAAGCGCTGGAGCAGCCACGATGAACTATGATGCGCTCCGCCATTTTGCCGACAGCTGGGGCCTGTTGTTCATGACGGCGGTGTTCCTGACGCTGATCGGCTGGACATTCCGTCCGGGCGCCGGACGCAATCATAAAGAAGCCGCCCATATGATTTTTGACGAGGACAAAACAGATGTCTGACAAAAGACGCGTCGACGAACCAACCGGCACCGAAACCGTTGGCCATGAATGGGATGGCATCGAGGAACTTGATACCCCGATGCCGCGCTGGTGGCTCTGGACCCTTTACGCCACAATCGTCTGGGCGATCGGCTATGTCATTCTTTATCCGGCGATCCCGATGCTCAATTCTGCCAGCGAAGGGCTGCTCGGATGGAGCAGCCGCGGAGAATATGAGAGTGCCGTCGCAGAGCGGGAGAAAGAGCTCGAACCGATCCGCGCAGCTCTGGTATCCCAGGATATCAATGAGATGAGCAACAACCCGCAATTGCTGCAACAGGCGATTGAAGGCGGTCGTTCGGCGTTCAAGGTTCATTGCGTACAATGCCACGGCTCGGGCGCAGCGGGATCGATCGGCTATCCCAATCTCAACGACGATGACTGGCTGTGGGGCGGTGATCTGGAAACGATTGAATATACGCTGATCCATGGAATCCGTAATCCGGATCACGACGAGACCCGCTTCTCGCAAATGCCGGCCTTCGGCAGGGATGGCATATTGCAGTCGAACCAGATTCAGGATCTAGTCTCATATGTCCGGCTATTGTCGGGCCGTGAACAACAAAGTTCGGCGTCGAAGCGCGGTGCGGCTCTATTTGAAGCCAATTGCGCGGTCTGTCACGGAGCGGATGGTACCGGTGACCGCGTCCAGGGTGCGCCCAACCTCGCCGATGCGATCAGTCTCTATGGCCTCGACCGCGCTTCACTGACCGACACCATCACCAATGCCCGTTACGGCGTCATGCCGCGCTGGGGACAGAGGCTCGATCCGGCTACGATCCGTATGCTGGCGGCCTATGTCCATTCTCTCGGCGGTGGCGAAAAGCCTCTGGTCGCGGCACCCGCGGTAGAAGCCAAGGCTGAGAGCGGGAATGATGAGCAATCCTAAAGAAATCAACGATCCCGAGCTAAAACTCTACGAAGCGCGCAAGAATGTCTTTCCCAAGGCGGTAAACGGCACGTTCCGGCGGCTGAAATGGGTGATCATGGCGATCACGCTCGGCATCTATTATATCACTCCGTGGATTCGCTGGGACCGCGGGCCTTATGCGCCCAATCAGGCGGTACTGGTCGATCTGGCCAACCGGCGCTTCTACATGTTCGGCATCGAAATCTGGCCGCATGAATTTTACTACGTCGCCGGCATGCTGGTGATGGCGGGTATCGGGCTATTCCTGGTCACATCGGCCGTCGGCCGCGCGTGGTGCGGCTATTCCTGTCCGCAAACCGTCTGGACCGACCTGTTCCAGCACGTCGAACGCGCCATCGACGGCGACCGCAACGCCCAGTTCCGTTTGCAGGAAGCACCATGGGGTCCGAAGAAAATCGGCAAGCGGATGCTGAAATGGTCCGTATGGCTGTTTATCGGTTTCTGGACCGGCGGCGCTTGGATCATGTATTTCGCCGACGCCCCGACCCTGGTTGTGGATTTCTGGACCGGTCAGGCCGCCTTTGTCGCTTATGCCACGGTTGGTGTTCTCACCCTGACGACCTTCATCTTCGGCGGTTTCATGCGCGAGCAGGTGTGCATCTACATGTGCCCGTGGCCGCGTATCCAGACCGCGATGATGGACGAAAAGTCGCTGACCGTCACCTACAAGGACTGGCGCGGCGAGCCCCGCGGCAGCGTGAAAAAGGCCGAGGCTCAGCCCGGCAGCTTTGGCGACTGCATCGACTGCAATCAATGCGTCGCTGTCTGCCCGACCGGTATTGATATCCGTGAAGGACCACAAATCGGCTGCATCACCTGCGCGCTGTGCATCGACGCCTGTGACAAGGTGATGGATCAGGTCGGACGCCCGCGCGGCCTGATCGACTATGCGACACTGGAAGATGCCGAGCTGGAAAAAGCGGGCAAGCCGCACAATCCGATCCTGAAAACCTTGTTGCGGCCACGCACGATTCTATATTCCTCGATCTGGGGTGCAATCGGCCTGGCAATGCTGTTCGCGGTCGGCAATCGTACCCGTATCGACATCAGCGCCAATCATGACCGCAACCCGGTCTATGTCCAGCTTGCCGACGGTCATGTGCGCAACAGCTATACGATCAATCTGCGCAATATGGAAAACCGTCCGCGCCAGATGATTATCGGCATGACGGCGATCGAGGGCGGGGCCATGTGGTCCAACGCCGGTTCGCGGGAAACGGCGGGGCAGGCCCTGACCACCGAGGTGGCCGCCGATAGCATAGCCAGACTGCGGATCTACGTCGCCGCTCCGGGCACAGGCCCCACGCGAGAGGAATTCGCCCTTACGGTAACCGCCGCCGACGATCCCGAGGCTAAGGATATTGACGAGGTATTTTTCGAACGGCCGGAGACAGGCGAATGACGGGACGACCAACCGAGGTGAAAAAATTCACCGGCTATCATGCAGCAGCGATAATCGTCGCCTTTTTCGCGGTGGTTGTCTGCGTCAACATGGTCATGGCGCGGTTCGCCCTGTCAACATTCAGCGGCACCGTGGTCGACAACAGCTATGTCGCAAGCCAGAAATATAATGACTGGCTGGCTGAGGCCCGCACCCAGCAGGCCCATGGCTGGACCGTGTCGCCTGCCCTCCGCAAGGCGGACAAGGCCACCATCACAATCACGACGGCTGCCAGCACTCCATTGCAACAAGCGACCATGACCGGCATCGCGGAACATCCCATCGGACAGGCAGACCCTTTCGAGATCAGCTTTACCCAAGCCAGCTCAGGCGAATTCCACAGCGTCGAAAAATTGCCCGCAGGCCGCTGGAAACTGAAGATCATCATCACCCAGGACGGCAAGGATATGCGCGTGGTTCGGGATATCTGGTGAATGCGATTGCGCCCATAAACGACGGCCAGTCCCGTCTGATCGTGTCGCGGTTTGCCGTCCCTGCGATCCGCTGCGCTGGTTGCATTTCGAAAATCGAGAACGGCCTGAACGCGGTGCCGGGCATCGTTTCCTCGCGGGTGAATTTCTCGACCAAGCAAGTTGCGATATCGCATCTGCCGGAATTGCCCGACGACCAGCTCAGGCGCGAAATCGAGACGCTCGGTTTTGAAGCCCAGATACTTGCCGATAATCCGCTGTCCGAAGAGAAAGGCAGCACCGACAAGCTGATCCGCGCGCTCGCGGTCGCCGGTTTCGGGATGATGAATATCATGCTGCTGTCGGTCAGCGTCTGGTCGGGCGCGGCCGGGGTCACCCGCGATCTGTTCCACTGGTTGTCAGCGCTGATTGCCATCCCCGTAATCTCTTACGCGGGACGTCCATTTTTTGCGTCCGCCGCCATGGCCTTGCGTTACGGCCGGACCAACATGGACGTACCGATCTCGATCGGCATATTGCTGGCTACCGGCCTGAGCATCTACGAAACCGCTACCGGCGGCGAACATGCCTATTTTGACGGTGCGGTGATGTTGCTGTTCTTCCTGCTCGCCGGTCGTGTGCTCGATGGCATGATGCGCGACCGCGCTCGTGAGGGCATTGGCGCATTGCTCAAACAGACCGCCCCGGGCGCAATGGTGCTGGAAGATGACGGAAACACCCGCTGGGTCGCTTCCAAGGATTTACTTCCCGAGATGCAGATGATGGTTGCAGCCGGGGAAAGCCTCGCTGCCGACGGGATTATCGTCTCGGGCTCCAGCAGTTTCGACTGCTCTCTGATGACCGGCGAAAGCGTGCCGCAGCCCAGATCGAAAGACGATATGGTCCTCGCAGGGACGCTTAACCTGACATCGCCCGTCGTGGTGCGGGTCACGGCAACCGGCGAAGACACGAGTGTTTCGGACATCGCGCGGTTGATGGACGAAGCGGGTCAGCGTCGTTCCTTCTACGTGCGCATCGCCGACCGGGCCGCCCGCTATTATGCGCCGGCCGTCCATAGTCTCGCTCTCCTGGCCTTTGCCTTCTGGATGATCGTCGGCGCGGGCTGGCACCAGTCCTTGCTGATCGCGGTCGCGGTGCTGATCATCACCTGCCCCTGCGCTCTTGGCCTCGCGGTGCCCGCTGCGCAGGTCGTCGCCTCCGGCGCGCTGCTCCGCAAGGGCGTGATGGTCAAGGACGGCAGCGCTCTGGAGCGGCTGGCAGAGGTCGACTATGCGCTTTTTGACAAGACCGGCACCCTGACCTTGGGCCGTCCGGTACCAGTCAATCTCGATGATCTCGACCTCGGTCAGAAGCAAATCACTCTCGCCCTCGCACAAGCCAGTCGCCATCCGGTCAGCAAGGGCATTCGCACCGGGTTGCTCGCGCAGAATATCGAACCGGCGGAGCTTGAAGACATTCAGGAATTGCCCGGCGAAGGCATGGCGGCGCGTTGGGGCGATATCGGGGCGATGCTTGGCAAGCCGGAAAAGTCGGAGGATCACCTATCCAGCCAGCTGACCGTCGGCGGCAAAAGTGTCGTGATCCAGTTGCGCGATGAAATCCGGCCCGACGCATTGGCGGCCATAGCCAGTTTGCAGACGCAGGGCTTGCCTTCCTCGATAATCTCCGGTGACAATAATCGCTCCGTTTCCCTTGTTGCGGATGCTCTTGGCCTGAGCGCTCAAGCAGGCGCTTCACCGCAGGACAAGGTCGAAGCCATCACCCGCCTGACCGATAGTGGCTACAAGGTGCTGATGGTGGGCGATGGCCTGAACGACGGCCCTGCCCTTGCCGCTGCTCATGTCTCGATCGCTCCCGGCACCGCCAGCGATGTTGGCCAGCAAGCTGCCGACGCGGTATTCACCAGCGATTCTCTGATGCCCATAGCGCTTTCGGTCAGGGTCGCGCGGCGCACGATGCAGATCGTCCACCAGAATTTCGCTCTCGCCATCGGCTATAATATCTTCGCCGTCCCGCTGGCGCTCACCGGCATGGTCACGCCGCTGATCGCCGCTATTGCGATGTCTTTGTCGTCGCTGATCGTCGTTGGCAATGCGCTGCGGCTGAACGGAGCGGCAAAATGAGCGGCCTGGCGATCCTGATCCCGGTAGCGCTGTTTATGGGAATATGTGGACTGACCTTCTTTTTCTGGGCGATGCGCCACGACCAGTTCGAAGATCTCGACGGCGCCGCCCAGCGGGTGTTGATCGACGAGGAGGAAGACGAACCATCATGATCGGCGTCATAAGAAGGTCCCGACTCAGTCAATGGGCAATCGCGGCAATCGCGCTTCCGCTTGCCGCTATGCCGCTGTCGGCAAAATCCGAGATGATGAATATCGAGCTTTGTACCGCCGATGGCGAGGTACGAAGCGTTTCTATTCCTGTCGAACAGGATGATGGCGAGAATGATTGCGCGAAACCGTGCCACGCCTGCCTGTCACGCAAGAAAAGTCCGAAAAGCTGAGCTTAGACAGCCCGCTATTTCGCCTCGCCGCTCTGATCATTACCACTTTCCGCCGCAAAACCGATACGCAAAGCCTCGGCCAGACTGCGAACGCGCAGTTTCTCCATCATATTGGCGCGATAGATTTCCACAGTGCGTGGCGAGATACCGAGATCATAGGCGATAGTCTTGTTCGGATAGCCGGTCATCAGACCCTCCAGCACATCCTGCTCCCGTCCGGTCAGGCAGGCGAGCCGGACTTTCGCTTCGGATGCCGCCATTTCCTTGAGTTCGCTATTTTCCAGTCGCGAGAACGCTTCTTCCATCGCCGCGATCAGCGCTTCTTTCTCATAGGGTTTTTCGAGGAAATTGATCGCCCCGGCCCGCATCGCCTGGACCGCGATTTCGACATCGCCATGGCCGGTCAGAATGACCACGGGCATATCTATCCCATCCTTGATCATCTGCTGCTGCACCTGCAGGCCGTCCATTTCCGGCATGCGTACATCCAGCAGCACACAGCCCCGTTCCGCGCCTTTCGCCAGCTTCAGAAAGGCCACCCCGGACTCGACCGGTTCAACCTTGAATCCCGCGTGCCGCAACATGAATGCAGCGGATCGCCGGACGGAATCATCGTCGTCGACGACATAGACCAGCCTTTCATTGCTCATCATCTTGCTCCTGTCCTGCTTTTTCCAGCGTTATCCTGAATATCGTCCCGCCTTCGGGATTGGGTTCGACCCCGATTGACCCGCCATGCGCCTCGATAATCGTCCGGCAGATCGAAAGGCCCAGGCCCATGCCGTCTCCCTTGGTGCTGGCAAAAGGGTCGAATAGCCTGTGTCCCAACTCCTGATCAATGCCGGATCCGCTGTCCGTTACAGCTATTTCCACCCGGTCATCATCAATCGACGTAACGCCAATATGCAGTTTTTTGGTAACGCTATCGGCCATCGCTTCGATGGCATTGCGCATCAGATTAACCATCACTTGCTGTATTTGCACGCGATCGACAAAAACATGATTGGTATCGGGCGCGATATCGATCGAGAATTGCACGCCTTTTTCCTGCGCTCCGATCATGCCGAGAACGGTCGCGTCTTCCACCACCTGGGCAATGGACAAAACCCGCCGGTTGATCTCCCCCCGCGATACAAATTCCCTCAGCCGGCGGACAATGGTCCCTGCCCGCAAGCTCTCGGACACGCTTTCCTGCAGCGCTTCGCGGAAAAACTCCCGGTTCTCCGCCAAATCACCATCCATCATGTCGCGCGCTGCAGACAGATAATTGGCGATCGCGGTTAGCGGCTGGTTGATCTCATGGGCGAGCGCGGAGGCCAAAGTTCCGACGGCGCTCAGGCGCGAGGCATGAGCCAGATCCGCCTGGAGCGACTGCAGTTCCGCTTCAGTCTGCTTTTTCTCGGTCAGGTCGATGATGAAGCCGGTAAAATAGCGCTCTTCACCAATTTTTGCTTCCCCGACTTCCAGTTGCAGCGGAAAGGTCGTGCCATCCTTGCGGCAGCCGACGACGGTTCGCCCGATACCGATAATCCGCTTTTCATTGGTTTCGATATAGCGCTCGATATAGCCGTCATGCGCCGCTCTATAAGGTTCGGGCATCAAGACTTTGACATTTTTACCAATTATCTCTTCCTGATCATAGCCGAACATCTTTTCTGCCGTGGCGCTGAAAGAGCTGACCAGACCATATTCATCAATCACGATCATGGCGTCGGGTATCGTCGTCAGGATCGATTTCAATATGGAATTGGCGCTGTCCAGTTTGCTTTCGGTCGTTCGGAGTGCGGTCAAATCCTGAAAGGATATCATCACAGCATCGATATCACCCTTCGGATTAGCCAACGAAGCCAGATTACATAGTGCAAGCATCGAACGTCCGTCCGGAAACTCCAGCTTCACTTCGAACGGTTCGATATTCCTGCTCGGGCGCGCATCAAAGGCGCTCAACATGGCGTCGTTGAAAAAAGTTCGATGGCCCTCGGCTACGCAAGACCCCGGCGCACCTTGGGGTAGCTCCGCGAAACTGGACACACCCAGAATATTCAGCCCTGCGATACTGCAGTTGATCGGCTGCAGGTCACGATCCACAATCATGACGCAGTTCGGCAGCCCGGACAGGATAGATTCCAGATAAGGAAGCTGCTTTGTGTCAAAGGCCATCGTTTCGCGCACTTGCTATGTCTATCCCTTGGCCGACCCATCGCCACTAGCGAATATGCATATCCTACACAAAATGAGCGCATTGCCATAAGAAAATCTGATCTGTCTATGCTGAAACTCGTGGCCACTCAGTGGGAAACAACAAGCGGGATGTGGCAGTTTTTGAAGAGGTTGCGCGTTACGCCGCCAAATAGAAACTCTCTCGCCCGGCTGTGACCATAAGCGCCCATGACAATATATTCGGCCTTCACATTTTTCGCTTCTGCGAGCAGCGTGACATCCACCGAAATTTTACCCGCCGGGGGGCTGTGAATTTCGGACTTGATACCATGATAGGCAAGATATTCGGATGCGGCGAGCTGCGGAAGGTCGTGATCCTTGTCCTCCTCGACCGTCAGGATATGGACGTCGCTGGCCATTTTCAGCAAGGGCACCGCAGCGCGTAACGCATTGCCCGCTTCCAGACTACCGTTCCAGGCAACCAGAGCAGTACCACAGGCGTCGAACTTTTTCACATCGTCAGGTTGAACAATGACCGGAGCGGTCGCATTAAACAGGACGTCGCCCAAAATTCCGAGCGGCAAGGCGTTATCTTTATCCTGACTGGCAGAGCTCAGAACAATGATATCGACCAAGGCGGAATTTTTGGAGAGCCCGCGCGCGGGATCGGCGTTTACTTCCTGATAATCCCAGGACACGTCTTCATCGGCGAGACGCCTTTCGATCTCCGCCCGCAGCTTTTCGTCCAGTTCACGCGACATCTGGCTGATATCGTACATCACCGATATGCCGGTGACGCCATCAAAAGCCATTTGCGAGTTGTAGGGATTGGCGCGCAGGCAATGAAGATGCCCACCCAGCGAACGGGTCAAGTCGAGTGCCGCCTGAAAACGGGCCTCAAAGCCTTCATCATCGGCAATATATAGCAGCACGGATTTCATATATAGTCTCCCGAAATTGCATGTCCCGCTCAGGCCCGGACATTGGGTGAAGACTAGCTAGGCAAATTCATGGCCTATATAAGGAATAATACGGATAGAGATTCGCCGCTCCGTTCACGGTGTCGTTTTTTCTGTATTTCCAACGGTCGGTGTCTGCCACTGGAAGGCCGTGATCAATTCCATGATCGCCTCTTGTGCTGCGGTATCGACTTCCTGCGGGTAGGCAGCCGTCAACCGCGCATCCCAATAACCATAGTCCAGCGCGGTCACGCTGAAATGCCAGGGCACTCCATCGCTGTCGCCGTCAAAAATGCCCTGATAGGCGGCGATATCGGGACGTCCCGACACAAAATACTCTCCCTCCGAAACAACGGCAGCGCTTGAATATTGTGACAGCATGTCGGGTTTTACGATCTTGTAATGATCCTCGGCATTCAATTGCTCGAGATGGATAATCGCGATCTTGATTTCTATTTCATGATCTTCGAAATCGCGCAGATAGCCGATCTCGAAATTATTGCCGGAAAAATCGGTCGTCATTTCACACTGACGGCGAAATCCCGCGACTGTCGCAGGAAATACGAAACCGCTTTCCTTGTGAACGATTGCGCCCGGCTCTTCATAGGGCGCGAACGGGTCAGACAACGGATCAGAGCCAATCGCGCATTGCGCTGCGGCGGGACTGCTCGCCAGTGTCAGCGCCAGTGCTGCGACCGACAGGAAGCCTGCAATGTTCATTCTCTTGGACATAAATCTTCCCCCTAATATCTCAATCGGTCTTCATTCGTGACAGCTGATGACGCGAAACGGCAGTTCGCTGCCATCGGTTTCCGTGATCGTCAGATATTCGCCGACCTTGAGCGGATGATCCTTGAGCCTGAAAATGCTTTCATCATCGTCATCGCCGACTTTGTAGGAAAAGACCCATCCCTTGGGCGATGCAATGACCACCCCGCTCTGATCGGCTTCCCCTGGCCAGAACCGCCGTACAACAGGCCGTTTTTCGGCCTGCTTCAGCGCCTCCGGTTCAATGAAGCCATCATCGTTCAACGGAACGCGAAAGACATATGCATGGGCTGACGAGCCATTGGGATGGTCAGCGGTTCGGGCCAGTTCAAGGCGGATTGTTTTCCAGGTCATGCAATGTGTTTGGGCGAATGCACTCGTACGCGCGATACGCAATGTTGCGTAGTGGGAATGATAATTTCGCGAATAAAAGTCGAGAATGTTGAGATCTCGATGGATGTCGGCAGAACGCATATTTGTGGAGGTTCGCTCGTCGGTCGCCACGCCCTTTCCTACAACTAACCAAATAGGTTATATTCACGCCCTTCCACAAAGAAAGGCGATTCCTCCTATGCCCAATTCCAACGATATCGATATGTTGATTGACGACGTCATAAAGCTTGAAGGCGATTACTCAAATCATCCCGCGGACCGGGGTGGCCCGACCCGATGGGGCGTCACCGAAACCGTCGCTCGGGCTCATGGCTATGCTGGCGATATGCGGCATTTCCCGCGCGAGAATGCCGCTGCAATTTACAAAGACAAATATTGGCTGCGGCCGGGTTTTGACCAGATCGCCCGACATGCAACGGATATCGCGGCCGAACTATTTGATACCGGGATCAATATGGGAACAAGGACGGCCACGGGCTTTCTGCAGCGCGCACTCAATGCGCTCAACCGCAACGGACGCGACTATGGGGATATCTCTGTCGACTGTGAAATTGGCAGAAAGACGCTGGCTGCTCTTGAAGCGTTTTTGCGCAAACGAGGCCCACAAGGCAAGACCGTACTGCTCAAGGCGATCGAGGCGCTCCAGGGCGCCCACTATATCAAACTTGCGGAAACACGTCCGGCTAACCAGGCCTTCCTTTATGGCTGGCTGGCTAACCGGATCGGCTGAATTCCGCCAAAATTTATTTTTTCTATAACCGTGTAAAGTTTGTCAAGTCCACCAAGCGTCTTCAGACTCTTTCTTAACTTCCTCTCCGTCGAAGAAGCCGTTTCTAGAACAAGCTATGCAGAATTTCGCAATCTGACACACAGAAAGGAAACTTCCAAAATGTCCATTCTCTCGACCCTGATCGGACCTGTTTCAAATATCATAGACAAGATCATTCCCGACAAGGAAGCACGTGACAGAGCCAAACTGGAACTGCTCAAACTGGAAAGCAGCCAGGAACTGGAAGAAGCCCGCATCCAGATGTCCGCCATATTGGCAGAGGCGCAATCGGTCGATCCCTGGACGAGTCGCGCGCGGCCCAGTTTTCTCTATGTCATGTATTTCCTGCTGCTCTGGTCGGTCCCGATGGGGCTGATCGCCGCCTTCCGTCCAGAGGCTGCCCGCGATATCGCCGCCGGCATGAACGCCTATCTCGCAGGAATACCAGAGCCGCTTTATGCGCTCTTCGGCACCGGATACCTCGGCTATACCGTGACCCGGCAATGGGGGAAAATCCGCGGTGTCGAGCAATAGGAGTCAGCTATATTGTCGCGGTCCGAACCAGTGTCCCAAAACCGGATCGCCGACCCGATATCGCTCAGATTAATGCAATATTTACGAAATAGGCTTGCCATGCCCATATCTTTCCAGATAAAGGGAAAAGTCTAGTTCATCCAAAGGGGATATATTAAATGACTACCGAAACCAACTTTCGTAAAATGCTGGCTGTAGCCGGCGGCCTTGCACTTGCTGTTCCAGCTCTTTCTGCATGTGCAGAACAAGCTGACGACGCTGCTGCGGTAGCTGAATGTGCTGCTGAAGAAGCAACATGTGCTGCTGAAGAAGCAACATGTGCTGCTGGCGAAGCTGTTTGTGCAGCTGAAGAAGCAACTGGCGAAGCCGCTGATGCAGCTGCTGAAGCAACTGACGAAGCTGCTGAAGCAGTCACCGAGTAAGCTTAGCTTATTTCGCATTGAAAAATGCACTGGAAAGGCTGTTTGAGCTTACGGGCCAAATAGCTAAAGAGGGCGTCTCGCTAGTACCCAGAGTGGTACCGGCAGACGCCCCTTTCGTTCAATATCAGCATTATCCCAAAGGGGATTGCATCGCGCCGGGCAACAAGTCGCGCTGGTTCTACCATGCGCACAAGCCGGAAGAGCGCGAAGAAGGCGAACATGGCCATTTTCACATGTTCCTGCCACTCGACATGTTTGAAGATGTCGAACCTTATTATCAGCCCCCCGCAAAATTGCCCAATGGCAAGAACACCCAGGGCGTCGTCCATTTTGGCGCGCTGAGCTTCGGCCTGGACGGTATGCCAATCAGCTGGTTCACCACCAACTATTGGGTTACCTATGAATATATGATGCCGGCTGAGGCCATCGCTTCGCGTCTGCGCAATTTCGATATGACCGGCGCACCGGGCGACCCGCTGGTCAGCGACTGGCTAACAGCCGCAGTCCAGCATTTCCACGATCCCATCGTCGAGATTCTTCACGAGAGGGACAGAGTTCTAAAGGACAGGAGACAGGAACTGGGTTCCGCTGCCTTCACCGACAAGAAAGTCGAAATCCTGTCCCGCCAGCCATTTGATCTCTAGTGATCATATCCCGGATTGGTACGCTTCAATTTCCGCATCAGGCCCGGCCAAACGAGATTGTCGCCCAACCCTTTCTGAAACACGGCGGCACCCTGTTGATAGACCCGATGCCCCATCTCTGCGCTCTCTTCATGGAGATGCTCTTCACCACCAACGGACTGCGCCAATATCTGGGTCTTGCAGGCATTCTCGAGGAGATACATGCGCATAAAGGCAATAGCACAATTTTGACCGACGGTTAACGTACCGTGGTTGCGCAATATCATAAGGCTTTTCTCACCCAGATCGTTGATCAGCCGCTCCCGCTCATCCAGATCGAGTGCGATGCCCTCATAACCATGGTAGGCGACGTCGTCATGAACCTGCATCGAAAACTGGGTGTAGCGCCTTAACCCTGCCTTTTGAACAGATACCGCGATGCCATAAGGCGTGTGGACGTGGATGACGCATCCAGCGTCCTCACGAGCGCTGTGGACCGCGCTATGGATTGTGAAACCTGCGGGGTTGATGAAATATGGTGTATCCTGCTGAATATTGCCATTCAGATCGATCTTGACCAGCGCGGACGCCGTCATCTCGTCAAACAGCACACCATAAGGGTTGATCAGGAAACGCTCCTCACCATCTTCGTCCGGCAACCGAGCGGAAATATGCGTGAACACAAGATCAGTCCACGCGTGCATGGCACAAAGCCGATAGGTCGCCGCCAGATCGCAGCGCAGCTGCCACTCCACTTCAGAGACCTTGCCTTGGAGCGTTGGTATCTCGTGAGGATCGGGGATGGAGAACCCGGGACCGACCCCCATTGCAGAATCGGCTGTTTGGATCGCAGTTGCCATGATCGCTTCCTTCGCTTGAAATTTCATCGTCAATGCAATTAGGCATGCATTGTCCACAACCGCAACTAAACTATCTAATGTACCTTGGTGTCAAGTATCGCCGCACGTGATATGCCTGACCGAAGGACAAATAGACGCCACCCGATGAGAACCGCGATTTTATTGGAGGCGATTGGAACTGGTTCATTATTCCATTATCAATCCGGCCCGACAGAGCGCTTGCCGGATTTCAGACGAAATCCGCGGCGGTCAGATTCTTTTGCAATATTCAAATCAGCATTCGCCTGTTTGAGCCAGTCATCACAAATTCCGATCTCCGGTGATATTTCGGAGAAGCCTACATCGAGAAAAAGCTCGGCATTCTTGAATTCCATTCTTTTCATCAAATCTTCCGCCACAACCTTTGCTTCCGCTTGAGTGGTAGCTGTGAGCAGAACAGCAAATTGCGTCCCGCCCATACGTCCGACACAGTTTGGCGGCGGGAGACGTGCGGTCAGATACTGGGCAATTCTCTGCAACAGCGCGTTTCCGGACAGGCGGCCGGAGTGATGTGCGACCATTTTGTATAAGTTTACGTCAAAGAGAACGAGCGTGCTTTTGACCTTCTGCCGACCATAAAGGGAAATCACCTTCTGCACCGCTACAGAAAAGCCACTCCGCGTAAATGTGCCAGTCAACCGGTCTTTGGCGGTTTGTTGACGTAATTCAAGCTCATGCATTACCAGTTCGGCGAGCTGCTCCATCAATTCTACTTTCGAGTGCCCGAACTGTCTCGGAACGATATCCAACGCAGAAAGCGTGCCAATATTATGTCCGTCCGGCGTGGTCAGTGGTACGCCGATATAGCTTCTCAGAAAGGGGATACCTGTAACAGAAGGATTGTCCTTGAATTGTGGATCGAGAGTGGCATCCTCAATTATCAAAGAACAATTTTGATCGATAGCGTGATTGCAAAATGTACTATCTCGCGGCACCTCCAGCGCTTCAAAACCTATTTTCGACTTGAACCATTGCCTATTTCCATCAAGTAATGAAATCGCGACCATCGGAACATCAAGAGCCAATTTCGCCACCGTGGTAATATGGTCGAAGCGATATTCCTCAGCGGTATCCAGAATATCATATCGTTCCAGGGCAAATTGCCGGGCAGCTTCCACCTCGAATTGGAAGACTCGATCCATCTTCATTCTATCGTCCAATTTGACCAACATCAAAATGAGAGACGGTTATCGCGTCAAAAAGCTAAGGCAGTTAATCGGTAACCGAAGAAAATGACGGTGTCTCGGTAAGGCGATACTTGTGTCATCAGACCGGCCTGATGTTCGTGCAAATGGACGCTCGGACAGGTCTCGATGTTTTTTATCTCGATATGAGGTCTCATTTCACCAAGAGTCCGTCGCTGTGGACCGTCGCATCTGGTCGACGCACTTAGTCTGTCGATATTTTTGCCGTTCATATCCATGTGGTAACCTAACTGAGGATGGAATGATGACACCGCGTGTTGATGTGAGACCTGATCGGAGCGATATTCTTTCGTCAGATAGCAGGCGCTCAAGTGACCGCGAGGTGGTAACCGCAGAAATATTTGTCCGGCAATCCAATACCCAGTTGTTTCGCGCTACTTTGTCGGATCTGTCCGTCACCGGTTTCAAAATGCTGAGTTGCACAAATCTTGATTCAGAAAAGTTGGTTTTCGTGACTTTGCCCGGATTGCAAACGCTCGGAGCCCATATAAGGTGGGTGCGATATCATGATTTTGGTTGCGAGTTCACCACCCCGCTACATCCTGCAGTTCTCGGACATATTGTATCCGTTCTGCGAAATTTTTGAAATTCCAAACTCTGGCCATATCTGGTGCTACGCCGCTGATAACACAAAATTTTTATGTGAAAACTGGCTCGAGCGCACAGTAGGAATGATGTAATTCCCTCTCCTCTAAATCGCTTAAAGTCCCAAATCTCTCTCATCAACGAATGAGCAAGGTCAGTTTCAGGCGATCACGAGTGAGGAGCGCCTATTGGACTGATCTTTTGACGTTTTTCAAATCTGTTTGCCGTAATTTTTTGCTATCCGATGGAAGGAAGTGGTCCATCTTGGTCGCCCATATTATAGGTTTCAATATTAACCTACTGATATCAATCCGCGCAGGAAAACTCCCTTTCTCATTGCAGCCAGGATATCCGATTGTCCTCTATGCGGATAAAGGGTATCAATCTGTCACTGCCCGAGTTATTTCAGTTACAATCGAACAAATACGGGCCATTATTGAAGGCGCTCGGGAACGAGACTGGGCATTTTTGCAAGAGGTAGCAGAACTTGGGGGGACTCTAAAATTGCAGTGTGAAGGTAATGGATAGTGTTGAAGCTGAGCTAGCGGAACTTCGATCGACCCTTCAGCGGGCAAACGAACGATTTGAAATACTGGATAAAAGATTGGCGGATTCGCCAGGGCGAAACAACGAAGACAAGATTGTCGTCAATGACGAGCTGAGCGATCTTGATCTAATTAGTCGCGCCAAAGACTATCTCCATTGGGGACGACTAAAATCCCAGACCATGGATGCCGGAAATGGTTTATTCTCGGACTCATGTTGGAACATGTGCCTCGATATCTACATCTGCGGCCTAAAAGACGAACGGGTGACAGTGTCAGCCATCGCGCACAGTTCCGGCATACCGATGACAACTGCGATGAGATATATTAACGTCATGGTCCAGCAAGGCCTAATTCAGAAAACTCCAAACCCTGCCGACAATCGAATGATCTTTGTTTCGGCCTCCCCTGACTGCATGGAAAAAATAAAAAGACTTCTCACCAGCTCTCCGCTCTGAAACCCGCGCACCAACCCAGTTCACAGATAATTACAATAGCGACAATTATCGAGCCGCAATCTGCCAGACAAATTGACACGAAACCATGACACTCCGGATCCTATGGCGTTAGGCCGGATGAAGATGGACGCGGTCAGCAATCATTTGTCTCCCGTAGCCAACGAGAAATTCGCCACATCTTAACTCCAGCATTAGCCTGTATTGTTTCCGCGATATCCGAACCTGTTGCTCCAGCCCGCTGGTGATTTTCTGGTCCGAGACGTTCCAACGATTACAGCTTTCGCAGAAATGACGTCACTTCATTAACTCATCTTTAACCATCTTTGTCCATTTCAGACGTTACCAGGTGACGGTTCGAAGATTGCGGGATCTTCGAACCACCCTTCCCCGGCAATTCGGGGTTGCGTGTGTATTTGTGATCTGGGTAGCTTAATGACCGATGTAAATTTAGAGACGTTGCTTGCTGAGAAGCTGATCGGCGATAGTCCGAAAATGCAACAATTGCGCACAATCATAAAATTTGCTGGTCGTTGTAACAGTTCGATTATGATTACTGGCCCTTCCGGCAGCGGTAAGGAAGTCGTTGCCGAGGCCATCCATGCTATTTCCGATCGCAAAAACGCAGCCAACATCGCTGTCAATTGTGGTGCATTGCCGGATCAATTGATTGAGTCCGAACTGTTCGGTCATGAGAAAGGTAGCTTCACCGGTGCCGTGAACCAGCATGTCGGTTTGTTCGAGCAAGCCGATGGCGGCACAATATTTCTCGACGAGATTGGCGATATGCCGATCAATATGCAGGTCAAGCTGTTGCGAGTATTGGAAACCCGTATCGTCAACCGGGTAGGCGGCAATCGCAATATCGGCGTGGATGTGAGAGTTATCGCGGCCACGCACAAACATCTTGGCGAGTGTATCAAAAGCAAAGTTTTCCGCGAAGATCTCTATTACCGCCTTTGTGTCGTACCGATCGAAGTGCCGGCGCTCAATGAAAGAGCGGAAGACATTCCAGCGTTGGTTGCCCACTTCCTGAACAACCAGGATGGACGGAACCCCCTCCCCATTTTTACGGCAGAGGCCTTCGCCGCCATGCAGAGCTACGATTGGCCAGGCAATGTTCGTGAATTGCGCAATGTTGTCGAACGCGCTTCGGTTTTCTTTTCCGGCAAACAAATTTTAGCCAGCGACGTTGCCATGCTGGTGCAATCCGATATCGCGCCAGTGACCCAGCGTGCTGCTGCACCAGTATCCATGCCGACCGAATTACCGCAGGCTGCACGTACTGGCCCGTCTTCCGCTGCACCATATGCTCCAGATTTCGTGGGTCGGGGAAGCAATGTTCTCGATCTGAACGAACATCTTCAATTTGAAGAGCGCCGTATAATCATGAACGCGCTCGATAAGTCGCACGGTGTTGTCTCCCGCGCTGCACGCTTGATCAATATCAAACGGACCACGATGATCGACAAGATGCGCAAGCATAATATCGACTGGCATGTAGAAGACCGCATGGATTACCGCATTGCCGTTTAAACGCGCAAAACCATAACTAGTGAAATGGTGCGATCGCGGTCCAGGCTTTTTCAATTTCATGGATCATCTCGCGCGCAGACTCCACCCGCTCGACACATGTTTCCCTGCCGTCCATCTGAATGCGCTTTGCAGCTTCCGAATAGATGATGTGCAAAGTCTGCGCCAGATCTCCCGCCACGTCAAAGTTCAGCGATTCATCCAGTCCATTGATAATGGCCAAAGCTTTCCCTCTATGCTGATACATTCGGGCGTCGTCGCCGCGCCGTGCACTTCCGATCATCTGGTCGAGCGTTTCGCGCAGCTCTTCGAAAAGCACCGCGACCAGTTCGTATGGGTCGGCAGCCAAAACACGGCTTTCTTTTGCGATGGATTGGTAGCTTGAGGCTCGTTGAATTCGTGACTGAACTGTCATGTTCTATTACTTTCTCGGATCAATTGTCGGTATATGAAGCGAATTGCTGTTCAAGATAGGATTGCGTCGAACGCAATAGTGCTAGCTGGCGTTCGAGCCCTGCAAAGTTCTTCTCCAATTGTTCGCGCAATTTTTCACCGTCAGCAGCAATTTTTTCACGCGAGGCAGCGATTGAATCGCGAATGGTTTCAAGGCGCTGCGTCGCCACGGTCAGAGCACCACCATCATCTTGTAGAGAGGTCGAAACAGCATCAAGCGCACCGGACAGACCAATATTAGTACCGGTAACCACAGCTGGCTCGAGCATTAGCTTAATTGCTCCGCTGTCCAATGCGATCGCTGCGTCAAGCCGCGTCTTGTCGATCGTCAAGGTGCCGTCATTTTCCGTACGCACGCCAATGTCCGCGAGAGTCTTGAAATCGCCGACGTCGGTAAGCCGCGTTGATGTCAACTGACTGAGCTTGCGAATAACTTCGCGGGCGCCACGGTCACCCGCCAAAGGCCCGCCAGTGCCGCCAGCCAACCCGGGTTTGGTTGCAGCGTTCAAAGAACTGCGCAGTTCATTATAGGCGGTCACAAACTCTGTCACCAAACTGGCGACGTCTAATGGTTCGGAATCGCCGTTAATCGTGAATTGTGTTCCAGCCTGAGCGGCCAATAGCGAAATTTGCACACCCGGTATGGCGCCGGAAACCGTATTGCTGCTGTTGGTGAGTTCGATACCGTCGACCTTGATGATACTGTCCAAAGCGGTTGCAATATTGGTCAGGTTCATAGCAGCAGACGGGCCGCTTTGAGTTAAAGTGAACGCGGCATCAACGCCTTCTTGCGCTTCCATAACCAGTCTGGCGCCAGTGTTATCTGTCAATATCATTGCAGTTACGCCACTGTTGCTGGCATTTATCGCATCTCGCATTCCGGCGAGGCTATTGTTGGTGCTGTCGATGACGACGTCAAAACTCCCGCCGCTATTGTTGATGGTGAGCGTTCTCTCGCCAACTGCGGTGGATGCGCTGGCGAAAACATCCGATATCTCGCGCTGGGCGACGGCGACTTGCACCACTTCAACCGAAGCAGGCAGTCCTTCAGGCCGACTACCATCCAATACAGATGCTGTTGCCAGGTCGGTTCGCCCCGATATCAGGTCGCCAACAAAACCCTGTCCGTTCAATGTTTCTTTCACGGCGGCAGCGAAAGTCGTCAAAGCGGACTTGGTTGCAGCCATCGCCGAAATTCGCGAAGAATTCAGTTGGGAGCGCGAATTGAGTTGAGATAGTTTCGCATTCTGGGAAGCTGCCAACAGGTCGGTTACAAGTTGCGACGTGTTGATTCCTGAACCCACCCCCAGGCTGTTTATAATGTCTGTGACCATGATAATCTTCCTTTGGGTATTTTACGGCGCTTCGGAACGCAAATTAATGGGTGGGTGCAAGTTGAAATTACGCCATCCGCGCGCCGTCAACGCTATATCTGACGTCATCCGGTAGTGAGATTTTTGGTTTGTGGATTGGACTGACCAATTTGGCATCAAGCTGGATCAGGAAACTAAGGACCATCGCGACAGCGGCATAGAGACGATCATCAATTACATCGCCGACGTTAGACGTATAATATATCGATCTCGTGAGATCCGGATATTCCATCACTGGCTTGCCGATTTCACTGGCCATTTCTCTCATAGCGAGCGCGACTGCATCACATCCCTTGCCAAGCACAACTGGTGCCATGTCCCGGTCCCGGTCATATCGCAGGGCTACAGCGAAATGAGTTGGGTTGACCAAGATGACCGTCGCGTCGGAAACAGCCTTGCGGGTTGAATCGTTGAGCATTTCGCTACGCCGCTGACGCTGAAGTGCACGAACGTCGGGAGACCCCTCGCTTTCCTTATATTCATCCTTGATTTCCTGTTTCGTCATTTTCAGACGTTTGCTGCGCTGGAATAGCTGGATGGGAACATCAATCATCGCGATCAACACCATGCTGACGCAGATACCGATGAGGAGCTTCAGGAATAAGGATGCAAAACTGTCGATTGCATTGTTCAGATCTTGCGCGGCGAGCTGTGCCATCTGGTCAAAATGCAGATATAATATTGATCCGCCCACGGCTCCGATCAAAATAATTTTCATCAGCGATTTACCGAGTTCCATCACGCCATTCGCACCAAAAATACGCTTCAGGCCCTTTATCGGATCAAGCTTTGACGGTTTGGGTTTCATCGCAGACCATCGAAAGCCCAATGAACCCAGCATCGCCGGCGTGGCAACGGCAGCGACCAGCAACAATGCAAACAGGCTCATGAATTCCGGTACTATGCTGGAAACCAAAGCGCCGCTCCGACCGCCAACATCGAACGCCTCAATATCTTCAGGGTGAATGATAAGCGCACTAGCAACCATATCGGCCAGCGCCCCATAAAGCAGGCCGCCAAACATCAGGAACGCAACCGTGCCGACAAAGATGATCATTGCACCACCCAAATCGCGCGATTGCAGGACGTCGCCTTTTTTGGAACTGTCTTGTAGTTTCTTTGGGGTTGGTGCTTCGGTTTTTTCTCCGCCGCTCTGGGATTCTTCTGCCACTATGCACCTCCAGCGACGAGCGCTGCCTGGTCAAGACCCATGCCCAGTGCCTGAATAACAGCGTCGGCGATGATCGGCGCGGTCACTGCCAGAGCTACAAGGCCGACGGTGATCGTTACCGGTATGCCGACCGCAAACAGGTTAAGCGCAGGAGCGGTCCGGGCGAGAAACCCCATCATTAATTGGACCAGAATGAGGGCGCCGCCCACTGGTAGCGCGATGAGCAATCCCATTGAAAACAAGGTCCCGCCAAATTGCACCATGCTGTAAAGCATATCAGGACCCATCATCGCAAAGCCGGGAGGCAGCGCAGCATAGCTTTTGACAATGGTCGCAACCAACAGCAGATGTCCATCAATAGCGAGCAGAAGCAAGGTCGCGAAAATCGTTAGAAACTGACCGATTACCGGGGTCGATTGGCCGGTTTGCGGGTCTGACATGCTGGCAAAGCCAAGGCCCATCGCGTTGCTGATCGTTTCTCCGGCAATCAGCACGCTGGAGTAGCCAAGCTGGAGCGCGAACCCGATCGCCAGACCAGTGATAACTTCACCCATGACAAACAAGCTGTTACCCAAGGAGATTGCAGTTTCGGTAGGCAGTTCAAAGCTCATACTGTTGGTCGCGACCATTCCGATCATGAACGCAAGCACGATGCGGACCTGAATGGGAATGTTCGCAGCACCGAAAATCGGAGCGACAACCATCGCCGCGCTCGGCCGGATCATCGCCATCAGCCACATCCACATCTGGCCTTCAAACTCTGCAAAACCTGGAGCGATCATAGCAGGAGGTCCGGAATTCGAGCATAGATTTCGCGGGTAAAGTCTGCAATCAGCAGCAAAATGGAACCGCCGAAAATAGCGACAACCGCGGCCACGACAACCAGCTTGGGAACGAAGCTCAAGGTCTGTTCATTGATCGATGTTGCAGCCTGCACCATGCCCAGCAATAGCCCGACCAAAAGCGCGGGAATAAGCAACGGAGCAGCGGCCAGCGCAGTGATCCAAAGCGCTTGTTGTGCAATGCCAATAAAGAAATCTGGACTATCGGTCATGAGCTAGACCGCAAACGAGCCGGCAAGAGATCCCATGGTCAACGCCCAGCCATCGATCATCACGAACAATAGCAATTTAAATGGCATTGAGATAATCACCGGTGACAGCATCATCATGCCCAGCGCCATCAAGACCGCAGCTACCACGAGATCAATGATCAGAAATGGCAGGAAAATCAGAAATCCGATCTGGAAGGCCGTTTTCAATTCACTGGTGATGAAAGCCGGCAACATTATCGAAAATGGGATTTCTTCAGCCGAGGCGAAGCCGTCCTTGTTGGACAGTTCCATGAACAATTTGAGATCACTTTGCCGGGTCTGCTTGGCCATGAAACCATGCATAATCGTTCCGGATTTCTCGATCGCGTCTGTCAAATCGATTTCATCCGCAGAATAAGGTGCGATCGCCTGCTCGTTTATCTGCTCGATTTGCGGTGCCATGACGAACATCGACAGGAATAGAGCAAGGCCGAGCAATACCTGGTTGGGAGGCGTCTGCTGCAAACCAAGTGCATGGCGCAAGATCGACAAGACAATTATGATCCGGGTGAAGCTCGTCATCATCAATATCAGCGACGGCAACACCGTCATCAGACCCATCACAATCAGGATCTGCAATGTTGTGCTCAGTGGCTGGCCGTCGCCAGAGACGTCATCCAGTGCACGTTCGAGTGCAGCCGATGCTCCCGGAGCAGCATCCTGAGCAAATGCCGGATCAGCGGCATAGGCAGATGCGAAAAACAGCACGACACCAAGGAATATTTTCAAACTAGTCCGCATGGTGAACATCGATCTTCTGGATACCGTTACGGGTCACAGCCAGCAGAATCTGACGGCCACCAAAATCGACCACGGCGAGTTTGCTCTGCACACCCATTGGAACCGTCTCCACGACGTTCAAAAGATTTGAATTCTGCCGCATCATCATTTGAGGTTGATATTTGCGATAGAGCCAGAGCGAGCCGTAGATCAGCAAGCCGATCATTGGCACCATGATAAACAGTTTGACGATGTAGAAGGTCATCAGTTGCGCCTTTCCACACGCGCACGCGTCATGCCGTTGGATACGATCTCGGCAATACGCACACCGAATTTATTCTTGACCGGAACAACCTCTCCCCGGGCCACTAGCGTTCCGTTGACATTGATGTCGATCAATTGGTCAACCTGCCGGTCGAGCTCGACCACAGAGCCTTCTTGCAAATCCATTATTTCGGATATGGTCATCGATACATTGCCGACCTCGACAGAGAGCCTGACTTTGATATCGGACAAGAAACGATAATGGTCCTGGGCAGGAGCCCCCTCGATATCAACACGCGCTGCAGTATCCAGCATTTCGCTATCATGAGTCATATCATTCATCTTCTCGTCCTACAAAAATTGTTTGATTTTAAAGGCTACACCGCCATTTTGTTCACCGATGCTGCCATGGGCAAACACACGATCTCCGACAATAAGCGGAACATTGTCGGTTGGCGCAACGGGTAGAATATCTCCGACAGCAAGTCGGGAAAGCTCGGACAACTGCATGGTCGGACGGGCAAGAACCGAACGGACGGGCATATAAATCTGTTCGACAGAATCTTTCAGATTGGCCTTCCAGACCGGGTCGACCTCGTTCGTCTCCCGGTGATGGGGACGGTTTAATTGTGGTTCGATTGCAATCAATCCGTCGAGTGTCTGAATGACATCCATCGCCGCGATCTTGTGTCCCGAGAGATGGACGGATGTAGCGGAAACCAGAACATTCTCGTCATCCAGATCCAGCTCAATGTCATCTTTGTCTTGGAAATAGCGACTATAGCGAACCGGCGAGTCAAAGAGCATTGACCAGGCGTCCGACAATCCGGCCGCGATCGCGCCAGCCAACCGGTTGATCATCGTAATTTCAGATTGTTTCAGATCACCGCTACTATGCGCTTCACCATCAAATTGTCCGCCAAAGAAACAGTCGACCGATGCACTTAAAAATGTCCGGGAAACGCGAACCAATATCGGCTTCTCCGAGGCACCCAGTTGAAATTCCAGGTAAACAGATTCTGCGGCCAGAGCGGCAAGCCAATCTTTGAACAACAGCTTGGCACTGTCGTCAACTTCCACTTTCATTGCACAATCGATGACATTTGAAAGGTGCAGTTTCAAAACGCCGTCCAGTTTTTTCTCAACCTTTTTATAGGCGGACAACAAAATACCGTCCGGACCACCTTTTTTAATCAGACTGTGACTTACCGGGGCAGCGACATTCTCTTCTCCCGATGATTCCGGGCTGGTTGTTGATGGTTTGGAATTCGTCATGATCTTGCTACTTTCAAAAGCGCTTATTGAACAACCATGTTGGTGAAATAGACGTCCTCAATTCCGCCAAATCCTGTTTTCTCTTTCAGCGTTTCATTGATAATGTCGCGCAATTTTCTCTTCAGCTTGAGCTTGCCTTCCGGTGCCTCCAATTCAATCGCATCTTGCTGCCCCAATTCCATCAGAACAGCGGATCGAATGGCAATTTCATGGTTGATGACATTTTCGAAAACCCGTTCGTCATAATATGTCGAAACCGCCAACGACAACTGGGCGAAGCTGTCTGAATTCGACAGGTTGGAGGTGAATGGCTGTTCGATCTGGTGATAGGTCACCTTGAACGCACTGGACGCTTCTTTCGGTGCCGTGGCGCTGGCTTCTTTTTCGCTGACGGCGGTTCCGTCCTTCATGATAATCTTCGGCTTGTTCGGATCTTCAGGTTCCTCGTGATCTCCACCGATCATTCCTGCCGCATAGAAACCTCCGGCAGCTCCTCCACCGCCGAGCAAAGCAATCAAGCCCGTGGCAAAAAGAACCGTTTTAAGCTTGCCCTTTTTCTTGCTTTTGGGATTTTCATCGTCTGGTTTCGTCTTTGACATTTCGACCTCTGGGTTAATTGAATTTATGAATCCGGGAATGGTTTTCAGGCGTATCGGCTATTGTCTGACACGGAGTCATTTTCGGGAGCGCTTTCAAACGATTGTGCGATCTGGCGACTCTGTGACGGCCTCGCGGATTGTTCACGACCATCGCCGTTTTCCTGTTGCGAAAGATTTCCGCCATCCGGCTTTGATGACGAGAATATATTATCCTTCACGTCGATGCGGAGTGTCAGATCGTCACGCCCCTGGGACTTCAAAATGTCCTGGAGCACAGGACTATGCTGAGCAATAATATCCTTGGCAGCTTGATGCTCGGTCTGAATTTCAATGATCTCCCTCGATCCGCGGGTGGTGAAGATAATTTCCATCCGGCCAAGATTACGAGGATTAATCTCAAACTTTTTCGTTCCGCCGTTTGCTGACATTTCTGCGATTTCCGCACCAAGTCTTTCGGCAACCCGGGGTGAGGATATATCGAACGAAGCGGACTTCTGAGTGGTTTCGCGAGCCGCCAGTTGAGCGGAAGAATTGGCGAGCGGCAGTTGCTCCATCGATGTTTCAAAGCTCTTCACTGCCGACGACACATCCGGTTTGGCCGGATCAAAAAACTCGCCGTCGGTGACAGCCGGTTTCTGCAAACTGGTGGTGACTTGCACATTATCGCTTGCCGTTGACCGGAATTCCAACTTGCCTAGTTCTGAGCGCGCATCCTTTTGTTCTCCAGCCTTCGTAACAAAATGAACTGATGCTGCTGCCTGCTTGTTCAGCTCCAACTGGCTTGTCGGATTGTTGAACGGTTGACTATCGGTAAGATCTGCGTCTCCTGCGCTTTGCGCGCTATCAATCGGCGAGCCACCACCCGGAATGAGTTTTACCTGCGACGCCAGCATGTCTGCCGCGGGTTTCGCTGGGGTATGCCGGGGCTCCCCATCAACAGAAAAGGCGGTTGATCGAATGTTCTGCAGCGCATCTCTATTGAATGTGAGCGGCAATTTTTCTTCTGCAGTATCGGAATCGACTGGATCACTAATGGTTGGATCTTGTCCGCTTTTTGAGGACGTCCGATTCTGATCAAAGATCGTGCCACCCATGCTCTGATTGGCAAATGGCAGTACATTCGTCGCCTCCCAATGTTGGGCAGGAACGGCATCGAGATCCCCAACATCGACACTCTCGATATCGGAGATGTCAATTTCCGTTTTGTCAGCACCAGATTGAGGCTGTTCCTCTGGTGACAGCAAAAGTGATCCGAAATCAGTATTTGAAGGGTTGCTTTCCATACCTGCAGACCTTGCAGAAAACATGCCAATTATGGAGTGGGCAGCTTCGGACATGAGTTTACCAATCATCGTAGCGTTCCTCGCTTTTTATAATTATTTATATTATACAATAAGTTACTAGAAGAATCTGCTTGCCGGACATCCCTTTTGCGGAGCATTGAAACCTTCGATTTCAACAGTTTCTCGGTGCCATCGTGAATTGCCTGAGCGGCAAAATTTTGCCGCTCTGCGGCGGCAAGATTCTGCATCGCGGCTTGGACGGATATTTCGACCACATGCGAAGCCTCCAGCAAACGATCAGAAATTTCCATTTTGGCCGCAAGGGACCCTGCTGTTACCGCAGCCTCACTCTTGTGGGTCTCAGCATGAAGACTTTTTATTTTCCTCGCATTATCTTCCATTAACGCACAATGGCTGCCCGCTTGCATCAAGGCGCGCTCCTTCAGACGCTTTTGTGTATCACGGACCTTTAACACCCGTCGCAGCCCTCTGACCCGCTGCTTCATGATGCAAACAGACCGGAAAGCTGAGTCACGCTTGTCCGGAAGTCCACCAGTTCACGGGGTTTCTGCTTGATATAGTCGATCAGCATTGGCCAGCTCGCCAGGGCCTCATCTATATTGGGGTCATTGCCCGCTTGATATGCGCCCATCAAAACAAGGTCCCGATTTTCTTCGTAAATCGACCAAAGGCGCCTGAAATGAAGTTGTGCTTGCTGATGTTCGGGATCAATAATATCAACCGCAACGCGGCTAATTGACTTGCCGACATCAATCGCCGGAAAAACCCCCTGCTCTGCCAACGACCTTGATAATATGATGTGACCGTCAGCAATGGCGCGAGCACTATCAACGACCGGATCATCCAAGTCGTCGCCGTCGGCCAGCACGGTATAAATTGCGGTTATTGATCCCCCGGTATCGCTGTCGTTGCCGGCTCGTTCAATCAATCGCGGGATCAACGAGAGCGCGGATGGCGGATAGCCTTTCATCGTTGGAGGCTCGCCGGCGGCGAGACCTATTTCGCGCTGCGCATGAGCAACACGGGTAAGACTGTCGATCACCAGAACTACCGACAGGCCCTTCGACCGGAAATATTCCGCGACAGCCGTTGCGCGATATGCGGCTTTCAATCTTGATGATGGCGAGTGATCGGCCGGAACAGCAATCGTGACCGTGGGCACAGCGTCCTTAATTTCACGGCGGCGACTGACAAAATCGTTCACCTCTCGTCCGCGCTCGCCGATCAAGCCGACCACAACAACGTCAGCCACGACACCGTCCAGTATCTGGTTGATCAACATCGACTTGCCGACTCCCGAGCCGGCAATTATGGCCATTCGCTGTCCCTGCCCCATGGTAAGCAAACCATTTAGCGCTCGAATACCAATGTCGATCGGTTTCGAAACACTGGCGCGCCGAAGGACATTCCCTTCCTGCCCTGCCAATGGAACGGTTTCGGTCGTCAATATAGGACCTTTGCCGTCAATCGGTTCTCCCATGGGTCCGATTACCCTGCCAAAGAGGGCTTCACCGACCGCCGCTTGATTGGATTTCGCGTAGGGCAGCACACGACTTCCACTGCGCAACGGTGCGTCTTGCACCATCGGGATCATCAGCGTTCTGGAACCCTTGAAACCGACTACCTCGGCACTGATCTCTCGGCCATCGGTCGCGATCACACGACCCGAATAGCCGATCGGATATTCAAAGCCAGTGACCTCCAGCATGCCGTTATCATGCGCCGACAACTTGCCGACATATCGCGGTTCATTTCCAATATCATCAAGGCGCGCAAGCACGTCGCAGGCAGCCGACGGATATCCGGTTGTGTCCGGGTTCGAGACGGCAAGATCACTCATGGCCAGCCACCGATTTGACGCCGCTGAACTCGTCGATCAGCGTTCGCAGCTCATCCAGCACCACTGCCGAGCCTTTTTCAATCCAGCCACCAGAATGACTGAGTTTCAAATTACCCCGTTGCATGGCTTCGTCACTACGCAGGGCCAATTTGCACACGGTGGAATCAATCAGTTCGACGTCATCCGGATGGAGTACAAGCGTGACACCTTTTTGGTCCTGATCCACGAGCTCGGCCAATTGCATCGCCCAAGCTTGTAACAGGACCGGATCGGGAACTGCCAATTCCGAGCAACGTCTGAAGAGGGACTCCACCGCCGAAAGAATAAACGCAAAACTGTCAGGCGAAGACAAATCGTTCAAATGCTGGATAGCTGCTGCCAGTGCATCGCTGTCCCGGTTCGACGAAGCATGTTCATCCGCCAAAGCGGACTGACCGTCTTCCCATCCTTTCTTGTAGGCGACCCCAAATATATCAGCATCCTGATCGGCAGGAGGCTGCGTTTCCTCTGGCGCACTGCGTCCAACGAAGCTCTTAAAACAGTCGCTATCCCGAGCCTCTGCCTCTGGTTCCAGTCCGCAGGTCCAGGAAGCAAATTCTCGTTGCTCAGTGGTCATTCGCCACAGAGGGACTACGTCTTCATAGCCGAACGTACCTGCAGGATTGAGATCAGACATAATCAGCTCCGGCTCCGGCCATGTTTATTTCGCCGTTGTCGAGCATGACTTTGGCGACCGCAATAATGGCTTTTTGTGCGGCAATGACGGCGTCCATCGGTTGCGGTGGCGCTTCAGCCATATCGTCCTGAATGGTTTCCGCCGCCCGTTTTGACATAGCCCCAAAAATCTTGGCCTTGAGATCATTCGGAGCTCCTCGCAGTGCCGGAACCAGGATACTGGCATCAATTTTCCGGACAACAGAACCGATATCCTTTTTGTTCAAATTCATCAGATCCGCGAAGATGAACATCTCGTCCTCAATCAGTTTTGCGGTTATCTTGTCGCGCTTCATCAATTCCTTGAGCAATGACCGCCCCCGTTCTTTCGGGAGATTGTTGATGATCGTTGCACTGTCGAGCACACCTCCGACCTCCATCGGCGGAACAGTGTCTGCTTCACCAGGTGTCGTGTTCTCCAAAAGAGCCTGAATGTGAGCGAGCGCCTTGCCGCTGACCGGTCCGAGCGTCGCTACCCGATATATCAAATCTGCCTGAATCTCTGGCGGCAGCAATTCTATTGTTTCTGCGGCGACTTCCGGCGTTAGAAACGACATGAGCACCGCAGAGATCTGAGGCGGTTCGTTCGTTATCAGATGGGCAATATCCTTTGCCGGGATCCATTTTAGCATTTCAGCAATATTACTGGGTCGTTTGGGCGCGAAACGATTCATAATTGTCTCTGCGCGCGGCGTACCCAAAGCCTTACGAAAAACCCGGCTGACTTTTTCGTCGGACTTGTAGGACAACATTGTCTGGTTCATCGTCAGCAACAGGAAGCGATCCAGGGAACCATCAATTTGCGTCGCATCAACATTGGCAACGCTGAACATCGCTTCACCCAATGCCTCCACTTCATGAGGTTCGAGCCGCTCAAGTATCTGGGCAGCTTCCTCGTCGTTGAACAACAGCATCAATATCGCTGCGGTCTGGCGTCCGGTGATCAGCTCCAATTGCTTACCTTGTTCGGCGATTTCAACATCATCTTTTTCTGCGATATCAGCCATCTACTTCTTCCAGTTTATCGGATTCTTTGAGCAACTCCTTCACAACCAGAGCTGCGTGATCGGGGTTCTGTTTGACGAAATTCTGAGTCAAAACAGCACGTTCCTGATAGCTTTTGGCCGAAGTGATCATGTCTATGGTCACCGGCGGACCAAGCGCGCCTGCTGTTTGATTTTCGAGTGATCCGCCATCCTCGGTACCATCTTGATTGGAGCCGTCGGTGGTCACGCCATCACTGGTGAGAGCTTTTTGATTCTTGTCGGAACGCAGAGCTTTTTCAGATGTCTGCCAGCGTTTCAAAACCGGACGTCCGATGCCGAAAATAAGCAGCAGGGCGACCAACAACGCAGACAGATTACGTATCAACATGCTGAACCAGGAAGTTTCATACCAGGTTTCTGCGATCGGATCGTCGGCTACTGCTTTAAATCTACGCGCCGTCACCGCAATCTGGTCACCCCGGCCAAGACTATAGCCGACAGTGCCTTTGATGAGTTTTTCAATCTCCTGAATTTCCTTGGGAGATTTTTTGTTTTTTAGTGCACGGTCGTCGATTGCCACTGCAACGGACAATCGCGATACCTGCCCCGGCGCCTGATTGGTCACCGCCACTTCACGGGCAAGTTCAAAGTTTCGGCGATATTCTTCGCTGGTTCTCCGGGGTTCGGCTGCATTCGCACCTTCCTCCTCGGCCCCTCCGGGTTGTTCCGCAACCTCAGCAGCATCAGGGGGACGGTTAGCCAGTGCGCCTGGAATCCCGCCTGCGGCGTTTCCAGCAATTTCGTTCGACTTTTGTCCCTGTTCAGAACGCAATACCGAACCATCGAGCGGATAGGTTTCACTTGTCGCCTGCTTTTCGTCAAAATTTACATCAGCAGTGACCTCTGCAACGAAGTTTCCGGGACCCACCAGTGGTGTCAGCAAACTGGCCAAAGACTGGCGGTAGCGGTCTTCGATTGCCGCCTTCACTTTCAGTTGCGTATCGCTGCCGGAGGATAGGCCCTCGCTGTTGCTCGACAATAGCCGGCCGTTTTGATCGATCACGGATACGTTGGATGCTGAAAGCCCAGGCACGGAACTGGCAACCAGATTCAAAATTGCCTGCGTTTCTTTTTCATCAAGCCTGGTTGAACTCGCGAGATGCAATATTACGGAGGCGGAAGGTTCATTTCTGTCGCGCAGGAATATGCTGGGCTGTTCGACGGCTAAATGGACCCGTGCAGATACAACGCTATCGATGGCTTCGATCGAACGCGCTAAATCCATCTCACGGGCATTTCTTAGCTTTTCCGATTCAACCGCCCTGCTTGCGCCCATTGGCATACTGGACATAATAGTGTCACCGCTCGGCGCGGATCTTGGCAAGCCTTGGCCCGCCAGTTCAATTTTGGCCGAATGGTAGTCTTCTTTGCTAACCGTCAGTGTGCCGGTATCATCATCGACTTCATAGGCTATATTGGCGACCTGCAATGCTTGCATCACCGCGGACTTGTCATTGTCGGGCAGGCCGCGAAATAGATCACGCTGAGGTGGCTCACGAAGAACCAGCCACACTGTAATCGCCGCCAAAACGACAGCAGACATTATGATTAGCGGCATTGCCCGCGCGACAGCGGGCTGTTTGATAAATGCACTGAGCCAGCCCATCGGGCCGCTCGCATTTGCATAACTACCGATTGCCGGCTGCAGTGCATTGCGGCTCGCGGGTGTCAGCGCCTGACCGGTTGATGATTGCTCGGCCATCTATTATACCTGCATGTTCATTATGTCTTGGTAGGCCGACAATAATTTGTTACGAACTTGCAAAGTGGACTCAAATCCCAAGGATGCTTTATGCTTCGCAAGCATAACAGCCGCCACGTCATTGCTTTCACCCATCTGATAGGCCTTCGTTTCCTCATCTGCTGCTATTTGAAGTTTATTGACTTCTTGCAGCGCGTTAGTGAGTTGGGTCGAGAAGCTGTCCGAACCCGCCGTTTCTTTGGGAGCAGAGGTCTGCCCCGGTCCAGCCAGGCCGGCATTCTTGGCGATGTCCTGCAGCGCGTTGTTCTGGTTGAGGATGGCATTACGTGCGGCCATCAGGCTATTCATATTGACTGAAGACATTTTTTAGCTCCTCTCTATGCTGCCAGCGCGCGCATATCGGCCATCCGGTAACGCAAGGTGCGCTCCGAGATGCCAAGCTCTTTTGCGGCGTCACGGCGATTGCCGTTGGTTTTTTCCAATGTTTGATTAATTGCTTCATATTCGACATTTTTGGAAATCGAGTGCAAATCACGTCCGCGAATGAATCGCGAGGAATGACTGGCAGAAACATCATCCTGCTTCGGCGTTGCTGTTAACCGGGCGCCCGAAAAGACCAGATCGTCGGCCTTAATTCGATCACCGTCGCACATCACCAGAGCGCGTTGCAGAACATTGGACAGCTCGCGCACATTGCCCGGCCATTTATGTTCTTTCAGTCGCTCGACACAGCAGCGAGAAAGCGAAATGAACCTTTCGCTCCGCTTCTGAAAACCGATCATCATGAATGCAGCAATGGCAACAATATCGGCAGGCCTTTGAGCAAGAGGGAGAAGATCAACTGGCATGACGTTCAATCGCCAATATAGATCTTCACGGAATCGCCCTGCCCCGACTTCTTCTGCAAAGTCACGGTTGGCTGCGCAAAATACACGGACATCGATTTTTTCGTGGCGGGATGCGCCGACTGGAAGGATCTCGCCTTCCTGGAGCACACGAAGCAGTTTGGACTGACTTTCCAGCGGCATCTCGGTAATCTCGTCGAGGAATATCGTGCCGCCGTCAGCTTCCTTGAACAAGCCGACCGCGCTGTTATAGGCACCAGTGAAGGCACCCTTTTTATGCCCAAACAAGATGGACTCAATCATTGATTCTGTGATGGCCGCGCAGTTTACGGTTACAAACGGCTTGTTTGCCCGCTCGCTATTTTCGTGAATGAACCTAGCCATGCCTTCTTTGCCGGTACCGGTCTCGCCGGTGATCATGACGTTAGCATCGCTGCGCGCCACGCGAGCGGCATATTTATATAAAGCTATTGAATTGGGGTCTGCATAAGCCGGCCCCTTGCCACCGCGCATCGATTCAACAATGCAAGACAGACCAAATTCTCTGTCCGCATTGCCGAATTCGATGCGCAGTGGTTGGCTGAGGGTAGCCGGAACGAAGTGGAATGGTCCATCGCGGTAAACCACGACGGGATCTTTTGCTCCTTTGCATTCATCTTTGGATGCTTCGCGGGTTGTGCGGGGTGGTTGCTCAGCGGAGGATGAATGTAGCGGGTGCGAGTGAATTGTTTCAACACTCGCTAGCAAATCGACAAGTTCTGGAAACCTAGAGACCAGGCTAGGCTTCAGTTTATCGTTGATCATGGCCATTCCCTTACGTTGTTCACCGAGCATCGGATCTAATATCCCTGTGCTCGCCAACTACTTTGCAATGGCCGTGCCAGTTCGATGATCGGCAAGAATCTGCCGATTATTGCCGACAAAACTGTCGGAAATCCGTCATTTGTGTCGGAAAATGGACGGTTTTTCCATAGCTTGTCGGAAAGCCGACACCTTTTCGCTTAATTATATTTCGGGCCCGCCGTTAACTTCCTCGAGGCCGCTTCATCTGTCGAGGTGACCCGTTAGATGAAACGACTATTTGAACTGTGAAAAGGATAACACCATGACTGTAATCGGAACTAACGTAACCGCTATGCGCACCAGCTATGCTTCTAACCAAGCTGAAATGGGTCTCGCAAAATCTATCGAACGCCTTTCAACCGGCAGCCGCGTGAACTCAGCTGCTGACGATGCTGCTGGCTATTCGATCGCCACACGTATGACCTCGGAAGTACGTGGACTGAACATGGCCATTCGTAACTCGAACGACGGCATTTCGCTGGCGCAGACCGCTGAAGGCGGCATGAACGAAATCACCAGCATGATGCAGCGTATGCGTGAACTGTCTGTCCAGTCTGCCAACGGTACGCTTTCGACCGGCGACCGCGACAACCTTCAGACCGAAGTTACCGCTTTGATTGCACAGATCGGTGATGTTGCGTCGCGGACAACCTTCAACGATGTTGCATTGCTTGACGGAACCAACGCCACAATCAACATCCAGACCGGCAGCGACGCCAGTCAGACGGTGGCGGTCACTTTGACAGATGTCACGGCCGCAACTCTGGGTATTGACGCCCTGGACATCAGCACCGAAGCTGGCGCAACCACTGCACTGGGCCTTCTGGATACCGCTCTCGATACGGTCACCACCGCACAGGCTTCTTTGGGTGCCGACCAGAACCGTCTGCAAACCACAATTTCCAACCTGTCTGACCGTGTTGCGAACATCTCGGAATCGCGTTCGCGTATCATGGACGTCGACTTCTCTGCTGAAACAACCGAGCTGGCAAAAAACCAGATCCTGAGCCAAGCTTCGACGGCGATGTTGTCGCAGGCGAACCAGTCTCAGCAGTCTGTTCTCAGCCTGCTCCGGTAATATCAGACTCCACCGATACGAAAAAGCCTCTTCCCGGTTGGGAGGAGGCTTTTTTATTGGTCAGATCCAGCAATGACTTGTGGGTAAATGCCACAGAGAAAACTAGTTCATAGTCATGGCAACTTGAAGTTTCTCCAATGCCCGCTTTTTGATCTGGCATATGCGAACTGAAGATACATCAAGTATCTCCCCAATCTCATCAAGCTGCATCTCCTCCACAAAATAGCAATTGAGTATGAGTTGTTCACGTTCGTTTAGCTGCTTCAGATTTGCAGACAGCAGTTCCACCATCTGCGACTTTTCCAATTTTTCATGCTGATCGTCCTCTTGATCGGTGAACCAGCTACTGGAGTCGCAATAAACTTCGTCGAGTGAACCAAGATGGACATCGATCGCCCTGTCTGCATGTTTACGAAAATCGGAAGGATCCATATCCAGGCCCAGCGCCAGTTCGGACTCGTCGGGCTCCCGACCAAGTTCCTTCACCAGCTTGTCCCGACACCTGCGCACTTTCTTATGCCAATCAACCGAGGTTCTGCGCAAATTGCACGTTGATCTCAAATCATCAATCATTGCGCCGCGGACACGGACGTATAGATAGGTACTGAAACTATGCCCTTGATCGACATATTTCTTTGCCGCCTCGACCATTGCGACCAGTCCGACCTGAATCAGGTCTTCGATTTCCATCTGGTCGGGCGCAAACGATTTTACCTGCCATGCAATCTTTGTAACCAGCGACTGATTTTCTTCAATCAGCCGATTTTCGTCTATTCTCATCGCGCCGTAGGCTTGGGATGCGCGGCTCTTTGTTTTCAACATAGCGTACTTCCGATTGGTAGTTAGTTTTGATTTGCATCTGTGACAGCCATTGTGTGGCTGGACTGCGGAACCCCGATCTTGCTCAGCACTTCAATTGACTTGTCATCGGGCAATTCTTGATAGGAAAGAACCGTCAGGTCCGGGAACCGCTGTTTGAGCAAAGCGCCAAGCGGACGCCGCACGACCGGCGACGTGATAAGGGCCACGTTACGGGCTTCCAATGGCAAGCTGCGGGCAGCTTCATCCATGGCTTCAATTATCTTCTGAGCCAATTGCGGTTCGATAGGATAGCTAGCATCTTCGCCCACTTTCAACGCCTTAACGAGCAGGCTTTCCAGTTCTGCATCCAGCGTCACGACCGGAAGGGGCAAGCTGATAGGCACCATGGTTTGAACGATCAGATTGCCGATTTTCTGTCGTATAGTATCAACCATTTGTGCCGTATCAGTGTGCAGACTGGATGCTTCCAACATTGCCAGGCAAATTTTCTGAAAGTCCTTCACTGGTACTTTGTCGGCGAGAAGATCACGGCAAATTGCGGTAATCGTATATAGCGACAGAGGTTGCGGTGTGAGGCTGTCAACCAGTTGCGGCGATGATTCCTTGAGAAAATCGAGCAACTTCTGCGCTTCATCCATACCGAATAGCTGCGCTGCATTGCGCCGCACAACGTCATTGAGATGGGTCGCGATAACGGTAGGTGCATCTACGACTGTATAACCCTCGGCGATTGCCTGGGATTTTTTATCGGCGCTTATCCAAATGGCGTCCATTCCGAATGTGGGGTCCTTGCACGGCCGACCCTCGATTACCGAATCCACGTGACCGTCATCAAGCGCGATAAAATCATTCGGCCAAACAGTATCCTCGCCCAGGACCATTCCCCCCATCATGATCCGATAACCGTTGGGTTCCAGAGACAAATCGTCTTTGATCCGGACAAGCGGTATTACAAAACCCAGTTCTTTGGATATTTGACGACGGATACCGGTAATCCGTTTCATCAACGGCGCGCCCTTCCGGTCTTCCACCAGCGGAACAAGACCATACCCGATTTCGATTCCAAGACGCGCCTTTTCGGAGACATCTTCCCAATCTATCTGTTCCGGATGTTTTTCTACGACCGGTTCGGCGGTCACTTCCACAGGCTTCGGCTTGCGGATCAGATAAAAGGCAATTCCGCCTGCGACCGCTGCGGCCGAGAGGACGACAACGTGAGGCATCCCTGGTAATACACCGAGAATCGTAAGGATAACGGCGACGGGAACCCAGGCCGCTCCCGAACCGAATTGGCCGGTGATCTGATCTGCCAGATTCTGGGTCGATGAAACCCTCGTAACAATCGCTGCGGCGGCGATCGATAATATCAAGGCCGGAACCTGTGCAACCAACGCGTCACCGATTGCGAGCATCGAATATGTGCTCGCGGCTTCGCTAAAGGACAGCCCATGGGTCGTCAGACCCAGAACAATACCACCGATGATGTTCACAGCCAGGATCAAGATCCCGGCAACGGCGTCCCCTTTTACAAATTTCGACGCACCATCCATTGATCCGTAAAAATCAGCCTCGGTGGCGACTTCAGATCTCCGTGTCTTAGCTTCTTCCGGTGCGATGAGACCGGCGTTAAGATCAGCGTCGATCGCCATTTGCTTGCCGGGCAAGGCATCCAAGGTGAACCGTGCGGAAACTTCCGAAACCCTTCCGGCGCCTTTGGTAATGACGATCAGATTGATAATCATCACAATGGAAAACACAAAGATCCCGACCACATAGTTACCGCCGAGAAGCAATCCGCCAAAGGCTTCGATAATTTGCCCGGCGGAATCGCCACCCGCATGGCCCTCTACCAGCACCACTCGGGTTGATGCGACGTTCAGTCCCAATCGAAGAAGCGTCGCAAACAGCAGAACGGTTGGAAAGCTGGAAAAATCGAGCGGCTTGCGCGCGTTGAGCGCAACCATCAGAATGGCAAGCGAGATCATGATATTGGAGATGAAGCCGATATCCAGCATTATTGTCGGCAACGGCAGCAAGAAGAAGATGACCAGTAAAAGTGTAGCCATCGGCAGCAATCCAGATTTCAGATGGCCGGCAACTTTATCCAATGCGAAAATATTCTGTAACATGTTCATTTATAATCCAAGAGTGGCGAGCATCAGATAAGCTACCCGAGCCGATTCATCGAACGGCTTGGACTTGTCTGGGGAGCTCTGATCATTGATGTGGTTTTTGGCGATCCGGAGATAATCCGCTGGCTGGACCATCGGGAGCGGCTTTTGCGATTGCGGCAAGTTTTTTCCAGCAGCCGGAAAACTATTGCCGCCGCCTGCCATCATGGAAGCATCGTCAAGTTTTCTGGCGAACAGGTTGCGGATTTCCCGAAAGCTTCGCGGATCACCGGACTTATCATAGAATATAGACCGGTTCGATTGCGCGGCATTTGCAAAAGACGGCGCGGCTGGTGCGTCGGGACTGGCATCAAATGCATTCAGAAATTTACCGGCGCCGGCTGGTCCCAGGA
>TARA_R110000787_G_scaffold143488_5_pt1 | contig 81627 bp, 89 predicted proteins | sample TARA_R110000787 | Tara Oceans TARA_R110000787 (sample SAMEA4397920) | marine metagenome | biome: Polar Biome; feature: [DCM] deep chlorophyll maximum layer (ENVO:01000326); material: water (ENVO:00002006), including particulate matter (ENVO:01000060) such as... | depth 35 m | reverse complement strand
CTGAAGTGCCCGTAGCGACAATCACCTTGTCTGCCGAGATGAGTTTCCCATCGACGACAACACCGCCTTTGGTCAGTTGCGCCGCACCCTCAAAATAGGCCACGTTGTTGTAGGATGGTAGAATATCGCTGTACTTGGCGTTGCGAAGCGTCGTCACCAATTCGTCTTTCTGGGCGATCAAAGCCTTCCAATCCTCGATATATGCCTCGGCCTTGATGCCTGCAAAACGCGATGCTGATTTTGACTGATGGAGAGTTTCAGCGGCCCTGATCATGGCCTTTGACGGTACACAACCGACGTTAACGCAAGTGCCCCCAATCATCCCATAACCGATGAGCGCAACCTGCGCCCCCTGCTCAGCCGCAGTGATGGCAGCTGAGAAACCTGCTGATCCAGCTCCGATGACGATAAGATCAAATTTCTTTGAGGAATTCGTAGTGCTGCAACAAGCTTCGCTCATAATACTTCTCCTGAACCAGCGTCTGCTTTGGGCGTTCTGGCCCGACGAAATAGTGCGAAAGCCGTAATACCTAGAAAGATTATCAAAGCAGGAAGAAGCACATAGTCGAGCCAAGCGAGCCAAGCCGAGAGACCAACCGCGCCCAGTAACAAAACTAAAGCAGGCGTGAAGCAGCAAACAGCAGCGATTGCCGAGCCAATAATCCCTGTATTCAGTATAGTTTTGTTCTTCATGACCCTTCGTCGCCTTGAATGACCGTCGAGTCGTATCCTATTGCCGATGTTGCCGCTTGAATTTCGCTGACCGTTGTCAGGGCGTCATCAAATATCACCGTTGCCGAACGGTCATCCATCGTGGCCTCAACGCTCTTGATACCATCCACCATGGAAATCGCCTGTTTTACCATGTACGGGCAGCTCGCGCAGTTCATCCCAGGAACCGAGAGTTTAATGGTTTGCTCTGCGGCCACAGAGGGGCCGGTGAGCATGACGGTAGTTGCCAGTACGGTGAGAGTGAGGATTTGTTTCATGTATGGAATTCCTTATTCACTGAGAATAATTGGGAGAATGTATGGCCAGGCGAGAGCGAGTGTGACCAAAGCGGTTGCAAGCCACAGCGCTGTTTTGACAATTCGATTGGGCAATGGCCGCGCACATGCTGCGCCGTCTACGCATTCGTTTCGCGGTTTTATGTAGACAAGGAAATATCCGTAACCGAGAAAGCCGAGGGTAATAATAACGAAAATAGGTTGATACGGTGCCAGCGCCGTCAAGCTGCCGATCCAAGCCCCGCCCACACCAAGGCTAAAGAGTGCCAAGGGAACAATGCAGCATGAGGATGCCAAAATCGCACCTATGACACCTCCCGCTGCGAATATACGCGTCTTTCCACCGTCGACGCTTTCCGGCGCATCTGTTGAGTTGGTTTGAATTTGTGAAGTGGTCATGTGGGATGGTCCTCGCTTTCGTTCACAAATTAAGATAGGGTCTGTAGTAGCTACAGATTCAAGAGGTTTTTTTGATGATTGTTCACGAATCGGCGAGGGGTATAGGGCGAGCACAATTGGCCGAGAAAACAGGCTGCAATTTGGAGACGATACGTTACTACGAGAAAATTGGCATTATGCCGGATCCTCCGCGCACCTCATCTGGTTATCGCGTTTATGACGATACACATATAGGACGGCTTAGATTTATTCTCCGAGGCCGACAACTAGGGTTCTCTATTGATGAACTGCGTGGGCTTCTTCGTCTGGTTGACAGAGGCACCCAAACCTGCGCCGAAGTGAAGGTGCTCACTGAGCAACACCTGGAGGACGTGCGTTCCAAGATTGAGGATCTAAAGCGCATTGAGAAGGTGCTTGCTGCCACAGCGGCGCAATGCTCCGGCAAAGAAGTGCCTGAGTGCCCCGTTTTGGAGGCGCTGGGGTCGTGATTGGAACGGTGGCTTTTTATATCGGCGCAGCCGTCGCAGAGATTGCGGGCTGTTTTGCATTCTGGGCCTATTTCCGGTTAGGCAGAAGTGTCTTCTGGCTTGCGCCGGGCTTATTCAGTCTAGTGCTATTTGCATTTCTGCTGACCCGTGTGGACAGCGATTTCGCGGGGCGGGCCTACGCAGCTTATGGCGGCGTATACATAGCTGCGTCTATCCTGTGGCTCTGGCTGATTGAAAGCCGAACACCTGATCGATGGGATTTAGTTGGTGCTGCGATCTGTCTTCTTGGAGCGGCAATTATTCTTTGGGGACCACGCGGGACATAAAAAATCACTGAATAAGGTTTGCATAAATCGAGGTGTTTTGAGTCTTGCGATGAAGCTTACGCTTGGCCTCCAACAACAAACTGATCGTATGTATCGTGTTCGGGCGGCTCGTCCAAATCGCGGTCCCATTTTCCTGGAGCGTCATCAGGATATAGGAGAAGTGAAATTGTCATGTGGGTTTGGTCAGGCAGTTCCGAGAATATGGTCATCTCCCGAACCTCTTCTTCGCCCAGCCAAATGCCTTTTGGATGCAGAATCCCTGTTCGGTTGTCGATCAGCATATCCTGTTTTTCAGCTAATGAAGAAACAGGTAGCGGGATGATCTCTTGACGACCTCGATAGAATATTCCTGATTTGATGAGCGGCTCACTACTCCAGGCCCAATCAATAAAGCCTTCCTTGCCGACGACGATCATTGCCCGCTTGTGTGTCATTCCTAACCATTTGAGAATGGTTGCGGTCAGGGAGACGTCATAGCGATCAGCCAAATGCGACATGAGATCAAGATCAATGGGGTGGCTTGAGATTTGATCCCGGAAATCGTCCAGGGGCATCAGCAAATAAGAAGCGAAGGTATTTGCCTGTGCTTCGATCTGACCGTATTCAGAATTCCATTTGTGCATGTCGCGGCTGCTGCACTTGAGACCCTCTGCCGAGATTTCTCGATGAAGCAGATAGTGCCCAAGTTCATGGGCAAGGGTGAAGTTTATGCGGCCTTTAGATTCAATGCTTTCATTGTAGATGATGCCCCATTCGCCATTGCCACTTGGGTGGGGAAGCATTGCGCCTTCGAATTTACGAGAGAGTTCCATGCCTTCAATCATGGTGATAGGAGCATCCGGGAAAACCTGTTTTGAATAGTCCCGTGCTATTCCAGCCACGTTGATTGGAAAGCGGTCCAGTCCGTGGGCTTCATGGAAGACCTTGATCAGCTTACTGAGATGGATCGCCCATTTCTCAGGCGTATTAGGTAGATTCAATCTTTCTTCCCCCACATATCGATCATCTGCTCAATCTTCTTTTTGTCTTCATCCTCAAGCTTGCTGAATTTTCTGAAGAAGGCCTCTTGGAGCACTTTTTCATCGGGAGTCGCTTTCTCGTCCAACAGATAATCTGTCGTCACGGATAGGGCTTGAGCGATTCGGGTCAATTTCTCTGCAGACGGTTTGCGAGTATCTCGGTTCTCAAGCTCCCAAATGTAGCTCTTGCTGGATTCTGTGAGCTCAGCCAGCTTGTCGAGCGAATAGCCCTTTTCCTGCCGATGATGGCGGATTTTCTCGCCTAATGAGGTCGTCATGTCATCTCCCTTGGTCGGTCAATTTGTTTTTCGACCATGTTCGATATATGCCGAACAAATTGGTTCTTGACAAGAGAATTGCGAAAATGTTCGATATATACCGAACGAAAACGTGCTATTAAGGAGATTCAAGATATGGCTAAGCTTACCTCGGGTACACATCATGTGACTCCTAATTCAAGCGGTGGCTGGGATGTCCGGCGCGGCGGTTCTGACCGCAGCAGCGGTCATTTTGACACCAAACGTGAAGCGATTGATCGCGGTCGTGAGATCAGCCGCAACGCCAAAACGGAATTCAAGATCCATAATCGGGATGGGCGGATTTCCCAGTCCGATTCTCACGGGAACGATCCCCGCAACATTAAAGGCTAAGGAGATTTAGCATGGCCTCAGTGACGACCTTCATTCGCAACATGCCTGCCTCGTCGCTGCAGGCTTATTTTGAACACACGGGCATTGAGTTTTCGAACCCGATTAATTGGGATGGCCCAGAGCCTGAAGTGGTTAAAGGAACGCTCCGGGCTGTCGATGACATGACAGACGATGAGCGCGCCCGCGTCCTCAATGATGCTGAGCGCGTTAGCGCCTTGGCAGATGATGCCGGGCAGACTGCCCTTTACAGCGTCGCGGAAGACCGAACAGTTCTGGGTGATCTGGTCAACGGCCATGCGCGGTCACTGTGGATGTTCCTGAATGCACCGACCTTGTTTCGCTTTGCCGAAGAGGTGCGTTTCACGGATGAACGTCGGCGTGGACGTAGCTGGGATGGCTTCATGGCCCCAGCCAACCTTGATTTGAACCGTGATGCCGTCGCTCTTGAGGCATTTAAATCAGCTCTGCGGGAGCGGTTTTCCTCCAACAACATTCACATCGATATTTTTAGCCGTCATCGCCCGACCTTTGATGGTGAAGACTGTGAATTGGTGCAGATCGTCATCTACCGGGAGGGGCTTCCCGATGCCTTTTTGGCGTTCGATGATGAAGGTGAATTGGTGCGCCGTGCGCGTCGGCCTGTGTTTGAAGCGGCGATGACCTATGAACCGGAAACCGGCGTGATTGAGGTTGTGGCCAATGATCGCGAAAGCCGCGAAGAAATGGCGCGTTACATGGCGCGTGACCTGCTCGGCGTTGAGTTTCAGAGCGAGAAGGTTCCGCTCCGTAACTATGACCTGTCGGTTCTCTTGGCCCCCCATCCGTTCCAGACGGATCCAGACGACGGGATTGAGTCTGTGGAGGTGAAGCAATTGCGTTTGATGCCGTTCGATAATAATGGCGAGCGCGTCACTCTCGAATGCCTGCGCAAAGCGGATCGGACCATCTGGAAAATGTCGGCAGACCGGTTCGGCGCAAACGACCCTCTGGCTGGTGGCTGGGTCGCAACCCAGGCCAAATTGACCATCAAATTCCATCCGAAGGGTTCGTCAAAACGTGGACGCACTTTGCCGCTGACGATCACCATACCGCACGGGTGTAACTTGAAGGATCAAACGGAAGAGGAGCAGTTGATCGGTGAGAAGTACCTGCGCCGTTGGGGCATCTTGAATGACGTTGGCTGATATCGTTCCGTTTTCCCAATCAGATGTCCAATTGGTGCAGTCAATCCTGCAGACGCCTGACGCGTTGATCACCGGTGCGGCTTTGGATGGATTTCATAGTCGTTCGGCAGAAGCGCTGAAGCTATCAGGTGTCTTGCAACCGGACGGGCATCAGCTTGCAGCAGTTTCGCTTTCTGACCATGACGATGAAGCCATCACCCTAACTTGGTCGCCGGAGGAGGGTAGCTACGGCTATTTTAATCCTGAGAAGGGTTGGGTCTCCGTTCCTTCACCGTCGCTTCAGACATATGCCGTCGATATGGAGGTTGTTTTGGGGAGGCTTTTTTGCCGTCTTGATCTGCCTTCCAACAGCCGCCCGGTAGAAAGGGTCACTGGCTTGTTATGGGAAATCGGTGATGTCCGCCTTCCTGGGCGAAGTGGCCGTTCCCCGGTCTGGTTTGCTCGGCGGCTTTCAGACCGTGATGCATGGGATCAGATTGGTCGCTATCTTTCTGGACACCCGCCCGCTGATTTCAGGGTGGTTGTTTCAGCTTCCCCGATCCCTCAATTCTCCCAAGCCGACATCAATCGGCATGACTTTATCCATTTCCAAAACATTGAGGCCCACGACGTGGGGCTAGTGATTGATCCGAGCAGTCTTGCTGCGCAGATCACGACCGGCGCATCGTCAAATTGGGATGAATCAGTCCGTCATGCGTCCGGGTTTCGCCATTTGTGGGTTGGTGACCGGGAATTCCGGTTCAATGGTGACAAACAGCGCCAGGTGATCGAGTACCTATTTTATGTCTGGGAGCGAGGGGAGGCTTCTGTCAGTTCGGCTCGGTTGTTTTCCGATCTTGAGTTTGAGACCAGTAGCCGTCTGCGGGATTTATTTAAGGGCCACAAGGACTGGAAGGACCTGATTGAGACCCGGAAAGGGTCTTGCCGTTTGAAAGTTGAAGAGTTGCTTGAAGCGCAGCGGGCTAACGTCGATTGATCCTGTCCTCGGCAATCCGAAGCTGTTCTATGACCCAGTCAAATTTTGGTGCTTCGCCGAGCATCATTCCCTGCATGGCATCATAGTCCTTTTCTAGAACCGAAAGCAGGTCATCCTGCGGGGCAACGCATACCGAGCCAGGTACGGCCTCGTCGAATTTCTTCCAGGCCTGTTTGAAGGCAATCAGATTGTGCTCACGAACGGCGCTTAACAAGGCTTCGTCTGCCAAGGCTGATTTGCCGGTATCTGTCCCTGTGATCATAGCCGCATCATAATAATGCCGTGAAATCCGGTCCTTATCTGTCGGGACGCGCTTTTCGTCTCGGTACCCGCAGTGTGCCCCATGCAAAATCAGGAGTTTTTCCAGATAGGTGCGGGTCGGTTCAATGACGTGAAGGTTGGGGACGGTGAAGGACCAACCATCGCTGAGCTCTTCTGAAATGTAAGCCTCAACAGAAGCTGTGGTATTGGGGTCCAGAGCGGAGCGGGCCCCGGCTTCCAGTTTTACGCGAGGCTGAACATATAAGGTGTCGGCGCTCGGATATAGCGTCGGATATTCGATGAGCAGAGTTTGCTGGTCAGGGTCTTGGTCGTCAGGTTTGATCTGGCATCGCTCGCCGATCAGGCTGGTGAGAACCTCGGCCAAATCTCCGTGAATGTAATTACTGCAGGCTTCCTTCAGCTCTTCAAAGAGGGCTCTGCGTTTTTTGTTCGAAAGCCCCTCTGGCGCTGTCGGGTCCCGATCGTCGCCGAAGCCCAGGTCATTACGATAGACCACAAGATCAATGTCTTCGGAAAACCGCTGGATTAGATCAAAGGCTTTTGAAAGCGATGTCCCACCTTTGAACAGCAACTGGGGATGTTCGGCGGGAAGCTTGTTGAAGAGCGTATCCAGCACGAGGCAGACCCAGAAGTCTTTTTCGACATAGCTGGGGAGGGTGTCGAGGCGTTCAGCTGCCGCCTCGAACACATCTTTTCGATCTTGTTCTGGTAGCGATAAAAAACGCTCGAAATCTGTACTCATACGGCCTCTGCATGTTGGTCTGCGACATCATGAACGATAGATGCAGCCCAACCAGGCAGATGCGCACTATTTCGAATGAGGTCTTTTTTGACGTTATCAGGCAATTTCTGTTTCAGCATCATGGTGACGCGATCATCCGTAGCCGCTTGCGGGCCAAGCCAACGCAATGCCTGTGCGACAGGGGCGGACATTTTCCCAGCCCAGGACATAACGTTCGGGCCCGCATGGCGTAGGCGGATTGTCCGGCCACCGATTTTGACGTTGCGAGTGGCTCCATCCGTTACATAAGTGGTTTTTGCCGGAACGGCATTTGTCAGCCCCAGTTGGTTGGCGGAAGCAATGCCATCGTTCATGATTCGGACGCTGTCCCGCCGAGCAACGGCGGCGACGGCGGAATCAATGTTCACAGGCGCAGGGCGCTTTAACACGCCGCTGATACGCGGCAGATCGTAAAGACCATGCCCAACGCGGCGCAAATCGCCGCTTTTGACCAGACGTGACAAAGCCTGATCGACAGCCGCACGGCTGCCAATGTCCAGGAAATCCTTCGGGGTGCATACCCACTTGCCGCGCCCCTTGGCCCTTACGCGGCGAATGATTTTGTCAGCTATACCAGTCATTTCACGTACCTTTATGGCTCATTTCTTGTCAGAAATATAGCGTATTTTTCTGACAAAATCAATTCCTCCTTTCTCCCCTCCCTTTGGCCTCCCCGGCTCCTCCCCCCACAACCGCCATTCTCCTCCCAGGTTTTCGAACAGCCCCCAAGGAGGACTCCATGGCTATTAAACATCTCAATCAGATCGAATTGGCCGATCGCTGGAATATCAGTGAGCGCACGCTAGAGCGCTGGCGGTGGACCGGTGAAGGCCCCGCCTATCTCAAAATCGGTGGACGGGTCGTCTACCGGCTCGAAGACGTGGAAGCTTTTGAAGCAGACAACCTCTGCAAAAGCACCACCGAAACCCCGAACGATCTCTATGCGTAAGGGGGCCGCCATGAATATCCCCAACCGCATTCAAATTGATGACCTGAGCGCCATGGAGGTTGCGGACATTGCCTCTCTGCCGGTCGAACAGCTGATCGCATTGCAAGGTGAAATCGCCGAACGTCTCACCATCACAAAGCTGATGAAGGACCGGTTCGACAGTGCTCTTGAGTGCCGTTTTTCCCTTCAGGCGAGAGAAGCCCGCGCAGCCCTCGGAAAAGACACGGGCACGGTTCGCTTCAATGAAGGTCCGGCGCAGGTCGTTGCCGATCTTCCCAAAAAGGTCGCCTGGGACCAATCCCAGCTTTCTCAGCTTGTCGAGCGCATGAAGGCCGAGGGTGATGACCCGGCTGAATACGTCGACATCACCATCAAGGTTTCCGAACGCAAATACGCCGCTTGGCCGAGCCATATCCGCTCGGCGTTTGAGGGCGCAAGGACTGTGCGTGTCGGCAAAGCCTCCTACCAACTTTCCCTGAACCATGAGGTGCAATCATGACCGCCAAGACCAAACTCGAACGCCTGCGTGAAGACAACAGCTATCTCGCGGATCTTCCCGACACCATCCGGATCCCGCCTTTGGGCGATCGCCAGGAAGAGGTGATCAAACCCATTGAGGCTGCGTCCATCGATGACATCGCTTTTGCCCAGCTGGCCCTACAGGCCAAATCCTCTGCGCTTTACGGAGAAATCGATGCGCTGCGCCGGGTCTACGACATGGCCCGCAAGAACGGATCCTTGGGGGCAGACAATGCTCTTGATGCGGTGACTTTGAAGAAGGGGGACAAGTGATGACGCTCCCCATCATTTCCGCCGACGAACGGTTGTCTGAGCAGCGCGGAATCAAAGGCTGCATCTTTGGCAAATCCGGTATCGGCAAAACCTCATTGCTTTGGACGCTGGATGCCCAATCCACCTTGTTTTTCGATTTAGAGGCAGGGGATCTGGCGATCGAAGGCTGGTCCGGAGATACCATTCGCCCGCGCACTTGGATTGAATGTCGTGATTTCGCGGTCTTCATCGGTGGGCCAAACCCTGCCTTGCGGGACGATCAGGTCTATAGCCAAGCCCACTATGACGCGGTTTGTGAGCAGTTTGGCGATCCGGCGGCGCTGGATAAGTACCAGACGGTCTTTATCGACAGCATCACGGTTGCGGGGCGTCTGTGTTTCCAATGGGCCAAAGGCCAGCCGCAGGCCGTTTCTGAGCGCACCGGCAAGCCTGACATGCGAGGCGCTTACGGCCTGCATGGCCAGGAGATGATCGCCTGGCTCACTCACCTTCAGCACACCCGTGGCAAGAACGTTTGGTTTGTCGGAATCCTCGACGAGAAGCTCGATGATTTCAATCGCAAGACCTTCGTTCCCCAAATCGACGGCTCCAAGACCGGTAACGAACTCCCCGGCATCGTCGATGAAGTCATCGCCATGGCCGAAGTCAGCCCGGATGGCACGGATCCCTACAGAGCGTTTGTTTGCCACACGCTGAACCCGTTCGGTTTTCCCGCAAAGGATCGTAGCGGTCGGCTGGACCAAATCGAAGAACCCCACCTTGGCCGTCTGATGGAAAAGATCGGCGGCCCCGCAAAACCGGCAGGCGAGAGGCTGACCTTTAGTCGCCCAGTACCACCTGCCGAGACCCCCAACCCCGAAGACGACAAAGGAGCACAGTAATTATGACTGGTGCATGGAACGACTATAACGACGCAGAATCCCAAACATCCTACGACCTGATCCCTAAGGGCACCATTGTGCCGGTGCGGATGACCATCAAGCCGGGTGGTTATGACGATCTGGCTCAGGGTTGGACGGGTGGATACGCGACCCACAACGATACGACCGGCTCGGTCTATCTGAACGCTGAGTTTGTCATCCTCGAAGGCCCATTTGCCAAGCGCAAGGTCTGGAGCCTGATTGGGCTTCGCAGCCTCAAGGGGCCGGAATGGGGCAACATGGGTCGGTCCTTTGTGCGTGGCATCCTGAATTCGTCACGAGGCCTTTCCGACAAAGACAATTCTCCACAGGCGCAGGCTGCCCGCCGTATCAACGGTTTTTCTGATCTAGATGGCATTGAATTCCTGGCCAAGATTGATGTCGGCAAAGATGCCAATGGCGATCCCAAAAACGACATCCGGTTTGCTGTGGCTCCCAATAACAAAGACTGGGAGACGTTCCAGGCGGGCGGTGGTCTCTGGAAACCGAGCCAATCGGCTTCTGCTGCAACGGCAACAACGCAGCCGACGGCCAATTCCAGCACAGAAGCGCAACCGGCCTCAAACCCCAACCGCCCGTCTTGGGCTCAATAGGGGGATTGGGTCATGTTACTCCGTCCTCGCCAGAAAACCTTCGTCGAGCGCAGTGTTCAAGCGCTCGGCGAACACGGCAACACACTGGCTGTTGCCTCCACCGGATTTGGGAAAACCATCGCGCTGGCCGGTGTCACCGGTCAGTTGCTGAAAGGCAATGATGCCAAGGCCTGCGTGCTTGCCCATCGCGATGAGCTGACAAGCCAAAACGAGGCGAAGTTCAGTCGGGTCAATCCGGGCCTGAGTACGTCTGTCGTCGATGCCAAAACTAAATCCTGGCAGGGGCGGACCACGTTCGCCATGGTTCCGACCTTGGCGCGTCAATCCAACCTTGCTGCCATGCCTGCCCTTGAGCTGCTGGTGATTGACGAAGCCCATCATGCAGCAGCCGACAGTTACCGTCGCATTATCGATCAGGCCAAAGACAAAAATCCGGACGTTAAGATTTTCGGTGTGACAGCCACTCCCAACCGGGGGGACAAGAAGGGGTTGCGTCCGATCTTTTCCAATGTTGCCGATCAGGTCTTCATTGGAGAATTGGTTGCTTCCGGGCATTTGGTGCCGCCGCGCACCTTCGTGATTGATGTTGGCGCACAGGAAGCACTCAAGTCGGTTCGCAAGACCGTTGACGACTTCGACATGATGGCCGTGGACGCCATCATGAACAAAGCGCCGATCACGGATGCTGTGATCCAGCACTGGCGGGAGAAGGCGGGTGATCGTCAAACCGTTGTCTTTTGTTCGACGGTCGATCATGCCCGCAATGTGCGTGACGCTTTTCGCACCCAAGGTATCCAGGCCGCCATGGTCTATGGCGACATGGGCGCTTCTGAACGGCGCGAAGCTTTAAAGGCGTATGAGCGGGGGGAAACCCAGGTTCTGGTTAATGTCGCGGTTTTGACCGAAGGCTGGGATCATCCACCGACCAGCTGTGTCGTCTTGCTGAGGCCATCATCTTACAAATCTACGATGATCCAGATGGTTGGGCGCGGATTGCGTACCGTTGATCCCAGCGAACATCCGGGCGTGGTCAAAAGCGACTGCATCGTGCTGGATTTTGGCACCTCCAGTCTTCTGCATGGCAGTCTTGAGCAGGACGTAAACCTTGATGGAAAAGTTGGCTCAGGTCCGGCCCTGACCAAGGAATGCCCTGAGTGCGCTGCCAACGTGCCGCTGGCCGTCATGGAATGCCCGTTGTGCGGTTACCACTTCCAATCGGAGGGTAAGGAAGGCCAACAGCCGATCTCTGATTTCGTCATGTCGGAAGTGGATCTGCTTAAGCGTTCCAGTTTCCAATGGTGCGATCTCTTTGGCGATGATGCGGCATTGGTCGCAAATGGTTTCAACGCCTGGAGCGGGATTTTCTTTCATCAGGGCCGCTGGCATGCCGTCGGCGGTGGTAAGGGCCTCAAATCGCATTTGCTGGCCATGGGTGAGCGCACCATTTGCCTAGCCGCAGCCGATGATTGGTTGAATGAAAACGAGACCGACGAAAGCGCCCATAAATCACGCTCCTGGCTCAATCAGTCGGTCACCAGCCGTCAGCTTCAATTCTTACCGCCCGAATACCGTCAGGATTTTGGCCTGACCCGGTATCACGCATCGGCTCTGCTGACATTCCAGTTCAATAAGGCCGCAATCACCAATCTGGTGTTGAACGCTCCTGAAGATAGCCGGAGGGCGGCATGACCCATGGTGACTTCAACAAACGCTGCCGCCCGTTTGAGGTTATGGCATCCGCGCGGGGAGCTCTGTGCCGTCTGTCGGCGACCGCCCCGTGGTTTTGGCTGGTTCGACCGCAATTCATCGAAGCGTCCGCGTATTCAGCGGTGGTTCTGCTCCATGGATTGCCAGGGTTTTTGGTCGCGCTTGGCGAAGGAGGGCTTGGGCATGGTTGATTTGACCGAACAAGAAAAAGCCGCCCTGCGTCATGCCGTCAAAATGCTGGCCGAAGTGATGGAAGAGATCGGTTGGGAAACTCGGCTGATTGATCTCACAGAAGCCCAGGTTCTCACTCTCGCTGAAGTCTGCGTTGGCGGGTTTCAAGACGCCATGCTGTCGATTGCCAAAGGCGAAGACACGGAGGTCCCCTTTTAATGTTGGACTACAATTCCTCCCAGACATTCGCCGATCAGGTGAACGCTCATATCGATGAGGCTTTGGTTGCCGAGAACCAACGCCAAACAACGCGCCAATATCTCGGTGGCTCCCGTCTTGGCGTTGCCTGTGAACGGGCTCTGCAATTCGAATACGCCCAGGCCCCGAAGGACGATGGTCGGGACTTTGGTGGGCAAGCCCTGCGTATTTTTGCTGCCGGTCACGTCTTTGAGGACCTGGCCATTGATTGGCTGCGCAAGGCTGGCTTCGAGCTCTATACGACTAAAGGCAACAAGCCTGGTGGAGAGCAATTCGGTTTCAGTGTCGCCGGTGGCCGTATTCGCGGTCATGTGGACGGCATAATCAACGCAGCCCCAGTCATGGATGGCTTTCCAGCCCTTTGGGAATGCAAGTCACTCAACAACAAGTCCTGGAATGACACCGTCAAACGCGGGGTCACGGTTTCTAAACCGGTTTATGCCGCGCAGATCGCCACCTACCAGGCCTATATGGAAGCCTCGGTTCCGGGCATTTCTCAAAACCCGGCTTTGTTTACCGCCATCAACAAGGACACAGCGGAGCTTCACCATGAGCTGGTTACGTTTGATGGCGGGCTTGCCCAACGCATGAGCGATAAAGCTGTGCGCGTCATTCAGGCGACAGAAGCCGGAGAGTTGCTGCCCCGTATTGCGCAATCAGCTGATTTCTTCGAGTGCAAGTTTTGCGACTGGTCTGATCGGTGCTGGAGAACCGGTGGATGAGCAATGAGGTTGTAAACATTAATGACTGGCGGGATTTCAATTCAGCTGCCCCCCAGCGCCAAGAAGATACTCGCCAAACGGCGCTCGCAGTTGATGAAATCAAGATGCGTCTCAATGCTAATTTGCGTGGCCTTCTGTCCTACCTTTTTCCCGCCGGTGTTTTCCGTCATGGAAAATTCCTGGTTGGCGATGTCCGAGGCAACAAGGGCGAAAGCCTGAGTGTTGAGCTCTCCGGGCCCAAAGCCGGGATGTGGCATGACTTCGCGACAGGTGAGGGCGGTGACGTGCTCGCACTTTGGGCTGCAGCAACAGGGCGCAACACCCAATCGGATTTTCCATCGTTATTGGATGACGTTCGCCAGTGGCTGGGTGAGCCGCGAGCGGAAGCTGTAACTGCTGAGCCGGAGCGTAGCGCGCCTATGGACGAGTTGGGGCCGGTGACAGCCAAGTGGGACTATGTTGATGGCGAAGGCGCTCTGTTGGCCTGTGTCTATCGCTATGATCCACCCAGCGGAAAGCAGTTTAGGCCTTGGGACGTTACATGCCGGAAGACGAAGGCTCCGGATCCGCGACCGCTTTATAACCAGCCCGCCATGAAATCCGCCATGGATGTGGTGTTAGTTGAAGGCGAGAAGGCGGCAGATGCTTTAATCGGTCAGGGCGTTTGCGCCACGACGGCCATGAACGGGGCCAAGGCACCAGTTGAGAAAACCGACTGGTCACCGCTTTGTGGCAAACGCGTCTTGATCTGGCCCGACAAGGATGCGGCAGGCTGGCAGTACGCGGAAGCTGCTGCCGAGGCCGCTCTTGGTGCCGGTGCCCTTTCTGTCGCCATTCTCATGCCGCCTCTGGATAAACCGGAAAAGTGGGATGCGGCGGACGCTGTCGATGACCGCATGGACATTGATGCCTTCATTGCCAGCGCAGCGCGTCAATCCCTCGCAAGGCCGAGGTCCAATGCGCAAGCCTTTAGCCTGAAGCAGTTGCTGGGTGATCGTTCGCCCATGCCGGACGACATCATTGCGCCTCGTGTCCTGACGCCATCAGGACTGCTGGTTTTCGGCGGTGCGCCCAAGGTTGGCAAAAGTGATTTTTTGCTCAGCTGGCTGGTTCACATGGCTGCAGGCATTGGGTTTCTGTCCTTTACGCCACCGCGTCCTTTGCGCGTTTTCTATCTGCAGGCCGAAATCCAATACCACTATCTCCGGGAGCGCCTTCAGGAAATCTCGTTGCAGCCTGAGGTGATCCGCCAAGCCCATGACAATCTCGTCATCACACCGCAGCTCAAGCTCATTTTGAATGAAGCGGGCGTTGAAACGGTTGGCGCTTTAATCCGTAAGCACTTCCCCGATGGCTTGGACATCATCGTCATTGATCCGATCCGAAACGTCTTTGATGGCGGTGAAGCGGGACCCAGCGAAAACGACAACAACGCCATGCTGTTTTTCTTGCGCGATCGCGTTGAGAAACTGCGCGATGCCGTGGACCCAGACGCAGGCATCATTCTCGTCCATCACACCCGCAAGCTTTCAAAGAAACAGGTTGATGAGGATCCGTTCCAGGCGCTTTCCGGCGCAGGGTCGCTCCGGGGCTACTACAGCTCAGGCATGATCCTGTTTCGCCCTGATGAAACGCGCTCTGAACGCAAGCTCATCACGGAATTGCGCAACGGCCCAGCCCTTGCGGCAAAGATCGTCGATAAGGACGGTGGCCAATGGATTGAGATTGATCCGTCATCGGAGAGACTGATCCGTCAGGAATATGGCGAGAAGCTTGATGCCGAACGTCTGCGTAAACGCGATGTCATTCTTCAGGTTCTCTTCGAAGAAGCGTTGGGCGGGCGGGTTTACACCGCGACCCAATTTGCCGAGCGGTTTGAAAACCGAGCGGGTTTGGGAGGCCGGAGCACCATTGCCGAACGTGTCAGTGTTCTGACCACCAAAGGCTACATCAAATATTTCCGAAATCCGGAAGATCACGATCTGCCGCCTCTGCCGCGCACCCGCTACGGCTATCTCTGCGTTCAAGGCATGCAGTTGGGTGAGGCCGAGGACGTTGTGGATGAGGAGACCGGTGAGGTTTTCCAAAGCGTCCATCAGCTCCTTCCGACCCATTACAAGTGCCACCAATCAGGAGCCGTTCTGGAGGTCGAAAGCCCGCACAACTGGGTCTATCACGATGAGGAGATGGACCATGAATAGGGGGCAAATTCTCGGCGGTGATTTCTGGAGTCCATGGAGTCCAGAAATGCTCTGGATTCAAAGTTTCAATGAAAACAGTCGGTTAGGGTCAATTCAGAAATCCAGCCGGATTCCTGTCTGGATTTCTGGATTCCTGACGAAACGTGAGGATTTCTGCGGCTTTCAGACCCCAATCAGAAATCCAAGTGAATACCTCCCCCTAAAGGGGGAGAGGGCTACGCCAGCGCTGACGCTTGGCGAACCCTCTTCGCCATGGTCGTCGATCCTGTCCGGCCATTTCTCCCATCAGCATTGTTCAATCAACATGGAGGCAATTATGCCAGCATCAAACTCTGTCCAAATTCCACCTGACCCGTGTGGCGGTCCTCTCAAAATTCTGGCCCTGGATCTCGGCACCAGAACCGGATGGGCCGTCTGTTTGCCTGACCGAACCATCACTAGTGGTATTGCCGAATTTAAAAATGATCGATGGCAAGGCGGCGGCATGCGCTTTCTTCGGTTCAAGCAATGGCTCACCGAGGTCAAGCAAATGGCCGGTGGTCTGGATGCTGTGTTCGTTGAGGAGGTCCGCCGTCATGCCGGTGTGGATGCCGCCCATGTCTACGGTGGATTTCTCGCTCATGTGACCGCTTGGTGCGAACACCACGCTATCGCTTACGAGGCTGTCCCGGTCGGCACCATCAAACGTCACGCAACAGGCAAAGGGAACGCCAACAAAGACGCCATGATCGAGGCTGCGCGCAAGCGCGGGTTTGAGCCTGCCGATGACAATGAAGCCGACGCCTTAGCGATCCTTGATTGGGCCATGGTCAATCGTGGTGGAGGGGTGGATCAATGAACGGCGAAATGATGCTCAAACAGGCCGCTGCCATTATCGGCAATCGTCGGGAGACTTATGGCGATCCATCCGCCTCCATGTCGGCCATCGCCAAACGCTGGTCGATTACTCTTAATCAACCGATCACGCCAGCTCAGGTGGCTTTGTGCCTGATAGATCTGAAGCTGGCGCGATTGGCACATGATCCCAGGCATCTCGACAGCATGATTGATGTTGCGGGTTATGCCGCCGTGCTGAAGGAGGTGAGCTGATGAGATGGCATCCTCCCGGATACGGCGGCACGCGCCGTAATGCTGATCAGGTCAAGCGTGATGGTTGGCAGGAGCAGGGCATGTTGGCGGTTTCCATTGAGGATGACCGTCTGACCTGGCCTGAGAAGGAACTCGTTCGCCAATTGGGCGACAAGCTCTATGGCAAACGAAAGGAAGAAACTCATGAGCAATGATCGATGGACAGCCTCCCTCGTGGAGGAGCGGTTGGCAGAAGCCGCAGGGGTGTTGAAGCGCCTGCCCGAAGAGAAGGTGCAGGGCTATTTCTCGGCCTGGCCTGACGTCGTTCACAACATCCATGAATCCTTTGGCTGGCATGACCCGGTGCTCAGCAGGCCCTGGCCGTCGCCAGGATCCATTGACCGGATGGATGAGGCGATGCAATGGCTGCAGTGGCTGGAAGCGGACGTTGCCAAGATTTGTTGGTTTCGGGCGGCGGGCGAGCGCTGGAAGAAGATCTGCGGACGAGTGGGATTGCAGCGCACGGCAGTCCATCAACGCTACCTTTTTGGCCATTGTGTCATTGCCTGGAAGCTTAACGGTCATAGGGTGCCGCGTAATTGTTCGCGTCGTAAAGTGATAGAGATGGTTCAATCGGCGAAGGCATGAGTAGGGGATAGAAAGGTGTTCGGCGAACACTTTTCGCGCGGACAAAAACGGCAATTTAGGCTACATTTTTTGCCAAGCTTGCGAGAGGCGCGTCCGGGACAAGATGCCCCAAAGCTTAAGAAATTCATCGAATTTGAGCGAAGTCACGGGTCCTTCCTGCCCGATATCCTATGCGGGCGGGCTCAGCGCGGGATTTTCCTAGTGACGCCCTGAAAAAAGCCATTTCGTTTCGCTTGGAGCAGCGCCCTTGTGGCGGTCTGTCCGGCAGAACCTTTGGCGATACGGCTATCGCTCACACGATCGATAAAACGAAACCGTGTCCGAGGTCATTTCGTTTCAAAGCGAAATGCCGCCAGTGTTTGCCATCCATTTAACGAGGTCATTTTGAGCGCACAGATCATCAATATTGGTGACAAGGTCGAGATGGTCGCTGTTGGCGATCTGGCTTGTCATCCAGAAAACCCGCGTCGGGGGAACCTTGATGAGATCCGCTCCAGCATCCGCGCAAATGGATTTTATGGTGCGTTGGTCGTTCAACGCTCTACCGGTCACATTCTTGCGGGCAACCACCGCTTCATGGCCGCAGAGGCCGAGGGACTAGACCGGGTGCCGGTGATCTATGTGGATGCCGGTGATGAGGATGCAAAAGCCATTCTGGTTGGTGACAATCGCCTATCCGATCTGGCTGAAAACGATCCAGAGCTTCTGGCTGCTCTGCTTCAGGCAATCCAATCGCGCGATGTTGGTCTGACGGGCACGGGTTATTCTGATGACGACCTCGCCCAGATGCTGGCGCAAGCTGCCGGTGACATGGGGGCCGAGCTCGAAGGTGAAGATGATATTCCAGATACCCCGGAACAACCGGTCGCCCAGCCTGGAGATCTTTGGGTGCTTGGGAACCATCGTTTGATCTGTGGTGATGCAACCGTTGCCACCGACGTGGAGAGATTGCTGGGGCCGGTCAAGCCGTTGCTCATGGTGACCGATCCGCCCTATGGGGTCGAGTATGACCCGAACTGGCGGAACAAGGCTGGAGCCGCTGCGACCAAACGCACAGGCAAGGTGCTCAATGATGATCGTGCAGACTGGTACGATGCGTGGGTCTTGTTTCCCGGTGATGTCGCCTATGTCTGGCATGGCGCTTTGCATGCAACGACGGTCGCTGACAGTTTGGAACGTGCCCACTTCAATGTTCGCTCCCAGATCATCTGGGCCAAGGAACGCTTGGTTCTGAGCCGGGGTGATTATCACTGGCAGCACGAGCCTTGTTGGTATGCGGTCAAAAAGAATGGCAAGGGTCACTGGGCCGGGGATCGCAAACAAACAACGCTATGGCAGATTTCCAGCCGCGATCAGGACAGTGTGACCGTTCATGGCACACAAAAACCGGTAGAGTGCATGCGTCGCCCCATCCTGAACAACTCAAGCCCGGGACAGGCTGTCTACGAACCCTTTATGGGATCGGGTACGACCTTGATTGCGGCTGAGAGCACAGGGCGGGTTAGCTATGGGATGGAATTGAATCCGGCCTACGTGGATGTTGCCGTTACGCGCTGGCAGAACATCACCGGCCAGAAAGCCATATTGGACGGCGATGGTCGTTCGTTTGAAGAAATTAAAACGGGGAGACTGAATTAAGTGAAACAGTCCAAGCGCATGTCATTTTTGGAATCGTTGATCAATGTTGCCGTCGGCTACGGTGTTGCGGTGACAGCACAGATCGCTGTGTTTCCCCTGTTCGGTTTGGAAGTCTCCCTCTCGGACAATTTAGTGATCGGCGCGATCTTCACTGGGATCTCGATTTTGCGCAGCTATACCCTGCGCCGGATATTTGAAGAGATTCGTGTTCGGAAGGTTTGGGGCTGACTTATGCCTCGTCGTAAATTCGATAGACCTGCTTGCCGCTGAACGACTGCTCGTTGACCACATTGAGGCCGAGCTTTTTGCGGAGCACATTGCTGATCGCTCCACGCACGGTATGGGGTTGCCAGCCAGTGGCTTTTGTCAATTCTTCGATGGAAGCGCCCGAACCGGTCTGAAGCATATCAATCAGAATGGACTGCTTGGTGATCCGCTTAGGCTTAGCTTCTTTAACCTTTTGGGGAATGGTGGTCTTTGGCGTTTCGATCCTGGTCAAGCCAGCGGCCTGAAGGATTTGTTCGCGAGTTAGTTTGTGTTCTTTCATTAATTCCATAACCCGGTCGACGGCTTTGGATTTGTAATTGAAGGATTTGGCTGTGGTTGGTGTCCCGGTGATGGTTTCGATCGCACGGGCCAATTGGCTGACTTTGAGTTTCTTGATTTCCATGGGCTTAGTTCCGCTCAGTAGTTTTCTTTGAATGCGTAAAAGCGGACGGTCTTGCCACCCGGCATGTTGACCCGGGCAATCGGCGCATCGAGGTCAGTTCGGCTGGTGTCGATCATGTTGATCGCTTGGCTTTCGGTCTTGCCTGTGTGGTAGCCGATAAAGTGGGCGACCATTTCAATGAGCTCGTCCTGACTTGAAGCCCGGTTCCAAGGACGGGGCAATTCGGTGCTGCCGTCGTTCATCATGATGGCAATGCTGGTCATGTATTTTCCTTTCGTTTCAAGCGTTTGGCTGAATCAGTAACGCTCTTAATCGAAGGGCCAGCAAGTCTAATAGACTGTAATTAATCACTTTTTGGCGGTCATGTCGGATAACACTCAGCCCATTTCTGTGATCTCGAGCCTGCTCGATATCTCCGAGCGGCGGGTCCAGCAGTTATCGAAAGCCGGTGTCATCCCGAAGGCGGCAAGGGGTCGGTACGAGCTTATTGGTTCGGTACGCGGTTATATCCGCCATCTGCGTGATCTCAATCTGAAGGGAGAGGCGGGGAACGCCGATTATGGAACGGAACGAGCCCGGTTGGTGAAGGCCAAGGCTGATCTTGCAGAGATGGAAGCCTCACAGATGCGAGGGGATTTGCTCTCTGCTCCTGACGTGAAAGTGGCCTGGACGGAAATCGTGGCGCTGATGCGGGCACGGCTGCTGGTGCTGCCTGACAAAATCGCACCGGTGGTTCATGAAACGACAAGCCTCAACCAAGCAAGGGACGTCATCAAAAAGGCGATCTTTGAGATCCTCACGGAAATCTCCGAAACCGACGTTGAAATCGTCCATCACATTGATGGGGACGACAGCGCTGCAACAGGTGGCGAAACAAACGTTGGAAGCGGCAGCTCCACCGCCAGATCTGACGGTAAGTCAGTGGGCAGACAGAAATAGACGACTGAGTTCTGAAGCAAGCTCCGAGCCCGGACAATGGGTGACGGAACGCGCCGAGTATCAACGTGGCATCATGAATGCCATTTCCGATGCCTCGGTAGAAACCGTGGTTGTGAAGACTTCGGCTCAGGTCGGCAAGACGGAATGTATCCTGAATACGGTCGGCTATCACGTCGATCAGGATCCATCACCCATCATGGTGGTGATGCCGACAGAACGTGATGCCGAGACCTGGTCTAAAGACCGCTTTGCACCCATGGCGCGGGATACGCCGTGCCTTTATGGGAAGCTGTCGGATCCGAAGTCTCGGGATGGATCGAACAAGATCCTGCACAAGAAGTTTGTCGGGGGTCATTTGACGATCGTTGGTGCGAACGCACCTTCGGGTTTGGCCATGCGTCCAATCCGGATCCTTCTGTGTGATGAAGTCGATCGCTACCCGCCCAGTGCGGGAGCGGAAGGTGACCCGGTTAATCTGGCGCGAAAGCGCACGGTGACTTTCTGGAACCGCAAGATCGTTCTGGTCTCAACGCCGACGATCAAAGGTGTGAGCCGGATTGATGCGGCTTGGGAAGAAAGTGATAAACGACGGTTTTGGGTTCCTTGCCCGGATTGCGGAACCCATCAGGTCTTGCGATGGGAACAGGTCCATTGGGAAAAGGACGCTGCTGGTGCCCACCTGCCGGAAACGGCCCACTACGTTTGTGAGGAGTGTGGCTCGGTTTGGTCGGACGCGCAGCGCTGGTCTGTAATCCGTCATGGTGAATGGCGAGCAGAAAACCCTTTCGCCGGGATCGCAGGGTTCCATCTGAATGAAATTTATTCGCCATGGGTTCGATTGGAAAACATGGTCCGAGCGTTTTTATCTGCCAAAGCCCAAGGGGCTGAAGGCATGAAAACCTTTGTGAACACCTCTCTCGGTGAGACCTGGGTCGAAACCGGCGAAGCCCCCGATTGGGAGCGTCTGTACGATCAACGTCAGCAATGGTCGCCGGGAACGGTACTAGAGGGCGGTCTGTTTTTGACGGCGGGGGCCGATATTCAGAAAGACCGCATCGAAGTGGATGTCTGGGCCTGGGGACGTGGACTGGAAAGCTGGTTGGTGGATCACATCGTCATTGATGGTGGTCCGCACGATCCAGACCCTTGGCTGAAACTGGAAGCTCTATTGGATCGATCCTGGCCCCATGTAAGTGGGGCTTATCTTCGTATCGCCAAACTGGCTGTTGATACCGGCTATGAAGCTTCGGCTGTCTACGCCTGGGCTCGACGGGTTGGTTTTGGTCAGGTTGCCCCGATTAAGGGCGTTGAAGGGTTCAATCGGTCCAGTCCGGTTTCAGGTCCCACGTTCGTTGATGCGACCGATGGCGGCAAGAAGCTTAAACGCGGGGCTCGGCTTTGGACGGTTTCTGTCTCGACCTTTAAATCCGAGACCTACAGGTTTCTTCGAGCATCTCGTCCAACTGATGAGGAAAGAGCCGAGGGAGCTGAGTATTTACCCGGCACGGTTCATTTGCCGACCTGGGTGGAGACGGAATGGCTTAAGCAGTTGGTTGCCGAGCAGCTTGTGACCGTCAAGAACAAGCGCGGCTTCACACGTCTTGAATGGCAAAAACTGCGTGAACGTAATGAAGCTCTGGATTGCCGGGTGTACGCACGGGCAGCCGCGTGGATTGCGGGAGCCGATCGATGGTCTGCAGAAAAATGGACGGACCTTGAAGATCAGCTTGGTGTTCCGGCTCAAGATGCCGAAGCAGCGGGCATGATCAACCGACCATCCCACCCGCCAACGGAAAAACGCCGTTCGGATTGGTTAGGTCGGCGTGACAACTGGTTTTAGGGAAAACTCGCGATGACGTCTTGGTCAGATACGGAACTGGCAGCGCTTAAACGCGCCTATGCCAGCGGGACGTTGCGTGTCAGCTATGACGGTAAATCCGTCGAATACGGTTCAGCGGAAGACTTGATCAGCCGGATCCGAACCATTGAGCGAGATATTGCCGCAAGCAAGAAGCCTTTGCCGATTGCAGGGTTCGCGGGATTTCGCCGAGGCAACTCCTAATGGCGGTAAGCTGGTTAGACAGAGCCGTCGCTGTATTTGCACCCGTTGCTGCAACGAAGAGGGCATTGGCTCGGCAGGCGTTTGATGGCCTCGCTCGCGGTTATGACGGTGCTTCCAAGGGGCGCAGGACCGATGGTTGGCGAACGGCGGGTACGTCTGCCGATATGGAAGTCGGCATGGCTAGCGCGCTCCTACGCGACCGTATGCGGGATCTTGTTCGCAACAATCCTCATGCGGCCAAAGCCGTCTCGGTTCTGGTAAACAATATCATCGGTGCGGGTATCATGCCCCGGGCGGTTTCTAGCAATGACCAGCTCGATAAGGCGGTGAACAAGCTTTGGAGTGAATGGTCCCATCATTGTGATGCCGATGGTCAGTTGGATTTCTACGGGCTCCAGACCCTGATTTGTCGGGAGATGGTCGAAGCCGGTGAGGTGCTGGTTCGGCGACGAATGCGAAAGATCTCTGATGGCCTGGATGTCCCCGTTCAGTTGCAGGTCTTGGAAGCAGATTTTTTAGATGCCACCAAAAACGGAGAAACAGCGGGCAAAGACCGACTTGTCCAGGGTGTGCAATTCGATGGTATCGGGCGGCGAAAAGCCTATTGGGTTCATGGAAGTCATCCGGGCGATTCCTATGGAGCAATCCATTCGGGTTTACAAAGCAAATCAGTAACTGCCAGTGACATTGTCCATGTCTATGAAAAGCAACGCGTTCAGGTTCGAGGTGTGCCTTGGGGAGCCCCGGTCATCCGGTCCTTGCGGGACCTTGACGACTATGAGGTCGCCGAGATTGTTCGCAAGAAAACCGAAGCCTGTGTCACCGCAATCGTTTTTGGTGATGATGAATCCCAACAAGGCGTTGCTCCTTCTGTCACCGATGCCGATGGAAAACGCGTCGAACAGTTTGAACCTAGTTTGATAGCCTATGCCCGTGGCGGCAAGGACATCAAGTTTAACCAGCCTGCCGCAACAGGTGGATATGCAGAGTATAAACGAGCCAGCCTTCACACCGTATCGGCGGGGTTTCGGGTGCCCTATGAATTGCTCACCGGTGATTTGAGTCAGGTGAACTATTCCTCAATCCGAGCCGGGTTGGTTGAATTCAGACGAATGATTGATGCCGTGCAATGGCAGTTGTTCATTCCCATGCTCTGCCAACCTGTCTGGAACTGGTTTACCGAAGCGGCATGGCTGGCAGGTCACATTCCTGAACCTGTGGTGCCAGTTGAGTGGTCGCCGCCGAAATTTGAAGCCGTGGACCCCATGAAAGATGCCATGGCGGATCTTCTGTCCATTCGGTCCGGCACTATGACATTGGCGGAAGCCATTGCACGGCAAGGCCGCAATCCGGATGCCGTTCTGGCAGAGATTGCCAGCATGAACACCAAGCTGGATGCAGCCGGTATCGTCTTGGATTCCGACCCAAGGCGGGTCACCAAAACCGGGAGCGCCCAAACGACGGACGCTTTTGTCGCGACCGAAACCACAGACTGAAATCGAGGATCAGATGGATAAAACCATTGAACTCCCGGCCATGCGCCGGGCGGCGGAGCTTGCGCCAAATTCAGCTGACCAGGAGGGCCGAACCATTGACGTGGTCTGGTCAACGGGATCTCGGGTTCGACGCCAGCCTTTTCTGGGAGACCCTTACGATGAGGACCTGAGTCTGGAGCCGGATCACGTTCGCCTTGAAAGGCTAAACGGCGGGGCACCGTTTTTAAAGGTGCATGAAACGGGAGAACTCAATGCTGTCATCGGCTCTGTGGTTCCAGAAAGTGCACGCCTTGAGAACGGTCAGGGGATCGCCACGATCCGGTTTTCTGAGCGAGACGAGGTTGAGCCGATCTGGCGCGACATCGTCGCCGGTCACATCCGGGCCGTTTCCATTGGCTATCAAGTTCACCGCTACGAGGTGAGCAAATCAGAAACGAACAGGGAAGTCTGGCGGGCGGTCGATTGGACTCCCTTTGAAATCTCAGCCGTGCCTGTTGGGGCAGACCCTGCCGCAGGTTTTCGATCCAACCACCCGACCCAAACACATGAGTGCGTCGTGCAACGTGGCGACGCTGAAGATTGCAGCAAAAGGAATTCCACCATGCATGACGAGGATACAACCACCACCGAGGAAACCGAGATGACCGAAGACGCAACGAGCGTTGAAAATTCTCCAAAGGATCATGAGGCGCAGGAAAAGCGGTCTCTTGAGCAACGAAACATGACGCCAGAGGTCCAGAATCTGGATGCTGATGCATTGGTGACTAAGGCGCGTGATCTTGAGCGTGAACGGGTCTCGACCATTTTTGATCTGGCGAGCAAGCTTGATTTGGAACGCGGCGTTGCAGATGACCTGGTGAAGCGCGGCGTATCCCTTGATGAAGCACGCAAGGCTATCCTTGATCAGGTCGCAACCAAATCTGAAGAGACCCGCACCTTCTCGCAGGTTTCCATTCCCCTTGGGGGGCAGGATGAGCGTGTCACACGTCGACAGGCCGTTACCAGCGCGCTACTCCATCGCTACAGCCCGACACTATTCCCGCTGGAAGATGCCGCCCGCGAATATCGGGGCATGACCTTGATGGAGTTGGCCCGTGAGAGCCTTGCCAATGTGGGCGAAAATACCCGGGGCATGTCCCGAGACGAAGTGGCCACACGCGCTCTTCATTCCACTTCGGATTTTCCGGAGATCCTGTCTGCCGTCACCAATAAGACGCTTCGCCAGGCCTACGATGTCTATCCGCGAACCTTCACGCTTTTCTGCCGTCAGGTGTTAGCCACGGATTTCAAGGCTATGCACCGGGTGCAGTTGGGCGAAGCGCCGCAGCTTTTGAAGGTCAACGAAAGCGGTGAATTCAAGCGGGGCACCCTGGGCGAGTCCAAAGAGAGCTACCGTATCGAAACCTATGGCCGGGTGGTCGCCATCACCCGTCAGGTTTTGATCAACGATGATTTGGACGCGTTTACCCGAATCCCCGCCATGTACGGCAACTCCATCGCCCAGCTTGAAAGTGATGTGGTTTGGGACATCGTCACCGCAAACCCGGCGATGGCCGATAACAAGGCTTTGTTCCACGGCGATCACAAGAATTTGGCTGGAACCGGCGCAGCGCTCTCTGTTGATGCGGTTGGTGCTGCCCGCGCAGCCATGGCTAAGCAAACGGGGATGGATAAGAAAACGGTTTTGAACATCCGCCCGTCTTTCCTGATTGTGCCAGCTTCATTGGAGTTGAAGGCCGAGCAGATGGTGGCTCAGAACATTGTGCCAGCGGACACAGCTAACGTGGTGCCGCAATCGATCCGCACCTTGTCGCCAATCTCTGAACCTCGCTTGGATGCCGTAAGCGAAAAGGCTTGGTATCTGGCAGCCAATCCAAATCAGATCGACACCATCGAATACGCTTACCTGGAAGGTCAGCAAGGTGCCTACATCGAGACCCGCAACGGCTTCGATGTGGACGGTGTGGAGATCAAGTGTCGCCTGGATTTTGGGGCCAAGGCCATTGACTGGCGTGGGCTGTTCAAGAACCCCGGTGCGTAATACGAGCTTTCATAATCATTTCTGACGAGACGGGCGGCCAATAGGTCGCCCTTCGTCTTTTAAGGAAAAGGAAACCTTCCGTGAAAAACTACATTCAACCCGGCAACACCCTCACTCTTGCGGTTCCCTACGATGTCGCTTCCGGCGGGGGCTTCCTGCTTGGCGGCATTTTCGGTGTTTCCAACATAAGTGCGGTTGCTGGCGAAGAGGTCGAGGCAAGCCTTGTTGGCGTCTTCGATTTGACCAAAGCTGTGTCTCAAGCCTGGAGTGCTGGTGACAAGGTCTATTGGGATGACACCAACAAAGTCGTGACCAAAACGGCGACAGGCAACACCCTTATTGGTGTGGCCGTTGAAGCTGTTGGGGGCACGGCCAGCGAGACAATTGGGCGCGTTCGTTTGAACGGCAGTTTCTGATGACTGCTGTGGGCATGGCGATGGATGTGCTGTTTGCCGATCAGAATATCGCATCTGACGGTCTCTACATTCCGTCCGGTGAAGATGCTGTGCCTGTACGTCTCATCGCTCGTCGCCCAGATGAAATCATTGGTTTTGGTGAAACCCGGGTTCATTCAGAGACAACTTTGTTTGATGTCAGGGTTTCTGAAGTGCCTGAGCCAAGACCTGGCGACCGAGTGACTTTCAATGAAAGAAGCTATGTCGTGCAGGGGGAACCTGAACGCAAAGACCCTGATCGATTGGTTTGGACACTGGATGTGAGGCCTGGATGAAGCTTGCGGCCTCAATTGTCGGTTCTATGAAAGCCGATCTCAAAGCAGAACTACGCCAAATTGAGAAAGCGGTTACTGGTGGGATCAAAGATGCCGGTGACGGGCTCAAGAGCAGTCTTCGGCGTCAGGTGATTTCTGCTGGACTGGGAACACGGTTGGCTCGCTCATGGCGAAGCCGGGCATATCCCAATAAGGGCTACGATGCAGCGACCCTGGTCTGGTCAAAAGCACCGCAGATTATTCGAACCTTTGATCAGGGAACGGTTATTAAAAGCAAGTCTGGCTTTTGGTTGGCCATTCCAACGGCGGCGGCTCCGAAACGAGGTGTTGGGGGGAAACGGATAACACCATCCAATTTTCCTGAGCATCGGTTTGGACCACTGAGATTTGTGTATCGGCGTGGACAGCCTTCCTTGTTGGTCGTCGATGGCGTTCGTGTGAGCGGCAAGACCGGTCGCGTTGGGCGTCGTGCCAAAGGTGGTTCGTTTACCAAAGCAGGTCGCATCAAATCGGGGATCACCACGGTGGTGATGTTTGTGATGGTGCCACAGGTGAAAATGCCCAAGCGCCTGGATGTGCGCCGCGCAGCGGAAGTCTGGTCTCGCCGAACACCGCACCTCATTGATCGCCATATGCCATCGGAATAGGTCGTGTCTTCGAAAACTGAGCAAATCTTGGTCGCTTTACAGTCGGTTCTAAAGGCCATTTCTGATGTCACTATCGAACGCAATTCAGCTGTGCCAGAGAAAATCCCGTCTGCTGGACTAATCATCTTTCGCGATGGCATCGCCGATGAGCCGGAACAGGCTTTAGGTGGATTTGGCGGAATTTATTGCCGACAGGACGTCGAGATGGAGATTTACGTTGAAAATGGGGACGCGCCATCCCGCGATGCCACCTTTGACACTCTGTTGCAGGAGGTCGGCGCAGCCCTTGATGCAGATCCAACTCTCGGCGGCTTGGCCTTCGGCCTTACCTATGGCCGCCTAGAAATCGACACCGAAGCGGTGGTCGGGGGGGCGGCCATTAAGGCTGGAACACTGATTGTCGCTATTGAGTTTGAAGCCGACACACCTCTCGGCTGATTTTTTATAAACCAGGAGAATACCGATGGCCCGAGCCTATGGTTCGAGCGCCACGCTGCTGCTCAAGCGGGAAGCCGCTTATGGGCAAGCGGCCAGTGGCGACTATATCCGCATGCCTTTTAATCGCTGCACTCTGGGTTCCGAACAGGGCCTCATTGATGATCCGGTTCTGGGTCAAGGCCGCGATCCGGTGGCCCCCTTGCAAGATGTCATCAATGACGAAGGCGAAGTGGTGGTGCCCATGGATCCGCGCTATCTCGGAATCTGGCTCACTGGCTTGTTTGGCGATCCGGTTACCACGGATAACGGCGATGGTACGTTTGCCCATGTGTTTGCCTCCGGGAATGACGCTCTACCCAGTTACACGGTCGAAGTCGGCATGCCGCAGGTCCCGGCTTTCTTCCAACATACCGGCGTTGTGCTGGGATCCATTGCGCTGGAGTTCCAGAGATCGGGCGCAGCGGCGGCAACGCTTGGGGTCATTGCGCAAGGCGAGGTTCGCAACGATACGTCTCAAGGCGGAACGCCGACATCTCTAGCCTTCACCCGGATCAGCCAGTTTCAGGGTTCCATTACCCGGGGTGGCAATCCGATCGGCAACCTCACGGGTGGCTCGCTCAATTACTCGAACAACCTCGAGAAAATCGAAACCATCCGCTCGGATGGCAAGATCGATGGGGCCGATCCTACGGTGGCGGCTTTGACGGGCCGCATTGATGTGCGGTTTTCCGATACGACCCTGATTGATATGGCTGCAAATGGTACGCCGGTGGACCTGATCTTTGGATACACTGTTGGCAATGCCAGCGTCATGTTTGCTGCTCACGAGGTCTACCTGCCGAAGCCTAAGTTGGCCGTTGATGGTCCTGGCGGTGTGCAGGCGAGTTTCGATTTCCAAGGCGCTCGCAATGAAACCGCAGGACGCATGCTGGATGTCACCCTCACAAACGATCTGGATGGGAGTGATTACGCATGATCTCCTTAAAACAACCCAGTGAATCGTTCGAAATCGAGCTTCCTTATGGCGTCACGGTGACCGTCAAACCGTTGACCACGGCTGGTATGGCAGCGGCTCAGGCTTCTGCCCGTCGGCGGGTCGAAGGTTTGGAAGCTCAGTTCAAGGATATGACAGACGCGGGATTGCCGCTGGATGGGCTTCCAAATTTTGCAGATAAGGCAGAACACGACGGTGTTTTTCAGGACCTCCTGATCAAAGAATTGGCGGTTCGTCATATCACGGCCTGGTCTGGCATTGAGGATGACCCGGACGTGACGCCAGAAAACGTTGCGGCCCTGATGTCGCTCTATCCCGTTGGTGAACGGTTCTTTCAGGAATTCACCTTGAAGCAGGTGCTGCTCACCGCCGCAAAAAACGGATCCGGGCTCTCTGCCGCTGGCACTTCCAGCCAGGCGGAGGGCCCCAATATTGCGAAGCGTGTGAAACGGACTGCAGGCAAGCCTGTCCAAGACGCCGATACGCCCTGATCACCGTTGAAGAACATGAAGCCTGGGACGTGATGCAAGCCTGCCTCGGGCAGATGCGCATGACCACGTCCGGGCATGTGCTCGGCATTGATCTGGGCGTGGCGCTTCAAATCGCGAAAGCTCGTGGGGCAGACCTTTCGGTCACCTCTGAATTGCTGCAAGCGGCAGAGGCTGGATTGGTCGAAGCCTTGAACACACGAGAAGAAACCTGATGGCCAAAGGCAAACATACATACGCCGTTCGTCTGGCGGTCGAGGGTGGCAATAAGGTCAAGGCCGAGCTCGTCAATGTTGGCGAGAGCGGGGAGAGGTCCCTTAAAAAGATCGAACGCGCCGGTGGTAAAGCATCACTCGGCCTGTCTTCCCTTGGGGAACGGGCCCGAATGCTCACCACGGGGATGAGGGCACTGGGCGGTGCTTTGGTTGGCGCTGCTGCTGTGGGCGGTCTTGCGACACTGATTGATCGTTCTATCTCTGCCGCTGATGCCATCGGCAAGACGGCAGATAAGCTCGGCGTCGGCATTGAGGCACTGCAAGAACTGCGTTTTGCCGCTCAGTTGGCAGGTGTTCAGCAGCAAACCCTCGATATGGGATTGCAGCGTTTTACCCGGCGTGTGGCTGAGGCAGCCAAAGGTACAGGCGAAGCCAAACAGGCCTTGACCGATATGGGCATCGCTCTTCGTGACCAGCACGGCAACATCCGTCGTTCTGAAGAATTGTTGAACGATGTCGCGGAGGCCTTCAAGCGCACAGAAGATCCCGCTGAGCGGCTGCGTCTCGCCTTCAAGCTATTCGACAGTGAAGGTGTGGCGATGGTGAATATGCTGGTGGGTGGCGCAAACGCTCTAGAAGCGACCCGCCGTCATGCCCGCGATCTTGGGATTGTTTTGGAAGAGGACCTGGTTCGCAATGCCGAGAAGGCTCGTGATCAGTTGGACACGCTGGGCAAAGTGGTATCTGCCAACCTGACCCGGGCGATGTTGGATTTGGCTCCGGCCATTGCCGACATCTCATCGGGTCTTGCCGGTCTGGCTGCTGATGCGGCGACTGCTTATGAGCAGATCAAGTTGGCCTTGTCCGGTGATTTTAATTTCGAGGGTCTGTCGGAACGCTCGACGCGGCGCATCGTCGAAGAACGCCGCCAAGAGCTCCAAGAGATAGCTCAAGAGCTCAATGAAATTGGAGACATCGGTTTTCTGGATGATCCCATTGCCTGGGGTCGCAAGGTCGCATTGGAACGTCGCCTTCAGGAGCGGGTCGAACAATACCGCCAATGGGCGGCCAAGCTCGCCTGGATGCAAAGGGGTAATGGCGATAATGCGCCAGCACCCGATAGCACCACCACACCCGATGCGATTGAGGCCGATATTCGTTCGGCTCAAGACCGGTCTCGCCGGATCGCGCAGATTGAAACCGATCTTCAACGCCAGCTCTTTGAGGCCACTCATCAGGGGGCCGATCGCATTCGGGCTGAATATGAGCGCCTCGTTTCTGAAATGCAGGGTTTGATCGAACCGGGCGGTGGCAATCTGGATCAGGTTGGTGAAATCATGGCCCGGGCGGGTGCTGTTCGTGATGCCAAACTATCCCGTCTGACTGAACAGGAAGCTGAAGCAGCCCGTAGAAAACAGGCTGCCAATATCCGGATCATTGAAGGTCTGAGGGCCGAGCGTGATGAATTGGCATTGACCGATCGGCAGCGAGTTATTTCTCAGGCGCTTCGGCGATTGTCTGCCGAGGCAACGGATGCGGAACGGGCTCAGGTTCGAGATCTTGCTGGTACGCTCTTTGATGAAAAACAGGCTATTGAAGCCAGAACAAAGGCCGAAGAAGACGCAGCCCGTATCCGTGAACAAGGGAAAGCGCTCACTGAAGAGCTTCGAACGGCAGAGGAAGCCTATGCCGCCGAAGTCAGAAAACTAAATGAGTTGTTGGCCGCAGGAGCCATTGATCAGGAAACCTTCGCTCGGGCCTCTGAGCGGGCTTATGACCAAATGCTCAGGGCCAGCCAGGACTGGTCGGCTGGCGTTGTCCGGGCTTTGCGAGACTATGCCAGGGAATCATCGGATGCCGCCCAACAATTTGAGCAGGCCACATCCCGGGCTTTGAAAGCCAGTGAGGATGCTTTCGTGCAATGGGCGACCACCGGCAAGGTGAGCGCGTCTGATCTGTTTAACTCCATCGCGGAGGAAGCCTTGCGGGCCGCCTATCGCATGGCGGTCATCAAACCCTTTGGGGCCTTGTTTGAAGACATATTTGGCTCGATCGCGGGAAGTCTGTTCGGGGGATCTTCCGGTATGGTCGGAGACTTCCCTGCTCCGGGGCCTGTGCAAGTGGCTCATGTCGGTGGCGTCATCGGATCTGATCCTTTGCCGAGCCGAAGTGTCCACCCGACAGTTTTTGACAATGCGCCCCGATTTCATGGAGGCGGTGTGGTTGGCAATGAAGTGCCGATCATCGCACAGCGTGGCGAGACGGTTTTCACGCCGGGGCAGATGCGAGCCCTTGGTTCTGAACTGGGCCAAAAGCCGGAAGTGAAGGTCAATGTCCATGTTGATAACCAGGCTCCGGGCACGGAAGCCAGGGCCCAGTGGCGCTCGGATGGCGGTGGAGGGCTCAGGCTGGACATCATTGTGGAACAAATCGAGGGGCAGATTGCCCGCAACATCGGACGTGGCGAAGGCTTGGCCCCGACCATGGAGCGACGTTACGGGCTCAATCCGGCAGCAGGGGCGTATCGATAATCAGAAGAGCCTAAACAAATGACAATCACCTGGCCCAAGACCCTGCCGCTTCCAACGGTTGACGGCTACGGCGTCCATCCCGGCGAAGCGATACTTCGCACTGAGATGGAGGCTGGCCCCGCTCGCCAACGTCGGCGCTTTACGCAGGTGCCATCACAGATTTCTGTGCGTTGGCTGTTTCGTCGGGAGCAATTTGCCCTCTTTGAAGCCTGGTATCGCTGGCATGCCAAAGAAGGCGGTGAGTGGTTTGAAATTGATCTCATGGGTGGCCTTGGTCTTGTCGGCCACGAAGCCCGTTTTACGCGCCAGTTTGAAGCCCGCTTGAAAAACGGGGTTCTCTGGGAAGTCACATCTGATCTCGAGATTAGAGAGCGGCCTACACTGGATGGGGATGCCCTCGATATCTTCCTTGAGAATGATCCGGCTCTCTTGCTGGCGACCATCGCTGATTTGAACACCCTTGTTCATCAAAAACTACCGGGTCCAATGGCCTGGTAAGGGAAGTCTTCTATGTCTTTGCAAACTGATTTAGCGGCTGCCGTTGCACAAACCACGGCGGACGGACAGCTGCTGCATCAAATCATCCATGGTGATGATCAGTCCGTTGTCCAAACGGAAGGCGGATACGTCAAAACCGTAGCGAAGGCCATGGCCGACGTGGATGCCCAATTGCAGGGCAGCCTAACGACGCTGGACGAGATGGTTGCTTCAGCAACCGAAAGCGAAGCGCAGGCTGCCACAAGCGCGGCCAATGCTCTCTCCCATGAGCAAAGTGTCTCGAATAGTGCTGTGGCGGCAGCGGCTTCGGAAGGTAATGCCGAGGCCAGTGCTCAGTCAGCGGCGAATAGTGCCGATGCCGCAGCATTGAGTGCGGCGAACGCTCAAACTTCTGAAACCGGAGCCGCTTCTTCAGCAACGGCTTCTGGCCAAGCTCAAATGGCGGCTGAACAAGCTGAGGTTAATGCGGCGAAATCGGCGCAGGCAGCCGCTTCTTCTGCCGAGGTGGCAGAAACCGCTTCCAGCTCTGCCACCAATTGCCAAGGCATCGCCCAAGGCCACGCAGAAGTGGCTGCCCTCTCTGCTGGGAACGCGGCCACATCTGAAACAAACGCAGCGAATGCTGCAACCAATGCTGCCCAGTCGGCTGGTCAGGCCGAAGCCTCGTCTCTTGCTGCAAGCGCGTCTGCTGATGAAGCGCAAACGGCGGAGACCAATTCAACCTTCTGGGCCGGTGAAGCGGAAAGCGCGGCTGTCGCTGCGGAAGCGGCGGCGGTCATCGTCGCCAATGCCACCGGTCTTGATCTGCAAACCCTGATCGTATCGGCCAGGCGTGGATCGGACTATCGCGCCCTTGGCATCGAACTGTTCTGAGGGAACCTGACATGACGCCCCTTGCTCACTATCAAACGCTCAAAACGGCTGAAGCCAATGCGCTCTCGATCATCAGCGCCAAACTGGATCAGCCCAACCTCCGCATGGATGACTTTGCCCTCATGGTGAAGGCCATGGAGCTCATGGAAAACATCCAGGACCCGCTGGCCTATGAGGCCTTGAAGCACAAGATCGCTCAGAAATCCGTCGATTTCTATTCCCCGGATTTAAGCGGAGAGGATTTGCTGATGCTGACCCGGGCCACCCGTATCGGCGACGTGCCTTTTGGTGGCGAAGAGCGCTGGAAGCTGATGAACCGGGATAACAGCAATCTGGACCTCGCCGGTGACGTCATGGTTGGCGAGCGCTCCCTTGAAGCCTTTGGCGAAAGCGTCCTTGAAAATCTGTAATTGGAGAAACATCCATGCCCATCACCATTCCACCCATTCCGGACACGTCGCCTTTCGCGACCTTCGATGAAGACATCGACATCTTCAGTAATTCGAAGGCCAAGGACATTCCGGCCAAGTTAAAAGCCATCACTGAAGCATTGAAGGCGCATATCAATACACTTTGGTTGACCACGGCGACCGGATTTGTAAACGACACGGTCATTGCGGATCTGAATACGGCGATCGCCAACATCGAAGCCTTCAACAATGCCTTGGAAACCCAGATCAACGATCAATTGGCCGAGTTTGAGGTCAATCTGGGGAACTACTTGGGTGCTGGGGCTGGCTATTCGGTAGACGCAGCCAACGCGGCCTTGTTCACCGGCACCATAGTTTCTGGTGATCTGACCTACGACAACCTGGGCCGGGTCGTTTCAATCCAGCAAGGGCCGCGTCTTGTGGACAATATCACCTACGACGATCAGAGCCGGATGACGGGCTATGATGAGATGCTGAGCATTGGTGGCATCGACTATGCCCGCAGCTTCACTTTCACCTATTCGCCCGATGGGCAAATCGACGCCATCACGGAGGTCTGACGATGGATATTTTGACGTTCAACGCTGTCAAACAGCAGCAACATCACCTGAACACGGATCTACTGGATCCTTGGAAGCGTCCGGCCTTTGCGGTGGTGACCATGTATAGCTCATCTCCGTGGGGCACCATTCTCTACAATCACTATCTCCAGGAAGTCGGTCGGCAGAACTATAACTCCACCAGCTACATGCAAGGGACCACCAGCGGCGAGGGCACTGAGTTCTTTAACAACTGGTATTCCTACGGTCAGACCAACTCCAATATCTCTTCGACGGACTCGTCTTACGGCGACAATACGGCGCGTTGCGGTCATCTTGGCCATATCTCTTTGGCTGTTGCTCCTGATGGCTCGATGATTGGCCGGGCAGCCCCTTACGCTGCGACGGCGCTTCGCAATGTTGGCGTTTGGGTGAACAACAAGACCAACAAGAACCTCGCCCTGTTCATGGAAAACCAATACGCCGGTGTCGCCCCCCGTGCCATTGCGCCTGGGCGATTGTCTGGGACAGAAGGCTGGCACCTGGCCTGGACGGCGAACAAGTTCTACGCCCAGAACGATTTTGGCACCTACAACAAGTACGGGATGATCGGATACAACGAGAAGACCCGAACCCTTGTGATCAACGAAAACACCAACGGCGGGACAGGCATGCGGTTGCATGTCTACTCAAACGTGGCTCCTTTCGACATTCACGCCCCTGATCGCAAAGTCTGGTTTGATGCTCTGGACGAGGCCAATCACATCTTCTTTGACTGGACGGCAAACTCTGCGGGTTACAGCGAAAGTCTATACCGTGCCGTTGTTGTGCCTTGCGATGATGGGAAGGTGATCATCGTTCGCATGGAACCTCACAGTTATTGCATGCTGGACCGGTTCACGCCGGATGGTGCTGGTGGCTTTACGCAAGAAGCGACCCATACGCTGAGCACCACAACGTCCTATGGGATGGAACAGGGGGATCGCAACGGTCTCCGCTTCCAGATATCAAACGACGGCAAATACGTCATTTGCTATCAGCCCTATTACTACTACGGGGCCGGGGCCGAGGTGTTCCTGATCCGGGTGTCCGACGGCAAGTATGTGTTCTTGCAGCATCAGGACAGCAGCTACGGGCGTTCGTTTGCGCCAATCCGCGACAGTGACTTCATGATTTCCTATAGCCCGAACTCAGACAGTGGCTATGGCATCTACATGTCGCACATCGACACCAAGAGCATTTTTGAGGCGATCACCGACAAGGGCGACATGAGCTCCAAGGTGCCCGGCTTCAACGTCTACATCTTCGACAGTGCCTATCACTCCACCAACTATCCCTACATCGTGCCGATCATCGGAGGTAACTAATCATGGTCGATAAAATCAGCTTTCCCCATAGCGACGACTGGGGCGTGATTGGCCCTAACGGTCAGTTCAAGCTGCCTGTGCCGTCCACGCTCGGTCACCGTTTCCAGTTGGTCGATGGCAAGGTTGTCGATCGCTATGGCGGCATCACCGACGATGAGGTCAAACAGCAAGATGCTGATACCGTGGCATCCCAACAAACGGCAGAATTGGAGGCAGCACGATCCGCTCTCGTTAGCCGAGTTAAATCGGAGGCCGGTGAACGGATCGCGGCGACCGATTGGAAGGTGGACCGTGCCAGAGAGCGCGATGCCCTGAACGGCACCGCCACCTTGCAAGACGTCTATGCCGAGCGCGAAGCTATCCGAACCGCCAGTGATGAGGCGGAAACCGCCATTGCTGCGCTCGCCACAATGGATGAGATCCAAGCCTTCACCTGGTAGCCCTCGCTTTTCCAATCGAACCCAACCCACCGGCCTTGTGCCGGTTTTTTCATGTCTGCGTTTTGACCCATGCCTGATCCAACACTTAGCCAGGCCATCCGTGAGGCTTATGCAGCCGCTCCTTCAGATGTGGTGATCCTGCATACACTTGAATTGCGCCATCCAGCTTTTGTCAATGACGACGAAAGCCCGACGGCCATTCGAGTGGTGCGCGATCACCGAGATCTGGAAGCTCGCCTGGAGGCCTCTGCACCCGTAAACGGTGGGAAGATGGTCACCTTCATTGCTCTGGCCTTTGATTTGTCGTTGCCACCCACCCCCGTACCTGAAATCACGGTGACGTTGGACAACGTCAGCCGTGAGATTGTTCGCCACCTGGACGCGGCAGCCGTTTCTCAAGACAAGATCGAAATCACCTATCGGCCCTACCTCTCAACGGACCTTGAAGGCCCGCAGATGGACCCGCCAATTACGCTGGTGCTGACAGAGGTTGAGGCCAATACCCTTCAGGTAACGGGACGGGCCCGGATGCTGGACATCGGCAACAAGGCGTTTCCGAGTGAGACCTACACTGCCAAACGGTTTCCGGGGCTGACGCGATGACGCACTGGGCCGAAACCTATATTGGCATCCCTTGGGCGGCAGATGGGGAAGGGCCGGACAGTTTTCATTGCTGGGCTTTCGTTTGTCATGTGCAGCAACGTCAGTTTGGCCGTGAATTGCCAGCGATCCCAAACCCGGAAGACCTTCTCGCTATCGCTAGGGATTTTCGCGACCACCCTGAACGCAAACGCTGGGTTCTCGTTGACCAGCCACAAGAAGGTGACTGCGTACTGATGCGCCAGGCCCGCTATCCGATCCATGTCGGTGTCTGGCTCAATGTGGACGGAGGCGGAGTGTTGCATTGCGCTCAAGAAGCCGGTGTCGCCTTTCAAAACCTTGCGTCCCTGTCAGCCAATGGCTGGCGGGTTGAGGGATACTACCGCTTTATTGGAAATGATTGATGTTCGCTGCCGTCACCCTTGTTAGAAACCCGTTCTATCCGGAGCGGGACCGGGAGGTGTGTCCGGTTCTGAGCCCGGTCACCATTGCCCAGTGGCTTGATGAACAAGGTATTCAAGAGGCGAGGACGGGCGAAGCCCGGACAGGGACAAAAACCGACTGGTTTGATCGTCCGACGATCTGCCTCTTCAACGGCCAAGCTGTTTTGAGAGCTGATTGGGAAACCACGTTCATCAATGACAACGACGTGGTGGCCTTCGTAACCCTGCCTCAAGGGGGCGGTGGTGGAGGCGGTGGGGGAAAGAACCCGCTGCGCACCGTCCTATCTATTGCGGTCATGGTGGCATCCTTTGCTCTTGGTGGTCCTTTGGGCGCGGCGATGGGCATTTCGGCCAATGCCGGGGCAGCCCTTGGCATTGGCGCAGGCGTCCTCCAGCAAGCCATCGGCGGTGCCATCATTTCATTGGCGGGCATGGCGCTGATGAATGCTGTCGTGCCTGCGCCTAAGCCATCCGTCCCGTCATTAAGCTTTGGATCCGTTGGTGCGCCACCTGCTCCTAGCCCAACTTATTCCTTGTCGGCCCAAGGCAACGAGGCCCGTTTGGGGCAGCCGATCCCTGTACTTTATGGCCGTCATTTAATTTATCCCGATCTTGCGACCCAACCTTATCAGGAGTTTGTGAACAATGAGCAGTACCTGTTTCAGCTCCATGTGATCGGCCAGGGTGAGTTCGACCTAGAGCAGGTTCGTATTGAAGACACGCCCATTTCGTCTTTCAAAGAATTAGAGACGGAGATCGTTGGGCCTGGTGGCAGTGTCACTCTGTTTGAAACCGATGTGGTCACCGCACCCGAGGTCGCAGGCCAAGAACTGCGCAGTACGGGTGATGACGGAGATTGGGTTGGGCCATTCACGGCCAATCCCGCAGAGACCAAAGCCGGTCAAATCGGCATCGATGTGGTGTTCGCCCGGGGGCTCTATTACGCCAACGACAGCGGTGGGCTTGATACCCGCAGTGCCCAATGGGAGGTTCAGGCTCGGATCATTGATGATGAAGGTCTGCCGATTGTCGATTGGGCGTCGCTGGGCACAGAGAGCTATACAGCCTCAACCAATTCTGCGCTCAGGCTCAGCTATAAATACGCTGTTCCGTCAGGGCGCTATGAAGTGCGGATGATCCGCCTTGATACGATTGATACCTCATCGCGTGCTGGACATGAGCTGCGCTGGGGTGCTGTCCGCTCATATCTGGAAGGTACGCCGGAATTCGGCAATGTAACGCTGTTGGCCGTTAAAATGCGGGCGACCGATAACCTATCTCAACGCTCCTCGCGGATGATCAACTGTGTGGTCACGCGGAAGCTCTCAATCTGGACCTCTGAAACCGGATGGGCGTCGCCCGAACCGACACGGTCCATTGCCTGGGCCTTCGCTGATGCATGTCGGGCGTCTTATGGCGCAGGCTTGGCTGAGGCCCGAATGGACCTTCAAGCATTGACTGCATTGGATGAAATCTGGTCGGCAAGGGGCGACACCTTTGATGGTGTTTTCGACAGCACCATGACGGTCTGGGAAGCCCTCATACGTATTGCCCGTTGTGGTCGTGCCGTTCCCGTATTGCAGGGGGGTGTGGTGCGGCTATTTCGGGATGCGCAGCAGACCTTGCCTGTGGCCATGTTCAGTCCGCGCAATATCGTCAAGGGCTCATTCAAGATCCAATACATCATGCCGGGTGATGATACGGCGGATGCTGTGACCGTGGAATTTTTCAATTCCCGGACATGGAACCCAGATGAGGTCACGTCCAGTCTTCCGGATAGCGCAGCAGAAAAACCTGCCAAGGTGATGTTATTTGGTTGCACCAATGAACCCCAAGCCAAACGCGAGGGGCTCTACATGGCAGCGGATAATCGCTACCGCCGAAAGCTGGTCTCCTGGCAGACAGAACTGGATGGTCTGATCCCGACCTATGGGGACCTGGTGGCTGTCACGCACGATATGCCGCGATGGGGGCAAGGTGGAGAAGTGGTTTCTTGGGATCCAGAAACATCAATTCTGAAAGTCTCAGAGCCTTTGGACTGGTCGGCAAGAGGCGAGGAGGGCGGAACGCCCGACGGGGAAAACAATGATCCCGTCGATCACTACATCGCCTTGCGTCGCCGTGATGGCAGTCCGGCTGGGCCGTTCAAGGTTCAAGCGAATGGCGATGACATGAGATCTCTGAGGGTCATGGAAGCACTGGATTTTGTGCCTTACACCGGGACGGCAGAAGAGCGCAGCCATTTTGCCTTTGGCCCAGGAGAAGCGTGGAGCGCCAAGGCGCGTGTGATTGCAGTGCGGCCCCGTGGTGAGCAGGTCGAGATTACAGCAGTCGGCGAGGATGTTCGTGTCCACGAGGCCGATCTAGCTGCCTGAAATTTAATTCAAGGAGAAAGCCTATGAACTGTCCTTCAACGAAGGACGGGCATGTCGTCATGCCTGAGGAAGAATTTGAGCAACTGCTCGAGTTAGCCGCCGAGCGTGGTGCAAAGCGGGCTCTGGCGGATGTCGGTCTGGTTGATGAAGAAGCGGCTGGTGATATCCGTGATCTTCGATCTCTGCTTGGCGCTTTGCGTGTGGCCAAGCATACCGCCTGGTCGACCATTGTCCGTCTTGTCACCACAGGGGTGTTGATCGCCCTGATGGCGGGGGTGGCCATAAAACTCAAGCTATTTGGAGGAGGTCACTGATGCCTGCGTTCTCTGAGAAATCCATCGCCAAACTTTCGACATGTCACCCGCTCTTGCAGCGGGTTTTTCATGAGGTGGTGCGGGAGTTTGATTGCACCATCCTTGAAGGGCATCGTGACAAGGACCGCCAAAACCAGATGGTTGCTGAAGGAAAAAGTCAGGTTCAATGGCCGGACGGCAAACACAATACCGTGCCCTCTCTAGCCGTGGATGTGACGCCTTATCCCATCAAATGGGACGACCGGGAACGACAGATGTTGTTCGCGGGCTATGTCCTCGCCACCGCCAAATCCATGGGCGTGACCCTGCGCTGGGGAGGTGACTGGGATCGGGACACCGAAGTTCGCGATAACAATTTTGATGATCTCGTTCATTTTGAGATCGTGGAGGATTGAGCCATGTTGGATAAATTGATCGGTGGAAGTCTTGTCACTGCCGCAGAGGGCGTTGCCAACATTATTGACCGCTTTGTTGAAACCGATGAGGAGAAACAAGCCGCCGAGTTGATCAAGGCCAAGCTAATGATGAAACCCAGTCTGGCTCAGATTGAGCTCAACAAGGTCGAGGCGGGACACCGTTCTATCTTCGTTGCGGGCTGGCGGCCCTTTATCGGCTGGGTCTGTGGCTTAGCACTTCTTTGGCACTTTATCCTGTTTGATCTGCTGACTTGGGTGACAGTGAATTTCTTCCCCCATGTATCCGAATTGCCAGAGCTCACTGGGACGGAGACGCTGGTTACTGTTCTACTGTCCCTTTTGGGCCTTGGTGCTATGCGGACGGTTGAAAAGTTTGGAGGTAAAACCAAGTAAGAAAAATCAGGTGCGTGCCGATCAGAAACTAAAGCGCCCTGATCCTGTCAATCTTGAATTGGATAACGAAGCTAAGGGAAAGCGTGCTTGGCAAGACTCAGTGGGTACGCGGCAGGTTACGGTCGTTGTCTATTTACTGTCGGCGTCCTCCTGCTCCACATGTTTGGTTTTCTTGCTGCTCCAAAGCGCTTGAAAAACAAGAAGGCCAGCCCCGATGAAAATCCCGGTATCGGCTAAATTGAACGCGGGCCAGTGGTAAACGCCAATGAAGAAATCGAGAAAGTCCGTTACGGCGCCGACTCGCATCCGATCCACGAGGTTTCCCAAAGCACCCCCGATGATTAGAGCAATCGCAGAACCTTCGATTTTGTTCTCGGCGTTCCAAAGCCAAACAAGAAGGAAGACGATGATCACCACGGCCAGCGTAGACAGCATAGTTGGGCCCCAGGTGCCGAGATCGTTCATAAGGCCGAAGCTGACCCCACGGTTGAATCCCAGCGAAAGATTGAAAAATGAGGTAACGGGAATGACTTGCTGGGGATTCGAGAGGAGATCGATCATGAACGATTTCGAGGCTTGATCGAATACTAGAACGATAGAACTTCCGACAAGCCGAATACCGAAGCGTCGAAGTTTGAAAGGGCACAAAAGACTTCCCGTCATGATTTTTTTTGCTCGGTTGGTTCTAGCTCAACCCGTTCAGTAATCTCTGGTTCAATCAGAGCCGCCTGACGCGACGGTGAGCGCGTAGGCTGAAAAGCCAAAAGGGAGCGGATTTTTTCTTTCTCTCTTTCAAAACGCGCCATTTCTATTTTTCCCAATAAGCGTCGAGTTGGAAGTTCCACTTTCATCGGGTTAACCTGGCGGGAATTCTGAAGGACTTCATAATGCAGGTTCGGGCCCGTCGCGAGTCCTGTGGACCCGACATAGCCGATCACTTCCGCCTGTTGTACCTGGTCGCCGGGGTTGAGGTTGTCGGCATAGCGGCTGAGATGGGCGTAAGCGGTGGAATGTGTTGCGTCGTGCTTGATACGAATGTACTTGCCGAAGTCACCGTTGCGTTCCCTTTGGACTACGATACCGTCACCTGCGGCTAACACTGGTGTCCCATGCGAAGCCCCGAAATCTAGTCCACGATGCATCCGTGTGTAACCCAAGATGGGGTGTTTTCGTTTGCCAAAAAGGGATGAGAGACGTGCACCATTAATTGGCGTTTTCAACAAATTAGTGCTCAGGCTTGCCCCCGACTCATCGAAAAATCCTGTGTATCCGTCCGAGGTGGTATAGCGATAAGCTCGAATGTTCTGATCCCTTATCTCTATTGAGGCATACACTAATTCTCCCGGATGCTGGCCTCGTTCCGGACCATCGTCATAGACTTGAAATCCGAGTTCGAAAGTATCTCCGAAACGAAAATCGCGCTGAAAATCGAGCGCGTAGCTGAGCGTCCTGTATGACTCTAGCAGGACCGAATTCGGAACCCCTGCTGCGTGAGCTGCCTCGTAGAAGTTTGAGTCAATTTCCCCGGATTTTGCGACAAGATTTGAAACGTGAGAGACTGTGTCGATCCGTGCGGAAAAAGAGTCGTGCGTATCGTGTTCGACCAAGATTAAGCGGTCGGTTTCAGGTACGAATTCAAGCCTCTCAAAGCACTGGTTTTCCTCGCTATTAAATTCATCGCGTATGAATAGTTTAATCTTTTGACCAGCCCGGAGGTCGCGGGGATCATAAACCTTTTCCATAGCCGTGCTGGTCGCATAAGCTTCTCGTCGGGGAAGGCCTGCTGCCAGCAGGATTCCCATCAGAGTGTCGCCGGCTTTCAGCGTAACATCCCTCTCTTGAAGCGCTTTATCCTCGGTTCGTTCGGGAGTAAGATCTAATCTTCGCAAAGAACCCTCATGGGCGGAGGCTGCCAAGTCAGGGCCTGCAGCGTCAGCACTGCCCGTGACCGATACATATTGATTGTCTTGGTAGCCATAGACTTTAATGCCAACAGCCATTGCCGCGATGGCTGCGGCAATCCCGCCTCCAAGCAAAGGTTTTAGTCCCCTCATCTATTTCTCATCTCCAATGATTGGGCAATGACGTCAAAGTGTCGCCCATGTTCGAAAATTGATCTGGTTGTGGAATGTCTGTTCATAGTCTAGGTCCGTACTAGTTTATAAGTTTGACGCAAACAGTTACTTCAAATCGGGATATGACGCGAAGATTTCTGTCGACCCGTCTTTACGGACAAGAAGAACGTCGAAGTCTTCTCGATCATCGCTATAGTCCATGCCTGGCGATCCAAGCGGCATTCCGGGAACAGCCAGCCCGATCGCGTCAGGCCGTTCCCTCAGAAGACGACGTATCTCCCTCGCGGGAACGTGGCCTTCAATCGTATAGCCCTCGATCTTGGCGGTATGACACGAAGCTGTTTTCGGACTTATTCCGTTTTTGAGCTTGAACCGGGTCAGGATTCCCATCGTCATGTTCTTGCTAGTCACGGAAAATTCATTTTTCTTCAGATGATCGATCCAAGCGAGACAACAGCCGCAACTGCTTGTTTTGGCGACGTCAATGTCGACGGTCGGCTCGCCTGACTTCGCGTCGTCCGCCAGCACGGTGGCAAACAAGGCGGCCATGAGAACGCGGCAAAGGCGATTGCCCATCGGTGTTTGACTGAGCGGTTCAGCTATCACGAAGCACCCTCCTGATCTTCGGCACGGCGATCTCGCGGGGTTCGTGGAAATCGATTGTGCTCCGGAATTGTCCCGTAGCGTCAAATAGGATGACCGAGGCCGTATGATCCATCGAGTAACCCCCGTCATCGAGCGGCACCTTCTTGTACGTCACCCGAAAAGCGGATGCTGCTCGGGCCACGTCGTCTGGCGAACCAGTCCAGCCACGAATTTTTGGATGAAATGCTGAAACATAATCGGCCATTGCCTCCGGCGTGTCACGCTCAGGATCGACCGAGACAAAAACGACATTCAGGCGTTCAGCACCCGGCCCGAGGTCCTTCAGCCATTCAGAGATATCGGCCAAAGTCGTCGGACACACGTCGGGGCAAAATGTATATCCGAAAAACACCATGCTGGGACGGTTGAGAAGTAATTCCGGTCCGACAGACGCACCCTCATGATCTATCAAACTGAACGACATACTCTCGATCGGAGATATGACCGCATTGGGTTTACTCACCGGTCGATCCGCGCCAGGCCCATCAACCTGCCACCAACCAATAGCGATGGCGGCAGCCAGGCCGACAATAATGGCCAGCATGAACAGCCAGGTTTTCCGGACATATGTGGCACGAAGAATCATTCGGGCCGGGTCGCGCCAGGCCCGTAGATGGGCGCTGTCACCGTGATTTTGCCGCTGCGTTTGAAAGAAAGCGTGATTTCGACGGATTTGCCTTTAATTAGGGCCTTTTTGAGCTTCATCATCATGATGTGCAACCCACCGGGCGCCAGCAACACCTTGCCGCCGGCCAGTATTTCAACCGGTCCGGCGGGGCCCATGCTCATGACGCCATCTTTCATGCTCATAGTATGAACTTCGGCCTTTCCCGACGTCGGGGTGCTTACGGCCAGCAGTGCGTCATCCTCCGTTCCCTCGTTGCGAATTGTCATGTAGGCGGCGGCAGGGCGGTTTGTCCCAATCGAGGCTCGCGCCCACGGCTGTTCGATCACCAGATCACCGAGTCGCGCCGCTTCCTGGGCGAAACTCGTCCCGACAATGGTGATGAGCGTTACCGCAAGGGTGACAATGGCAAATTTTTTCATGATCGTTTTATCCTTGTAATCTTTCCCGAAGGTCGTCTGAAATTTCTTCGATCGTTGCGTTGTATGAATAGGGCCTCACGAAGCGGCCTTTCGGATCAATGAGATAGAGGGATGCCGTGTGTTCCATCGTGTAGCCATCGGGCGCTCCCTTCTGTACCTCTTTCGCGTAATAGACTTTGAACGACTTCGTTGACGCCTTGATCTGTTCAGGCGTGCCCGTCAAACCTGTGATTCGGGGATCGAAGGCGCTCACGAATTCGGCCATCCGCTCGGGCGTGTCCCGTTCGGGGTCGATGGTGATAAACAGGGGCTGCACCTTCGCAGCCTTTTCGCCGAGATTCTCTATGATCTGGGCAATTTCGTTCAGTGCCGTCGGACAAACGTCAGGACAATTCGTGAAACCGAAAAATACCAGCAACCATTTGCCGCGATAGTTTTCGTCGGTCACCGACTTTCCCGTATGATCGACGAGTGCAAAATCGCTTTTGATGGAATCCCGAATTGCCTCCGTGGCCGTCGGAGCAAGTCTGGAGCGGTCCCGGTGCCAAAACTCAGATGCGCCAAACCCGAGCGTGATGCCGATGATGATGCCCCATGCAAGATAACGCACTGGCCGAAGTGCGGAACCGGGCCTGCTTGGCGCGTGATGGTTCCGAGAGCGATGGTCGGTATTTCCGGTGTCAATATCGTGCGAAGACATCCGAAGTCCCATCAGGATTGAAAAGCATTACGTCGTACTTGTCCGGTGCGCCACCTTCCATCCCGGGTGATCCGACCGGCATGCCAGGAACTGCAAGCCCTTTTGCCTTGGGGCGATCGGTAAGCAAGCGTGCGATCTCTGTGGTTGGAACGTGCCCTTCGATGACATATCCTTCCACCATCGCCGTGTGGCAGGACTGAAAGCGTTCGGGAACCCCAGCAATCTTCTTGATCATGTCGAGGTTTTCGATGTTCTTGGTTGCGACGGTGTGACCGTTGGCTTTCAGGTGATCGACCCACTTCGAGCAACAACCGCACCAGGGAGACTTGTAGACGGTGAACTCCGCCGCGTACGTCGGTCCCGACAGTGACGCCGCGGCGACGCCCGTGACAATCGCCACGGATACCAAGATCGGTCTGATCCGCCACGATCTTCGGGAATGTTTGTGTTTCGTCATATCTTACTCCTCTTTGGAGGTGGAGAGGTTGATCAGATTGTTCGTCATCGCACGGATCTGCCTCATTGCTAGATGTCTATCTCTTTTGAGCCTCGTCCAATGCGGCCAACACGCGCCCCTTCGACAGGATCTCGGGAAGCATCACCCCCCTCGGCGCCCCGGGTCCATAAGCCACGTTGAACGGGATGCCATAGCGTCCGAAACGGGCGAGGTAGTTGGATATCCGCTCGTCCGGCAGCGTCCAATCCGCCTGCATCGCGATGACATTCTCTTTCTTCAAGCGCTCGACGACCGACGACTCGGACAAGACCAGCCGTTTGTTAGCCTTGCAGGTGATACACCATTCGGCGGTCACGTCCACGAAGACAGTCTTTCCTTGCGCGACAAGCGTCGATATAGCCTTCTCGTCGAACGGACGCCACACTCCCTCTAGGGCCTCGTCGCTCGCGACGTTCGGGGTTTGCTGAGCGGCCTGAGTCGATATCTGTGGCGCTAGAACGGCCAGGACCGCCAGGAAAGAGACGCTTGCCAGGGCGGTTCTGGGCTTTGGCGCGCCGCGCGACAGAAGGTAAAGGACCATACCAATTGCGAACGTGATTCCGCCCACCAGCGCCGTGGTTTCCCATCCGACCTCGGCGGCGAGCACGCTCAGAAGCCAGACGCCCGTTCCAGCCAACGCGAAACCGAGCACGCGTCTCAGGAAAATCATCCAGCGGCCAGGCTTGGGCAGTTTTGTTACCAGGCGCGGAAACGCGGCGACCGCTAGATAAGGCGCCGCCAGACCGATGCCGAGGGCGAAGAATATCACCAAAATTTCCGCCGGACCGCGCGCCAAGGCGAAGCCGACGGCGGTCCCGAGGAAGGGCGCCGAACAGGGCGTGGCGAGGAGGGTGGCGAAGGCCCCGGTCAGGAAACTCCCCGTGAGGCCCGATCTCTTCGGCGACAGGTTCTCGGTTCTGTCCATAACCCAGCCGGGGAGGTGAACCTCGAAAAATCCCCAGAGATTGCAGGCGAACAACGTCACCAGGATCGTCATGGCAATCAGGAACCAGGGAGACTGGAACTGAATTCCCCAACCGACTGTGGCGCCCGCCGTCTTGAGGCCGATCAGCGCGGACGCCAATACGAGGAAGGAAGTCAGGATTCCCGCCGCTGAGGCGACGAAGCTAAGCCGCACCGGCCCGCTATCCCTGCCCCCATGACCGAAGGCACCGAGCAATTTGATGGACAGGACCGGCAACACGCAAGGCATGAGATTGAGGATCAAGCCGCCCAGCAGGGCCAACCCGATTACCGTCCAAAGGGGCGTTTTATCTTCCTTTTCGAGAACGCGCGATATGCTTGATGGAAGGTCGGTCCCACCACCGGAAGGCGTAGCGCTAAATTCCGCCGCTAGAGCCGTGTCAACGAATGTCAGGGTCAGAGCCGAATCCGTCAGTTTCTGTTTAGTAAACCTTAAGCCCGAAACCGGGACATCAAGCACAGCCTTTCGGCCAGCCAATTCGATTCGGGCGGAAGGCTCGGAAAACACCAGTCCCTCCGGACCTTCTACGAAGACGTCGGGTTTTTTCAGGGGATCGGCGGAGATAACCTCGACCCGCAATACAGCTTCGTCCGGATTCGAAGGAACCGGCCCGAATACCTTCGCATTTTCGAGCTTGAGTCCAACGCCGTCACCACTTCCCGGAACTCTGGCGGCAAACCGGCTGATTAGGTGCGCTTCAGGGCTAGGAGAAGCCTGGCCTGCTGGCAGGGAGAGCGCCAGCTCCTCCATGATCGGAATGCAAATTTCCTTACAGGTCAGGTAATCGACAGCGATCCTGGCCACTGTTGACACTCCAGCCTGCTTCAATTTCACATCAAGCGGCAGGACGACCTCGTCCCGGTAACCAAGTGTGTTGAAACCGAGAATCTGGAACCGTTCGGGCGCAGGCCAGGACATTGCCGCGCTGTCGATGTTTTCGGAGGCGGACCAATCCAGTTTCGGCGGGTAGCCCGCGTCGCCGGCGGAGCGCCAGTAGACTTTCCAGCCGTCCTTCATCCGGAAATGCAGACCGAGTTTGACTCGCTTGGATTCACCGACCGAGTTGGTAGCGGAGATCAGGCGGACCGCCGTCTTGTCAGCCTCGGCCCAGGGGGATGTCGTTTCAGTGGAGGCCGAACTCAACGAGATCGAGAAAACGGACGCTGCAACCAGCATCCAAAAAGCCGAAAATCTGATGTAACTCAATCGAATCATTACTTCTTGGTCATCCAACCGATGCATTCAAAACAAGCGCGACAGCTATCGCTGTTCCCGCCAAGGCGACAATGACCCCCAACCCCACAAGTGTCATTCTTTCATCGTCCATGTTCGCGAACTCCGCGTGTTCCAGCAGAACGTGGGAAGTCAGAGGCGTTAATCTCAATTTGATTTTGAGTTGCGAGCACTCTCCACCTCTTCACGCACAAGTTTATAAAGTTGTTCGGCACCAAAGGACGGCAAAGGTTTGCCATTGACAAAGAATGTCGGTGTCTTTTGGACGCCGACGTTTTTGACGTCAGCCATGTCCTGGTTCAAAATTGCGGTTATGTCTGGCATCAGCATGTCGCGCCGCGCCTTTTCGACATCAAGACCGGCTGCACGTGCCGCTTCCCACGTAATGCCGAGATTAGGGTTCCCATGCGCCGCCCACTTCGGCTGAGTCTCGAGCATCGCTTCCAATACAGGCTCAAAAACGCCTTGTAGGCGTGCAGTTTCAAGGATTCGGACGGCTTCGTCGGATCCTTTGTGGAATGCCGTATAGCGCAACACCACCCGCACGGAATCTGGGAATTTTTCTCTAATCTGTTTCACGATTGGGTGGAAGGCGCGGCAGGCTTCGCATGAGGGGTCAAAAAACTCGACGATTGTAACCGGGGCGTCCGCTGGGCCGAATGACGGGGAATAGGGTCTTACCAGTGGCGCTTCATTTGAAGATGGTTGTGCGACCGCCACTTCCTTACTTGGCGGGGAATACAGAAGGCCACCGATGGCAAACAGTCCGGCGGCTACAACGGCGGTCATGATGATTATGGTTCGACGGTTCATGAAAATCTCTTTCCAAAGGGTACGCTTAGCAAAAAAATGATGGCACTGAATGCCAAAACGGACAGGTACGGTAGTGGCAGAAAACCAAACAGCACTTGGTCTTCTCCTGAACACGATGGGCCGCCACGTTCACAGGGTTGAATTGGTTCTGGGATGATCCCGGCGAAAAGCAGGCTATGCCAAAGTGCGATCAAGCCGCCAATCAATGCCAAAGGAATAACGTAGCGCCGAACCGCATGATCGGCGCGAAAACACGCGAGGCCGAGGACAAGGGCCAGCGGGAACATGGCGATCCGTTGGTACCAGCAAAGAACACAGGGCGTCCGCCCCATGACCTCCCCGATGAACAGGGCACCAAGGGTAGAGGCCAATGCAACCAGCCAAGCGAGATAGAGAGCGTTGTTTTGAAGCGAAGTGTTTTGCATGACGTGACAGGCCCTCACTCGCCCGTTACGGGAACGGCACGGTGCTGCATCTCTCCCCACGCTTGACGCACGATCTGCGTGGCCGACCAGAGGAACAAACTGGCCATGAAAGCGGCGACAATAAGGTCTGGCCAAGCCGTGTCTGTGAAGTAAACGCCTGCTGCCGCTCCAATAACGGCCACGTTTCCAATAGCGTCGTTGCGGCTGCAAAGCCAGACGGAGCGAACGTTAGCGTCGCCGTCCTTGAACCGCATGAGAAGGAAGACGCTTGCAAGGTTTGCCAGAAGCGCCAACACCCCGACACTGCCCATGACCGTTGCGGACGGCACGCCGAGGACGAGAACTTGATAAGCGGCTGAACCAAATACCCATAGCCCCATAGCCGCGAGGCTGAGCCCCTTGATGAGTGCCGCTGTCGCGCGAACGTGCAGGGACATGCCGATGACAAAGAGACTGATGGCGTAGGTAGCTGTATCGCCGAGGAAATCGAGGGCATCCGCCTGCAGAGCCTTCGACCCCGCGAAAGCGCCCGCTGCCATTTCAACGATGAACATAACACCGTTGATGGCGATTACGATCCACAATGCCCGTTTGAATGTGGCGGAAACGCCGTCGAATTGGGTATCTTGTCCGCAGCAATTTGCACTCATACTTTGCTCCTGCATTTCGTTGTCGATGCTTGTCATTCAACTGAACGACGCTTTGGATTTCTCTTATTTCATATGCTATTATCTACAATCGTTGTAGGAGCAAGAGGAAAATTGGATGAGTGCAAGGGACCTTTCTATCGGTGAATTAGCCGCGCGGGCGGGTTGCACGGTTCAGATCATTCGGCACTACGAGAAAATCGGTCTGCTACCTGACACTAGGCGCACTAGTGGCAACCGCCGCATCTATTCTGAGGATCAGGCCTCACGGCTGATCTTCATCCGTCACAGTCGGGAACTGGGGTTCAGTTTGGATGATATCCGCAAATTGCTGTCGTTTTCCGATCAGCCCGATCAATCGTGCGAACAAGTGGACGCCATCGCCCGTGAGCACCTGCATGGTGTCCAGGAACGTCTGGGCCGTCTGCGCTCCATGGAAAAAGAATTGAAGCGCATGGTCCACGAGTGTAGTGGCGGCAAAGTATCAAAGTGTCGAATAATTGAGGTCCTCGCCGACCATTCGAAGTGCTTAACTACCGATCATCCGATGTCTGAATCGCCTCGGCGACAAAACGGGGGCACAGGACAGAGACGAACATAGATTTACCAGCTAGCCGATGGGGCCGTGCCAAGAGTGGCTACGGCCTTCGACTTAGTTCAGATGTGCCGCTATTCAGGCTGTCAAAAATGTTGGAAGAAACGGAGCTGGCGGCTGCCTTGACGGGATCTGCGGCAAGATGCGCATACCGGGCAGTAGTTTGAACCTGGGTGTGTCCGAGAAGCTTGCCGATCATAGGAAGGCTCATTCCTTGGGCTACGGCGTTGGAGGCAAATGAATGTCGCAGATCATGGATGCGGACATCTTCAATGCCAGCCCGCTTGCGGATCCGTTGCCAGAATTTCTGGATTTCTTTGCGGTTGGTTCCCGGGATTTTTCCGCAGACAACCCATGGGTTCTTGGGCTGCCGTTTGAGATTTTTTAGGAGATCAAGGGCAGGGGGGCCGAGATGTACAACTCGTGCGCCAGTCTTTGAGTCTGATAGTCGCAGGCAGCTGTTGGCTAAATCAACCTCTGTCCATTTAAGTGACATGATTTCGTTGAGGCGGCAGCCTGTAAAAATGAGGAGGCGGATAGCAGATATAGCGTAGATATCATCGACACCCATTTCTTCGGCCTCGTTCAGCACTGAACCGAGGTCACTCAGCTCTTTCTGGCTGAGGTAGCGTTCGCGTTTTTCTTCTGGGTATTTTTTGATGTGTAGTCGAGGATTGGATCCGTCAGGGCGCATTCCCCACATCTCTGACATCGAAAACATTTTGGAGATGACTTCTAGGTTCCGGTTTGCCTGGTATGGGATGTGGCGTAAATCATGATGGAATTTGGCGACGTCAGCCCGTGTTACATCAGCGACCTTCAGTCGTCCAAGGGCAGGCAATATGAAACGGCGGAGGTTGCGTCGGTATTCTGTGGCAGTGCCTAGCTTAAGACGGACAGAAATATGTTCTTGGTCGAAACGCTCTGCCAGCTCTTTCACCGTGCAGGCTTTTCGGGCTCGGGAACGTTCGCCAGCAGGATCTTCTCCGTCCTTGACGGCTGCCAAAACCTTGAATGCCATGCGGCGGGCTTTTTCGGGAGTGAGGACACCATGGGCTCCAAGGCTCATGCGTCTGTATCGATTGCCGATCCGGTATTGAACGATATAGGAACGACGGCCACTTGGTAAAATCCGAACGGCAAACCCGGCAAGATCGTCATCGCAGATGATATAGTCTTTGTCTTGCGGCTTGGCAGCCTCGACAAGGCGTTTGGTGATTTTAGGCATAAGGCACCTCTTTGCGGCTGATTAACTCTCGGTGATCGCCGCGCCATTCTTAATCCCTGGAATCATAGTGGAATCATGAGGGCTGGTTTCGGCGAGCAACCGATCGAATGGCAGCGTAAAGAGATGTCTGGATTAGTCCAGTAATATCAGTCAGTTAGCGTGCTTCTACGAAATCTTTAGAAGTGCTTAGAAATGGCCATATCACGGCTCATAACCTGAAGGTCGTAGGTTCAAACCCTACCCCCGCAACCAATCTTTACGCCGCTACCTCAACAGGTTAGCGGCTTTTTTTGTGCCCGGAAGTTGGAACGGGGAAGGTTGGGCTAGCTGTGAACGAGTCCCAAGGACGCATAAGTGTAATCAGGACAGGCTCGGACGGTGCTGTCGTGAAAGTGTCTGAGACGCCGGTAGGTTGCCCAGTGGTTGTCACGGTGGGAACGTCTGGCGGAAGCTGTCTGGACTTGAATGTCGCAGCAGTATGAAGGCTGGCCTTCAGTCGGGGTGTTTGCTTCACGAACTGAGTTGCCGGACGATTTGTCCGCGGCCTTTTGGCATGGCACCCAATGCACCGGCAATGGCAGCGGCCATTGCAGCCGTTACTCCCAGAATGAGCGGCAGCGCGGCTGAGACCAGACCCGGTGCCCATGCAACATGAAGCGCCTGATTGACGGCCCAGAAACCGCCGGCCCAACCGGCTGCGCCACCTATGACAGCCGCGATTGCTCCGATGCTTGCCGCTTCACATAATCTTGCTAATGCGATCTCTGACCTCGATGCACCGATTAACGTAAAGGCCAGAGCTTCACGACGGCGTGCATCAACCTCTGCGGCAATAACCGACGCCAGCGTGAGCCCGCCCGCACCTAACAGGATCAAGGCAATCAACAGAGTTGCCAGGACCGCACCATCGATCACTTCTGTTACCTGCCCCACCAGTGTCCGGATATCGATACTGGTGATATTGGGTGACGTTGTGGCCAGCCTGTTGATGAGCGCATCTGTTGCAGCATCCGTTTCTCCCTGAAGGCTCATTATCCAAGATTGCGGCGCGTTTCGGAATGGATTGGGCGATGCCATCAACAAATATTCCGGCCGAAATGTCCGGTGGTATTCCTTGCGGATGTTTATGACCTTTGACGTGAAGGAGCGCCCCAGAACGCTGTAGGTAAGTTCGTCACCAGGTTTTAAGTCGAATGCTTCCTGCAGATCTTCTTCGGGCGACAGAACAGGTGGCCCGTCATAATCTGGTGCCCACCATTCCCCGACTACCAACTCAGCACCAGTGGGCTCTGCCGTCCACGAAAAGCTGTGATCGCCCTCGATGACCCAAGATTTGTCCTCGCGCAACAATGCCTCTTCTGCCGGCACGCCGTTAACGGCGGTCAGCGTCATCCGCATGTAAGGGTTCGCCTGAAGCCCTCCGAGATCCGGGTCCGCATCGATCAGTGCTTTAAGGCCGGTGACCTGATCAGGCTGCACATCAATCAGGACCAGATCCGGAATACGGTCTGGCAGTTCTGCCCGCAGGCCTTGTTCCAGTGAGTTCTGCGCCGCGACAATTGCTGTTATTCCTGCGATACCAACCCCGATCGCAACTGCCCGCAATGCAACGGCATTTGTGTTCAGCAATCCCTGTCGGGCTACCACACCGATGAAGTTGCGCGGCTGGCGTGAGGTTGCCAACCTTGCCAGACACCATCCACCACCGACGAGAACCAGCGCCACTGCAGCCAGCCCCCCCGCAGCAATACCCGCGAGCGCTGGAATGGGTAAACTGATCGTTGCTGCGGTCATCGTCAGCCCGAGCAGGACTAAGCCAGTACCAAGCTGCCGGTTATCTGGCTGCAAGTCGGCCTCGCCACTGCGCATGGCAGCTCCTGGCGACAGCCGGGCAATACCTGCCAGCGACAGAACACTGGTGCCGGTTATCCCGATCATCAGGATCCATGCCACTTGAGCTGTCGGCCCGAGTAAATGAGTTGCCGACCACTCCACATGAAGCTTCGCAGAAATAAGCTGCATGACCGGTGCTGTCACAAGAGCAGAAAAGCTCAGACCGAGGATAACGCCGACGGAACTCGCAATGGCGATAATGGCGGCATGGAGACTGATGACGATGCCAGGTGTCGCGCCGGAGAGGCGGTACAAAGCAATCGTTCGTATGCGCCGGGATACCCATGCCTTGCCGGAAGCCCAGGCGCCAGCCAGGCCAATCGCCAAAGCGACAATCCCCGTCATGCCCAGAAACGTGGTTGTCCGGTCAACGGTGCGGCGAACACGGTCGCCGGCATCATCCGGCGTTTCCATTTCCCAGCCGGTTTCCGGACGCAGTGCGGCTATTTTGTTCATCGCGTCACTGCCGGATATCCCGGGCGGGAAATTTATTCTGTAGCGATAATCGATAATGGCGCCACGCTGGGCCATCTCCGACTGCATCAGAACGTCGAGGCGCATTATAATTCGTGGACCGACCATAAAACGGCCAGCCGATAAACGGTCGGGCTCGATTAACAATGTATCGGACAGGATAAAGTCCTGTGCGCCAAGTCTGATGGTGTCGCCAATATTAATGTTGAGGCGGCTGAGGAGGCCCGGTTCGGCAACCACTGCGTGGCGACCATTGCGCATCTGTAATGCGGAGTGCAGATTTCCCCCACTCTGCAGACGCACGGCGCCGTTTAAAGGATAAGCTTCGTCGACAGCTTTCAGTTCCACGGCAACGCGGGCGTCACCAGCCACTGCTGAACTTCGCAATTCGGCAACACGGGAGACAGAACCGGTATTTTTCAGCCCTGCTACGATCTCGTCATCGAGTGGTACATTTACGACTGTGACCGCGACATCACCCCCCAGCAGGGTTGTCCCGCTGTCGGATAACGATTGCGACAGGCTGTCACCCATCATCCATACGGCGCCCATCATAAAGGTGGCGATGGAAACGCAGGCGATAAAGAGTTTCAGGCCGTAGATTCCGGCAGCCAGTTCTGCGGAGAGCAGTTTTTGCAGAATACGTGCCTGAACAGTGAATGGTAACGCGCTGTGAGATGTGTTTCGCATTGCAGGGTCAGGCTGCGATCAGGCCGGCATCGATGGAAATCGTGCGGTCACATTTACCGGCCATTGATGTGTCGTGCGTTACCATCAGCATCGCAGCACCGGTTTCGCGCACCAGTGCGAACATGGTCTCGGCAACATCAATTCCGGTTTCCTGATCAAGATTACCCGTTGGCTCGTCAGCGAGAATTAATCCGGGCTGCGCCACAAAGGCGCGGGCGATAGCAACCCGCTGTTGTTCGCCACCCGACAAAGCTGACGGTCGGTGTGTCATGCGATGGCCAAGTCCCACTCGCTCCAACATCTTCTGCGCTGCTTCTGTGCCAGAGTTCTGACCTGATAACATGAGTGGCATAGCTGCGTTCTGCAATGCGGTCATTGCCGGGACCAGATGGTAGGACTGAAAAACAATACCAATGTCATTGCGCCGCAAAGCAGTACGCTTTGCCTCAGTTGCCTGCATGAGGTCACTGCCCAAGACATTCACCCTGCCGGCGGTGGCACGCTCCAATCCACCAATTATGGCGATAAGCGATGACTTTCCCGATCCCGACGGACCGGTAACGGCAACAATCTCCCCGGGGTTCACGGTCATATCAATGCCGCGCAACACCGGGACGTCACCTTCCGGTGCGGGGTATGACAGCTTCACACCGTGTAATGAAATAACTGAATCTGAAGACACAACGCCTCGCTCGTGATTTTGATCAGGATAATGGTTATTGAACCGGCATATGGCTGTTTGAACCACCGTTAAGTCTCTTAAAAGTCATAGGACGAAAAGTTAAGATCATATCTGTCCAGGGTAATTCGAAAAAAACTCTCACATCAGAGTCAGAAGATAAGGCGGCGCACAGCAAGGTCAGGTTTTGCGCCAGTTCTGTACTTAGTGTCAGTGATGTCCAGAACAACAGATTGTTATGGTGAAATACCCAGACAACAGGTTTGGGACGTGGATGTAAGAGGTTTTTGAATTTTCAGGATATTAGAACTGATCAAACTTGGGATTCTTACCTGAGGTCAACAGCCTGTTAAGAAAGGTGGTCAGCTATGAGTGATGCAGTGATGGAGTTTTACAAGGTCGCGCGACGGGACAAAGAAATAGTCGATTTGCTGTCAGGAATTTCTGATGAGGCGATGTTCATCAAGACGGCAATGGAGCTGGGCCGGGAAAAGGGGTTTGTCTTCACAGCTGAAGAAGCCGGGTCTGCGATCTCGGAGTTTGAAGTTCTTATTGAACATGCGTCGAACGATGACGAACTGACTGACTTTGAACTGGAAATGGTCGCTGCCGGAGCGCCAACCAATACTCATAGCGGGGGTACATGAGTTGATTGGTTTTTGGTCATCGTGATTAGTCGTTCCGAAAAAGGCTGATATACGCAAGCTAGGCATTCTCGATTCGCGTAATATTAAAGCATAAGAGTACATATTTATACTTTGCCCGGGTCCGCAGGCTGGGGCGCAGGCTTCCGGGATATCCATAGGATTATGAATATACACCACTGGGTATCCCGGTTTGTTGCGATGCTGGTGGCGGGCATCGCCAGTTGAGGCATTACAGGCTGCCCGGGGATTTGATGTACGACCACTGTAGAGATGCAGGATGATGTTGGGTCGCGTTAACCCGGTTACATTTTTCTGAACAAGCCCGTTAAGTACGTCGCCTCAGGTCAGGGGTTGCCCGGTAACTTTCGGAATTTTCTGACAGGAACCTTTACAGGTGGGCGCCAGGAAAATTCTGCTTTGGTAAACACTGAGGCAGCATTTTTGGGACGGATATACAAAAAATACCGTGATAATTTCGTATAAATTTCCTCCGTCGGTATCGGGTTCCGTATTCGACGACAGATGGTTTAATTGGAGGAAGAGTAACTATGAATGACGCAGTGATGGAGTTTTACAAGGTCGCCCGCCGGGACAATGAGATGGTCAGTTTGCTGGCAGGTATTGAAGATGAGACCTTGTTTATCAGTACGGTAGTAAAACTGGGCCGGGAAAAGGGGTTTGTCTTCACAGCTGAAGAGGCAGGGGCTGCAATTTCAGAATTTGAAGGTTTTATTGAACATGCCGCGAACGATGATGAGCTGACAGATTTCGAGCTGGAAATGGTTGCTGCCGGGATACCAACCAATTGCAACAGTGGCTCGCAGAATATTCCGACAGACTGACTCAGCAAGTGGCATGTGCGACAGCCTGTGACTGACGGCTGAAAATCAACAGGATATTGCAAGGTCTGTTCTGGACACTGGCCATCTTCACGGCGGCGGCTATGTTGCCGGCTCACGTATCCAGCTGGTAAATTTGGCGGACTCATAATCTGCAACCGCTGATGCCCCGTCGCGGAGATGGTGTGGCCTGCGGCTTCCATGCGCGGGTGGCAGGGGATTTGCCCAAATGTGCCTTGAAAGCGGTCTGAAATGGACCTGGCTGGAAAAGCCGCATTCGAAGACAACGCTTCCGATTAACAGATGGTCAGACTGCGGTCGGATCAGGATGCAGATACTGCGCTGTTTCCCTGACAGTTTTGATGGAGCCAGATGGTGTGTCTGAGACTGTTTAATCTCATCAAATTTCATATCAAACGCCGAGAATGATGAGCTTCAGATGTATGACTCTTTAAATCCTTAAAAAAATATATGGTGGATTTATATCTATTATTTTTTGGTCAAAAAAATTTACGGACAATATATTTGGGACGTGGGTATAAAAATAATTCAGATATTTTCTGTAATATAATAATTGGGGATGAACATTTGTGTTCGACCCTGAGATTTACAGAAATAAGGTAATCAGAAATGAGTGGTGCAGCGCTGGGATTTTACAAGTTTGTCCGACGGGATGATAAAATGGTCAATATGTTCAAGAATATTTCAGATGAGGCACTGTTCATCAAAACCGCAGTCGAACTGGGCCACAAACATGGTTATATTTTTTCGACTGACGAGGCTGCGACCGCCCTTGCACAGTTCGACAGTTTTATTGAGGCGGCTTCGAACGATGACGAACTGACAGACTTTGAACTGGAAATGGTTGCCGCCGGAATACCAATCAACGGTAACAGTGGCGTGACGCATATGCAGTGATATTGTTCCTGTTCTCGTGACCCCGGCGACTGAATGGTCAGCCTGACCGGAAAGGTACCGACAGCAGAACGACTATTTTGCCAGCTCACGTATCCAATGGGCAAATTCGGCGGAGTCTTCAGCCGCAACCGGTGATACCCCGTCGCGGAGATAGTGGTTGCCTGAGGCCTCCGTGCGCAGGTGGCTGGGGGATTTGCCAAAGCGTGCCTTGAATGCGCGGCTGAAATGGGCCTCGCTGGAAAAGCCGCATTCGAAGGCAACAGTACCAATCGAGAGATGGTCAGACTGCGGCTGGGTCAGCAGCCGGATACTGCGCTGCATCCGGCGTTCCCAGACATACCGGGCAACCCCGTCATAGGGTTCAAATATCCGGTAGAGCTGGGAACGTGAAATGTTGAAGGTCTTCGCCAGTTCCCCGGGGGAAACCGGGTCAGACAGATGTTTTTCGATATGAGCACGGATCGATTTGCCGAGTGCGGTGGAGACTTCCGGCGTGCTGTCGGGATCGATGCGTCCTTCCTGTGCCAGCCACCCCTCCATCAGTCCGAGTGTGCCCTGCAGGGCACCGGCTGCCTGGATCATGTCCATATGGGGAACGCTTTTCCACAAGGCCTGCATATGATCAGCCATGAATCTGACCATCGGATTGGCTGATGTCAGGCATTTCGCGTGCTGCGGGGCGAGCAGTTCCGACAAATCCGGTTGCAGATCGCGGGGCAGAACCATCGTGAGATTGGCAAAGTCGGTGTTCACCATCGCATGAGGTTTGTCCATGTCGATGATCAGCATGTCGCCCGCGACAATGCGTTCATCACCTGCGGTGAGACCGCCCCCTTCCAGAAAAACCTGAACCAGTATGTGATCCATGTCGTCTTTTGCGATCCGGCTTTCGTCCCGGGAGAAACGCTGGGACTCTGATCTTGTGACACCAAACACGGTCTCGCCGAGATTGCAGGCATCAATACGGGCATGGATGTTCTGCGCGGGCTTTCCCCCTTCGGGAGATGCGAGATCAAAAAAGACCCCGATATTTTCCCGCCAGACATCAAACCGGTCGGCAGCATCGAAATCATGGCTGTCGAAGTGGACGACCGGTACCGCCGGAGGAGAGATTTCTGATTTCATCAGGCGCCTTCTGTTGAGCTGTTTCCCTTTGGCCGTCGGTGGCAACTGCACGAACAGGACGAAACCAACAGCAGATGCAACAGGTTCTATCCTAACGTTTTATTGGAATAGAGGGTCAACTGATTTTGAAGCCACAGTCATGGACAGCATCAAGAGAAGTTCAATATCGTGGGGTCATGAAAGTGGTCAGCCGACCATCTCTGTGGTCTGTCCTTATGTGAATAAGGAGGGTTTGACGGACGGGTATGGTTGGCTGAGAGGCAAGGTAGTGATTGCTGAAAACAATAAGGGATGAAGTTTATGACAATCGAGGCTGTACATAATTTCCGGGAAATGGTCAGGAATGATACCGTAGTTGAGGCGGAGTTGCGGGGCGCGATGGGCGCGAATGGCGGGCTTGACCTGTCTCGCGCAGTGCAACTGGGAGAACAGCACGGATTCCACTTTACGGCACAGGATGTGGTGGATCTGTTTGCGGGCGAAGATGCCGAGCTTTCAGATCTTGAATTGGAAATGGTTGCCGCGGGAAGCAGCTTGACGCCCAACTCAGACGGCGCGTGAAGCATAACTGGTTGTTTTGATGGTACGGGGCAGGCACCTCTCGATGTTCCGACCGTGGTAATGCCGCATATAGATCAATCAAAGGGACTTGTTCGGACTTAATATCACCTGCTGGTTGACCCGACTTTCCCCGTGTTCGCTATTGATGGTTGTGAAAATCATTACGACAGGAAAATGCGATGACGACAGATGCGGTAATTGGTTTCAGAAACCTGATCAACAGTAATCCCGAAATTGAAGCTAAGGTGCGCGGGTTTGTGACGGCTGATGAGGGGCTGGACCTTGATCGTGTGGCAAAACTGGCCGAGCAGCACGGTTTCAGTTTCTCTGAACATGATGTCATGGAGGTGTTTGCCAACGATAATGATGAATTGTCGGATTTTGAGTTGGAGATGGTTGCCGCAGGTAATCAGATAGGTCCGGGCGCAAATTCGAGTCTTTGACCGGTCTCGTCGACGGACAGGATTGTTGGTCTGCGTACCGCTTCTGGCTAGTTAGGGTCCCAAGAATGTCACGCTAAAGTATCGGATGCCGAATTTTCCGTGCTGAAGTGCCGTCATCACCGGGGACTGAGCAGTCTCTGGTAAATCTAAAAATATAAAACTGGAGATCAGAAAGATGACGACAAGTAATATCGCGGAATTCAGAGAAAAAGTCGCAGCAGACCCGGCGATTCAACTGGAAGTGCGAAAGCTGATGGACGTTGCCGGCAGCCCGGACCTTGCGGGTTTGGTTGAGCTGGGGACGAAAAATGGTTGCCAGTTTTCCGAACAGGAAGTGTCGGATCTGTTTGCGAATGACAATGATGAATTGTCAGATTTTGAAATGGAAATGGTCTCGGCCGGATTTGCGGTCGACTGTAAAATGCCAGAGATTTGATGCGATCTGCTGATTTGTGACCCTCCTGTTTCAGGTCCGGAGAGGATTGAGCCGGACCTGAAACAGCGAGGTGTTGTTGCTGAAACCCCTGCAGGCGGAAGTCTGACTTGCTCTGAGATTCCCCTGTGATCTGATCTGTTTGAGAAAATGCCTATAGGTCCGGCGTCGACTGCGGCCAGTTCATAACTTCCATACCGGACCGTCAATCATGTCAAATCCACCAAAACGGCAATTATTCAGAAAAGCGGCACTTGACCGGCTGTCATCGCCGGAGCAACTCGACCGGCTGGTTCCGATATCAGATACTTTTGGCTGGCTGGCATTGCTGACGCTGCTTCTGCTGCTGTCGGTTGCCGTTGTGTGGGGTGTGTTCGGGCGGATACCGGACCAGGTTGAGGGTAAGGGTATTCTGGTCAATACGGGAGGACGTATCATTGATGCGATGAGCCCGTCTGCCGGCACCGTGATCAACCTGCGGGTTGACCGGAATGATTTCGTAAAAAAGGGTCAGGAAATTGCGGCCATCGAGCAGACCGGTCTGCAGGATGAGTATATCGGCGCGCTGGAGATGCTGGCGGAACGGCGCGACGAACGGGATACGAGAGAACGGTTGTTCGCGGCAGAGTTTGCGCTGAAGGATAACAACTTTACCCAGCAGATAAGAGCACAGAAGCAGATCATTCAGGCGGCGCGGAACAGAAGGTCCTTTCTGGCAACCAAGATTACCGGTCTCGAAGGATTGATCGCCAAAGGCTACACAACCAATGACCGTCTCGAAGAAGCGAATGTAGATTATAATGCTGCCGTACAGGACATCAGTACGGCGCAGAACCGCATTCTGGAAATCGAGGCAGAGAAACTTGATCTCCAGTCAATGCACCAGAAAGACCTGACGGGCATTGATCAGCGGATATCAGAGGCCGAACGCAAGCTGCGCGAGATTGAAACCCGGATGAGTGCAGATGCCCGGGTTATTGCCCCGGCGAGTGGTCGAATCACGGAGCTGAAGGTTTTTGAAGGATCGGTTCTGCAGGCCGGTGCTGCAATTGCCAGTATCGCCACAACCGGCGATGCGCTGCAGGCGGTTCTCTATATCCCGACGGAGGATGGCAAGCGGGTGGAACCGGGTATGACCGTCCGTATCTCGCCGTCTTCTGTAAAGAAAGAGGAGCACGGGTCAATTCTGGGCATTGTGACCGAAGTGTCAGCCTTCCCGGCGACACGCCAGGGGATGCTTACGGTCCTGCAGAATGATGATCTGGTGACAGCCTATTCGGAAACCGGTGCACCCTATGCGACCCGCGTCAACCTGATGGCTGACCCGCAGACTGTCAGCGGTTTTAAATGGACCTCCGGCGGCGGCCCGCGTCTGGACATAACCGGCGGGTCCACTGTTGAAGCAGAAATTACCGTCAGCGAAGACCCGCCGATCAACCTGATCATACCTTTCATCCGTAAACATACGGGGATCGGTTTCTGGTCTGAAGTTGTCAATTGACCGATGAGTGAGGCCGCCAAGCCATTCTCGCAATCCGGAGGGGAAAAAAAGAACCGGAGAGTGCGAACGCCCACCATCCTGCAGATGACCGGGGTGGAATGTGGCGTGGCCTCGCTGGCCATGGTGCTGGCACATTACGGGGCGTGGGTCTCAATCGAAGAATTGCGGACCAATGCCAGCGTTACCCGTGACGGCAGTAAGGCCAGCAACCTGCTGAAGGCGGCCCGGAAGTACAATCTGTCGGCCAAGGGCTTCAAGAAAGAACCGGCTGCGCTGAATACGCTGCCGCTGCCGTCGATCATCCACTGGAACTTCAATCACTATGTGGTCTTCGAAGGTATCCGCGGGGGATATGCCTATATCAATGACCCGGCCAGCGGACCGCGCAAGATCCCGGTTGAGGAATTCAGCGAATATTACACCGGGGTCGTGCTGGCGTTTGAGCCGGCTGAAGACTTTACGAAGCAGGGGGCAGCGCCCGGACTGCTGGGTTCGTTCTCGAAACGCCTTTCCGGATCCTGGGCGGCATTGTGTTTTGTCCTGCTGATCAGTCTGGCTCTGGTTATCCCCGGTATTACGATTGCCGGTTTCTCGAAAATTTTTGTCGACAGCATCCTGATTGATGAGAAAAGCGACTGGCTGGTCCCCCTCATTCTCGGCATTTGTATTGCCGCCCTGTTCCGCGGCGGGCTGACATGGCTACAGCAGTCCTATCTTTTGCGTATGGAAACCAAACTCGCGCTTTCGATGGCGTCGCGGTTTCTCTGGCATCTGATTCGGTTGCCTGCGGACTTCTTCAATCAGCGTCATGCCGGGGATCTGGCTGACCGGATGGCCGCCAATGACCGGATCGCTATGCTGTTGTCCGGTCAGCTGGCGACCAACAGCCTGAATCTGGCGATGGTCATTTTTTATGGCCTGGCGATTGCCCTGTTTGATGGCCTGCTGGCACTTATCGCATTCGGCATGGCCGCGATGAATCTGATCGCCCTGAAGATCGTCAACCGGAAGCGCGAAGACCTGAACCGCTCGCTGCTGGCGGATTACGGTAAGCTTGCAGCCGCGACGGTGGGCAGCCTGCGGGCGGCAGAAACCCTGAAGGCCAGCGGTACGGAGAATGATGCCTTTCGGAACTGGGCCGGGTATCAGGCGAAGATGCTGTTGTCACAACGGGATATGGGCGGACCAAACGCCCTGCTGACGGCGTTTCCGATGCTGATGACCTCTCTCACCACTGCCGCAATACTGGGGGTCGGGGGATACCGGGTCATGGAAGGGTCGCTGTCGGTGGGGTCGATCGTTGCGATTCAGTCCCTGATGGCAAGCTTTACAGGTCCGATTAAGGCTCTCGTTGATCTTGGCGGACAGTTGCAGAAGGTAAAAGGTGACATCGCCCGGCTGGATGATGTGGAGACACATTCCGTCTATACCGGACGCGGTCCGTCGGATGAAGGAGAGTGGGAAGGCCCGGCCCAGCTGGCAGGCCAGATTACACTGGATAATGTCAGCTTCGGCTATAGCCCGATTGATCCGCCGTTACTGACCGGCGTGTCACTGGAATTGCGCCCCGGCGCACGGGTTGCACTGGTTGGCGGGTCGGGGTGTGGCAAATCCACACTGGGGCGGCTGGCTGCGGGAATTCTGTCGCCGAGAGAGGGCGAAATCCGTATCGACGGATATCCGATAGAGACGATCCCGCCGCATGTGTTTGCGGCCACGGTATCCTATGTCGATCAGGACATCTTCCTGTTTGAAGGAACGGTTCGCGATAACCTCAGCCTCTGGAACAGTTCAACGCCGACCCGGTCGCTGACGCAGGCGCTGAAAGATGCCGCGATTCATGAAGAGGTCATGGAGCGGCCGGGACAGTATGAAGGGATGCTTGAAGAAGGCGGCATGAACTATTCCGGGGGACAGCGACAGAGGCTGGAAATTGCCCGTGCGCTGGCCAGTGATCCGCGCATCCTGATTCTGGATGAGGCGACATCAGCACTGGATTCAGTGACTGAGAAGCTGGTCGATGACAATCTCCGTCGCCGGGGATGTACCTGTCTCATCATTGCCCACCGGATGTCGACGATCCGCGATTGTGACGAGATCATCGTTCTGGACCGGGGGCAGATCGTTGAACGGGGAACGCATGACGATCTGCTGGCAGCAAACGGTGCCTATACCCGCCTCATTGGTATCGAGGGATAGGGCAGATGGCACAGGAGACTGCGGATCAGATTCTGAATTCGATTGATATCGATCAGCTTGGCGGTGAACGTCAGGCAGCGGAAGGCAATGCCCCCCTGCTTCTGGAAGATGTTGATTCCGCCGTACTGGTGCTGGACGGACATCTTGATGTGTTCGCGGTCAGTTTTTCCGAAGATGGCAGGATTGACCGGCGTTACAGCCTGTATCGTGCACATCAGGGCGATCTGGTCTTGGGCCTTCCGCCGGGTGGGTCGGATGAAGCCGGACCCCGGTACTATATTGAAGCTGTCGGTTCTGTCGGAACCGTCGTGCTTGATAAGATTAAAACCTCCGTCATGGAGTCTGTTCCGGAGGCTGTTCTCGCCGGAATGCTCGATCGTCTGACAGAGGGGCATCTGTACAGCTTCGAACATGGCCGGCCAGCCAGAACAACGACTGTTATGGGCGTTGGCGACCACTCGGAACTGCACAGGGCTATCGCGGCCTTCGGGACGGGCCATATGCCGGTCTGGCTTCGGGCAGGGAATGACCTGCTGATGTATGGGGATGCCGCCCTGAACGCCACCTGCCTGCCGGTAACATCTTCGGCCTGGGCAGAGGCCGCGGACAGCCAGCAGGTCAGTTGCCTCGGGTCGGCAGATCTGGTGGCTGATGGCAGCTGGTATGCTGCTTTGTCAGGGTTTCTGACTGTTTGTCAGGATATGTATGCTGTCCGCATTGCAGAAGCTGACGAACTTGTTCGGTCACAACTGACCAGAACGCGTGAGGTCGAGGGCAAGGCGCTGGAGGATGCGCTGCTCGGGATGGCCTCGACCATCCGGCCGTCCCGGTTTCCAGCCGAGATGTTTGGCGATGTGCATGATCCGCTGCACCGGGCCTTTCTTATCGTCGCCCGTGATCTGGAGATTGAGGGCAGTGAAACCCCGCTGTCACTCAGGGCGGGCGTTGGTGTAAGCCCCATTGATGCGCTGGCCCTGACTTATCGGGTTCGCACCCGTCCGGTTCTGCTGCGGGACCGCTGGTGGAAGAGCGATAACGGTCCACTGATTGGCTATCTTGAAGCCGACAACAGCCCGGTTGCCCTGTTACCGGTTGCGGGCGGAGGCTATCGAATTCTTGACCCGCAACAGGGCACCGATCAACGCGTGACCGCGGCTATTGCGGCGGATGTTCTGGTCGAAGCCGTCATGCTCTACAGGCCGTTACCGGAAACGGTTGCCGGCATTGGCGGGCTGATCCGCTTCATCATGCCGAAAATCAGGATGGATTTGCGGCGCATCGCACTGATGGGTGTTCTGGGTGGTATGATTGCGGCTTTCACGCCGGTGATGACGGGGCAGCTGATCGAAAAAGTCCTGCCCCGCTCTGACATGTTTCAGCATGCGCAGATCATCATTGCGCTGGTTTGCGCGAGCTTCGGTGCTGCCGTGTTCGAGGCGGTGAAGTCATTCGCCCTGCTGCGGATCGAAAGTCAGGCTGACCTGTCACTGCAGTCATCCATCTTTGACCGGACGTTACGGCTGCCGGCCCGGTTCTTCCGGGGCTACACAGTCGGTGATCTGACAGACCGCGTCCTCGGGGTTCAGACGATCCGTCAGACACTGACCGGCACAACCCTGCAAAGTCTGCTGAGCGTCCTGTTCAGCTGTTTCAGCCTGATATTGCTTTTCTTCTATAACTGGAAGCTGGCGCTGGTGGCGGTGGCGATGGTTCTGGTCGCCATTCTGGTCACGGTCTATCTCGGAATTCGTCAGCTTGAACATGAACGTGAGCGGATCAGACATCAGGGGCGTGCCGAAGGCTTCATCCTGCAGATGCTGACTGGCATCAATAAGCTGCGGGCAGCGGCTGCCGAGAAACGGGCCTATGCCAGATGGGCAAAGTTCTTTACCGAACAGAAGGGCCGGTTTGTTCAGGCCCAGCGGTTTGCCAACTATCAGGATCTGTTCCAGTCCGTTTTCCCGGCTCTCGCGACGGGTGTGATCTTTATTGCCGCATCAGTTTTCATTGAAGATGCGGCGAACCAGCTGGCGCTGGATGCACTGGTCGCCAAGGGCGGAGAAGAACCGGAAGAAATCATGTCGACCGGTGATTTCATCGCTTTCAATACAGCCTTCGGACAGTTTCTGCTGGCAATGACGGCGCTGTCGACGGCGCTTACCCGGTCGCTGGCAGTCATTCCGTTATATGAACGCATGCGCCCGATCATCGAAGCTGAGCCGGAAGTGAAGGCGGAAAACCTGCTTGTCGAAACCCTGCAGGGTGGCATTGAAATCAGCCATCTCGGTTTTCGCTACACAGAGGGTGCTCCCCTTGTTCTGGATGATCTGTCGCTGACGATTCAGCCAAATGAGTACGTGGCCATTGTCGGTTCCTCCGGCAGTGGAAAATCAACACTTGTCCGGTTGATGCTGGGATTCGAGAAACCGGAGTCCGGTGAAATCCTGTTCGACGGGATACCTCAGAAAAGTATGGATATCTCAGGGCTTCGCCGCCAGATGCAGGTCGTTCTGCAGCACGGAAAGCTGACAAATGGCAGCATCTTCACAAACATCGTCGGTTCGACAACCCTGACCCAGGATGATGCCTGGCAGGCGGCCCGGCTTGCTGGTTTCGACAAGGATATCGAAGCATTGCCAATGGGAATGCATACGGTCATCACCGAGGGCGTCAATACTCTGTCCGGGGGGCAGCGCCAGCGCCTGATGATTGCCCGGGCGCTGGTTCAGCGTCCGGCCATTCTGTTGCTTGATGAGCCAACAAGTGCGCTCGACAACACGACGCAGGATATTGTGATGACATCGCTGCGTGAGCTGAACGCAACACGAATTCTTATCGCGCACCGGCTGTCCACCGTTCGCCATGTCGACCGCATTCTGGTGATGGACAGAGGAAAGCTGGTCCAGACGGGAAGTTATGACGATCTGATATCAAAACCGGGTCTGTTTGCAGACATGGCCAAACGTCAGTCACTTTAATCACGACAAGAGGGAGCAGGGGTATGCGCAAGGTATTGTTTATTCTGGGGCAGCTGAGTGACAGCGACGCCGAATGGATGTCACGGTCCGGTGTCCGGCGGGCCGTTGAGGACGGAGGCATTCTGATCCGGCAGGGTGTTCCGGTGGCCAGTATCTTCGTTCTGCTTGAGGGACAGTTGCGGATTGAAGATGAAAAGCTCGGTGTGATTGCGGCTCTTGGTACGGGTGAGATCGTCGGCGAGATGTCCTTTGTGGACGATGCCATGCCATCTGCTTCCGTCATTTCAGATGGCAGCAGTGTGGTGCTGGAACTGAGCCATGCCGCAATTGACCAGAGATGCGAAACCGACCCGGCATTCGGAATGCGCTTCTACAAGGCGCTCAGCTTTTTTCTGGCAGACCGGCTCCGCGGGACTGTACGGCGTCTGGGTTATGGGCAGGGCTCCGCTCTGGACAGTGAAGATGTGCTGGAAGACGAACTGGACGAAAAGCTGCTCGATTCAGTCTCGCTTGCCGGCGACCGTTTCGACCGGATGCTGAAACTTCTGTCATCTGCCCGGCAGGGCTAGGTGACGTAACAGGTGCTGACTATTGCCGAAGCACTCGACCGGCATGCCCGGATCAATCCGGATGGCGTTGCCTTTACCTACCTGATTGACGGGGAACGAGAGACCGCTTCCCTGTCTTTTCTGGATCTCGCCACACGTAGCCGGGAGCTGGCAGCAGTCATGCGGCAGCGCCGCCCCGAAAGCGAGCGGGCATTGATCCTGCAGGCGCCGGGCATTGATTTTGTTGTCTCACTCTGTGCCTGTTTCTATGCCGGTATTGCTGCTGTTCCGGCGCCGCTTCCTGCGGCTCGGGCGAACAGCCGCTCAGCCCGGAGGCTGAATGGTCTGTTTCAGGATGCTGCGCCGGACATGGTACTGACCCATTCAGAGTCTCTGTCGAGGGTGCGCTGGGTGACCGACCGGCAGGCTGGTATGCCGGACAGTGCCTGGCTGCCGGTGGACCTTGCGCCGGGGAAGGATTCTCTGCCGGGCAGTGATGTTATGGCAGAGGTGACGCCCGACACTTATGCCTTGATTCAATATACATCAGGCTCAACGGCCAGCCCCAAAGGGGTGGTCATCAACCATCGCAGTCTCTCGCATGATCTGGCCGGGATTGCTGAAAAGTTCTCTCTGACGACGGAAAGCGTTGTCGTCAGCTGGCTGCCACCGTTTCACGATATGGGGCTGATCGGCGGTATTATCGAAGGGATCTGGAGCGGGTATCACACCATATTGCTGGACCCGAAACATTTTCTGCAACGCCCGCTGCGGTGGCTTGAGGCCATCGACAGATACCGGGCTGATGTCAGCGGTGGCGTGAACTTCGCCTTTGACCTGTGCAGTCAGTCTGCCCGGACCTCTCTGCCTGAGGGTCTTGACCTGTCCTGCTGGCGACTGGCTTTCAGCGGGGCCGAGCCGGTCCGGGCTTCGACAATTACCCGGTTCTCGGAAACCTTTTCAGATTACGGATTCAGCGGGGAGGCTTTCTACCCCTGTTATGGCCTCGCGGAGGCGACCCTGATGGCAACCGGCCCTGAGCCGGGAAGCAAGCGGCCGCTCCTGACCCGGTTTGATACGCAGGCGTTGCGGGAGGGTCGTGCTGTGACAGCTGTTGGTGAAGACCAGCAGGTTACGGAACTGGTCAGTTGCGGAAACCCCTGCCGGGATACAGTGGTCGCAATCAGGGACAGCGAAACAGGTCAGGCCTGCGCCGACGGGATCACAGGGGAAATCTGGCTATCCGGTCCTATCCTGATGCAGGGATACTGGAACAGGCGGACGCGGAGGGCGGATGAGGAATTCCGGCCTTTGGCCGACCAGTCAGCAGATCGTTGTCTGGCGACCGGTGATCTGGGCTTTCTGCTTGAGGGAGAGCTTTATGTTACCGGCAGAAGCAAGGACCTGATTATCATCCGTGGCAAAAATTATGCGCCGGGAGACATTGAGGAGGCCGCCGGGACCAGTCATCCCAGCCTGTTGCTCGACGGGGTCGCAGCTTTTGGTCTTGATCCGGGGACGGGGGAAGAGCTGGTCGTTGCCTGCGAGGTCCGGCGGGAGGATCGTCACCATGCCGACAAAAGCGAGATACTGACCGCGATACGGCGGAATATTACGGAATGTTCGGGACTGTCCGCGCATGATATCGTTCTGCTGAAACCCGGCTCGCTGCCGCGAACCACGAGCGGTAAAATTCAGCATCATGCCTGTCGCGATTGTTATCTGAACGAAACCTGGTCTGTGCTGGTCAGTCAGAAAGCAACGATGACAGCGTCGTGGAATCAGGCGGATCATCGTTCTCTCGTCATCCGGCCGGGCACGCCGGAGGCACGCTTTCAGCAGCTTGAAACTTATCTCGGAATGACCCTGGAAGCGTTGACCGGGGTATCACGGACCTTCATCAGCCGGGATACTCCCTTGTCTGAAACCGGGCTTGATTCACTGAAACTGATCGAATTTTCACTTCATATCGAACGGGATCTGGAGCGGCCTGTCAGAACTGACTGGTTCGATGCCGAAACCACGATAGGAGAACTGGCAGACCTGATCCAGGGGGAGTGCTCCGCAGAAGCTGTTTCTGCGACCGGCTGGCATGCAGATGGTGATGGTGCGATGGCGCCGATACCTTTGTCGCCGAGACAGCATGAAGTTCTGCATGCCGGCCTTACAAACCCGGCGACCTTCGTTGAAGTTGTCCTGTTGCGGACACCGGTTGATGTCGATCAGGCCGCTCTGGCGGAGGCAATTGAATGGATGACCCGTCATTACGACGCTTTCTCCCTGCGCTTTCGGCATGAGGACGACAGGTGGGTACAGCAGTATGGCAAGGCGGGGGATGGTATTGCCTTCGAACGGGTTGATGCCGCAAATATCGCACCCGCCGGGTTTGCGGAGCTTCGGTCGAAGCTTATGAGACAGTTCAGATCAGAAATCAGTCTTTCGGAGGGACCGCTGGCGAAGGTCTTTCTGATTGACCGGGGGGCTGGTGAGCGGGGGATGATGATGATCGGCTTCCATCATCTGGTGGTTGATGCGGTATCCCTGTCGATCTGGGTGATGCAGTTCGAGAGCGCCTATACATCTTTCCGTAATAACGGGTCGCATGATATTTCCGTGGCGGCACTGCCTTATGGCCGGTGGCTGCAGGCACTTGATGATTATTACCGGACAGAAGATGTCTCCGGACAACTGAAATACTGGCAGGATCAATGTACCCCAGCACCGGAGAAAACGACTGAGGGGCGCGCTTTTGAGAGATCAGATGGTGAGGGGAAAAAGTCATGGCGTATGGCCGGAACACGCGAGCTTTCGCGGTCCCGGAACCTGCGTCTGCTGCAGAAATTTCCGACCGGCGGGGAACGCAGTAGCGTGATGGCTTCTGCGCTGGCATGGGCCTGGAAACGACTGACCGGTGAGGAAGACCTGCTGGTCAGGCTTGAAGGTCATGGACGCCTTTCTTTTGACCAGTCCGATCCATTCTCGTCAATCGGGTGGTTTGCCTGTCGCTATCCGTTTCGGGTGACAACCCGGCAGCCTCTGACAGTGGATGACATTGTTGATGATACGCTGGCCCGTTTCCGGGCTGTTCCGGCAATGGGAACGGGTTATGACATGCTTATGCAGGGGAGAGCCGGAGAGGCAGCCCGTTCAGCGATCGAAAACCTGCCGAAGCCGCTGGTGGCGCTGCAGTATCGGGGCAGCATTGATGATGCCTTCCGGTCAGACGTCGATTTTCCTGTTATCGGAGTTATTCATGATTCGATGAACTGGAAGGAACTTGCGGACCTGACAAATGATCCGGCGATTCTGCATATGTCCTCCTCTCTGCGTCGCAACGTCCTGCAATGGAGTTTCGTGGCGTCGGAAGAGCTGGATGAAGATGCAGTCAACCTGCTCTTCGAGGGAGTTGATGAGTTTCTTTCACTTCTGATCCCGGAGCCGGAAGCAGCCTGACGACCGTTGCCGGATGACCTCAGGGGATCATCCAGATAATGGCAATGATGATCCCGAGTATACCGGCAGTGATGATAAGGCCGGGACGCCAGGGCGTAATGGTGTCTGGCGTATCAGACTGTTGTGGTCCGCGCAGTCGGGCAATGGCCTTGTCGCGGAACAGTGACTTCCGGACAGTCCGGTCTTTTGCGTCTGGCCCGGTCATCCCTGTGTCTCCTCAACCCGTTTGTCTTTCGCAAGGATCGCGCGCAGGTCCTGCCGTTGTTCAAAGGCTTCAAATCCGCCGGACCAGGATATGCGTCCAGCCTCCAGCAGGATGATGTTGTCGGCTTCACGGATCGCGCTTTCCCGGTGCGTGACAAGGATACAGGTAAGGCCCAGCATCCGGATATTGGCAAAGATGCGCTGTTGCAGGTCTTCCTGAATGGCATTTGTGGCCTCATCCAGAATCAGAAGGGACGGGTTTCGCACCAGTTGGCTGGACAGCAGAAGGCGTTGCTCCTGCCCGGTCGAGAATTTGTCCCGCTCCAGAATGGTCTGCATACCCATTGGCATATCTGCAATTGTTTCGGTCAGTCCGGCCAGATGGGCGGCTCGTTCTGCGTCTGCCAATGTGTATCGGGAAAAGCCGGTGATATGATTTCTGAGTGTCGAGGCGTTCTGGATACGATCATCCTGCTGGACCATGCCGATGCGGCGACGCCATTGCATCAGATCAAGGCTATCAAATGCAGAATCACCGTATCGGACCTGTCCCTTGTCCGGATGTTCGAATCCCAGCAACAGGTTCAGAAGGGTGGACTTCCCGCTGCCTGATGGCCCGGCGATAGCCGTGATAGTCCCGGGCTCGATCGTAAGGGAAACGCCCTTCAGGGCGGGAAGCCCGGCTCCCGGATAGCTGTACCAGATATCACGGGCCGTCAGGCTGGCCTGTGCGGGAGCGGGCTTACCGGCGGGTTCCATCGGTGCATCCAGCAGGTCATGCAGATCCGGTGTAAATGACAGGGCCGCACCAATCTGCCGGATATTTGTCGTGATGGATTTCAATGATATCAGGCAGAGCCAGAAGACAGCCATTGCCAGAATTTTTTCCGGCAAACGAATGTCGGCGGAGACTTCGGGCATGGTCAGCAAGGACAGGAAGATGAACGCGGATAGCCAGATTGCAGCCTGTTGCGCCAGTCTGCCGGCCATTGCATAGAGGGTGACGCGTCTTTCCGCTGCAATCGACTGACGCTGAATTTTTTCCCAGCTGTCAGCGGCACGGTTCTCGGCTTTCAGGCATCTGAGACGTCCGATGCCGCGTAACATGTCGAACAGGAACCGCCGTGCGGAGAGGCGGTGATTAAACCAGAGCCGGTGATGCTGGCGGCTTCCCGCAGCGGTTATCAGCGAGATCAGCAGCGGCGGGAATGTCAGGATCAGCCCTGAAACAGCCAGCCGCCAGTCAATGATAGACAGGGCGAGAATACCCCCGGTCAGCATCGCGACATCGGTTGCTCCGGAAGGTGCTGCGGTTCGCATCTGGTCAAGAATACGGGCAACTGCGCCCAGACCACGCGCCAGCTTTTCGGGGCGTACCTTGCGGACGAATGCGGGGCTGATTCTGATCAGCCTCTGGTACAACTGGCGCATGACACCGAGTTCAAGTCTGGTGTGCAATCTGACACCGGAGATTGTCAGTGCTGTGGCCAGCAAAACCAGGATACCGGCACCCGCGATAATGCTGATGACCAGCCGGATGGTATTCAGGTTGTCTGTCATATCAAGACGGGCAGCCAGACTGAGGAGGAAGGGAAGCGCAGCGACAAGCAGAAGCAATGCCAGACCGATGATGAATATTCTGAAGCAATCGGAACCGATGTCACTCTGCTTCCGCCAGAAGAGGCTGGATATCCGGTTGTCAGAAAGATCATCTCGCGGATAGACCGCGTATCCTTCGGAGTTGAGAATATCTGCCGGTTCTGTTCCGGGTGGAGTGGCGGTCTTGTACTCATTACCTGCCGGCAGAACGGCCTGCGGCATGCCGCTGCCGGTCAGAATGCCGACAAATGGTGTGATTGCCTCATGCCACCAGTTTCGGCGGTAAATATCGACCGGGCGAACAAAAAATCCGTTTTTGCGGGCTGCGTCGTGAACCGGTTCACTGCTGCTCTCCGCATGCACTTCGCTTTCTGCCGCGGGGGCGGGGAGGGTATATTTTGCGCGAAGGGTTTGGAAAACATCAGACAAATGGTCGTTAAAGATTGCCTCTGAAACTGGTGCCGGATCTTCCCATGGCTCCGTGGCCGGTTGTTCGCTGGTCATCACTGCCGCGCCGGGATTCAGGTCCAGCCGTTCCAGTTTGCCGTGCCGGAGGCTGTACAGCTCGTCGCAGGCGGTCAGGGTCGAAGTACGATGGCTGATGACAATCAGGCTGCAACCGATGTTGCGAAGGTTGCTGCGGAGTTCCTCCTCAAGCAGGGGATCAAGCGCATCAAGCGCCTCATCAAGGACAATGACGGAAGGCTTGTGCAGAACGGCCCGCGCAATTTCCATACGCTGGCACTGACCGCCACTGAAGTTCTTTCCGCGTGCGGCGACGTGACAGTCCAGCCCGTCGGGTCTGGCACGGATGACCTCCGTGAGACAGGCTGCGGCCAGTGCAGCCCAAATCTCGGATTCGGTTATTGAAGCATTCCAGAGCGTCAGGTTATCGCGCAGGCTGCCATCAAACAGGAACACGGACTTGTCGACCCAGGCAACTGGGACAGGCCCCTCATGGCGGATGCAGGAAATGCTGCCGCTCCATGGCTGATGCAGGCCCGCCACGAGGGCACCAAAGCTCGACTTTCCCCCGCCGGAGGGGCCGGTAATGCCAATCTGCCCGCCTTCCGGTAAATCAAGGCTGAGTTCATGAAACAGGGGAGGGCGCGTTCGGGAATGACCGAAAGTGACATCCTTCAGGCTGAGTGCAGTCGTGCCGCCCGGATTGCCCGGTGCTTCTCCGGCTGGTTGTTTTCTGATGCGCCGGTCAATCGCTGAACTTTCATGGATGTCGTCAATCCGGATCAGCAAATGCCATATCACATCAAGTGTGCTGCACAGGCCACGCCAGCGAGAGATAAGCAGCAGGAGACCGCCGGACAGCAGAAGCAGCTGAAAGGAAACTGTTCCGGAGGTTGCGGGCAGAAGCACGGAGGCGCCAGCGAGGGCAAGTATCAGCCAGCTTCCTGCCTGTATCGCCATCTGTTCCGCAGAATTCCGGGCGGCGTCACTTTGCTCATAGACAAGGCAACTGGCGAGGGAACCAAGACCGGAGGCAAGAAAGTCCTCATCGCGTCCGGCAATCTTGCTGCGTTCGATTTCCTCCAGATTGGTCGAGAGGTTGCCGAGATCCTGATCTCTCTTCGATCTGACGATACGCTGTAGGTCGGCAAACCGGAAATAAGCATAAGTGATTCCGGCCAGAACCATGATGAGGCTGGCGGCGATCGTGATCCCGACCGCCGGATGCAGCCAGACCATCACCGAAAGGAGGATGAGCAGTGGCGGCAGGGTCAGAATGGCCGGAAGGATAATTGTCGCCAGCTGGTCTGCGACATTATCGACATTAGACAAGGCCCTGAACATATCGCCGGGAAGACGGTAATTGAGAAAATGATAGGAACTTCCCAGCAGCTCTTTCATCAGTGCTGTGGTTTCGTTCCGGCTGATATCCTCGCGGATGAGCCTGAGAGCCAGATGACGACAGGCTGCGAGAGATATCTGTCCCGCCAGTAACCCGGCGATGATGTGGTACGAGGTTGCCAGCGTCGTTAGCAGGTCTGATGATTCAGGGTGACTGATCGTCAGCACCATCAGGGTCAGCATGATGGCCTCGGCTATGGCGAGCGAGATAACTCCTGCAACAAGCAGTCGGGTCCGCCGGGAGGTTCGCCGCCACAGACCCCTGAAAGACGTGAGCCGGGGCGGGGTTCGTGGCGGCTCGGAATGTGTTTCCCCGACGGCATCATCGTCAGGGCGCAGCCGGACAATGATGCCCGTGAAGCTCTGATCGAGTGTGTCGCGGTGGATCCTGATGCGGCCCTGCGAAGGGTCGTTAAGCGTGAACCATTCATCCCCGACATCTTCCACGACGACGAAATGAATGAAATCCATATGCAGGATGAAGGGTGTGGGTTCGGTGCGAAGCTTGTCAAAATTCAGCCGGTGGCCACTGCACCGGAAGCCGAACTCTCGGCCAGCACGGACGATATCCGAGGCACTCAGACAATCCCTTGAGACTCCGGTAACCCGCCGGATTTCCTCCATGGGAACCTGCCGCCCGTGATAGGCCATCATCATGGCCAGCACGGCAACACCGCATTCGGTCGTCTGAAACTGCAGGCGTGTCGATACCGGGTTTCTGCCGGCGTTGAGGGAGTCAGTTTTCAAGATGGGCAGACCTGAGGGTGAAACAGAATAAACAGTAATGATATAAACTGCTTAACAATTTGACAGAACCAGTCGGATGCTACGGCAATATCCGCGATTGATGGTATGCGGTCATATGTTTTCGTGCATTCATATCATGGGTGCCAGAGGATGGTATGACGAGAACAGAGGGGATGATCTTTGCGACCATTTGAAGATGTCCGGATTGTGGATCTTACGCATGTTTTGTCCGGTCCGTTTTGCACATATCAACTGGCCTTGCTGGGGGCGGATGTCATCAAGATTGAGGAACCCGTCCATGGGGATTACATGCGGCGGCGTGGCTCGGATAACCGGTTGCGTGAACGCCATATGGGCGATCACTTCCTTTCGCAGAATGCCAATAAACGGTCACTCGCCATTGATCTGAAAGACCCGCGGGGAGCCTCTCTGGTGCGCCGCCTCGCAGTTGACGCAGATGTGCTGACCGAGAATTTCAGGCCTGGTGTGGCTGCTGGTCTGGGACTTTCCTATGAGGACCTGTCGGCTGACAATCCGGGACTGATCTATTTATCCCTGACAGCTTATGGTGGTGGTGGCCCCCAGTCTGGCCGGGGCGCTTACGATAATGTCGTTCAGGCCGCCGCCGGGATGATGTCCGGAACAGGTGTTCCGGGTTCAGGCCCGCTGAAGACAGGGACGCCGGTTCTCGACTATGCCAGTGGTGCAATGGCTGCTTTTGCTGTTGCGTCGGCCCTGTTTCAGCGCACCCATACCAACCGGGGGCAGTTCATTGATATGTCCATGCAGGATACAGCAATTCTTCTGATGGGGACTGCGGTGATGAACGAATTGCATGGCGGGAAGACCCATAAACCGCATGGCAATGATCACGCTCTGGCCGCAGCGAGTTGTTATGAAGCCTCTGATGGTGAGCTGATTATGCTGGGCTGTTGTACGCAGACGCAGTTCGAGCAACTCTGCCGTCTGCTGGACCGTGATGATCTTGCTGCCGACCCGCGGTTCCGTGATGTCAACCGGCAGGATACTTACCGGGATGAGCTGGTCGCCGAACTGGCGGCCGTCATGCGGACACGTACAGCCCGTGAGTGGGAGGCCAGTTTGGCAGATACAGTACCTGCGGCCCGGGTTTGCACCCTGCGGGAGACACTGACCTCCGAACATCTCGAGGGACGGGGTGTGTTGCAGAAACTACCTGTAACGGCAGGCGTCGGTGCCGGAATAACAGTACCGGCGGCTGCCTTCTCTTTCGCCGAGGACGGGCCACGGATCGACAGATCACCGCCCGTGCTGGGTGAGCATAGCAAGGATATTCTGATGGAAGCCGGGCTGAATGAAGCAGACATCGCGACCCTTGTGCGGGATGGCGTTGTGGCCACCCCGGCTGTCAGCTCGGATTGAATTCCTCAGCAAAGATTGCTTCCGGAGAAAGGCCAAGCTCATCGAGTTTTGTCCGGGCGGCTGCGATCATGGGAGGCGGGCCGCAAAGATAGGCTTGGCTGTCTTCTGAAATATCCGAAGGCTCGATGAGGTCAGTGACAAATCCGGTATGCCCTGACCATGTCGAGTCTGGTTGTGCGATGGTCGTGTGACATTCAAGGTTCGGCATTTCTTTGCTGAGGCGCAGAAGTTCTTCAGAAAAATAGAGATCTTTTTGTCCGGTAACGCCGAAACAGAGCTTCACCGGCCGGTCGGCCTGACCGGTTGCTTTCAGATGTTCCAGCATAGCGACCATCGGAGCCAGCCCGGTTCCGCCTGCAATCATAAGTAACGGGCCTGGCCGGTCTCGCAGATAGAAAATGCCCTTTGGTCCTTCAATCGTCAGCCGGTCTCCGGGTTTTGCGTGTTCCCGCAGATAATTCGACATCAGACCATCCGCCAGCAGACGGATCTGAAAGCGGAGCAGTTCGGGACCGGGTGCGTTTGCCATCGAGAAGGAACGGGTTTCCTTCGAGCCAGGTACACTGATGCTCACATATTGTCCCGGCTGAAAGGTGAAATCGGTCTGCGCCAGTTGGCGAAGGGTCAGGCTGACCGTTGATTCACAAAGCTTGGATAGTTCTTCAATTTCCACTTTCAGACGGCGTTGTCTGACCAGAGAAATCCGTTCATAGGGTAACTGGACAGCGACATCTTCGCAGGGGCGGGAAACGCACATCAGGATTTCTCCTGCGTCAATTTCATCGTCCTCCAGCGTGATGTAGGCAAACTCATCGACTTCAATTTCGCCGGAAGTCAGGGTTGCACGGCAGGTCTGGCAATCGCCGACTTCGCAGTCTTTCGAGAGTGGCAGATCAGCAGCGTAGGCGGCTTCAAGGATGGTTGTGTCGCCGGTGCTGTCGATTGTTGTCCGTTCTCCGTCTGAAAAACGGAATGTGATTTTGGTCATCAGCAGATTCCCTTCCGGATTACGTTAAAGCAGGGGTGCTGATGGCGAATGCCCGGGGAGTGGAGGACAGGTCTGATGAACATGCCCTCCAGCTCCCCGCTCACCGGTTCAGCGTTTAGTCTGCAACCGTGAACTGTCCGTCCTTGACGGACAGCATCACGACGCTATCGCCCTGTGCACCAAAGTGATCGGTCGGGGAATAGCTGTAGACAGCGGTGACACCGACATAACCCTTGGTTTCCTCAATGGCTTTGCGGATGGCTTCCCGGTCTGTTCCGGCCTTCTTGATTGCGTTGGCAATGATGGTCAGTGAATCATAGCCATTGCCTGCAAAGGTGGCTGGCAGGTTGCCGAACTTGGCCTTGTAGTCAGCGACGAACCTGGCGATGACGGCCTTCTGCGGGTCGCTGTCTGACAGGCTGTCGAGCACATACAGTTTCGAAGAGGGGATCAGAATGCCTTCCGCAGCACCGTCTGCCAGCCGTACGAAATTGAAGTCGTTGGCAGCATGGGACAGATAGAGGGGGGACTCGATGCCGAGCTGGCGATGGTTTTTGGTCGAGATTGCCTGACCGGGGCCGGTGCCCCAGATGACAGTTGCCTGTGCTTCGCTGGACCGGATCTTGGTCAGCTGCGGAGTCATGTCCTTGTCGGCATTTCCGTAGGTTTCTTCAATCACGACTTCGATACCGTAATCGGCGGCATGCTTCATGAGCTGGGAATGACCACTGGTGCCAAAACCGGAATCCGCATACAGGATGGCGATCTTCGAAATGCCGCGTTTGTTCATGTCCTTCATCATCACGCTCTGAACCAGCACATCGGTCAGCGGGGCAAGGAAGATGTAAGGCTTGTCTTCCGGGGGCAGAACCAGACCACGGGATGCGCCGTTGGCGATGATCGGGAATTTGGCCCGCTGCAGAACGTCGATGATGGCGTAGGTCGAGCCGGAGTTCATGGCGCCGATCATGGCAACCAGACCGTCAGTTTCCATCAGACGACGTGCGGCTGATACGGCCTTGGTGTTGTCGCTCTCGGTATTCACGTTGATCAGTTCAAGCTTTTCACCATTAATGCCACCAGCAGCGTTGATGTGATCAATTGCCAGCATGGCGCCTTCGAGGCCCGGTTTCCCGAGCGATGCGAGGAATCCGGAGGTTTCGAGAAGCCCTCCGATCTTGATGGTGTCTGCGCGTGTTTCCACTGGGTTGACCAGAGCCAGACCCATTGAGCCTGCAGTCAGCGCTGCGAGTAAAATCTTTCTCATTTTTGCCTCCATTTGTGAAACCGGAGCAGGATCGTTCCGGTTGATAGCCTCCCGACTTTATGCAGTTACCGGGTTTTCAAATCGAAACCCTTGATCTTCAGACTGATGCCACGGCCTGTCTGAACAGGCTGAGTGACGGGGTAAATATGCCGCCATAAATGCGGCCTTTCGCACCATGACGGTCCAGCACACCAAGTGATATTGCCGGGGCAGAGTCGTGATGCGTTACGGCGGCGGCCAGAAGGCCGGAGCGCAATTTGCTTTTGGTGAAAGCCGGATGTGACCCAGCGAAAATTTTCTGTCCGAGATGATCAGGCGCTTCCGGCATGAACCGGCCCATGGCTGTAATCTGTGCAGAGGCCAGATGCATCGCCATGGCTCCCATACCGGCAACATCGACAATCGCGCTGTCACCGATCGCACCGAGAGCATCAGACGGATCAATGTCTTTCGGGCACTCTCCGACAGGAACGCCGGCTTCGGCTGTTATCCAGCGGTCAGGGGCTGCGGAGAGCTTGATACCTGTCGTCACGCCATTGCTGCCGGCAGCAGAAACGAATGTTGAGTTCTCAACTCCTGCACCGGCAGACAACATGCATTTGACGCCTGCCATCCAGAGATTAAGGAAAAAACCCGGTCCGTCGTTCAGGAACTGGCGGAAGGGTGCGGTAGTTGCGTCATGCTCATCCGGAAACAGGCGTGGCAACAGAGCGGCTGTCGCAGCGATGGTCCGGCCATGGCAGTCATCGCCGTCGCTCAGCGCCTGATCCGCCACAGATATCAGATCAACAGGGAGGGCGGTCGTTGAGGCTAGGGCATTGGCGAACGGGCCGTTCAGCCAGCGCAGATGTTCTACCACGGAAGGGTCTCCAAGCCCGAGACGCAGGGCTGGGCCATTGCCGCCATTTATCGGCGCAAAGCAATGGAGGTTCGGTTGCGCAGGATCCGTCACCACATGGACAGCCATTGATGCAGACAAGGCTGACGCCAGAGGCACGACACAATTATGGTCCTGTGCAGGTTTGAGCGTGATCGTACCGTTACGTACCATCTTCCGGGCTTCATCCGGGCTGTCTGCCCAGCCTTCGAAAACAGACGCCGCAGCGGCTGAGTTGACGATGGGGATACAGGCGGTGGCCGGATCAGCAATCGGGGGGCCTGCATGCAGGACAGTCCGGTCCGGCAGATTGACGACATCACCTGCCCTTGCCATGCGGGTCCAGCTTGGCCGACAGGCAAAGAAACGCTTCAGGGCAAGGCGGTCGCCAGCGGTCTCAAATTCATTTTCGGTGATCTGCGAGTCCATTAGCTGCCCCATTTGTTACTGTATGTTCACCATCAGGCTGTCTTCGGCATCGCCCTTGTCGCCGAAACCGAGATAGCTGCTGGCAATCTGGTCGTCGCCCAGAAGGTCGGCCGCGTTTCCGCTGGCAACGATGTCGCCGTTGACGAGGACATAGCCGCGGTTCGCAATCTGAAGTGCGGCGCGGGCATTCTGCTCGATCAGCAGAATGGTTAGCCCTTCCGACTGTAGTTCGGTCATTGTCTGGAAGATGACTTCGTTGATTTGCGGTGCGAGGCCGAGCGAGGGCTCATCCAGCATTAGCAGGGCCGGGTCGTTCATCAGTGAACGGGCAATGGCCAGCATCTGTGCCTGTCCGCCGCTCAGGGTCGCGGCCAGCTGTTCCCGGCGTTCTGCGAGGATCGGGAAAAGGTCGAAGCAGAATTCGAGGCGACGGGCCATTTCGGCCTTCGCTTCTGATGGCATCCGGACCAGACCCCAAAGGCCATTCTGGCCTTTCAGCTGTGCATATCGTCCGAGGATCAGGTTGTCGTAGACGCTCAGGGAGGGAAACAGTTCCCGTCCTTCCGGTGTCAGGCTCATCCCGAGAGAGACCCGTTCATCAGCAGTCTTTCCGGTCAGCGCCTCGCCGCTGAGGGTGATTTCACCGGCTGACGGTATCACGACACCGGCAATTGCCTTAAGCAGGCTGCTTTTGCCGGCTCCGTTGGCACCGACAATCGTGACGATCTCACCTTTGTTAACGACCAGTGAGGCATCGTTCACGGCCTGCACGCCGTTGTAGCGAACGCTGACCCCGGCAAGAGAAAGGAGTTGCTCATCGGTTCGGGTGTTGGCCTGAGCCGGGTTTCGTTCAATGGTTCCGGCTGAGCCCAGATATGCGTTAACAACCGCTTCATTCCGCTGAACTTCTTCCGGCAAGCCGACGCCGATAACTGCACCGTGATCAAGCACGACAATCCGGTCCGCGAGTTGCTTGATGACTTGCATGTCATGTTCGACAAGGATGATTGTCTTGCCGCTGTCACGAAGCCGGCGAACGACCTCAACCAGGTTTTTCTTTTCGGTGTTGTTCAGCCCGGCGCCAGGTTCATCCAGCAGCATGACCTTGGGGTCGGTTGCCAGTGCCCGGGCAATACCGAGCAGGCGCTGTTGTCCGGCGGGGAGGCTGGCGGCAGGCTGGTCAGCTTTGTCGAGCAGTCCGACCAGGGCAAGATGTTCGTCAGCACGAACATGGAGTTCCCGATCAATGCGACGGGCGCG